>Ga0256845_1001223_pt1 | contig 21187 bp, 16 predicted proteins | sample RiftiametaG_FD_189101 | JGI IMG/M metagenome (GOLD analysis project Ga0256845, IMG submission 189101) | Tube worm associated microbial communities from hydrothermal vent at the East Pacific Rise, Pacific Ocean - Riftia | ecosystem: Host-associated > Annelida > Integument > Unclassified ...
TAGGTGTTCTCCTTCCAAAACGTGTCTAATCATTTCAATAATTGTAAAGGCATTTTCGTCAGGTTTCCAATTCAGATGTTCATTCGGAATTCCATTCCATAATTTTATACTACGTCTTCTAATTTCTAAAAAATTTAATAAGATAATTTCAATTGAATTCATTAATTTTAATTTGGTTTTAGTTCAGTTTTTTGCTTGTTGCCATCATCTGTAAAGGTTTTTTTCTTGTTCTTTTCCCGATGACGCCGTTCGCACTTGTTTTGTGCGAGTTTGGCTCGGTACTCGCCGTTACGCCCATCAGAATTCCTCTTTAGCCCCCTACTAACGCTTGATTTGTTGGTTTTGATTATCTCCGCTATGTCCGACATGGTCAGCTTTTGTTTTATAAGGACGGATATTTCATACCTTTGGGACAATGTTAAATGCGACATATATTTTAAGTTTTGCAACCCAAAAATATGAAGTTTTTTTCGCCGCCGCAGGCTATTTTTACAACAGCAAGCTGTTGCGTTTATTACTTGAATCTAAGAATCCATTTCATTAGAAAAAATTATTTTATCAACACACTTTTAAATTTGGCTAGGTTTTTTAAACAAATACCAGTTCCGCGAACTACCGCACGTAAAGGATCTTCGGCAATATAAACGGGAAGATCTGTCTTTAGCGAAAGCCTTTTGTCTAATCCACGAAGCATAGAACCACCACCAGCAAGATAAATACCAGTATTATATATGTCTGCTGCAAGTTCTGGAGGTGTTTGCGATAAGGTTTCCATAACCGCATCTTCAATTCTTAAAATAGACTTGTCTAACGCTTTTGCAATTTCTCTGTAAGACGTTTGTACTTGTTTTGGTTTTCCTGTAAGCAAATCACGCCCTTGTACATCCATTTCGTCTGGTGGAAGCTCAAGATCTTCAGTTGCTGCACCAATTTGTGTTTTTATTTTTTCAGCAGTACGCTCACCTACATAAAGGTTGTGCTGAGTGCGCATATAATAAACAATATCGTTCGTAAAAACGTCCCCTGCAATCTTAACCGACTTGTCGCAAACAATCCCCCCAAGGGCAATTACGGCAATTTCGGTAGTTCCACCTCCTATATCCACAACCATATTTCCTTTTGGTTGCATAATGTCTACACCAATACCAATAGCTGCGGCCATTGGTTCGTGAATTAAATAAACCTCTTTTCCGTTTACACGTTCGGCGCTTTCTTTTACCGCACGCATTTCAACTTCAGTAATACCACTTGGGATACAGATAACCATTCGTAACGATGGTTTAAGCCACTTCTTTTTTAATGCAGGAATATCGCTGATAAACATATTTATCATCTTTTCGCTTGCATCAAAATCTGCAATAACGCCATCTTTCAATGGTCTAATTGTTTTAATATTTTCGTGGGTTTTTCCCCACATCATCGCGGCTTCACGGCCTACTGCAATAATCTTACCAGTAGTACGGTCACGAGCAACAATAGATGGCGCATCTACCACAACTTTATCGTTGTGGATTATCAAGGTATTTGCGGTACCAAGATCAATGGCTATTTCTTCAGTCAGGAAATCAAAAAATCCCATAGTATAAGTTAGTGGTATTGAGAGTTATAAGGTGCTCGATTTAATTTGGTAAATGTACTAAAATTTAATGCTTAAAATGACGCGTGCCAGTAAATACCATTGCCATTTTATTCGTGTTGCAGTAATCAATACTCAACTGGTCTTTTATAGAGCCTCCAGGCTGGATTACAGCGGTTATACCTACGTTGTCTGCAATTTCCACACAATCTGGGAACGGAAAAAAAGCATCGCTCGCCATTACGGCTCCGTTAAGGTCAAAATTAAAGCTTTTTGCTTTTACAATGGCTTGATTTAAAGCATCTACACGACTGGTTTGGCCGGTTCCGCTAGCGCAAAGTTGTTTTCCCTTTGTTATAACAATTGTATTACTTTTTGTGTGCTTGCAAATTTTGGAAGCAAACAACAAATCTTCTAACTCTAAGGAAGTAGGTTTATTGTCCGTAGCATGCGTTAAAATTTCGGCAGTATCGGTAATATTGTCTTTATCTTGAACTAAAACGCCATTCAAACAAGTACGTACTGTAGTTGAGGGGAGTGTGTTTTCTTTCTGAATCAATAAAATTCGGTTCTTTTTTCCTTGTAAAATTTCTTGTGCTTTAGTTGAAAAAGATGGTGCAATAACTACTTCGCAGAAAAGACTGTGAATTTCGTTTGCGGTAGCTTCGTCAATTTCAACGTTGCTTATTAAAATTCCACCAAAAGCTGAAACAGAATCGCCAGCCAAAGCAGCTAAATAAGCTTCCTGCACAGTTTTGCGTTGTGCGATTCCACAGGCGTTGTTATGTTTTAGTATTGCGAAAGTTGGTTCATCGCCTTTAAATTCGTTCATTAAATTAACGGCTGCATCAACGTCTAAGAGGTTGTTGTAGCTCAACTCCTTACCGTGAAGTTTGGTGAACATTTCATCAAAATTTCCGAAGAAAAATCCTTTTTGGTGCGGGTTTTCGCCGTAACGAAGCTCTTGACCATTCGTTTCACTTATTTTGAAAGAAGGCAATTTTTCTTCTGAATTGAAATAGTTAAAAATAGCAGTATCGTAATTTGAAGAAACATTGAAGGATTTTGCCGCAAAACGCTTTCTGTCTTTCAAAGCAATTTCGCCATTATTTGTCGAAATTAATTCTAGAAATTCAGAATAATCATCAACTGAAGAGACACAAATAGTGTCCTTAAAATTCTTAGCAGCGGCGCGAATTAATGAAATGCCACCGATGTCTATTTTTTCAATAATATCAGCTTCCGAAGCACCTGAAGCGACAGTTTTTTCAAAAGGATATAAATCTACAATCACAGCATCGAGCTGCGGAATGTTGTATTGTTTCATTTCGGCAACATCACTTTCGTTATCTTGACGGTTTAAAATTCCACCAAAAACTTTTGGGTGAAGAGTTTTTACACGACCTCCTAGAATAGAAGGATAATCAGTAAGATCTTCAACTGCAATAACCTCGATTCCCAGGTCGTTTATAAATTTTTCGGTGCCTCCTGTGGAGTATATTTTTACGCCTTGTTCATTCAGTTTTTTAACAATTGGACCTAAGCCTTCTTTGCTAAAAACAGAAATTAAAGCCGATGTAATTTTTTTGGAATTGTTCATTATTGAAAATTAAGGTGCAAAAGTACATAATTGAACACTAAATTTGTAACATAAGGAAAGAGAAAACGTCTTACTTTTTATAAATTTATCAACTGTTTTTGAAATCATCCTTCGGCTTCACTCAGGAACCGAAAGTTGAGATCGAAATTGAAGTCGATGAGTTTAGAAGTCGATAAGCCGAGGTGTATATTTGAAATCCTAAACTAATTGAATTGTGTTAAACCGAAAACCGATAACATCTATGCTAATATATATTCGTGTTTTAAAGGAAAGTTTCAATTTTGCTCTTAATGCGCTTCGGAACAATAAGTTGCGTACTTTTCTTTCATTGGTGGGTGTTACGATTGGTATCTTTTCCATAATTGCGGTTTTGGCGGCAGTAGATTCTTTGAAAAAAGAAATTACGGGCAGTATGAGTGGGTTAGATAATAGCACAATTATTATTATGCGTTTTAATTTTGGACCCACTGAAATTCCACGTTGGAAATGGCAGCAATTTCCTGATGTTACTTATGATGAATTTCAATATATAGATCGTAACATGCCAAACTTGGAAGCTGCAACTTTCACACTCGGCGTGCCTAACGAAAGTATAAAGTATGAAAATAATCAAGTAGACAATGTTCCTATTGGCGCAGTAACAGAGAGTTATTACGATATTGAAGCACTTAAACTTGGTGAAGGTAGATTTTTTAATGGGTCAGAATCTAATAGCGGTTCCATGGTTGTAGTTTTGGGTAATGAAATAGCCAACCAGTTGTTTGGAGATGCTAAAAATGCCATTGGAAAAGAAGTGCGGATTTACGGTAGAAAATTTAACGTAATTGGAGTTTTAGAGAAGGAGGGAGCTGGCTTGTTTGGTAATTCTAAAGACACTTCCGTTTGGATGCCAGTAAATGTAGTGCGGCGTATTTTTGGCGATAATAACAAAAATACCTTCCCGCAAATTGTGGTGAAACCTGAAAAAGGCGTAGATAATGCAGAGTTTATAGCAATGCTAACGCAACAACTACGTTTAAAAAGAGGTTTGAAACCCGATGAAATCGATAATTTTTTTATAAACCAACTTCAAGGATTTACAGATATGATTGATGAAATTACAGGAAGTATGAATATCATCGGGCTTATTATTAGTGGGTTTTCCTTATTAGTTGGTGGTTTCGGGATTGCCAATATTATGTTTGTGAGCGTAAAAGAGCGAACTAATTTAATCGGTATTCAAAAATCATTAGGAGCAAAGAATAAATTTATCCTTTTTCAATTTTTATTTGAAGCTGTAATACTAGCGGTAATTGGTGGATTGATTGGTTTGTTTTTGGTGTTTGTAGTTTCAATCGTAGCCTCACAATTCACGGGCGATTTTGAATTTGTTCTCTCCTCGTGGAATATGTTTATTGGTACGGCAATTTCAGCAGTAATCGGACTAATTTCAGGAATACTTCCGGCTATTTCAGCTTCAAAACTGGATCCGGTGGAAGCTATTAGAACTGGAATGTAAAAGTACCGTAACCCCCGAAGGGGTAACTTATACTCAATAAAAAACATCTTTCGGAGCTTGTATTTACAACAGTGTTGTTCCCTCTTTATGGGTTAAATGTATAGAATTTTAGAAGCCTCTTCGTTTACCCATTCTAAAAAGTGCTCATCTTCTTCAGAAAATGGATCGGCTGTGTTAGAATCTATATCTATCTGTCCAATGTTTTTTCCATCTTTAAAAAGCGGAATTACAATTTCAGCTTTTACGGTTATGCTACAAGCTATATAATTGTCTTGAGCCTTCACATCAGGCACTACAAAATTTTGATTACTAACCGCAACTTGTCCACAAAGACCTTTTCCGAAAGGAATTACAGTCTGGTCTGTGGGTTCGCCTGCAAAAGCTTTTAGGTGAAGAGTTTTTTCAACTTCATTTGTAAAATAAAATCCTACCCAGTCGTAGTGGCCAACGTTTGTTTGCAAAAGTTCGCAAACACCTTTTAAACGCTGCTCAGCAGTTTCGTGGTTGTTAGATAAAATGGTTTTAACTTTTGGTTTTAAGTGTGAAAAAGGCATCGTTGTTATAAGTAAGAATTTATTTGGCAAAAGTATTTCAAAATAGTTGTAATTCGTCAATATCAAAACCTGTATTTTTGTTAAAACCTGAATTTAAAAATTGAAGAAACTTTTTTATAAATACAAAGACGTCATTCGCTTCGTAGTCCTTTTTTTAGGAACTTACTTAGTGCTCGGAATTCTCTATTCAGTTTATTTGAATATTTCAGAAAACGGAGTTTATTTCCCAGACTTAATTACAAATCTTGTTGCAAAGCAAAGCGCTGCGGTGCTTGATACTTTTGGGTATAGTAATTTTTTAGTTGTAGACCCCATCGATCAAGGAATGTTAATAGCCATTGATAGAAAGTACATTGTAAATATCGTGGAAGGCTGTAATGCTATTAGTGTTATTATATTATTTATAGCGTTTATAATTGCTTTTGCTGAAAAATTTAAAAAAACGTTGCTCTTCCTTTTTGTAGGTTATGTATTGATTTACGGGGTAAATATTTTTCGTATAGTACTTCTTACAGTTACTCTTTATAAATATCCACAGTACGAAAAGATTTTGCATTCTGTAATTTTTCCAGCTATAATTTATGGCATGGTTTTTATTTTGTGGATGGTTTGGGTGCGAATGTTGAAGCCTAATAAAGCACAATGAAAAAGGTTTTAAAAATACTTGCAATATTAATTCTAGTTGGTTTGCTAGTGTGTATTCGCGCTTTTGAGGACACTCTTTTTCACGATTCACTTTTGGAGTTTTTCAAAATGGATTACAAAACCTTACCGCTTCCAGAAATGGATACTTTTGCTTTGCAAACTAATATTGCGTTTCGGTTTTTATTTAATACACTTATCTCGTTAGCAATTCTTTGGGTGGTTTTTCGTGATAAAGGAATCCTCAAAATTTCTTTAGTTTTATATGTTTCACTTTTTATGATCCTTTTTTCGGCTTTCAGTTTTATAGTATTTTCTTCGGAAGGAACCAGTAGTCATTTGTTGCTTTTTTATGTTCGCCGATTTCTTATCCAACCTTTATTTCTGCTTATTTTGCTTCCTGCTTTTTATTTTCAGAAGCTTAAAAACAACTGAAATTTTAATACCTTTGAATCTCTAAATTTAAAATAACTATGAAAAATTTATCCCTTGTATTTTTAGCTTTAACAGCCATCGCATTTACCTCGTGTAAAGACAATCAAAAAGAGGCAGAGCCTGAAGTTGTAACCGTAGATACTACCGAAGTAAAAGTATATGAAATTGCAAAAAAAGAAGCCGAATTCAACGACCCAAAGGTTGAAGCTGTTTTTGAACAATATATTGCTGTAGAAGAAGCTTTAGTAAATACTAATGCAACCAAGACCAAAGCAGAATCTGCAAAACTTGATATGCTCCTGAAAGAAATGAATGCAGATGAAGCAACACTTACCGCAATTTCAGCAATGGCCGCTTCCGAAGATATAAAAATGCAACGCGAAAATTTTGAAGCTTTAAGCAGTGGAATGGAAACAATGCTACAAGGAGCTATTAGCTCTGGAATGCTCTACAAACAATATTGCCCAATGGCGTTTAATAATAAAGGTGCGTATTGGATAAGCAGCAGCAAAGATATTTTGAACCCTTATTTTGGAGATAAAATGCTAAAATGTGGTAGAGTAGATGCTGAGGTAAAATAAACTTTAAAAAGCCTTTCAGTTTTTTGGAAGGCTTTTTTTTGTATTTTTGCAACGCAATGAAAAAAACCATTTCCATATTCCTATCCATACTGATGCTTGTCAGCAGTTCAGGAATTGCCTATGCCCAACACTTTTGTGGTGGCATGGAAATGATGGCTGAATTATCGTTAGGCGAAAAAGATCTTTCCTGCGGAATGGATATGAATGTGCCAGATTCGAATTGCGATGATGAAACTGCAACTCCCGAAGCCCACGATTGCTGTAAAAATCATATTACCAAAATACATACAGACGATAATTTTGCAAAAGCTTCGTTCGATTTAAAACTGAATAAAGCCTTTGTAGCTACTTTCGTTTCTGTTTTTGTGCTTCAAGAAGTTGAAATAACTTCTTCAGAAAAAACCTTCTTCGCGGATTATAATCCGCCACCTCTCGAACAGGATTTAAACATTCTGTTCGACACATTCCTTATTTAATTTTAAATTTTAAAGAACCATCACTTAAACAAACTGTTTAAAGTGTTGGATTTTCTATGTCTTTTACTTTCAATTTATTTGAAAGTATTATTCACTAAAATTTAAATCAAAACAATGAAATATAAAATAATCATAACCTTATTCTTGAATCTGGTTTTTCTGAATTATTCCTATTCACAGGAAGATGAAGAGAGGCCCATTCGTGAATATACATTAACAATAGATAAACACGCCGTAAACATTACTGGAAAAGAAGTTATGGGTATGGCTGTGAATGGAAGTATTCCAGGTCCCACATTGGAATTTACTGAAGGCGAAAATGCCGTAATCCATGTAACCAATAAAATGGACGTGGAAACATCTGTGCATTGGCACGGAATACTATTGCCGAACTTTCAGGATGGCGTGCCTTACTTAACTACGCCACCAATATTGCCCGGAACTACCTTTACTTACAATTTTCCTATAAATCAATCTGGAACCTATTGGTATCATTCCCACACTATGCTACAGGAACAGAGTGGCGTTTTTGGTTCTATTGTAATTCAACCAAAAGAAAAAACCTTGGATTATGATAAGGAATTGGTTTTAATGCTTTCTGATTGGACTAACGAAAAACCAAAAAATGTAATGCGCACTTTAAAGCGCGGTAGCGATTGGTATGGAATAAAGAAAGGAACTTTAACGCCACTTAATCAGGTAATTGCAAGAGGCGCGCTGGATGCTCAAATTGATTTTTGGCGACAACGGATGGAAGGTGCCGATATTGCAGATATTTACTATCCAGCATTTTTAGTAAATGGAAAGCAAGTTGCAGAATATCCAGACTTTAAATCTGGCGAAAAAGTTAGGTTGCGAATTATAGACGGATCGGCTTCAACCCAATTTTGGATGACTTTTGGTGGCGAAATACCATTGCTCGTTTCAGCAGATGGGCTCGATGTAGTGCCAGTAAAAAGAAACAAAACCTTTATCGCTATTGCAGAAACTTACGATTTTATTGTTACCATTCCGCAAAGTGGAAAACTGGAATTTAGAGCGATGGCGCAAGATGGCTCTGGAACGGCTTTGGCTTATTTAGGTTCAGGGGAAATTCTACCAGCTGCAATTGTTGAAAAACCTGATAAAATTGCGATGATGCAGGATATGGCAAAAATGAAGATGAAAATGGGTGCACACGCATTAAAATTTCAGCCTAAAAAAGACGAACGTTTTGAGATGAAGGAAGAATATGGAATGAAGATGGACGGAATGGAAATGGATCATTCAAAAATGGACCACTCCAAAATGAAGATGCCAAAAGATTCAATGAAAATGGATCACTCGAAGATGGATCATTCCAAAATGAAAATGGAAGGTATGGACATGAATTCAGAGTATAACTACGATTATCTGAAATCACCCGAAAAAACAAGCTATTCCGCAGACGCTCCTGTTACCGAGATTTTATTAAACCTGACAGGAAATATGAACCGTTACATTTGGAGTATGAATGGTGTGTCGCTTTCTGAAACCGATAATATCAAAATTAAAGGAAATGAGGTAACTCGTATTACGTTGAATAACCTTACAATGATGCATCACCCAATGCACCTTCACGGACACTTTTTTAGAGTAATTAATAAAAATGGCGAATATTCCCCGCTAAAACATACCGTTAATGTACCGCCAATGGAGGAAATTACCATTGAATTTTACGGTGATACGTATGGTGATTGGTTTTTCCACTGCCATGTACTTTATCATATGATGGGAGGTATGGCTCGCGTTTTTAGTTGCGAAACCCCACGAGATGAAAGATTGAAGGATTATCCAATTTCAAAAGTAATGAATGAAGCCAACCATTTTTACACTTGGGGCTCGGCAGATGTTGCGTCTCATATGTCTGAATTGAACTTGACTTCTTCAAATTTGAGAAACCAATTCAATCTAATGGCAGAATTTGGATGGAATGAAAATTTAGAGGCAGAAGTAACGTACGAGCGCTATCTGCACGATAATTTCAGAGTTTTTGGAGGTGTAAATATCGAAAATGAATTGGAAGACAATCTCGACGATATTGAAACTACTGCCATTGTTGGAGTTAGATATTTTACTCCTTACATGTTTAATTTAGATGTTAGAATAGATAATAAACTGCATCCACAAATTGGACTGGAAAAAGAAATTATGATTTTCCCAAGAACCGTTGCCTTCGGAATGATTGAATATCAAGCAGATTTTGGTTTGGGGGACGATTTACCAACAGGGATTGATTACGGAGATGAATTAACGTGGAGCGCTGGTCTTGAATATTTTTTATCAAAAGAATTTTCATTAATGGCTAGTTATGACAACCGTTTTGGCGTGGGCGGCGGACTATCAATACGATTTTAAAAAAAATAGAAAATGACACACACATATAAAATACACGGAATGACTTGCAACGGCTGCCGAGGCCATGTGGAGCAAACGCTAAGCCAAATTCAAGGCGTTTCCAAAGCATCGGTAAACCTCGAAAAAGCCGAAGCGGTTATTGAAATGGAAAATCATATTCCATTGAAAATTTTTGAAAAAGCTTTGGAAGAAGACGGCGGAAGTTATAGTATTTCCCTTCCGGATGATGCTGAAGCAGCGCAAAACCATAAAACTAAAAAGGAGGAAAAAAGAGCGAATCAAAGTAGTTCTGGCACTTTCTATTGCCCAATGCATTGCGAAGGAGAAAAAACCTACGATAAACCAGGTGATTGCCCTGTCTGCGGAATGGATTTAGTTGAAAAAGTAAAAACGACAAACAGTTCTGCAACAGAATACACTTGCCCAATGCACCCCGAAGTTATAAGCGACGGACCTGGCTCTTGCCCCATTTGTGGAATGGATTTGGTTCCAAAAGAAGTTGATGAATCACTGCAATCCAAAACTTATAAAGCATTGCTGAATAAGTTTTGGATTGCAGTGATTTTCACCATTCCTATTTTTATAATAGCAATGTCTGAAATGATTCCTAACAATCTTTTATACGATTGGATGTCAATGAATACGTGGAATTGGGTGCAGTTCGGGCTTTCGATTCCTGTAGTTTTTTATGCCACTTGGATGTTTTTTGAACGCGCATATCGCTCAATAAAAACTTGGAACTTGAATATGTTCACCTTAATTGGAATTGGTGCTGGAGTGGCTTGGATTTTTAGTGTTTTTGGAATGTTGTTTCCAGATTTTTTTCCTGCGCAGTTTAAAACGGAATCGGATACCGTACATGTCTATTTTGAAGCTGCAACGGTAATTCTCACTTTGGTTTTAATGGGGCAGGTTCTAGAGGCTCGAGCGCATAACAGAACAAATTCTACAGTAAAAGAATTGCTGAAATTAGCGCCAAATAAAGCGGTCCGAATTGTTGATGGTAAAGAAGAAACTATTACAATTGATAAAATAGAAGTTGATGATAAACTCCGCGTGAAACCAGGGGGAAAAATTCCTGTTGATGGAAGTATTGTTGATGGCGAAAGTTCTGTAGATGAGTCTATGATTACGGGTGAACCCGTTCCTGTTTCAAAAACAGCAGGAGATACGGTAAGTTCCGGAACTATAAATGGCAAGCAAACCTTTGTGATGAATGCTGAAAAAGTAGGGAGCGATACCTTGCTTTCACAAATCATCGAAATGGTAAATAAAGCCAGCCGAAGCAGGGCGCCAATTCAAAAACTAGCAGATAAAATTTCGGGATGGTTCGTTCCTATTGTAGTTTTAATTTCAGTAATAACATTTATTGTTTGGGCTGTATTTGGTCCCGAGCCATCATACGTTTATGCTTTGGTCAACGCCATTGCGGTTTTAATCATTGCTTGTCCGTGTGCGTTGGGTCTTGCAACGCCAATGTCAGTAATGGTAGGAGTAGGGAAGGGGGCTCAAAATGGAGTGCTTGTAAAAAATGCTGAATCCCTCGAATTACTGAATAAAATAGATGTTTTAATTGTTGACAAAACAGGAACTATTACAGAAGGGAAGCCTTCAGTTGAAAAGATAGGTTTTTCAGAAAACGTTTCGGAAGAAGAAGTGCTTCAATACATAGTTTCACTTAATCAAAACAGCGAACATCCGTTGGCTGATGCTACAGTAAAATATGGAAAGGAACAGCATTCTGAAGTTTTAGAGACAACAGATTTCAATTCGGTTACGGGTAAAGGGGTAACTGGAATTATCAACGGAAAAAAAGTTGCTCTTGGAAATGAAAAGATGATGGAAGAAACTGGGGCAATCATTTCCAAAGCGCTTCAAAATAAAATTTCAGAAGAACAGAAAGAGGGTAAAACTGTGCCGATGCTTTCCGTTGATGGAAAAGTGATTGGTTATGTTGTTATTTCAGATAAAATAAAGGAAAACAGCAAAAAAGCAATTACTGAGCTTCAGGAAAAAGGAATACAGGTTATAATGCTTACGGGAGATAATCACGACACTGCAAAAGCAGTTGCTTCAGAATTAAACCTTGCAGATTTTAAGACAGAAATGCTTCCGCAGGATAAATTGGAAGTGGTTGAAATACTCCAAGCAGAAGGTAAGAAAGTTGCCATGGCTGGCGACGGTATAAACGATGCGCCTGCCTTGGCAAAAAGCGATGTAGGCATTGCAATGGGAACAGGAACCGATGTAGCTATAGAAAGCGCTGGCGTAACTTTAGTGAAAGGCGATTTACAAGGCATTGTAAAAGCTTTTCATTTAAGTGAAAAGGTAATGAGCAACATAAAGCAAAACCTATTTTTCGCATTAATTTACAATACACTCGGTGTGCCAATTGCCGCTGGAGTGCTTTATCCGTTTTTCGGAATATTATTATCGCCAATGATCGCTGCGTTGGCAATGAGTTTCAGCTCGGTTTCAGTTATTACTAATGCGCTTCGATTGCGCACAACAAAAATTAATTAAAATGAAAAATCTACTATTTATACTTTTTTTACTTCCGCTATGTGTTTTTTCACAAGAAAAAATCAATGGAACAATAACTGAAAATATTGATGACAAAGAAGTTCCACTTGGTGGCGCGAATGTTTATTGGCTTGATACTTCTGTAGGGGCAGTAACCGATTTTGACGGTAATTTTGAAATTGAATACAAACCAGAATACAAAAAAATGGTTGTTAGTTTTGTGGGTTATAAAACTGATACTATTTCGGTTAATGCTCCAAAAAGGATAAAACACTCTTTGGTTTCCACAGCAAATCTGGATGAGGTTACTATAACTGCCCGTCAAAAAGCTAGTTCGCGCTCTTTTTTACAATCCCAGAATGTAATAAACGTAAGCAGTGCGGAATTGTTAAAAGCGGCTTGTTGTAACCTTGCAGAAAGTTTTGAAACCAATCCTTCTATAGATGTGAATTTTGCAGATGCAATTTCTGGGACTAGACAAATTAAAATGCTTGGGCTAAGCAGTCCGTATATTTTAATAACTACTGAAAATGTTCCGAGTATTCGTGGAGCTTCGCAGGCATATGGTTTAAGTTTTATTCCGGGAACTTGGGTAGAAAGCATTCAGATTACAAAAGGCGCTGGAAGCGTAACAAACGGTTATGAAAGCATCGCTGGGCAGATAAATGCCGAACTTCACAAACCATTGACAGATAGCAAGCTTTTTGTTAATGCCTACGGATCTGGTAATGGTCGTTTTGAACTGAACACGCATTTAAATACCAAAGTAACCGATCGTTGGAGTACAGGTTTGTATATTCATGTAAATATGCGAGAAACGGAATTCGATAAAAATGACGATTCGTTTCTCGATGCTCCTTTAATGCAGCAAGTTAACATAATGAATCGTTGGCAATATGTGGATCAAGAAAATGGTTATGTTGGCTTTTTAAATGTTCGTTATTTGAATGATGAAAAACAAATAGGTCAAGTTTCTTTCGATCCAAAAAAGGATCGCGGAACAACAAATGCTTGGGGTAGTGAAATTAAAACCCAGCGTTTGGATGTTTCAGGGAAATTTGGATTTGTAAATCCTGATATTCCTTGGCGTACAGGAGGAATTCAAGTGGCTTATAGTCATCACGATCAGGAATCTTATTTTGGGTTGAATGATTATAATATTCAACACAATAGCTTATTTGCTTCTTTAATTTATAATTCAATAATAAGCGATTCGCGACACAAGTTTAAAACGGGTGTAAACGCCACTTATGACGGGTATGATGAATTGGTGTTAACGGAAAATTATAATCGTGTCGAAAATTCGGTTGGTGGATTCTTTGAATATAATTTTGATAATTCAGACAATTTAAGCTACAGTTTAGGGATAAGGGGTGATCTTCACAATAGATTGGGTACTTTTATAACACCACGGTTTCACTTACGTTATACACCGTGGGATAAATCTGCCATCCGTGTTTCCGCAGGAAGAGGGAAACGTAGTGCGAATATTTTTACTGAAAATCAAAACCTCTTTGCAACTTCACGGAGTTTAAATATTTTGAGCAACGGTGGAGATATTTACGGTCTAGACCCTGAAATTGCTTGGAACTATGGAATTTCATATATGCAAGGTTTTAATCTTTTTAATAGAAAAGCAGATATTACGGTAGATTTTTACAGAACCGATTTTGTAAATCAAATAGTTGTAGATTGGGAAAATCCTTCAGAAATTAATTTCTATAATTTGGACGGTGAGAGTTTTTCTAATAATTTTCAGGCAGAATTTAATTATAATTTGTTCAAACATTTTGATTTGCGACTAGCCTATAAATACTATGATGTTGAAACCGATTATTTAAGTGGAAAAAAGCAAACCCCATTAACGCCAAACCATCGTTTTTTTGCGAATGCTTCTTTCCAAACACATCAAACCACAAAAGGTGGCAACTGGAAGTTTGATGCAACCTATAACTATATTGGTGAGCAACGATTTGCTTCTACAGAAAACTACTTGAGTACTATTGGACTTTCAGAATTTTCGCCAAGCCTTTCAACTGTAAATGCGCAGATTACCAAGATTTTTAACAGTAATTTTGAGCTTTATGTAGGTGGAGAAAACATAACCAATGTGAAACAACAAAATCCAATTGTAGGAAGCGATAACCCCTTCGGAACAACTTTTGATACAACCTATGTTTACGGCCCCGTTTTTGGAAGTTCCTATTACGCAGGTTTACGATTTAGATTAAATTAAACATCTAATTTATAAACAAAGAAAAAAGGCAAAAGACGCCTTTAGCTTAGGTTTCACTATCGTTGGAGCAGAAATACACAACAAATAAATATAAAATGAAACAATTAACTTTTAAAACAGAAAATATGAAAAAATCACTTTTAATAATAGCAGTAATGCTAATCGGTGCCACAAATTTGGCCCAAAACAAAAATGCAAAAGCTACCATAGAAGTAGATGGGGTATGCGGAATGTGTAAAGAGCGAATTGAAAAAGCTTCAATACAAGCTAAAGGAGTAAAAATAGCAACTTGGGATGTAGAAACGCATCAATTGGATTTAATTTTTAACGAAAAGAAAACGGATCTTGCCACAATCCAACAAAGCATTGCAGATACAGGTCACGACACACAAGACATAAAAGCAAAAGACGAAGTTTATAACGTTATAAACCCGTGTTGTAAATACCGCGACCAACAGGTTATTGATGACCATAAATAGTAAGCAGTAGTTTTATGCTAGACAGAAACCATCTTTCAGTATTAAGATGGTTTTTTACTTTTGATATGTTATTATCGAAGTTTTACTTATTCAAAAATTTATATTTTTACAACAGACAAAAAAACAACAGAAAAACTATGAAACAAATACTAGGAATAGGTTCACGAATAAATCATCCACAACACGGAAAAGGAGTAGTAACAAACGTTTCCGCAAAAATGTATTGGGTAACTTTTATTGAAAATGGTCTAGAAACAATAGCTGCAGACGAAGATTTTGAAATTATTGAAGCCGCCGAAGATGAGGTGGACACCGTAAGCTTTTATGAAGTTGAAAAAAGCCTTCGTGATATTCTAAAAAAATGGAACGGTTTCAGTGAAATTGTACCAATAGCCGATAAATGGAAAGGTGGGAATATTGTTTTACAGCCTGCTGATAATAATTTGGCCTCAAAAGAAATTCCTATAGATACTTTTTTTCATAAAATAGTAATGCTTCGCGATAGGCTTCGGGTTATGGAGCAAAAAATAAACGCTAGTAAAACCTTAGAAGGACAAGATAAAATAGATCTTCAGCAATATATAACCCGTTGTTATGGTAGCTTGACGACATTCAATGTTCTTTTTAAAAGCAATTCGCAACAGTTTAAAGGTGAAGGCACAAATAAGTAGTTTTTTGAGAGTACTATATTAAGGAGTACATAATTGTCGTAATTTTTAATGCATAGCTAAGTGAAATTAGTTTTATTAAATTCCTAAAAAAGCCGAAAAACTGCGTTATTTGTTAAATTAAGGCAATTGTTCATAATGTGTTTGAAAATTTTAAATAAATTTTCAAACACATTATTTCTTATAAATAAATCTTTAGGCTTATTCAAAACACAACAAAATCAGCGCTTTACACGATTTTTGTTAATTTTATTATAATTTCTGAAATTTTTTAGATAACATTTTCATAATCTACTTTCATTAAAAGTTGGAATTGTAAGATATTATTGGCACTTTTGAGGTGCTAATTCAAACAAACAAAAAAATGAAAACAAAGTTTAGTGGAATTTTAACACTACTATTAGTGTTGATTGTGCAAATGACATTTGCACAAGAGAAAACAATTTCAGGAACGGTTGCCGATGATACAGGCTTACCGTTACCAGGAGTTAACATAATTATAAAAGGTACAAATACTGGAACACAGTCAGATTTTGATGGTAATTATTCCATTGATGCTGCAGCAGGACAAACACTTATCTATAGTTATGTAGGTTTTGAGACCCAAGAGATTGCTATTGGGGCTTCAAATAAGATGAATGTTGCTATGCAAGCTGGATCTGTTTTAGATGAGGTTGTGGTAACTGCACTAGGTATCTCTCGTGAAAAACAATCATTGGGGTATTCTACACAAGAAGTAGGAGGTGAAGATCTATCTACTGTTAAGACTAACAACTTTACAAACGGTCTTTCCGGTAAGGTTTCGGGTCTTCAAATTAGAAGAAACAACAACTTTGGTGGTTCTACCAACGTAGTTATTAGGGGTAATACTTCTTTAACTGGAAATAACCAAGCGCTATTTGTAATAGATGGTATGCCAATTAGTAACAGAAATACCAATACTGCTGGACAAACTCAAGCATCTGGTAACTATTATGACTATGGTAACGCTGCTGCTGATATTAACCCAGACGACATAGAGTCTGTAAACGTACTTAAAGGTGCAGCTGCAGCTGCACTTTATGGGTCGCGTGCTGCAAACGGTGTAATCATGATTACTACTAAAAAAGGTAAGAAAGCGAAAGGACTTGGTGTTACAATTAACTCTAACGCTCAAGTAGGTTTTGTAGATAAAAGTACTTTTGCTGTATATCAAGACCAATATGGTCCTGGATATGGCGATTACTTTACGGAAGAAGATATTAATGGTGATGGTGTAATTGATATCGTTGAAAACTATGCTGATGATGCTTCATACGGGCCAGCTTTTGATCCAAATTTAAATATCTACCAGTGGGATTCATTTGATCCAGCTTCATCAAATTACTTAAAGAAATCTCCATACGTAGCTGGAGCTAATGGTCCATTAACTTTCTTTGAAACTCCTTTAACGTTAACTAACTCTATATCTATTTCTAATGGATTAGAAAACGGTTCTTACCGTTTGTCATATACCAAATTGGATCAATCTGGATTAATGCCAAACAGTACTTTGGACAGACATAACTTTATTTTTAGTGGAACATTTGATGTTTCTGATAAATTGACTGTTAGTGGTTTTGCTAATTATATCAAGACGGAAGCATTAGGGCGTAACTCTACAGGTTATAATGATAACATTGTAGGTAACATGAAACAATGGTGGGCTGTAAGTACAGATGTTCAAGCTCAAAGAGATATTTATTTCCAAACTAAGAGAAACGTAACTTGGAATCCTGTTACTTCTGATGCAGGAGCTAAACCAGCTTATTGGGATAACCCTTATTGGACACGTTATGAAAATTACCAAAATGATGAAAGAAGTCGTTTCCTTGGTAATTTTTCTTTAAACTATAAATTAGCTAATTGGGTAAATGTTACTGGTAGAGTTTCTACAGATAGTTATAGTGACCAACAAGAAGAGCGTAGGGCTGTTGGTTCTGCCGCTACTCGATTTGGTATTGCTCGTGGAAACGTTGGTTCTGGTTATTTAAGAAGAGATATAACTACTACAGAAACAAACTATGATTTAATGTTGAATTTTGATACAGACATTTCTGAAAGCATAAGTTTTGCAGGTTTGTTAGGAACAAACATTCGTAGAGATGAGTTTAATTCTATGACAAATTCTACTTCTGGTGGATTAAGAATTGCAGGTTTGTATTCACTTCAGAATAGTGTATCTGCATTGCCAAATCCGGTTGAGATATATCAAAAAAGAGGTGTTGATGGGGTTTACGCCAGCGCATCTTTTGGATATGCTAACACTGTATTTTTAGACGGTACCATTCGTAGAGATCGTTTCTCTACCTTATCTGTAGGCAAAAGTGCATTCTACTATCCTGGTGTTTCTACCAGTTTTGTATTCAGTAAGTTGCTGAATGTAGATGCAATTACCTTTGGTAAATTACGTGTAAACTATGCTGAAGTAGGTAACGGAGCTCCAGTTGATAGATTGGTAGATACGTACGATGTAAATGGTGATATTGGATACTCAGTACCAAGTACTGCCAACAACCCAAATTTAGAGCCAGAACGTACTAAGAGTTATGAAGTTGGTCTTGAAATGAGATTTGCAAATAACAGATTAGGTTTTGATGTTTCTTACTACAAATCAAACTCTATTAACCAAATTTCTAGTGTGCCAGTTACCGCTGCTACTGGTTATACTGGTAAATTGTTGAACGCTGGTGAAATTGAAAACACAGGGATAGAGATATCTTTGAACGCAACACCAATTAAGACTAATAACTTTTCTTGGAATATTAATGCTAACTGGTCTCAAAACAAAAATGAAGTTATATCATTGGCAGAAGGAATTACAACTCTAGAATTAGGTCGTTTTCAGGGTGGTGTAACCATTAATGCTGAAGTAGGTCAGCCTTACGGTGTAATTTACGGACAAGACTATAAATATGACGGAAATGGACAAAAATTGGTAAGTGCTTCAAATGGTAAATATCTTAAAACTGCAGCTTCAAATAATATCTTGGGAGATACCAATCCAGATTGGTTAGCTGGTATTACAAATACCGTAACTTATAAGAGTTTTGCTTTTAGCTTCCTTATAGACATTCAACAAGGTGGAAGCCTTTTCTCTCTAGATCAATATTACGGTCAAGCAACAGGTATTTATGCAAACACTGTTTTCGACAATGAATTAGGAAACCCTGTAAGAAGCCCATTAGTTTTTAACGAATATGACGCTGATGGAAATGGTATTCCTTCAGGTGGTTATACAGCTGCTTCTGGAGGTATTCTTAATCCAGGTGTAAACCCTGATGGGTCTGTAAACACAACTAGAATGGATGCTAATGGCTTTAGTGGATTTGGATATGCTGCATTGCCAGCTGCTGAGTTTGTATATGATGCTAGTTACATTAAATTACGTCAAGTATCACTTACATATACAATGCCATCTAAATTCTTAGAAAATACTTTTATGACTGGCTTACAGTTTGCAGTTTCAGGTTCAAACCTTTGGATTATAGACAAGAACTTGCCGTATGCAGATCCTGAAGCTGGTTTGAGCTCTGGTAACCTTCAAGGTTATGTTACAGGTTCGTTGCCAACTACCCAAGATTACGGGTTTAACATTAAAGCACAATTTTAAAACATAGAAAAATGAAGAAACTAATTTTAATATTTACAGCGGCAGTTATGGCCGTATCTTGTTCAGACAATATAGAAGAACTGAACAAAAATATAAAGGATCCTACAGCTGTACCTGGTGAATTTGTATTTGCTTCTGCACAAAAGCAGCTAGCAGATCAAATTACCACCCCAAGCGTAAACTTTAATAACTTAAGGTTGTGGACGCAGCAATTGCAGGAAACTACTTATTTGGACGAAAGCCAATATGACCAAATTACTCGTCCTATTCCAGCTAATCATTGGAGAGAAATTTATAGAGATGTTCTAAAGGATTTAAATGAAGCAGCTAAAATTATTGATGCTACAGATAGCGATCTAACCAACGCTCTTAAGCCTAATAAATTGGCTATAGTTGAGGTGCTTACTGTATATTCTTATGCAAACTTAGTGGAAACTTTTGGCAATGTGCCATACACTGAATCTTTGGATATTGAAAACCTTACACCTGCCTATGACGACGCATTAACTATTTATAAAAACTTACTAGTACGTTTAGATACTGCTATTGGTAATATGAATACTGGCGTTGGAAGCTTTACCAGTGGTGAGGATTTAATGTATGCAGGTGATGTTGCACACTGGAAAAAGTTTGCAAATTCTTTAAAGTTAAGAATGGGTATAATACTTGCAGATGTTGATGGAGGTTTATCCCAATCTACTGTAGAGTCTGCTGTTTCTAGTGGTGTTTTTACGAGTAATGCAGATAATGGCAGTTACCAGTATTCTCCTACAGCACCAAATAACAATCCTATGAATAATAACTTGGTTCTTAGTGGTCGTAATGACTATGTTGCTGGTAAAACAATAGTGGATATAATGAACGGTTTAGAAGATCCAAGAAGAGAAAACTATTTTACTGATGTAGATGGAGTTTATATTGGTGGTACAATTGGTGAAATTTCTGCCTATGCAAGCTTTTCACATGTTGCTGATCGTTTAGTAGATCCAAGTGAGCCTGGTGTTCTTCTTGCTTACGATGAAGTTCAGTTTTTATTAGCTGAAGCTGCTGCAAGAGGATTTTCTGTAGGTGGTGATACACAAAGCCACTATGATGCGGCTATTACTGCCTCATTTGATTATTCGGGTACTTCAGATGTTGCTGCTTACTTAGCTAAACCTGAGGTAGATTACAATACTGCTATTGCATCTAGTACTTCTACTCCAAAATGGAAAATGGTAATTGGTACTCAAGCATATTTAGGTCTTTACAATAGATCTTTTGCAAGTTACCTTTCTGTTCGTCGTATAGACTATCCAATTTTGATAAAACCTACTGGTGCACAATCTGGTTATCCTGTTCGTTATACTTACCCTGTAAGTGAGCAGACATTAAATGAAGCTAACTGGATTACTGCGTCTTCTGCTATTGGTGGAGATGCTGCAGAAACTAAATTATTCTGGGATAAAAATGATAACACTTGGGGCTTCTAGTATAAAGTCTTATAGTATTATTTAATAATTAAATCCCCAACAGTAATGTTGGGGATTTTTTTTGAATACAATTTTATTGAGTGTATGATAAATTTTACTACAAATTTATACCGATAACTTTATCTTAGCAGATTGTTGATTATGCAGTAGTTGACAGAATAGGAAGGCAAAAATTGAAGATTATTGTATAGATTTAATAATCATAGAAGCATACACGCACGAGTTTTCAATAAACCATTTATGAGTTTCCATACCACCGCAAATTACGCCTACCAAGTAAAGTCCCTCAATGTTGGACTCCATAGTTTCTGGATTGTATTGCGGTAATTGTTTTTCATCTGTGTTCGTTAAGATACATGGTTTACATAAGTTAAAGATTGTTGTTTACACTAAATTCTGACTAATCCTTATTGATTTTTGTTTATTTCTAATGTTCCTAT
>Ga0256845_1001224_pt1 | contig 21186 bp, 17 predicted proteins | sample RiftiametaG_FD_189101 | JGI IMG/M metagenome (GOLD analysis project Ga0256845, IMG submission 189101) | Tube worm associated microbial communities from hydrothermal vent at the East Pacific Rise, Pacific Ocean - Riftia | ecosystem: Host-associated > Annelida > Integument > Unclassified ...
ATAGATAGATAGATAGATAGATAGATAGATAGAATGTGGTGCCGGCTTCGCCACCTAGAAACCACAGCGAGGCCCCAATACCTCGCGAACTCCAACGAGTACCTCGTGCCTGAAGTTCGTGCCGGGGATCGTCTCAGTTTGCCCTCGGCACTACTTTTTGTCTCATTGGTACCAAACCCCTGCACCAAGTTCCGCTCCTTCATACTAGTGCGGCGCTGGGGGCCACCTCTACCATCCGTAGGCGGACGAAAATACCGAGTATTTCCTCAAACTGAGAGGCGCTCTTTATCTCCCGTTGCTGACGACGAGCGCCAAAGTCGCGGCTCTCAGCTCATGAAGAACTCACCGCCTTCGACGACGCACTTCGTCTTTGATCTCCTGAATTATCTCATCTGTTGGTTCAGTGAGGTGAATACGCAAAGGCGGTACCCGTGCCGGCTCAACCCCCCGCGCGAGAGTTTCAAAGTCCAAAACGGGCAATGTGTCTAAACACCCCGCGTCGCTCTCCTTCTCAGGATCCAAAAAGAATGCTTTTGCAATTTTTCCTCCGCACTCTCCCAAACTCGCACCATGAGACTCGTTGGGAACAAGAACATATTGCGCTCGTTCAAGGAATTCATGAGCCGCTTCGGCAAAACGAGGAGGTGTCACCGGATCAAAATGGCCAGCCATTACGAGGGTCGGGATATCGCTCTCTACAGCTTGATTGGCCAAAAGTGGTGCTGGAGATACAGGCCAGTGCTCACAGTAAGCGAGATACATCTCAGCCGAAAGCAGTGGTCGTAAATTCGGATCGACTTCGCCATCGAATGTAGCGAAGTGTTCAACACTAGAAAAAGGTATTTCCTCGGCACAATGTAGGCTCAGGTGCATGGCAAAAGAGAAGACACTTTCCTCCGCCTGCGCAGTGGCTATCTTAAGGAAAACTTCAAAGTCGTCTTCATTTGCCTTTGCTATCAGGAAAGGAACGACCTCCACGCCCCGGGGCGAATACAACAATTGAAAGAGTTGGGAGACAAAAATATCCGCCGTGATAGTAAGCGAACCACTATCATGAGGATCTGCCTCCAATTTTTTCGCTACCGCGAGAAACGCCGCCATCGAATCAGGGTAGACTTGGGCGCAGGCGCCATTGAGAGCACACGCCTCAAAAGCCCTCTCGAATGCGTGAAAAGCGTTTCTGCCCAATTCGCCCAAGGGATCCACCTGAAGCGGCACCACTGAGTCCAAAAGCACAGCCCGTACCGAAGCGGGATAATCGCGCATGATGGTAAGGGCCAGACGAGTGCCGTAGGAAATTCCTAGGAGGTTCCAAGTCTCATAACCTAGCGCTTCCCTGACAAGGTCAATATCGGTTGCATTGTTGCGGGAGGTGTAAGCGCTGAGATCGTTCGTTTTACTCAACCTTTCATAACACTGATCGAGGGCGTCATTGAGATCGCCTCCCTCAGTGCACCTCAGATGAGGACGGCTCAAACCAACCCCTCGTTGGTCTACGAAGATAAAGTCCCTATCGGGAGCAATAGCGCTGAGTCCAGTGTAAAGAAACTGAATATTCTCCAAACTTGCCGCCCCAGGACCGCCATCAAGATAAACCACGGGCTCAGATTGGGGGCTCGCCGAGCGAGAGAAAACCCGGGCTATAGCTAGCTCAATTGAAGTTTCTGAACCGGGAGACTCAGGGACTAAAACCACACCACATTGAGTCACATGATCTGCAACGGCAAACTGACAGGCAGTCTCTGTGAACGAGTCCAAGGGGGACGGTAGTCTCTCATGGGGCACATCGGGGTTGGGAACCACCTGGACGGCCTGCACAGATGTATCACTCACTAGAGGCGAGGTAAAAATGGGAGGACGCTCGTCGGAGCTGCAGGCGGACAACAAGAGACCGACATGTATTCCGAATTGAAAGAGAGCGTACTTCATCGCTCCTACCTTAGTCTGAGTAGGGCAAGGACGCTATTTTTGCCCTCACCCTCTCTGACTCAGGGCATCAATTAGGGCTGAGGCAATGTATTTTCGACAGCACGCACTGCATCTGCATCAAATTCGACCGAGCCTGCTCCAGCTGAATCTTCGACACTCTCGCAGCGACGTGCGCCGGGTACCACAAAAAGGTTGGGAGACTTATTTGTCATCCACGAAAGAACCAATTGATAAGGGCTCAAGCGTCTGCGACGTGCTTGATCGCTCAACTTACCCAAAGTGGTCAATGTGGGGGCCCCCAGGGTACCACCGAAGGGAGCATAGCCCACAAAGGCAATACTCTTGTCGGCACAGTACTCAATGATACCGTACTTTTCCGCCTGACGATTTTGCGGACTCCAGCGATTTTGAACACTCTGAATGGGCACGATACTTTCGGCCTTTTTCAGATGCTCCATGTCCACGTTGCAAACACCGACGTACTTAATCTTTCCTTGTTCTCGCAAGCGAGCAAGGGCACCTATGCTCTCGGAATACGGAACTCTAGAGTCTTTCGAGTAGAGGCTCACCAAATCAAGAGTCTCTACCCCTTGATTTTTTAGAGACCGATGCACAGCCTCGGTAAGATGTTTAGGATCTGAATCGACCGTCCAAGCCCCCCCCGGTCGGCGACAACCTACTGTGGTCATCACAACAACCCGCTCGCGGCTCCCTTCGAGCCCTAGAGCAAGAAGTCTCTCGTTGTGACCCATCTCGTGCTCGTCGAGGCAATAGGCATCTGAAGTGTCAAAAAGAGTGATGCCATGATCAAGCGCGCTGCGAATCACTCGTTGGGCCTGGTCCGCCGGCGGGCGACCCCGGATCGAAAGAAGCATGCAGCCCAAACCGATGGCACTTACTGTCGGCCCCTCAGGCCCTAGTCGTCGCGTACGCATTTCGTGGTGACCCTATCAAAAGGGGGCGCACATTGCCCAATCAAAAGTTATAAACCATTGATATTATAGAGAAAGTCGTGTTTTTTTTCCTCGAATTTAGGCCGGCGATTCGAAAAATTACGAATTTGCGAGTAATTCAGCTCTTGTCTCCACCAACTTCGCTAGGATACAGACGGCGCTTCCCCCTCCACTGTTTCTTCATCGCCCGTGGCCAAAAGTCCTTCAACTTATTCAAAAATACTCATCGTTGGCTGCGGTAGTATTGGCGGCGTCATCGCCTGCTCGCTTTTAGAAGCCGGGCTCGATATTGCGATTGTAGCGACCAACGATGAAGTAAGAACTCAATGGCGAGAAGGCGGCCAGCGTCTGAACGGACGACTCCTAGCAGCCCAGCTCTCAAAGGAGAACATCTTCTCGTCTTTGCAAACCGTTCACGGACGCTTCGCCTTGGTTTATGTCGCGGTGCAGGCGCTACAAGTCCACGAGGTGGCCGAACAACTATTAGATGTTCTCGAGAAGGGCGGTCATGTTGTCTGCCTCCCTAACGGACTCTCAGATGCTCGAATGGGGGCGATCTTGGGCGATGAACGAGTGATTGGAGCCGTGGTGTCTTGGGGAGCAAGCATGCCTCGCCCAGGGCATTACGTGCAAACCTCCTCCGGAGGATTTACAATAGGCTCCCTCAGGGGCCATGACGCTCACGCGTTGCAGGTCCTTGCCCTTCAGCTTGAGCACATCGGGCCTGTCAAACAAACGACCAACCTTCGCGGTGCCCGATTGAGCAAGCTCGCCATCAATTGCGCAATTACGGCCCTAGGCACAATTGGCGGGAGCACCTTAGGAAAATTACTCCTGAGTACTCACGTCAGAAAACTCGGTCTTGCGTTGATGCGAGAGGCTGTTGCTGTGGCCGTGGCCGATGGTGTTCGCCTAGAGCCCGTCAATAAAATTGACATAGCCAAGCTTGTATCAGCCGCCCCGTCGGGCAGAAGACTGAAAAAGGCAGCGCAGCACGCTTTGCTCCTTGCAGTAGGAACACGTTACCGCAGACTGCGTTCCTCCATGCTGGCCGCAATTGAGAGGGGCCGCACTCCGGCTATCGACTACATCAACGGTGAAATAGTCTCCCTCGGAAAAAAGAGAGGTATTTCGGTGCCGTACAATCAAGCTGCCGTCGAGATCATCTGGCAAATTTCACGGGGCGAGCTCTCACCGGGCAAGGCAGCACTCCACGAGTTCGCTCGTCGAGCCCAAGAGCTGAACTAGTCCCCGCGCCCGTAAATTGCCTAGGGACTTTCGTACTAGCTTCGATAAATCGACGAAGGTATAGGGGGGCATGAGCCTTTGCCCACCAAGCCAAGCCCTCCCTAATAATTTTAGATCTGAATTTTTTCGAAGATTCTTGTGGGCAAGTTCAATCGTTTGCTCACTGTCTGTTCTTGCTTGTGAGCCAACACCCAACAAAAATCAGGGTGAGGGCGGCCATGCTCTTCCCAGGGGGAATCGCCCCTCCGGAAAACTCCCACACCTCAATTCGGTTCCGGCATTTTCCCTCACCAATCAGCGGGCTCTCAACTTTGGCTCCGCGGAGCTCAAGGGGACCCCCTATTTAGTAGCCTTCGTTTTCACTCGCTGCCCAAGTGTTTGCCCCTCGGTCATGAAGCGAATGAAAGAAGTAGACGAGGCAATGAAGAAGGCAAGTAAGAAGCTCAACTTGGTCAGTATCAGCGTTGACCCGGAAAATGACACTCCAGAGGTACTGACCGCCTACGCAAAAAAATACGGCGCGGACGTACCCAATTGGACTCTGCTCACAGGAAGTCATCGGACAATTCTTCACACCGCAGAAGAAGGTTTTAAGGTCGGCTTAGCAGGGTCGATCGACGAAAAAAAAGAACATCTGGGTATCACTCACGGATCACATTTTGTTCTGGTTGACTCCCAAGGAAGCATTCGAGGTTATTATCGTTCCAGCGAAAAAGGGACCGTCAGCGCCCTGGTCCACGCGATGGACAACCTCTGAGGAATTTCATTTTCTCCAGAAAGGCAGACAGCCCCAGCTGTCGTGTGCTTGCTCGCGAGGAGTTAAAAAATATATTTGAGACAATAGTTCTCAAATGAAGGAATGAGACGGGGCGCAGTTCGTATTGCCTTGAGTGAGTGGACTGACTTCGAGGGAGCTCACGAAGAGTACTCGGGCGTCATCACCCCGAAGAAGCGCTCTTGCTTGACGACGCGTAACGTTACACCGGGTCGTTACGCTTTTAACTGGTGTTACACCGCGTAAGGTGCTGAAATTACTACAAAAGATGCTTGGCACGGAGACTGCAATGTAGCTGGGTGAAGGCCAATTCGGTCTCCTACTTAGGAATACGCACCATGTCACATCTCGCAGTCCAGTTCGATATCGCAGCTCCCGCTCCTTTTCTCGTCGCAGTTCCTAGCGTGAGGTCTGAACCTTCCAAATCCGAGATCAATGCCATCAATCGCGCAGAGCGAGCTGCTCAAGAACTGGACCTGGTGGCACGAATGCTCAATGACGACGCCCGCGCTTGGAGATTCTTCACGACACAATATTCGCGCGTCATTTTCGGATGCATTCGTCGGGTTCTTTCCCGTTTTGCCCGTGTCACGGGTGATCACGATGTGGACGAAGTCTACGCTCGATTTTGCTACGAGCTGTTGGCAAATGATCGTAAGAAATTGCGCTGTTTCGACCCTTCAAAAGGAGGCAGCTTGAGCACCTGGATTGGATTGTTGGCGAAAAACTCCACCTATGACTACTTGCGTCGTATCAAGCGCGACCGAGTATGTGAGCCAATGCCAGAAACCGATATCATGGAGACCAGCGAAGTTAGCCCGTTTGAACAAGTCGCTCTGCAACAGCGCGCCTCTCTCACCGCTCATATATTAGAGAATTTGAGTGAGAGAGATCGGGAATTTGTCGACCTGTACTTTGCTCAAGGAATGAATGCTGATGAAATCGCTCAGCGTATGAAAATTAGCGTAAAAACGGTCTACACCAAGCGTCATAAGATTACGGCTCGCCTTGAAGCTATGATGGTAGCCTCTGCATAATCTGTCCAATCTACAGATTGCCTCCTTTTAAACTAGCGGCTCTTGAACGCCACGGTAAAAAGAATCTCCCTTCCTAGGCCAAAACCACCTTTTTGAAAATTCACCAATTCGTTAGCTGGGTAGCGAAACTGCTGATCTAATAAGTTGCTCCCATGAAGATTGAAATAGACACCACTCGTATGATCGTAGCGAATATTCGCCGATAGAAGCGCGTAGGCCGGGACACTATCGCCCCGACGAGACCACTCCCCTTCGGCTGATTCCCATTGGAAGCTAGAATGCATCGAGTCAACAAAACGCACGGTGCTAGCGAATGTATAGTCACTGAGCGAGTACGATGCCTTGCCTTTTACTAGCCATGAAGGCGAATGGTCCGGCTCAATTTCTGGATTAACGAGATCAGAGGAGCGCTGTAAGTTGGTGCTCGCGTCCAGTCGAAGTCCGTCGAGCGGTGTGACGCTACCCATTAGCTCCGCCCCCCTGGTTACTCTCGCCCCGGATGCATCACTATCGTTTACATAGACCCCGGTCTCTTCGTCCAATCTTTGAAAGATGCGTAAGAGATTGTCCACTCGGGTCCAATAGACGCTTGCCTGAATATTCCAATTATCGTGCAGGGTTAGGTACGAAATTTCTGCCGATTTCATGCGCTCCTTTTCTGAGATGGGCAGCGCTCGATGGTCTTGGGTGGCCATTCCCACAAGTAGCTTGAAACTGCTCCGCTGATCGGGATACGCAATGATAGAAAAGCGAGGAAGTGCAATGAGATCTGAATCGAGTTCGACTGGCCCATCTAAGGTCTCAATCGTTCTCTTAGACAGAGCGCTCAGTCGTGCCCCCGCTCTTAGTTGCAGGGCTTGAAAAGGCGAATACATCACCTCGCCAAATAGATCGTTTCTAAAGTAAGGATCTGCTTTGCGATCGGCCCGGGCGTCAATCAAGTCTATCTCAAATTGATTACTGAGGTCAAAGAGTGCTTGGTGGTTGAAGCCCCAGAGCATCTCCACCTCACGGAGGGGTGACCAGTGGGCGGAAATTTCAGCCTCCAAGCGACGGGCAACTTGACTCTGCTGACCTTCCAAATCGTGAGATAAGAAGTCAAATTCGAGATCATAAGTCTGATGTGAATAGACCACGTAGGACTTAAGACTAAATTCGTCGCTCAGCTCTCCGTCGTAGGCCAATGATGCCTGCAAGTTTTGGTCCTGTAGTTGATTGCCGTCATGAAACGAAGGCGCAAATACATAGAACCCGTAGTCCATATTGCCAAAGTAAAATTTGGTCGAGAAATCGCCGTGATAAATTTCGAGGTCGACGCTTGCTTGCTCACGCGCGAGCAAACCGTCCAACGATGTGAGCATCTCGGGATCTAGGCCCTCCAATTGCTCCGGGCTCATCAATTCGCTCATTTCTCCCTGAATGCCGTCCGTTTTTTGATACCCGCCGTTGAGGACGAGACCACCATTTTTCCAAGGATAAGAGACCCGAGCAAATCCTTGATTGGCGTTGCGATTTCCATAGGCAGCAGCAACATGGAACTCTTCATCCTTCGAGTCATCCACTTCATGTGTGATGATATTCACCGAACCAGAAAACGCGTTGTTACCATAAATGACAGACATGGGTCCTCGTACAACCTCAATTCGATCGATGGATTGAATGGGGACATTCATTCTCAACCGTTCTGCGACTGAGAGACCCTTGATACGGGAGGGCTGAATGGGAATTGAATTCATGAGAAATTGAATTCCTCCGTCGAGGGTCCCTCGGACACCTATTTCTTGATCCTCATAATTGTCGACAAGGAAAAATCCTGGCAACTCGGCAAGAAGTTCATCAAGAGTCGCGTAGCCAAATCTTTCAATGTCGCTTCTCGTCAGAATTACCACGCTCGCTGGTATTTCCGTGAGCTTTTCTTGGCGTTTTGAGGCTGAGTCAATTCGTAGATTCAGCAGGTCAACGAGACTAATATCCGCCAGGAGGTCCATCTCCTGCGCATGGACATTTTTAGACGCTTCTTGAGCGGTAGCGGTCCCGTGAATTGAGAGCAGACAGAATAGTCCGCGCAATTTCGTGAATCGAGACCATTTGCGTACCCTTTCCATGCAAGGAGACAACGGACAATCTCAAGTCGCCTATAGGCGTAGGCAGAAGCAAACACCGAGGAACAAAAAGAAAAGAGGACAACGTCTGAAACGTCATCCTCTTTCGAATGTCTGCCACTATCTGCCGTCTTGAGCAGACAATGAAATTCACTTCACTTAGGAAGGAGCTCTTGCCCGCTCCAAATAGCAGCAAGTTCGCGTATCTACCTTAATCCAGTCATCTTGATTGATGAAAAGGGGAACATTGACGCTTGCCCCTGTAACAAGAACAGCTGGCTTGGTCACGTTGTTGGCGGTGTCACCCTTAACCCCGGGCTCTGTCTCAGCAATCTGCACCACAATATGGGGAGGTAGCACTAGGCTCACAGGGTTACCCTTGTAAATTGTGATGACCGCATCCGAGCCATCTTGCATCAGTCCAGCCGAATCGCCCACCGCAGCCTTTGAAACTGTAATTTGCTCTCCCGAAGAGGTGTTCATGAAGACGTAGTCTTCGCCTTCTGGGTAGATGAACGTCATGGTGCGCTCTTCGACGTCAGCTTGCTCCAATTTCTCACCCGAGCGAATATTGCGCTCAAGGGTTCCACCCGTGAGCAAGTTCTTCATTTTGGTGCGTGTGAAGGCCACACCTTTGCCAGGCTTAACGAACTGAAAGTCGACTACCACGTAGGGTTGGCCGTCCTGCATGATCTTTACGCCCTTCTTGATGTCACTGGTCTCCATGATCCGCTCTCTTTGCTCTTGGTTCTTGGCCCCTCGGGGCGAAATTTTTGGAAACGGTCGCCTATTGTGACCGTTTGCCCGATAGATGACGGTTCTCGAAGACCCTACGCATTTATCGGCTGGGCGTGTGTTAGCCAGCATCGCTCGCCCGTTCAAGACGTTTATCCCACCTCTTCGGCTAGAAAAGCGGAATCCTATTCGCCTCGACGTCCAAGAGGCCACCAATTTTCATTCATCAATTGGTTGAGTCTAGCTCCCCTTAGCCGGTAAGGAGGATCTACGAGCCCATGCACGAATACGATTTGGAAGAAATCAAGCGCGAAATCGTCGAAGGACGCTCGCTGACGATCAAGAGCAATAACTTGATCAATGCCCTCTCGGCCGATCTAAAAAGCATCGCGAAGAGACAGCAAGGCTACGAAAGACGCATTTTTATGCATTCTATCGCTGCGTATCTCGTGACAATCATCATTATCTTGGGCCTCACCAAAATAGCGATGGACGCGCAAATTGAGGCTGTACGAAGCGAGACAAGAGATAGCAGTGAAGAACTCGAAGAACTGCAGGTCGAGCTGGAGTTGGTGCGAAAACGGGAGCAGGGCCGTATCGAGGCAAGTCAAGAAGCGGCACGCCTCCATCAAATTCTTCGGGCCGAAAATCGACGTGACTTTCTGACTGAACTGCCCAAGGTGGCAATCATGGCACTGTCTCCGACAGAACGAGCTGTTTTTGAAGAGGCTGGTAGCAAAGCCCGCCGCGAACTCTCGCGGCTCTCCTATCAGACTGGAATCGAACACGCTCGAGCGGGTCGCTACCATGAAGCATCTCAAGCTTTTCGCGAGTCTCTCAAACTTGAATCCGATGCGCCACACTCTGCTCAAGCTCGCTTCGAGTTAGCCTTGAGCTACCGGGCCCTCGACCAACAAAAGTCGGCCATCTTTATTCTCATCAAGCTCACCGAAGCGTCGGCGAGTGTTGATGTCCTGGACGAGGCGACTTTGCTCCTCGCCGAATGTCAAACCGACATCAAATTGTACAATGACGCAAAAGAAACCCTGCGTACGTTCCTCAGGCGGTTTCCGGCAAGCCCCTTGCGCGGAGAAGCTCGACTTAAACTGTCCAGGCTCAATCTACAACACTAAAACAACGCGGGTTCGGACTAGAAATGGCTCGCGGAGGAAGACCAAGCCATGCCTCGAAATGCCTGGTAGGGACCCGCCCCCTGCATGGCAGACTCTAAGTAGTCACGAGCTCTCTCCACTGAAGATTGTAGAGTAAATCCTTCTGCTACTGCCCCCGCAATCGCAGAAGCTAGAGTACAACCCGTTCCCCGCAAGACGGGTCCGGAAAGGCGCGGACGTATGAAGCGAGTTTCTTCGCCATCAGCCGTGCGCAGAATATCGGTGATCTCTTCGAGGTCCGGTTGAGCATCAATGAGGTGGCCACCTTTGAGCAAGACAGCACTGGCCCCCCGCGCAAGCAGATGATCTATCGCAAGCCCCATGTCCTCTAGCGATGCTATCGGAACTCCTGTGAGTATCGTCGCTTCGGGAATATTGGGGGTTATCAAAGCTGCAGCCGGAATGAGTTTCTCCACGAGAGCCTCACGAGCATCAGGTGAAAGCAAAGACCGGCCCGAAGACGAGGCCAACACAGGATCAACCACTAGCCGCACCCCTGCCCCCAATGCTTGAGCCCGCTGGGCAACGGCGTAAACAATATCGATCGTGGCCAACATGCCCGTCTTGATCACCTCGCAAGGTGCGTCGCCGAAAGCGGCGTCCATCTGCGCTCCAACCAAACTGGCCGAGAGGGGCATGACGTCCGTGACCCCCGACTTATTCTGAACTGTAATGGCCGTTATGGCAGAGCACCCATAGACCCCCAACGCTGTGAGTGTGCGTAAGTCGGCTTGGATCCCAGAGGCCCCTGAACAGTCCGAGCCACCGACGACCAATACGCGAGAAGACGGTTCAATTAAACTCAATTTCTTGCCCTGAGCCTGCTCGTGCCCTTCAATCTCTGCAGCCATGGCGCTCGAACTAGCAGCCGACCGTACGGAGAGCGAGCACCGGGGAGGCAGCGGTAAAATCTACACAATTTGAGCTTCCGGGCCTGTACAAAGCTGACGAGATAGCTAAAAAACGCTCAAGGCTCCTTGGCGGAATGGCAGACGCAGGGGATTTAAAATCCCCCGACTTAGGTCGTCCCGGTTCGACCCCGGGAGGAGCCACCAAAAACAACGACGACTCCTCAGACCCTCTTTTTTGGAAAAAGTCCTAAAAAAGAAGTGGACTGGGGGGCGTCGTGGCTCAGGGCTTGCTCTCTGGCCCAGTCACGTGCACGATCATAGTGAACGCCCCCCACTGCTCAATGAATGAACCAGGTGAGGGGTAACATGGAGAATCTGGCCTGTGACAACTCACCCTCAAGATCACCCCCCCGGCGAAGCATGTACTTCGTCCTCGGTAAAGATCTCCCGGGAGAGTGTAAACCAGCAAACACCTGCCCTCGCTGATGATTCAATTCCGCCGTCGACCAAGCCCCCTTCCTCCCATACCTCACGGGAGTTTCGACGTCTTATCGAAGCATTTCACGATGGCGTGTTGGTTACGACCCGACAAGGAATTGTCTATGGCAATCAGGCGCTGATTACCCTCCTTGGGTACCCTTCTTTGCACGAATTTCTCACTACGTCTCCTAAAGAACTCATTCGGCGTCATGTACCCCGCGCGGATCGGGGGCGTGCCGTGCATCTTCTATCAAACGTACTCAGGTCACTCCCTCTTCACGCCCAAACGGAGCTCCCTCTCATTGGGCTCGATAAAAGCGAGTCGGTCGTGTTGCTTTATGTCGATTCAATCGAGTTCGAGGGCGTTCCCGCAGTCTTGGTTACAATGCGAGACATTACGGAGTCTCGCTCCATTCAAGAAAAGCTCAGCCGGGCCGAGCGAATGGCCTCTATTGGAACTCTTGCGGCGGGCGTTGCCCACGAAATCAACAACCCGTTAGCCTATGTAACAACTAACATAGCTTATTGTATGGAGCGTTTGCGCTACATGGAGGAATTGTTAGAAGGTAAGAGTATTCGTCTGGGCAATCCCGCCTCTTTACGAGCAATGCTCACTCCCATGGCCCAGGCGCTCACCGAAGCGCATCATGGTACGGGGCGCGTCGCGACAATTGTTCGAGATCTTAGAGCTCTCACCCGCGATGATAAAGAGCTCGACTCTTCGGTCGATCTGCCCAGTTCCCTATCGACAGCTATTCATATGAGCGATAGCGAGGTGCGTTATCGCTCGCGTTTAACCACAGACATCGACAATGCTGGGGCCGTCTGGGGAAATGAGACTCGCCTCGTGCAGATCTTTCTCAATCTCATCGTCAACGCAGCGCAGTCTTTCAAAAGCGACAACACCGAGCAAAATTTGATCGAAATAAGCTCATGGGCTGAAGGTGATACAAGCGTCACCGAAATAACGGATAATGGCAGGGGTATTCCAGACGAAAATATTCAACGCATTTTCGATCCATTTTTTACAACTAAACCAGTGGGGGTTGGTACCGGTCTAGGGCTATCCATCTGTCACGGTCTCGTCGAGTCCATGTCAGGCAGTCTTACTGTGCGCTCCGAATACGGGGTAGGCTCAACATTTCGATTGGAATTACGCACTTCAAGCGAAAAGCCCCAATCAATTCGCCGCATTCCTTCGGTCAATCCGAATATAAGGGCACGTGTTTTGATAGTAGATGATGAGCCACTCATTTTGCGTTCCATTGCCCGACTCTTGCGAGATCAACACGATGTAGAAACGGCAATCAATGGCCGCGAAGCCCTTGAAAAACTACACGACGAAGGCCCCTTTGACCTCATCGTATGCGATTTGATGATGCCCGAGATGACCGGCATGGAGCTCCATACTGCCGTGGCAGCAACCGACCCCGAGACGGCCGCACGCTTTGTATTTTTGACCGGAGGAGCATTCACTGAGCAGGCCCGCGCCTTTCTCAATCGAGTCGACAACCCCAAATTGGACAAGCCCATTCAGCCCAATTTATTGAGAAATGTGGTCAGCGGAGTACTGCGCGGCTAAAGTCCTCGGCTCTGCAGGCTCTTTCTGAAGAAAATGGGCCCTTGTCTGACCTGCACGCAGGACCGCTGATGAAAAATCGGAATGAATGAAGCTTCTTGCTCTTGGATACCAACAGCCCATTGCACCCACACTGTATCTTGAGTTTCGATGCCCGCTGATTTTACTCATCATATCGAATTTTGCGCATATTTTGCACTCGATTCGAACTTCTTGAGACCGATTGGAAAAGTAGGACCGTTGTAATTGATAATCAATTTCAACGCTGTAGGCTCATGAGGTGTACGAGCCCAGAAAAATAAGTCTCAAAGATCTACCGCTCGGTCAGGGCGCCGAAATCGTAAAAATATCAGGTGAGCGAGGCTTTCGACGTCGGCTTTTGGAACTCGGCCTCCTTCCTGGCACGGAGATTTGCGTCTTGCGCCAAGCCCCTTTGGGCGATCCTCTTGAACTGTCGGTCAGGGGTTCTTGCCTCTCCATTCGCCGCCAAGAGGCAGAAAATATCATGGTTCTCCCTCAAGATGCATCATGAATATTCTCCTCCTGGGAAACCCCAACGTCGGCAAGACCTCACTCTTTAACCATCTAACTGGCTCACGAGCACACGTTGGCAACTATCCAGGTGTCACAATTGAGCGACGTATAGCCCAGCGTTCAATCAACTATGCGGGTAAAAACCTAGACCTACAGATTACAGACGCTCCGGGCACGTACTCTCTTTCTGCCCGCTCCCAAGAGGAGCAAATTACCCTGCAAGCAGCCCTTGGTTTAGGAGGTCTAGAGAGACCCGACTTGGTCGTAGCCGTAGTGAATGCTACTCAGCTTTCACGCAACCTCTATATGGTAAGCCAGCTCCTTGAGTTGCGGGTCCCGACCATATTGGCCCTCAATATGGTCGATGAAGCTGGAGAAAATCCCCCCACGGCAGAAGCTCTTTCTCGCAAGCTAGGCATAGCATGTGTAGTCACTAACGGTGACACGGGCGCGGGAACCGATGAACTCCTCAAGAAGATAGCTGAGTTCGAGTTTGAAGAAAAAGGGCAGATTCCCCGGCTCAACCCCAAGTATTCCCAACAAATCCGTCAGGCTTCGGACAGAGTCGCCGAATTTTTACCCCAAGCGTGGCGGGGAAGTGTGGAGCGCGACCGAACTCTTGCCCTCTGGTCCCTGGCAAGCTTGGACGACGAAGACGAGCTCAAAGACATCCCCAACGACCTTCGAAAGGTCGTAACCGCCGTGCGCGCCAACGACTACGACTACGATCTACATATGGTGGCAGCCCGCTACCAAGCAATTGATGACCTGCTCGCCGATCTGCATACGACGACGAACACGGAGGTAATGAAGACTTCCGAACGTCTCGATAAAATATTGCTGCATCCAGTACTCGGTTTTGCGAGTTTTTTGCTCACGATGCTTGTCGTTTTTCAGGCTCTTTTTTCCTGGTCCGATCCATTTATTTCAATTATCGAAACTTTAGTAGGTCAGGCCCAGCTGGGTGCTCGTTCAACTCTACCGGATTCAATACTCACAGATCTATTTTGCGAGGGTGTTCTAGGGGGAGTCGGCAATGTTATCGTTTTCTTGCCTCAAATATTGCTCCTCTTTCTCTTTGTCGGCCTTTTAGAGGACTCGGGGTACATGGCAAGAGTCGCCTACTTAATGGATCGCATCATGCGCAGTCTAGGACTGCACGGTCGTGCGTTTGTACCCATGTTGAGTGGCTTTGCTTGCGCAATTCCTGCTATTTTGGCAACTCGCACATTAGAAAATCGCCGGGACCGTCTCCTGACCATGATGGTGGTGCCGCTCATGACATGCTCAGCGAGGCTACCAGTTTATACCCTGCTGATAGCCGCCCTCTTTCCTGTATCAACCAAAGGTGGCCTGCCCTTGCAGGGGCTATTGATGATAGCCCTCTATATCTTTAGCGTGATAGTCGCGCTTCTCGCTGCGTGGGTACTTGGGCGCACTATCATTCCTGGACATGCGGTTCCTCTGATACTCGAATTGCCCCCCTATCGACTACCCCGCATGATTCCCATTTGGCGCATGATGCGCCTGCGTGCGGGACAGTTTTTGAAAGAGGCCGGGACCGTGATTTTGGCCGCGACAATCGTCCTTTGGGGGTTTTTAAGCTTTCCGCGGGTAGAGTTCTCTCAACAACTCGAGGCACAGCCTTCATCACATCTCGCAGCAGAACTGCCCCCGCCCCGCAGCAGCTCTCCTGCTCTAGAAAATAGCTACGCCGGGCGATTTGGCAAAGCCCTTGAGCCAGTCGTTGCCCCCCTGGGTTTCGATTGGAAAATTACCACGGGTATCATCGGCGCCTTTGCCGCCCGTGAAGTATTTATCAGTACCCTCGCCCTCGTCTACGGAATTGGTGAAGTCGACGATGAGGCCCTTCCCCTGAGACAGCGTATACGTGACGAGAAAAAAGCAGATGGCTCGCGTGCCTACTCTCCTCTGATGGGTTTGTCTCTGCTCGTATTCTTCGCCCTAGCTTGCCAGTGCATGAGCACCCTCGCGGTGGTCAAACGTGAGACCCGGTCGTGGCGCTGGCCGGGTTTTCTTTTCGTGTACATGACCGCTCTTGCCTATTTTTGCAGCTTATTGATCTACCAAGGCGGACTTCTTCTGGGATATTAATGAGAATCAGGGAGCCACAACGCGATGCCTGAGACCCGTTTTGTGATAGTAGGCAATCTATGGCTGGGTCTTTTGCCCTCTCGGGAAAAAAAATTCTCTTAGGCGTGACGGGCAGCATTGCTGCTTACAAGGCGCCGTTACTGGTACGTCTCCTACAAAAATCTGGGGCCGATGTACGTGTAATTTTAACGAACTCTGCACAAAAGTTCATCACTGAGACTACTTTTCGTGGTCTCGGCTGCCCAGTAGAAAGTGCTATGTGGAGCGCTCCGGGTGAATTGCACGTTGACTTGGCGAGTTGGGCAGATCTTTTTCTAATCGCCCCAGCCACCGCAGACAGCCTCGCTCGCCTCGCTCAAGGTCGCGCCGATTCTCTCCTGACGGCAACCGCCCTCTGTCTAAATAAGGCGCCGCTGGTGGTCGCTCCAGCGATGCATCCCAATATGTGGCACCACCCCGCCACAACTGCCAATACCAACGCCCTCAAGGAGAGGGGGGTGCACTTTATCGGTCCAGGCTTTGGCGAGGTAGCTTCTGGTGACGAAGGCTTGGGGCGCCTCGAAGAGCCCGAGTGTATTGCGGAGCAACTAGGCTCTCTCTTGGTACCTCGCTCTCTTTTGGGAAAGCACATCGTGATTACCGCCGGGCCAACTCACGAAGCCATCGACCCTGTTCGTTCTCTCACCAACTCCTCCTCGGGAAAAATGGGTTACGCACTGGCAGAAGCTGCAAGAGATTTGGGTGCAAATGTATCGCTCATCTCTGGAAAAGTGAGTCTAGCTCCACCTTCAGGTGTCAATTTTATCTCAGTCACCTCCACTCTCGATATGCAAAAAGCCCTGCATCAAATACTCGGAGTTGATCTAAAAAAAGCTGATGCATTGATTATGGCCGCGGCTGTTTCCGACTACCGCCCAGCCCAGGAGTCTCTCCAAAAGCTCAAGCGAACCAAGTCTGATTTGCAATTGCACTTGATTCCGAACCCAGATATTTTAGGCACAATCGGCAAAAAGCGCTGGGGGGCTGAAGGCAACAGCTCATCAACTCCCACCTCGTCACTCCCCTCCTCGTCACGCCCTAGAGTAGGGCGCCCTATTCTCATAGGGTTCGCCCTTGAAACGGCGTCAGGAGACGAGCTCATTGAGTTGGCACAAGGCAAGCTCCACTCGAAAAAAGTCGACCTGATTGTGGCCAACCAAGCGTCTGAGAGCCTGGGCAAAGACGATAATCTCGCGACTCTTGTGGACGCGACGTCTTCCACCTCTCTCAAGAAAATGCCCAAGTCCGCCCTCGCCCATCAGATTCTCGATTGGCTCAAAGACAGGCTTTAAAGCAATTGACGTTCCCTCGTCTCCCCCCATTTAGGTGAGGTTCGCGATGCGTTCCAATTCATCTTCTGAGACATCAAAGTCCCCAAATACTCCTTGAACGTCGTCGTGCTCATCTAAAGCCTCGGAAAGAGAAATGCATCTTTCAGCGTCCCGACCCGTCAGCAATTTTTTATTGTTGGGTACATAGGAAAGACCGCTCTCGACTATGGGAACTTCCAGCTTCTCAAAAATGGCCAGGACTTTAAAGAGCTCAGCAACTGGCATACAGACAAGCCACGTCTCCCCTTCGTCTCGATAGTCTTCTGCTCCTGCCTCTACGGCAAGATCCATCAATCTTTCTTCGTCGACAATTGACTTGTCCAATACGATGGTTCCCAAGCGCTCAAAAGCCCATCCACCCGTACCAGTGGCGCCCATGGCTCCGCCATTTTTCTCAAAGACACGTCGTAGCTCCGGAGCCGTACGATTGCGGTTGTCCGTCATGCCCTCGATCATAAAGAGCGTCCCACCAGGTCCCGTGCCCTCGTAGAGAACCTCTTCGTAGTTGACGCCCTCTATTTCGCCGGTGCCCCGTTGCACTGCCCGCTTGATATTCTCCCCCGGCATCTGCTGAGCCTTGCCGTCGGCAATAGCTTTGCGCAAACGCGCATTGGCGTCAGGATCGCCTCCCCCCATGCGGGCAGCTGTGGTGATCTCTTTGATCAGTTTGGTAAATACTTTGCCCCGGGCTGCGTCGTTAGCGCCTTTTTTGCGCTTAATTGTCGCCCACTTGGAATGACCGCTCATGAATATCGTCTAGCAAAGCCCTACAATAAGCGCCAAGCGAGCTAGCTAGCGGCTCTTTCAATGCCCTTTTTAAAACTCACGCAGCACGAGCCACGTTCTTTAAATCGACGGTACCCTCAAAAATTTCACACTGCAGACGCTGAAAAATGCTCTCGCTTGGCCAGTGAGGCGCCCCCTGAACAAGAAGCTGCGCCTGGGCAAGAGAGCCATTGTTGTAGAGGGCAAGGGCGACGCCGTAGCGGCACGCCCAATAGAGCACAGGCTCTAAAGTGGGTGTTTGAGCAAGGACCTCCAAATCGGCTGTCTCGCCCTCCCCTGCGACGGATTTGGCGATTGCTATCACCCCTTGACGGCGGACTCTGCGCCGCTCCAATCTATCGGGTGCGGCGTTGAGCGAAAGACACATGAGTTCACCACAGGTTGAGTACGATTTTTCGACTTCTCCCTCAAATGCCTCACCTAATATGCGTGAACACAGAAAAAGTTCCTCGTTTTCTTCGTCAAAGTCATTCGAGCGGGCCAATAGAGACCGACTCACGCCTCGCACATCGCCCAATGCAGCAAGAGCTAGAGCAGAAAATGCAGGTGTTGTATGTCCCTCGCTTACTTCAATGGCGGCGGCTTCGAGCACCCACGCCCTGCGTCCAGAAAAGTAGTATTTTCGGCGCTTTTGCACCTGATAGAATGCACGAGCAAGTGCCAGCCCCAACAAGATGAGTACAAAAGAAAGTCCCCAAGCCAACCACGATATGTAGAAAGAGGCCACAAGAGCCGAGACCGTTAGAATGAGGACGATTGGGAGTGTGTGAACTCGATAGGGGGGAGTTGATGACAAGAGCTAGTGCCTCCGTGCAATACCTCCGTATCTCATCAGTAAATGAGTGTAGGGGAAAGAAGTCTTTTCAACTAGCCCCGACCGACTACCTAGATCCTGCAAAAACTCTGCCGACAAAAAACGCTATCGGTCGTCGCGACCGATGAGGCATGTAGAGCGCCGGTCCGTGGGCAATTGCAGCGCTAGAGGCGAAGGAACATTCCGCAGGTACAACCGGGTCAAGCAGGTATCCTGACCGAGTAGTTCTTCTGTTCTAGAACTACGGATCAATCGGAGGCATATCGCCCCCTCGACCTCTGCGATTTACTCGAGCGAGACTCATGGACCGGTAGAAACGCAGCGACTAGCCCAAATCGACTACTTCACATATTCATAATATTCAACGGCAAGATCTTGAAAATTCTCGTCGTAGGTATCGCCAACACGGTGAATGGCAAATTGTCCCGATGGCTTCAATACTTGCGCCAACCCGGAAGAAACGGACTCGAGCGCAGTCCCAAGAGGCAATCCGTCATGCAACGCCTCGTATTCTTCTCGCTTCAAATCGGTGGCCGAGGTCAATGCCTCTGCGAATCCAATCAGACGAGCGGCCTTCTGCCAGCCAGGAACGGCCGTCATTGGAATGGCCTCAGCTGCGTCGCCCGAGCCATAACCAATCATAACCATCGACGCCCCTTGAAGCTCCTCTCCTGACTGAACAGCTTCTTCAAAACCGGCGGCAATCCAAGCTGGTAACGCTGCACTGTAGAGATTTCCGAGATCTTTCACTAGCTCACCGCCTAGCCCCAATTTTTCACCTAGAAGTTCTCGAAATTTCGGCTGCCTACGTAGGGTGCTCGCGGCCTGACTCGTAGCGGGATAGGGGTCTTCTTCTGCTTGACCCTTCATCACTCGGTCATATAAATCCGGAGTCGTCTTTGTTTCGGACAAAACGGCTTCGGAAGTGACACCTGCTAATTTGCAGATCTCATCAAACTCCTGCACATGATGATGACTACGGGCCAGACCCCTCACATACAGAAATGACATCGCCGAAATAGGCATATGATGATAGGGGCGATGAAAAAATAGCGCTCGCACACTGTCATAATATGTGCCCGTTTTCACATCGACCCGTTCTAACATGCGCTCAACGGCGTGCACCGTTTCGTCCAGGTAGGCGTAGGTCGAATAGCGCCCACTAAAAATGGGAAAGTCGCTCAAACGCTTGGTATTTGGGGCATATTCCTGGGAAAAATGACGGGCGAATGGCTTTCGAAAGTCTGGACCGCGATAAGAGGACGCACTGCCCGAGCGCCCTAAGTCAAGGGCCAGCATCTTTGGCTGATGCTCAACCAACATCGCCACGGCCCCCGCTCCTTGAGTTTGCTCACCACTACTTCCTCGCTCATATTCAGCGATATCGGCCGATACCACAATCGCATATCTGTCTTTGCCGTCACAGGCAACGTAGCGCAACGCGCTTTTGAGAGCATAAACGCCACCCAAACAAGCGTGCTTAAACTCAGGCACCTCTAGCTCCCGTGCCAGCCTGGGTTTTCCTAAATCACTGAGGGCATGATCGACCATGCCTCGCACAATCACAGCCCCCGCTGCATTGTCAGAACTTGACTCAGTCCCCAGTCCTAAAAAGCCAACTCGTTCGGGGTCTATCTCGTAGCGAATGATGAGCCGAAGCACGGCATTGGCCGCCATCGTATAAACATTTTCAAAGGGAGCAGGCACGCGAAAGCTTCGCCCGACAACTTTTTCGACTTTTTCCCAAGGGTTCTCGGTCCAAGCGCACCAGTCTTTGAGAGGTACGCGGGCTGATGGCACGTAAATACTCATGCCACTGATACCCGGGGCTTGCTCATCAATTGGGTGAATCGAACGATTGTCGCGGGGTACTGTATTGGGATCTGTCACAGGGATTGGTCTCAGGGAGTCTCGCTCAGTTTAGCTAGCCGCCCCCTCAAGATGCCACGATAGATCTTCCTTTGCACCGAATCTCCACAGGAGTTTTTCTAAATGGTCCAATTATAAAAATAGCCTAAATATCCAATATTGGCCCTCTCTTCGAGATTTTTCTCTTTTCCTGCCTCCGATCCCAATTGGGCTCCCCCCACTGCCCATTGACTCCAGGGATCTCCCTGGCAATGTCGCCCTAGGGCGCAAGAAAAAGCCCCTATCGAATAGAAGAATGCGCCTCAAAGGTGCGTTACACTGCAAGCATTATGTCACGAGTAGCCGTCTACGGTTGGGGCTTGGTTGCCCCAGGAGCCGCCAATATCGATGAATTCCAGCAGAAGCTCGACGAGGGTGGTAGTTGGTTAGAAGAATTCAACGGCTTTGGGCCCGATTCGTTCTTGGTGGGCAGACCTAAGTTCGAGTTCGCCGACTATGAAGCATGGTTGTCGGACAGATTTCCACCGAGCAAGTCGAAGCAACTTCGCGGAAAGATGGATGACACAACCCTCTTTGCGGTCGGCTCCTTTATTCAATCACTAGGGCAAAATCCCGGCCTGGAAGCCGCGCTACAGGAGCTAGGCTCTGAGGCTCACGTCTATGTGGGCAACGCTCTTGGCGCCTATCCCACCCTCTACAATACCTCCGTCGACCTGCATCGCGCCCAGCGCAGATGGAATCGATTTTGGAGCTCTGCCCAAAGAAACTGCGCCCTCGCAGCACATCTTTCGGGCGCAACGCTTGCCTCCGACGCCCCTGCCGACCCACAATCAATAG
>Ga0256845_1001225_pt1 | contig 21183 bp, 15 predicted proteins | sample RiftiametaG_FD_189101 | JGI IMG/M metagenome (GOLD analysis project Ga0256845, IMG submission 189101) | Tube worm associated microbial communities from hydrothermal vent at the East Pacific Rise, Pacific Ocean - Riftia | ecosystem: Host-associated > Annelida > Integument > Unclassified ...
TCGGGCTCCCCACCCCAAGCGGCGACGCACTGCGCCAGGGCGCCGAGCCCCACCGGGAGCTCCGGGTGGTCGCCGCAGCGCCGACACAGCTGCAGGTAGCGCGCGCTCAACGACGTGGCCAAGGGGAGGTCGACGACCGGGACCGCCCGAAGCAGGACCGCCAAAATATCCAGCTGCGCTCGGAGAAGCGAAGTCGCCGGCTGCGAGAGCGGCGACGGCTCCCACCCTCGCAGAGACCTCGACACACGGCCCGAGATCAACTTGGCCACCGCGGGCGAGGGGTGCACAGACACACGCAGGCCGAGTTCGGACAGGACCCCCAGCCCACGCTCGAGACAGGCACCCCAGCGACCCTGAACACACAGCTGTGCGAGCCGAGCGACCTCCACCCGAGTCTGGTCACACGGTTCCAGAGCCCACGCTCGGAGCACCTCGAAGGCCCGATCCCCCGCCTCCGGAGAGTTGATGGCCGTGGCCTCGGCCCGCGCCAGCGCGACCTCGATCTCGAGCGGGCCCGGGCGCAGGTCCGACGGCAGGTCCACCCTGTCCCCCCCGAGCGTCTCGTAGGCGTGGCCCAAGTACCGGGCGGCGACTGCGACGGCCCCCCGTCTTCGGGCCTCCGCGCCCGCGCGCAAAAACAGGGTCGCGCGCTGCTCCTGGGCCCGCGAGTCCATGGGCCCAGCGACCTCGAGGCTAGCGACCAGGTGATCCACGACCCGAAACAGCGCATCTGGAGCCGTGTTGGTCTCGAGCCGAGCCTGGGCCTCGGCGCCCAAGAGGGTGTGCAGCCGAGCCTTGGTCTCGGCGTCGAGGCCAGCGAGGATCTCGGATCGGACCTGATCACGACTGACCTCGATCCATGGGATCGGCGTGTCCTCCCCGCGTCGCGACTGGCACCCGCGCGGGCCCACGATGGCGAGCTTCGCCCCGCACAGCGCCGCGCTCAGGTCGTCGTCGGATCCCGGGCTGAAGGTCGAGAGAAAGTCGAGGGGCAGCGGTCCACCCGCGACCGCCAGAATTTGGAGCGCGCCCAGATCCGGGGCTGCGAGCGCGCTCGACTGGACCGCGACCGAGTCCGATTCTCCCGCCTGGTCTCGGGGCTCGGCCGCCGCTCCCGCGAACACCAGGGCGACGATGCTCGAGGGCCGACCCCGGGCCTGCACGACCACGCTGTCGACCCGCGCGGGCCGAACTCCGAGGCCCTCGAGAGCCGGTAAGTCGACGTTCTCGAACAGAGACAGGGCGAGACAGCGCGCGTCGGGGGCTGCGAGCGGAGCCAGGTCCAGGCGCCTGGCCCCGGCGAACAGACGAGCAGAGGCCGCCTGCTCGACGCTCGTTCCACCGGGGTCCTCGGCCCCCTGTGCAGCGGGGCGCGGCGCTCCCGAGTTCGTCGCCACGAGCAGCAACATCGATGGCGCCCCGGGGCCGCGGAGCAGGTGCTCGAGCAGACCGATGCTGTCGGCGTCGGCCCAATGAAAATCATCAATATGAATGACCGTGGGCCCCGCCCCACACAGGCCCACGAACACCTCTCGCAGCGCCTCCCACCCGATCTCTCGCCCCAGCTCTCCCGAGCTCCCCCCGCGGCGCCAGAGTCGATCCATGATCGGAAACAGACGCGCGAGGGCCTCGACATCGCTCGGGCGCAGGTCCTCGAGGGCATGGCGGGGGAGCTGTCCCAGGTGAGCAAAGAGGGCGTCGATCAGGGCGTCGACCCCCTTGTAGGGCAGCGCCTCCCGCTCTCGGCAGCGACCGTGCAGGACCAGGCCACCCCGCTCCCGAACTCTAGCCCGGAAGCAGCGCCCCAGCGCGGTCTTTCCCATCCCCCGCGGCCCGCTCAAGACCATGAGCTCGGGGGCTCCCTGGGCCTCGACCCGGGCGAGCGCTCTATCCAGGAGTTCGAGCTCGCGCTCACGACCAATGAACATCGGCCGGGGTGATTCGAGCGAGCGTGGCCCGAGCCGATTTTGGTGCGCCTCCACACCCCCGGGCAGGCGTCTGAGGACCGTGGCCGCGTCCGGCCGGGCTCCGGCCTCGGTCGACAAAAGATCGAGACACAGGCCCCGGAGGCACACAGGTACGCCGGGCAGCTCCAGAGCCGGCTCCTCGCGCTCCGCCGCGCCCCGCCGCCGCGCCCGGGCGACCCGCTCGAGGGCCCGCGGCGGCGAGGTCCCCGTGAGACAGTGATAGACGATCCCGCCGATGGCGTAGAAATCGACAGGAGTCCCGACCCCGCGCCCGCTGGCCTGTTCGGGCGCCATGTAGGCCGGGGTCCCCAGGGTCTGCCCATCTCGGGTCACACCCCCGAGTGTGTCGCCCGCGGTGACCAGGCCGAAGTCGAGGATCACCACGCGTCCGGCAGGCGTGACCAAGATGTTCGAAGGCTTGAGGTCCCGGTGGACGAAGCCGTGCGCGTGAAGGTGCGCGACGCCCAGAACGAGCTGGCGCAGCGCCCCCTCGAGGCGCGCGAGGCAGGCCGGATCGGGGGGCTCTCCCGACTCGAGCGGGCCGCGGACCCAGGCCACGAAGCCCTCACCCTCGACCAACTCCATGGTGAAAAAGGCCCGCCCCGAGGCCTCGACGTCGAGGCTCCCGAGACCGACGAGATTCTCATGGGGGATATCGGCGAGCACACGAAACTCACGCTTGAAGCGATACAAGAGCGTGGCGGTGACCCGCGCCAAGACCTTGAGGGCGACCCGATCACCGGTCACGAGTTCGGTGGCCGCGAACACCTCACCCATGCCTCCCGCCCCCAACTTCCGATCCAGGCGATACCCACCCAGGCGCGCCTCCGAGGACGAGCGCTTCTCGGCCCCGAACAAGGCCCGGTGCACAGCGTTGAAGCTGACCCCGCGCTCGAGCGGCGAAGTCAGGGCGCCCCCCGCCTCCCCCGCCAGGGTATCGAGTCGATCCAGGGAGCGATCTGCGAGCGTCACCTCGGCGCCGGACTGGGGATCGTCGCTCATGAGGCCGGATCAGTGTTGGGGGGCTGAGTCAGCTGGGTCAGCTGGGGGCTCCGGGTGCGCACGGCCGGCGGTCTCACCGTTGCTCAGGCGAGGGAGCATCTCGGAGAACGCCTCCAGCCCCTTGTTGAGGTTGACCACCCCGACCCGGGCCACGATCGGTACTACGCTGCAGTGCCCGACCTCGGGGCCCGCCCGGGCCCCGTGTCGGCCGCGGTAGGCCAGCGCGGGCTCGAGGGAGTAATCGTAGTCCCAGCACTGGGTGTGCTCCCCACACACGGGCGCGGGGCTCAACCACGGGCCCTCTTCGTAGGCCCGCGAGCAGTCGCCCTCGGGATTTTTGCTGTGCCGGTAGATCCAGGCGTTGGCGACCGAGTCGGGGATCGTCAGCTGGTCGTAGCCGGGGGCGTAGGGGGCGATGAGCACGAGCCGCTCGATCACGGCTCGGGCGGCGCTGACCCGGGCGTCGCGGGTCAGGAGCTCGGGAAAGGTCTGGCTCGCGATCACGGCTCCGCCCGACCAACCGGCGGCCGTGATCAGACACGGCGGATCCTGCTCGTCGACCTTGCCGTCGCCGTTTTTGTCCATGCTCTCGATCAGCGCGCCGAAGCCCTCGCGCCAGCGCTCGCTCGGCCACACGCTCGAGCAGCGCTCCCCGTCGCAGTCGCGCACCGTGCCCGCAGCCCGGCGACACATCTCGCCCAGGTCTCGGTTTGGACTCTGATCCAGGGCCCCCTCGCCCGCGAAACACAAGGTCCGGCGGCACACGCCACGATCGCTGCCGATCTCCGTGTGTGGACCTGCGATCGCCTCGGCCGGCTCGGGTTCAGCCGGTGGTGCTCTGTCCGCCTCGGCTGCCAGCGCGAGGGCTGCCCGCTCCGCGTCGCGCTCCTCGTCGGCGCGCACCGCCTTGCGCTCTGGGGGCGGCTCCCGACATGCGCTGACCAGGCTGACCACACCGATCAGGCTGACCAGGACGACCGAGCCGGCCAGGCGACTCGAGTTCACCCGGACGACACGGATCAATCCAGCACATCCGGCTGGCCACGGAAGATCGAGGATCGTCTCGGGCACATCCTCAATCTACCCCAACTCGGGTGACTGAGGCTGCCTGAGCCACCGAAACTAAACTAGTGAGGCTGCGGCGCCGCCGGGGTCATGACCGTGGTCTCGAGCGCGCCGTCGCGCTCGAACTCGACCTCGACCTCGACCCCCGGCTCGAGCTCGCCGAAGCTCGCCATGTAGTCGTCGATATTGTGGATCTCCCGGGCCCCGATGCGCTTGATGACGTCGCCCTTGCGCAGACCTGCGGCGTGGGTCGGCCCACCCTCGCGCACGTCAGCGAGGCCCATCCCATCCACATCCCGACCGTAGTCCGGCATGGTTCCCAGCGAGACCCGGAACCGGGATCGACCGACCTTCGGCCGCGCGACCTCGACGTAGGTCAGGGGTGCGCCGACATCCATGAGGCCGAGCACGACCCGGGCCGCGAGCCCGGCGATCTGGGCTGCGCCCTCGGGATTGAGCTTATCCAGGTCGTCGCTGGGCTTGTGGTAGTCGGCGTGGGCACCGGTGAAGAAGTGGAGCACCGGCACCCCCTCCCCGTAGAAACTCGCGTGATCCGAGGGCCCCCAGCCCCCGGGCTGGCCCGCCAAGCCCATGCCGAGATCGGCGTTCGCAGCCTCGACCAGGAGCTCGAGCTCCTCCGCCGTGCCCCGCCCATCGAGCACCAGGTCACCGTCGAGGCGACCGACCATGTCGAAGTTGAGCATGGTCAAGATCTGGCCGCGGTCTACATCCGAGAGCCCTTCGACCAGGGCCTTGCTCCCGAGCAGGCCCATCTCCTCGGCACCGAAGGCCACAAACACCAGATCGTGGGGGCGGTGTTCCGGGCTCAGCTTGCCCAGGCCCTCGGCCAGCGCCAAGAGCACGGCCACGCCCGAAGCGTTGTCGTCGGCGCCGTTGTGGACGGCGTGCTCCCCGGGCGCGAGCGAGCTCGAGGTGCCCATCCCCAGGTGGTCCATGTGCGCGCCCAGGTAGATGCGCAGCCGCTCCCCCTCCGGCGCCGACCCGGGCAGGACCCCGATCATGTTGGCCGTGGGCAAGGTCAGGGCGTCGATGGGGGTCGCCAGCTCGAAGCTGGCCCGGCTGCGCGAGCCGAGCTTGGGCTCGTCTTCGCCGCGCACCCGCAGCGCCTTGCGCAGGGCCTCGGTCCCCGATTTTCCCACGAACAGGGCAGGGATCTCGAGCTCGCTGAAGGCTCCGTGATTGGGCGGAGGCAGGTCGCTGTTCGGGTCCCAGAGTATGAAGCCCGCGGCCTTGTGATCGCGCGCGGCGATCAGCTTGGACTGGGGTCGAGCACCGCTGCCATGGGGGTCGCTGGCCCCGACCATAGCGACCACGATCGCGCCCTCGAGGTGCTTGGAGGCGATGCCGGCGTAGTCGCCCCCATCGGCGCCGGGCGTGCCCGCGGGCGCCCCGGGAACGCCGAAGCCGACATAGACGAGCTTGCCGGCCACCGGCGCCGCGCCGCTGTCGTGGCCGAAGGGCAGCAGGCTGTGGGGGATCTCTGCGCCCCTGCTGACCAGGTGGCTGGCCTCGCCCTCGCGCAGGCGGACGCCATCGCCGACCAAGAACGGCGCCGCGAACCCATCGACACCCCCGGGCTCGAGGCCCGCGGCCGCCATGCGCTCGGCGATCCACGCCTGGACCCGGGCGTCGGCCTCGCTGCCGGGTGCCCGGCCCTCCTGTGCGTCATCGGCCAAGAATGCGACCGCGTCGTAGATGGCGCTGGCCGAGAACTCGGGGACCTCGGGCCCGACCTCGACCGCCGCGGCGCCCGAGTCCGGGCCGACGGGCGCCGGCGTGGGCTCGACACAGGCGAGGGCCAAGGCGAGCAAGGGCAGAGACAAGAGCGCACAGGCGCCCGTCCAAACGCGGTGCAGTGAGCTCGAGTGGGACTTGGGCGTGCGAAACATGGGCGCACCGTACCGAAGTTTGGACCCAGATCAACCGACCAGATCAACCGACCAGATCAACCAACCCGGTCAGATCATCAACACCAAGCCCGCGAGCATCCACAGCCCACCCACGAGCATCCACAGCACCGTGTAGCCCACGATATCTCGAGCCCGGACCCCCGTGAGCGCCAGCAGGGGCAGAGCCCAAAACGGCTGCAGCATGTTGGTCCACTGATCGCCGTAGGCCATGGCCATGAGCACCGCGCTCGGCGGTGTCCCGGTGTCGAGGGCCGCCCGCATGATCACGGGCCCCTGCACCGCCCACTGCCCGCCCCCCGAGGGCACCAGCAGGTTGAGCAGCCCGGCGCTGAGGAAGGTCAGCGGACCGAGCAGCTCGCCCCCGGCCTGGGCGGCCATGACCGTGAGCTCGGCCGACAGCCCCGAGGCGGCCATGAGCGCCATGATCCCGGCGTAGAGCGGGAACTGAAGCACGATCCCCGTGCAGCTGCGCAGGCCCCTGGCACAGGCCGCCAAGAACTGATCGGGGCGCCCGTGCAGCACCAAGGCCAGCACCCACAGGCCCAGGTTGATGGTGTCGATGTCGAGGTGGGCGACCCCTCGGCGGCTCGCCTGAACCACCAGCGCCGCGAACATGGGCACGGCCAAGACCCACACCACCACCCTCGAACGCTCGATCTGCTCGAGGCGGTCGGACGGCGGCGGGTCGAAGCTCCACTCGTCCGGGTGCTCCTCGTCCTCCCGATCCCGAGTTGGAGGTGGCTGCGGATCCGGGTCCTCGCCCTGCCGCGGGGTCATGAACGCGAACAGCAGCGGGCCGAGCACGAGCAGCCCGCCGCTCACAAACAGGTTCAGGGGACCGAGCAAGCTCTGGTCGAGGCCGATGGTCCCGACCTGCGCCGCCAGCTCGGGCCCGAGGACCTCGACCATGTCCGCGCGGGTCGTGGCCTTGAGGGGTGCCGTTCCGCTCAGCCCCCCATGCCAGCACATCATCCCCGAGTAGGCGGCCGCGCAGACGATCGGGTAGTGGAGGCTCCAGCCCTTCTCCTTCGCCAGGCGACCGGCCTCGCGTGCGAGCATGGCTCCGCCGATCAAACTCAGCGGCCAATTGACCAGACCCAACCCGATCGAGACCAGAGCCGTGATCGCGACCAGACTCCGGGGCCCGCGGGCGACCTGGGCTGCCGCGGCGATGGCCCTGCGGACGACCGGCGCCTCAGCCAGGGCCGTGCCCAGGACCAGCATCACCACCATCTGCATGGCGAAGCCGAGCAGCTTCCACAGCCCGGCCCCTCCCCACACACCCAGGGCTGCGTCGACCCGCGCGCCCAAGCTGGGTTCGGGGCTCTCCAGGCCAGGCCAGTCGCCCGCCAACACGGCCGTCATCAGGACAGCCAGCGAGAGCCCCACGGCGAGCACGAAGGGGTCGGGGGTGACCCGGCCGAAGCCCCTGCGAAACGCGACCCCCAGACGTGCGAGCGGACCCATGTCCGCCAGCGTGCCGGGCTGCGCTGACAATGTCGAGACGAGCCGGATCAGTCCCCGTCGAGGGTCACCCGCCTAGACTTCGTCGACCATCACGCGGCGCTGGTAGTAGCCGCTGTCGAGGCGGACCGCGGGAATCGAAGGGTCGACCGACATGACGATCGCATACTCACCGATCGCCTCTGGCCGCCAAGTGTAGCGCCACAGGGTCCAGACATCGGTCGTCTCCTGAGCCGGACAGACCTCCACCGCCGCCCCCGGACCGCCGTTGAAGTGGATCTGCAGGCTGTCCGTGAGCACAGACCCACCCCACATGATCCCCACGATCTCGTAGACCAGCTCCCCCTCGAGCGCCCACTTCTCCACCCGCACGGGCATCGCCGCCTGCTGCATCAAGCCCGGGGCGTAGTCCGAGGCCAGGGCGTGGGCGGCGCTTTGGTGGGTGCGGCTGGCGAACTCGATCATCTGGGAGCTCGCCGGCTCCGTGTCGTCGACGAGCCGCAGCCCGTCGACCCACTTGGGGTTGCAGCAGCCGAACCAACCCGGCGCGATCAGCCGGACCGGCTGGCCGTGGTCCAGGGGCAGGGGCACCCCGTTCATGTGGGTCACCAACATGGCCCCGGCCTCGGCCAGCTCGGACAGGCGATACACCCAGCTGCAGCCCGCGTCCGGGCTCGGCTGGGCGTGCTCGTCGAAGCCCACGATCGACACGGCCGTCGCTGCGTCCAAGACCCCGGCCTCGGCGATCACGTCCGCGACCAGCACCCCCGACCACTCGGCCACGGAGATCAGCCCGAAGGCCCGGTTGTTCCCGTTGCCCGAGCACTCGAGCAGCACCACCCGCGTGTGCTGGGGCAGCGCCGCGAGCTCGGCCATGCCGAGCGTGACCTCGGCCTCGACCAGACCCGAGAGGCTCACCGTCCACGGCGACTCCAGATCGAGTTGAGCCGGGGCCGCCGTGCGCACAAAGAAGTCCTCGTTGGCGGTGGTCAAACTGCCCGCGTCGAGGGTGCCCAGGTCCAGCGCCAGGCGGCCGTCGAGGCCCTCGCCCTGGGGCTCCCCGACCGCGGCCTGGCCCTCTCCCAGGAACTCGAGCGCACTGAGCACACTGCCGGCCGCCAACGGATCGAGGCAACCCTGGGTCTCGGCTCCGGTCTCGGCTCCGATCTCGGAGTCGCCCGACTCACCGGTCTCGCCGTCGGAGTCCCCCTCCCCTGCAGGGTCAGCCCCACAACCGAACACCAAGGTCGAACCACCGACACACAGATACAGGAAGCGCCGTCGCTGGACAGAGGCCATCGCCCAGCCATACCACGCCGCTTCAGCGCCGCTCTGGGCGAGGTCTGGGCACCGGCCCCCCGGTCGAAGAACCCCAGCGCTCAGCCTGAAAGCTCAGCCCGAACGCTCAACCTTCCGGGCCGGCCTCGCTGCCGACCCCGAAGGCCTCGATCCTCACCCGCAGATCCGAAGGTATGGGCACGGCTCGCTCGTGGGTCGGCGAGTTCGGATCGAGGTCCATCACCACGCACACGCTGCGGCCCGTCGCCCGCAGCTCCCCCTCCGGCCCCGAGACCTCGTAGCCGAAGGTGATCGAGCTCCCGCCCACGGCCAGGACCCGCATGGCGACCTCGACCCGCTCCCCAAAGCGACTCGGACGTCGGAAGTCGGCCTCGGTGTGGACCGCCGGGAACCCGAGCCGCTGGCCGCGGATCAGGCTCTCGTAGCCCAGCCCCAGGTGGCGCGGAAACCAGCTCTCCATGGCCTGGTGAAAAAAGTCGAAGTAGCGTGGGAAGTAGATGATCCCGGCGGGATCGCAGTCTCCAAACCGGACCTCGATCGGAAGTATGTGTATGCCGCGCTTCACGAGCGACAAGGATATCAGGCGGCGACCGGGCAGCGATCGGGGTCTACCTCCCCCACCCCGCGCCGCCGCCCGGACCCGAGGACAGACGGGAGAATGTCGGCGAAAGTATGGAGAGCAATCCAAGTCGCATTCAATACACTTCGACTCGTAGGGCAGATCGCAATCTCGGCAAGAACTCTGTTATCACTTGAGTTTTTGGGCTCGACCCCGCTATTGGAGATCCATGTTTCGCTGCTGGTGGACCCACTCCAATGTCCCACTCGCGCTCGTCGTGGGCTGCTCTCTCGCGACCTCGAGTGGATGCTACGAGGGCATCCCCAGCTCCCAGTGGGAGACGGGGATCGGCGACGGCGACACCTGGGGCAGCGGTGACACCTGGGGCAGCGACAGCGACTCTTCGGGCGAGGACGGCGGCTCGACCTCGGACGAGGGCGACTCTTCGGCCTCGGACGACGGCGGATCTTCGACTTCGGACGGCGGTGGCGACTCGACCTCGGACGACACCGACACCAGTGAGGACACCGGTCAATTCCCGGTGGGCGGCCTCGCCGACGACCTCACCCTCGCGCGGGTCGAGGTCACCCAGGGGGTCGCCATCGAGATCGGGAACGGCAGCACCCCCGTCGCCGTCGGCAACCGAAATGCGCGCTTGATCGCTGGCCGAGATGCCCTGTTTCGCGCCGCGTGGACCCGGGACCCCGGGTTCGTGCCCCGGGAGATCATCGGTGTGCTGACCATCGACAACGGCGACGGCCCCCAGGTCTTCGAACACACCCTCGACATCAGCGGCGACTCGAACCTGGGCAGCTACGACGGCAGCTTTCGCTGGCCCGTCCCGGGCAGCGTCCTGACCCCGGGAGCGACCTACTCCGTCGGTCTCCACGAAGTCGCCGGCGACGGCAACGGCGACTCGGCCGCGCGCCTCCCCGCCGAGGGCGAGGCTCCCCTGGGTATCCCCGCCGACCTCATGGAGCTCGAGATCGTGCTCGTGCCCATCCACTGGACCTACGGTGGTGAAGACCGAACTCCGGACCTGAGCGCCGCCGCCGTGGCGACGATTCGGGAGGAGATCTGGGCCAAGAACCCCGCCGCAGCCGTCAACATCACAGTCCGGGCTCAGCCGGTGGAGTGGCCTGGGCAGATCAGCCTCTCGGGTATTCTCAATGAGATCTCCGCGACCCGCAGCCAGGACCAGCCGGCCGACAACGTCTACTACGAGGGCCTCGTCGACTTCGGCTGTTTCGCGATCGCGAACGGAAACTGCAACAATAATGGTGGCACCACGGGCCTGGGATTCGTGACCGGCGGCGGGCCTGGGGCCGCCAACCAGCGCGCCTCGATCTCTGTGTTCTACGACGTCGAATCGACCGCCCGGACCCTCACCCACGAGCTCGGCCACAACCACGGCCGGAGCCACGCCCCCTGTGGAGGAGTCGCTGGGGCCGACCCTGCCTACCCCTACGAGGGCGGGGCGATCGGCGTCCAGGGCCACCACCTGGGCAGCACCGCCTTCTACGGAGCCAACGACAGCTTCGACCACATGAGCTACTGCAACCCGGGCTGGGTCAGCGACTACACCTGGGAGGCGAGCGCCGAGCGCGTCGCCCTGCTCACCAACGAAGCCTGGTCCCAAGGCGGGGCCGGGGACACCTGGGTGCTCCAGGGCATCATCGGCGCCGACGGTGACGCCAATGGAGAAGAGTTTTGGACCGTGGTCCGCGGCCGGGTTCCCAGCGAGCTCGTCGAGGATGCGCGCCTGGTCTTTCGGAGCGAGGGCGGGGAGGGCACGGATGAACGTCCCGCGGTCATCCGTGCCCTCCCCGACTCGAACATGGTGGTGATCGTCGCCGAGCTGCCCGTCGACGGCGCGGCGCTGATCGAAACGGGCAGCGTGGAGTTGGTCCAAGCCGGGCTCCGCCGCGAGCTGCATGTCGCCACAAACCTCCGCGACCTCCGCTGACAGCCCGAGGTCCTCAGCCGCGGACGATGATGACCCCGACCGCGAGGGCGTCGTTCGCCGCCTCTCGATCCAGCACCTTGTTTTTGATCAGCGCACAGACGACGCCGGCCGCGACTCGGTTGTTCCGGATCCAGGGACCCCACGGGTAGCGATCAGGCTCGCCCTCCAGCAGCAGTCCAAGTTCCCCCGTCTGGGCGTCGAGTAACGCTGTCTCTGCGACCTCCTTGGAGAGTCCTGCGAACTCGAGCAGCGCCATTGCGGCCCGCCAGTTCATGTCGCGTGAGCGCGGGACAACCCAAGCCTCGTACATCGCGTTCAAACTCGCCAACGTGTGAGACTCACTCAAGAGTTCGAGGTGATGCAGCGTCGACACAGTCGCAACCTCGAGCATCGGCCGCCTCGGTAGATCCGCGAGGCCCTGGAGGATCAGCCGACAGATCGGCGGCGTCGGCTGCTTGCGACACAACCGGTCCCAGCGACCGTCGGTATCAGGAAAGAGGGCGTTGAGCCGAGTGAGGCCATCGAGGACCTCCAGAGCATCTTCTGAGGTCACGGGGACGTGCTCGGACAGCGCCGCCGCACGCAGCAGCGCCGGTGAAAGCGCATGCAAAGACCCCTCTCGACCCCCCCGGACGGCGGATGCCTGGCGTGCATCGAGGACCTTGCTGGCGACGAGTCCAGCCAGCACGATGTCCAGCGGCGTCCGAAACTCGGCGACTCGGTGACACCACTGGGGAGGGTTGGGTCGTTCGCAGATCTCGGGAACGAGACGGGGCCCGAAAGACAGCTCGTCCCTGTCGAAGAGCGCATCCAGTACCAACTCACTGAAGGTCTCGACGAGACCGGCCCCCTTGCGTGGCTCGGCGTGTACGATCTTGTCGAAGAGGACCCTCTCCAGGCGAAAGGTCTGAGCAGGGGTGCAGCGGCAGGGTGATTTTTGGGTGTTTTGATCGCGCATTGGTTGGTCTCTTGTTGCTCGTGTTCTCTGAGTGGGCCCGCCGTGAGAGCGGTGCTGATCGAGCACCGTCCGCCGTGGCCCCCCCATTTAGCTGGCGAAATCGTTTGATTGGATCACCAGCAACTCGGATTTGCTTCCCAGACGGCGAGTGAAGAACGTTCTCGAGCCGGCCGTGATCCAACCGGGTCGCTGCGGCAGCTCCATCATTGAGATGCCGACCCAGACCTCCCCCAGTCGATCGAATATGCTGGACTTGAGCGCCCCCGGTCGGATCGCTACGATCCGTGGACGACATGGAGCGTATCGATCGACCAAGACAACACGAACACCGGAGGCCATGATGCTCGACGACACGCAGCTCCTGGCGCAATGGGGTGAAGGAGACAAGAAATCCGGCGAAATTTTGTTCCGGCGGCACTTTGACTCGATCAGCCGATTTTTCCAGAACAAGGTCTCGAGTGGCGCCGACGATCTGGTGCAGCGCACCTTCCGGGCATGTGTGGAGAAGCGTGACCGCATCCGTGACATGGGCAGCTTTCGGGCATTTTTGTTTGGTGTCGCCCGCTATGAACTGCTGATGGAGCTGAGGACCCGGGCGCGTCACCGGGCTCACGAGATCGACTTTTGTGTGTCGTCGATGCGGGACCTCGATCCATCACCGAGCCAGCTGATGCTGCGCCGGCAGGTCCAGCGCCAGCTTTTCGACGCCCTCCGCCAGCTCCCGGTCGAGACCCAGATCACCCTCGAGCTGCACTACTGGGACGGGCTGACCGTGCCCGAGATCGCCGACGCGACCGACGCCCCGATCGGCACGGTCAAGAGCCGGCTGCGCAACGGCAGGCTGAGACTCCTCGAGCAACTCGGACAGCTCGTCGACTCACTCTGACCTCACCTACCTCACTCATTGAGACGAACACATCATGCCGACTCCACACGACCACCAAGACGTCCGGCCCAAGACGGGTACGGAAACGGAGACTCGACTCAGTCCACAAGTGGTCTCCGTCCACATCGACACAATTGGATCCTGGCCCGGGGCCAGCAGCCGAAGCGGTGAAGACGGCCTCGGCCTACAACACCACAAGGCGGTCGACAGCGCCACGACCCTCGCTTGGAGCAACGTCGACGGCACGGAAGTCAGCTCATTATGGTGGCACACAACAACGTCACACATCGCCGACTACGACGATGAGAGATGCTACTCAGCGAGCACCAACACCATTGAAAATTCCCCCCAGCCGCCCGGTCCACTCACCCCCCACGCCGTCTCGGTCCTCGAGTTCACGGTCGACGTCCAGCTCCTGAAAACAGCGGCCCCCGGGTACCTATGGAGGACACTCAACGAGACAAGTGCGACAGGCACCAAGGTCATCCTGTCTTCGCTCGTCGACCCCGAAGGCACCAGCGTATTACTCGTGCAGCTCTTCATTCACATCAGCATGATCTAGGCACCAAGACCGAAGGTCGGCCCGCCACTTGCGGAGCGCCTCTTCGGCCTCGACCCCGGCCTCCTCCGCCAGCCTCTGCGCCCCCCTTGCCACCTCGGTGGCCCGCGGGCACCCCTCGTCTCGCGCCCCGGCGTAGGCGAGTGCCTGTGACCAACCCAGGCGCAGCTCGAGGCGATCCGCCGTCGGCAACCACTCGTCCTCGAGCCCCAGCGCCCGTTCAAAATCGGCCTCGGCGCGCCGGTACTCGCCCAACCGCACACGAACGCTACCCCGACCGACGAGGGCGCCGTAGCGCACGTTCAGTGGCAGCCTCAGGTCCGGCGGTGCCCCGATGACGACTCCGTAGCCCTCGCTCGCCGCCTCCAGGTCTGCGGAACCGTCACCGTAGTAATGCAGCGTGATCGCTCGATCGTATGCGAGCTCGAAGCGAGGGAGATCATCTTTGGTCGAGGACAGGGCGAGCTCGCCGTCCGTCAGGCGCAACAGTCGCTCGGCGTGCTCGAAGTGCTCGAGGGCCGCCGGCAAGTCACGGCCCGCAGACCAATTTCCCAAGCTGATCCGGTCCTGCGCAGCATTTTGATGGAGACCGAGATCCTCGTGGATACCCGCGGCCTCACTCAACATCGCCAGCCCAGCCCCACGATCCCCGTGTCGGACCTCGAACACCCCCACCACATGCAGGGCCTCCGCGACGCTCGATCCGCCGGCACCGGTACTGGCGACGAGACCGTCCACGCCGAACGACCATCCCCACCCGGCCAGCGCCGACTGAAACTGGGCCGAGGCCTCTGCGGGACGACCGAGGTCTTGAGCGACGAGGCCTCGCAACAACAGGCGCTCCTGCGTGAACAGGCCGACCCCGGGGAGCCCCTTCTCCTCGAGGTCCACGTCGGCCTGGTCGAGGTAGTCGCGCGCGACCTCCGGGTTTCTGTCCTGCCGCTCGACACGCGCCGCGACGATCGCCGCCAGGACGAGGTGGTGCTGCCCGTGGACCGCGGACTCGAAGCTCGCGCGCCCCGCCTTGACGAAGAAACGGGCTTGTTCGACCTCACCACGCTCGAGCACCGCTTGTGCGAGGTGGACATACGCGGCGCCCAAGACCAGCGGGTCGTGGCCCCGCTCCCGCTCCGCATCGACGACCAGTTGACGCAGCGTCTGCTCGGCGACCTCGAAGTGGCCGACCTGATACTCGGCCTGACCGAGGTGCAGTCGCCACCAGAGAGCGTGCCCAGGGGCACCCTCGAGATCGCCGAGTTGCTCGGGGATCTCGAGGATCGCTTCCCGGTACTTCCTCGGTCGACCGAGGTTCAGCTCGACCATCGCCTCGGCGATGAGCCGATCGATGGCGTCGGCGAGCGCGTCATCGGTCGACTCGGGATCGCGAAGGGGGTCGAGGTCCACCATACACATCGGATCGGCCTGCTGCGCCCGAAGCACACGCTCGACCAACACTTCCGAGACACCCAGATGCTGGTCGACCACCATAACCAACTTGCGCAGCTCGACCGCGTGGCGATCGAGACATCGCGCGCGGCTACGAAACTCGTCGGGGCCGAGCACTCCCTGCGCGAAGCGGTCACAGGCGACCTCGCGGCGCTCCGTCCAACCCGAGGCCCCCCTACGAAGCATGGCCGCCACCGTCCAGCCCTCTCGAGAGGTCGAGAGCGCCGCCAGCTTTTGTTGCAGTCTCGCGTCGAGGGGGCTCGGGTCGAGCACGCAGGTGGGCGGCGGTTCCTCGACCCCACATCGCATCTGTGACCCGACGCCGAGCCCGGACAGCGCCACAGCTCCCACCAACAACATCACCCAAGGCGGCCGCGGAGTCTCCAGCGCAGCAGCCAACGCGGGCATCGAAGGGTAGCGATCTCTAGGGTCGTGTGCCAACCCGCGGACGACCGCCCGTGCGAGCCACCTCGGAACACGGCGTCCGTCGGAGGGCGCACGCAGCCGACCACCCTCGATATCCCGAAGATACTCGGCGTCGCTGTCACTGTCGAAGGGTCGAACCCCGTAGACCATTTCGTACACGGTCACACAAACCGAGAACACGTCGCTGCGCTCATCGACGACGCCCACATACTGCTCGGGCGCCGCGTAGCCCCGGGTCCCACCTCCACTGCTGCGGGCGCCCGCGCCCTCCGACTGCGGGCCAGCCGATCGCGCGCTGGTGTGGGCGAAACCGAAGTCGGCGACCCGTACCCGTCCATCTGCACCCAAAAGCACATTGTCCGGCTTGAAGTCACCGTGGATCAGTTCACGCTCATGTGCCGCGCACAATCCGTCGACGGCCTGCCGTACTCGCGTCAGCGCATCTTGCCAACCATGGGGCCCCCGGGCCATCCACTGCGTGAGCGTCTGGGGTAGATACTCCATGACCAAAAATGGTCCATATTCCGACGCCGGCACGACTCGATGGATGCTGACGACATTCGGATGTGTGAGGCGAGCCAAGGTCCGGGCCTCCGCGACGAGTTCCTGCACGACATCGTTACGAACGTCGTGCAGGAACTTCAGCGCGATCTGGCGGTCGAGGTCGAAGTCGTAACCTCGATAGACCGTCCCCAGGCCACCGCGTCCAGCTTCCTTGTCGACCCGATATCCCTCGAGGACAAAGGTCGATTCTGGAATCGAGCCAACCCCAGCGCGAGCTGCAATGAGGCGTCGGCAGGCGGCGGTGGTGGACCGAGGTCACGCAACATTCGATCCACTGGTCCATCTTCAGCGGCATCCTGCGCACCCACGGCTCATCGTACCTGATGAGTCGAGGGTGCGTACACGACCTCTCAGAGGTCGACGCTGACGCGTCCGCGTTCATGCTCCACCTTCTGAGGTCTCGACAGAACACCGTGAGGTCGCTGCGGTCGATGAGGGGTTCGATGCCAGCTCGGCGATCGAGATTACCGACACGCGCACGAGAACAGCCGGTAGTATGGGCCCACACGAAAATGAAGCATATGATCGACAAAGAACTCGGCCACCCGGTTCACACCTCGTTTACGTCCGAACACGACGACGACGCGACACGGCAAGCCACGCACATGACCATCAGCGAGGGACTCAACATGAAGCTGGCCGCCAACGTCGCCAGAGCCGGGGCATTCGACTGGCGCAGCCCCGGCGAAGCGGGTGGGATAGGGGACGACGGGCCGTCTTTGGGCCTCAACGCCGATGGCCTCGAGCTCGAGGACTACGCCTTCGACCTCCCCCCTGTGGGTGCCGGCGCCGAGGCCATCGAGCACAAGTTGGAGCTTCGCCGACGCCGCCTCAACCAAGCCTCGCAGAGCTTCGTCAGCCGCACGACCGCCACCCAGTTGACAATAGGCTCGAGCTTCGAGGTCGTCGACCATCCCGACGGCGACCTCAACGGCGAGTACCTCGTCACGAGTGTCACGCACCAAACCTGCCTGGATGAAAGCCGCCCGGAGGAATCACGATTATCGGGCCGACGACGTCGAACGAGATCATCAACTCGCGCAGCCAGGTGGTCAATTCGGTCATGGAGAACGCCAGCGTCGCAACTTCGATAGCAAGGCTGAAGATGACGACCGCACAGGTTGCCATCAGCCACAAGAGCCTGGCGCTCGACGTGATAGCGATGCAGATTTGTAGTTCACCGTTGGTCCTCGACCGTATCGGCACCCGTATCTACGATGGCCAGATCAAGATCAGCAGGTCGGCGCTCACGATCGAGATGTAGATGGACCGGATGACCTACAACCCAGCGAAATGCCCGAACTGTGGGGCACTGGTGCGCTTGCAGGACCGGAGCTCGCCGGCTTGCGTCTACTGCGACGCCGTGTTCGAGCGCCCACAGGCCGTACAAACCAAGCGCCCTGCCCCAGCAGGGATCTTCACATATCGGCTGACCGACCGTGTCTCTCGGGACGTGACCACCGAGGCGCGCGCGCTGCTCTTGCGGGGGGAGCGAGCCGCGGCGGTCTCGCTGTTCGTGGAGCGAACAGAGCACAGCATCGCGGAGGCCGAGGCCGAGATGGACCAGCTCGCCCTTCGGGCGGAGAGCGGCAAGATCCGGAAGTTCGCGCGCCCCGTCCACTTCGTCTGTTTTTTCGTCGGCGTTGCGGTCGTGATTGCGAGCGTGGTTGGCGCGGCCATTCTCCAGCTGATCGCCATCGCGCTCCTCGGCGTCACCCTCGGGGTCGGTGTCGGTCTCTTCGGGATGGGGCGTGTCCTCTTCAGTTTGAAGCAGCGCGGGTCGAAGAAGGGGACAGCCCTGGTCCGCAGGGGGTCGTTCGTGGCACGCCTCAGTGGGACGGTCGACCTCTGCCGGCTGTGGGTCGAAGTCGACGAGCCCGACGAGCCCGGTCTCAAGGGCGACGCGTTGGCCCGGGTCCCCGCTGGCGGCGAGGCAGTGGCATGGGAGCGCATCGATGCCTTTGTCAGCTACAGATCGGGACAACCCGATTCCATCGTCATCCTGAAAACGAAGATCCGCACAGGATGAACCCAGCGGACGTCGTCGAGCCCGAGCGACCCAGCGCGCTCACTCGCAGCTTCGAGCGCTGGTGGAACACTGCTAGGCTCCCGCCGTGCTCCCCCTGGCCGCCCCCACGCCCGCCGCGTGGCTCGACGTCGTGCTTGCCGACTTCGACGCTTTCCTCATCGACCACGCCGCGTGTGAGCGCAAGGCCGCCGCCACGGGCATGTCCTTCGTGGTCCGCTACCCCGACCGCACTCCCTTGCTCGAGCCCATGATCGCGTTTGCCCGCGAGGAGCTGGAGCACTTTCACCAGGTCTACCGGATCATCGAGGCCCGCGGGCTCACCCTCACCCCGGACACCAAAGATCCCTACGTGGCGCCCTTACTGCGCTGGCTCCGGGATGGCCGAGACACACGCCTGCTCGATCGCCTGGTCATGGGCGGCGTGGTCGAGGCCCGGGGGTGTGAGCGCTTTGGGATCGTCGCCGAGGGCCTGCCCGAAGGTGAACTCAAGGTTTTCTATACTGAGCTGACCCGCTCGGAGGCCCGCCACGTAGGCCTCTTTCTGCGCCTGGCTCGGGAGCTGTTCGGGGCGGAGGAAGTCGCCGCCCGGGTCGCCTCCCTGCTCCCGATCGAGGCCGAGGTCGTGCGCGGTCTGGAACTGCGGCCGGCCCTGCACTGAGTTCGTGTCGCGCACCAAATACCTCGCTCGCTACGCCGAGCCCGCAGCCAGGCACCCGTTCATGGCCGAGCTCGCCGAGCGTGGACCCTGGGACCACCTCCTGGTCATCCCCGCCCGCCGCGAGGCCATCCGCTGCCTCGAGGCCCTCGCACGCCCCCCCGGCCGCACCCTGTGTGTGTTGGTGGTCAACGCAGGAGACGACCCCGTCGATCGTGCCCAGGGCCGGGCCCTGTCGACCGCCGTCGCCGGGGCCAGCGACCCGGGTGAACCTACGCTCGTCTGTGCCGAGCTCGGCCTCGAGCTCTACCGCTCAGGCGACGACGCACGCTCCAGCCTGCCCGGGGACATCCTGCTCGTCGACCGATGGTCTCCCGAACATCACTTCGGCCCCGAGGGTGGGGTCGGCCTGGCCCGCAAGCTCGGCGCGGACTTGGGGGTCGCGCTCGAGGCCCACTCGGCCCTGCGCTCGGGCTGGATCCACACCACCGACGCCGACGCGATCCTGCCCGCCTGCCACTTCGAGCGCGCCGAGGCCCTGGCCCACGCGTCCGCGGCCGTCGCTCCATTTTGGCATGTGCCCGGGGGCGACCCGGCCACCGACACGGCGACCTCCCACTACGAGCTGAGCCTGCGCTACTACGTGGCAGGCCTGCGCTGGGCCGGGTCGCCCTACGCCTTCCACACTATCGGCAGCCTGATCAGCGTGCGCAGCTCCGCCTACGTGGGTGTGCGCGGATTCCCCAAGCGGCGCGCCGGCGAAGATTTTTATCTGCTCAACAAACTCGCCAAGCTCGGGCCGATCGTGCGCCCGGAGGGTCCCCCCGTGGAGATCCGGGCGCGCCGTTCGACCCGCGCGCCCTTCGGGACCGGCCCGGCCGTCGAGGCCCTGCTCGGCGGCGACACTCTCGAGGTCTACGACTCACGTGTCTTCGAGGTCCTCCGCCGCTGCCTCCTGGCCCTGAGCGAGGTCGCAGATGGGGGTCGCCTCGACACACTCGAGGCCCTCACCCAAGAGTTTTCTGAGGTCCCCGAACTCGCGCGCTGTCTGGCCCACGCCCGGGTCCAAAGCGGGCGCCTGGGCCATGTCCCCGCCCAGCTCGAGCGAGCCCTGCGCGAGCATTTTGACGGGTTTCGGACCCTCAAGCTGATCCACGATCTGACCCGCGCCCGGTGGCCCAAGCAGAGCTGGGTCCGCGCGTTCGAGGCCGCCCCTTTTGTCGACTGGAGCCTGGGCGCCCCCCTCGATGAGCAACGCCGGGCGCTGGCGCGACTCGAGGATGTCCCGGAATCCTGAGCGGATCCCGAGCGAGCTCTCGCCCCGCATCCCATTCCGCGAACCCGACGGCTCATCGAGCGACCCCCAGGTCCAGAGCTGGTCGACCCAGAGCTACCCGACTCAGAACTTGCCCGAGACACCGATCTGAGCCCCACCGCGGAGCAGCCCAAAGCTCGGCATGAGCGAGTGACGACGCGCGGCGACGACCATGTGTGCGTCGCGATAACGGGTGAATCTTCGCTCTTGGGCGATACCTGTGATCACCAGTGCCAGCCCCGCGAGCCCGGCTGTGCCGCCGAGGCCCAGCAGCACCTCTCCGTAGGGGAGCCCGTCGGCGTCCTGGGTCGCCAGCGCGAGCCCCCCGACAGTCAGGCCCATCCCTCCCGCAACCAACAACATGGTCCCGCTCGCCCGCATGCCGTTGCCCTGCGGCGGTGGCGACCGGTCCTGGTCTTCGACCCAGTCCCGGTAGTCGACACGCCGCCTGTTCCCGGTCCCGATCAGGGCGGCCCCGAGCGTCCCTGCGAGCAGGCCGAGCGTCGTCCCCGCGATCCACAGATTCCGGTCGGCCGACAAGTTGTCCTGACTCAGGAGCACCCCGGAGATCAGGGCGAGGCTCACCCCTCCCCCGACCAACACCCCACCAGCCGCGATCATGCCCCGCCCATCCTTGCGGACGACGGTCGGCTCGGGCTGTACAACTCCACCCAGCACAGCCCCCGGCTCCCCACCTTGCGGCGCGGCATCGTAGGTCGGCAGCGCCGAGGACGGTGTGGGCAGAGGCCGCAGCGCTGTGTTTCCGGGGGTCCCAGCGTCGCTTTCCGATGGGAGCGGAGCGATCCCGGCCGGCTCCCGCCCAGGGTTGCTCTCAGATCCCGCGTCGGTCGACTCCGGCCCAATTTCGGTCGGTCCGGTCTCGGCCTCGGTCTCTTCGGTCGGACCCGCGCTGGCGTCGATCGGCTGTGCTCCGGTCTCCTCCGACGCGGAGCCTGCCTCGACCTCTCCCTCCGAGTTCCCACCGGCCATCGGCCGCTGCAACACCGGAGAGGGGGGCGCCGAGGCGTGGGCAAGGACCGGCGAGAGCGAGACGAGGCAGGCGAGCGAGAGCCCAAACAGACCGCGCCGGCC
>Ga0256845_1001226_pt1 | contig 21136 bp, 22 predicted proteins | sample RiftiametaG_FD_189101 | JGI IMG/M metagenome (GOLD analysis project Ga0256845, IMG submission 189101) | Tube worm associated microbial communities from hydrothermal vent at the East Pacific Rise, Pacific Ocean - Riftia | ecosystem: Host-associated > Annelida > Integument > Unclassified ...
TCAATAGTGCCTATTTGAGGTCTATTATAACACTTCGGCGCACTTTTTTGTTTATCTTCGCTCACTATCATTCGAAATAGTTGTTTTATTTCAATAAGTTATGAGTTTTCGGTCAGGCACTAAATAGAGTGTATCTATTCAGCTCAGGTTCGTTGAATAGATACAAATATTATTTATAAAAATAAACACTTTCAATACAAAAAAATCTTTAACATTACTATATTTCTCTCACTCATCACAGCTCTCATCGCTACAGCTAGCAAGAACATCTAACCATGTTTGTTTAAATAAATCCAAAGAAAAAGATAAGCAGTTGTTCCAGAACATTTGAGATGGGTGCTTATCAGAGTCCATATTTTTTTCTTGAGAATGGCGATTGTCCCACGCTGATTTAATCGCCTGCTGTAAAACATAAGTATCTGCATCTCCTTTAACAGTTAGAAAAGGGTAATCAATTCCAGCGGTTGCTGCCAACGAAGAAAATACATTATCTTTACTTTCAAAAGGCTCAAGATTAGCTGCCAACAAAGTAAGCATCTTGACCGATTCGGCCGCACTAGAACAAAATTCATACCTATCTGATTTAGCATTGACTAAAACATATTCTTCAGGCGTAGGATTTTCATTCCCTTTCTGCTCATCGTATGGATTAGGAGAACCTAAGGAAAACTTCTCATTTTCATTTATTGCGTACACTGAAAAACAAAATATTGAAACCATGTATATGAATGATTTAGATATCCTACCTAACTTAGATGCCATTTGAGATAACATATGCAAATTCTCTTAGCCAATTTCAATTATTATTAACTACGTTATTTATACGTTTTTTTTAAAACTACAAACCACTTGCGAAATCAACCGCTGCTGCTAATCTATCTGTATTGCTAGTTTCAAGCAAATGCGTTTGCCAAAATGGGTTATATAAATTACCGTACTCACGGTAACCATCATCACGTTGCCATAAATCACGAGGTCTAGAAAAATAGGTCTCTGACTTAGACAAACTATAGATTGATTGAGGTAAAGAGTTATCAGTTTCAATTTTCATTGCAGCAGAACGGTTATAAGTATTATCCGCTTCATCAATAGTCTTTTGTACTCGAATCGTACTCATCGGTTTTTTCGATATTGTGATCAAATTGGGACTTGCATCCTTCTCATCTTTCTTTAAATCATAAAATGCTCTTAGTCCTTTGACTCCTTTCACTAATATCTTGTATCGCGCGTAAATACCCTTACACCATCTACCGTATTGCGATAAAATTAGCACCTTCGATGTAACCTATTTTTTACGGTAAAGATAAAAACTGACCTTGTCAAGCTTTAGCTTTTTGATACAAGGCAAACGGGTACGGCAAGTATATGGACTTCCTCAATATTGCAAGCCGATAATATTAGAAAAATAAAAATTATCACAAAAGTATATCCGGCTTTCCTACCATTATCTGTAGTCGCCATGTAGTAGTCTGAACGATGCGAAAAGGACACCTTTAAATGTCTATTTGTGTAAGTTTAATGGTGCGGATGGGGGGACTTGAACCCCCACAACCGAAGTTAATAGCCCCTCAAGCTATCGCGTCTACCAATTCCGCCACATCCGCTGATTAAACTTAACTAAGTCATGCGATCGGCAATTTACTGATCATCTTGCTCTTTTGGGTCTTCTTCAGTTTTATCTGCGCTTAGAGTTTGTTCAACTTCTTTGATTTTTGAAGTTGTATTTTCTGAAACCGTTTTTTCTGAAGTATTTTTCACTTCTTCAGCGGCTGGTTCTTCAGTAGGTGGTAATTCGGCTTCTAAACCCGAAGTGTCGCTGTCGAATTTGGCGGGTAGGGCTGACTCTAAATCTGTTTTTTCTATTGAAGAGCTTTCATCAAAAATAGCGTCAACAACCGCTGCCGGTTTTGAATTTAAATAACTGAGGCTCATTGCGATGCCAAAGAAAAGTACCGCTAAAATAGTGGTTGCTTTGGTTAGTGCATTGCCTGAACCGGCTGCGCCAAATACCGTATTGGCACCACCCGCACCGAAAGAAGCACCCATTTCTGCGCCTTTTCCCTGTTGAAGTAAAATAATACCGACCAAAGCGATCGCCACGACTAAATAAATAATTAAGATTGTTTCTTGCATTGTGTTTATCCTGCTGCAGAATAAATTTTTAAAAAATCATCGGCTTTTAATGAAGCTCCACCGATTAAGCCACCATCAATATCTGGCTGCGCTAATAGTTCATCAGCGTTGCCAGCATTCATGCTGCCACCATATAATATCTGTAAATTTGCTGCTATTGCTTGATCTTGCTCTGCAAACCAAGCTCTAAGAGCTTGGTGAGTTTGCTGAGCTTGCTCAGGTGTTGCGGTTTGACCAGTGCCTATTGCCCATATGGGTTCATAAGCAACACAAGCAGTAGCAAAAGCCTTAATACCCACTTGTTCAACGACTGACTCACATTGAGCTTGTAAAACAGCCGCTGTGGCCCCTTTTTCTCTCTGTTCCAAAGTTTCGCCAATACATAATATAGGCGTTAGGCCATTTTTTAAAGCGGCTTCAAATTTTAAGGCCACTTTTGGGTCATCATCGGCAAACATTTGGCGCCGTTCGGAATGACCCACTAACAAATGGCTCACCTGATAATCGGTTAACATCTTAACGCTGATTTCGCCGGTATAAGCGCCTTTTTCTTGCCAAAAAGCATCTTGTGCACCGAGTAATATCGAACTATGCACCATCAAGCGGCTTATATCAGCCAAATGAATGCTCGGTACGCAGATTAACAATTGCGTATCATTCGATCCTTTTGAATCCCCCGAAGCAGCAATCACATGACTGGCCAGCTGGATCGCTTCCGATCGAGAACAGTTCATCTTCCAATTTCCGGCAATGATTTTGTTTCTTGAGTGATTCATGACCAATAAAACTGCACCACACGCAAAAGGGCGCAAATCTTACCTGAGTGATTGGTTAGATTCAACTGATATTGTTGGTGAAAATGATTAATTAGGCAATAATTTGCTTTGTCTCATCATTTTTCAGCCGATGTTGACGAACAAAGGCCTTAAAGTCTTGCTGGGGAATAGGTCTGGAAAAATAGTAGCCTTGAATATCATCGCAGTTGTTTTGTTTTAAAAACTCCAACTGTTGTTCGGTTTCAACACCTTCAGCAATGACTTCAAGACGTAAACTTTTAGCCATAGAGATAATCGCCAATGTGATCGCGGTATCATCATTATCCACCACTAGTTCATCGACAAAAGATTGGTCAATTTTAAGCGCATCCAGTGGAAAGCGTCTTAAATAGGCTAATGAGGAATAACCAGTACCAAAATCATCAATAGCAATTCTAATTTGCATTTCTTTGATTTTTTCCAGAACCTCAATCGCCTTGTTCACATCCCGCATCAGCATACTTTCGGTAATTTCAACTTCTAAGCATCTTGGCGGGACCCGATATTTTTTCAAAGTTTCGGCTATTTGAGAAGCTAGATCAGCTTGTTTGAATTGCATGGCTGACAAGTTGACTGCCAGACGGATTTCCAGACCATCTTTAAGACAGGATGCCAGCATCTTACAAGCATTCTCCAACACCCAATCACCAATTTCTCTGATTAAGCCGGTACTTTCAGCGATCGGAATAAATTCTGCAGGGCTGATAGGCCCTAATACCGGACTATTCCAACGTACCAATACTTCAGCACCGATGACGCTGTTTGTTGGTAAGTGAAGTTGCGGTTGAAAAACCAGATGCACTTCACCATTTTTGACGGCACCACGTAATTCATTGGCAAGCTGATGACGTCTATTGGCCAACTGATTTAGATCCGCTTGATAAAATTCGTAGGTATTACGCCCAAGCTCTTTAGCCTTGTACATAGCGGCATCAGCCGCTTTCATTAATGAATCCACATCAAGGCCATCGTGGGGGTACATACAAATGCCAATACTCACAGTGGTATTCACCTGATAATTGGAAAGCTTAAAAGGCTCTTCAAAGCTGGTCACGATTTTTTCCACTACATCAATGACATTTGATGTATCTTTTATATGATTAAGAATAATTACAAATTCGTCACCACCTAAGCGGGCTAAAGTATCCTCTGAGCGGATTTTTTCCAACAACCTTTGGCTGGTTGTTTTTAACAGTTGATCACCTACAGCATGACCGAGCGAATCGTTTACATCTTTAAAATGATCCAGATCGAGGAATAAAATGGCTACCATAGTGTTTGCACGAGCGGCACCTTTAAGTGCGTATTTGATCCGATCCATGCATAACGCCCGATTAGGTAGCTGAGTCAATGAATCATAGTTAGCCAAATATTGTAGATCTTTTACCGCTCGCTCTAAACGACGTCGATTTAAATGCAACGCTTCGTTGGCCTTGTCTCGTTCGAGTTGATTTTCTTCGATGGTTTCCAGCATCTGATTAAAAGAGCGCGCAAGTGATCCAATTTCATCTTCACCAGAATTGGGAACCCGAATGGAATAATTGCCGCTGTTGCCGACTTCCCGACTGATCCGATCCAGCTCAACCAAACGTTTTGAAATGCTATTTTGAAGGCGAAAGGCCGCTAAATAAATCACCACAAAAAGAACGATTAAGATAACAAAACTAGAGAGCGCATAAGTTCTAATTTTATCGTCAAATGCAGCGATCGAGATTTTTAAATACACCACTCCTAGGAAATTATCGTCTTTGCCAATTTTTTCCCAGACATAAAGGTATTGTGGACCCCAATAAAATTGACTAACACTTTTATATTCGACTTCACTAATGTAGTTAAAGCCATCATTATCCCGCATTGCCAATTTGTGACCGATCGCATCAAAAATAGCAGCACTTGAATGAATATCCATTACCGCGCTTTCCAGTATATCCAGCACGGCCTGTGGATTTTCTGAAATAACCGCAACTTCTGCATGATCAGCTAATAATCTTGCTTGGGTAATAGAATCAGCAATCATGGATTCTTTGTTCGCGTTATAGAAACTGACACCAATAGTGAACATTCCAACACACAAAGAGATCATGCAAATAGATAGGATGATGGTAATCAAACGATTTTTTATCGAACGATTCCAATACATTACCATGCTCCTGATTTTATTTGTTCGACAATCATCATATCATTATAGAAAGATTTTCCCTGTTCTGTTTATTTTCTAATCAATCATTATTCTAGAATAATACAGCGTTATAAAAACATATCATATTCACCAGTGATTACCCAGAATATAGTTCATATATATCCAAGTCTGCGATCTATGCCTGTAAGAACCATAAATTCTTACTAAAACAACCCATTTTGAGTGATTTTCTCTGGTCAATTATCCGTCGATGCTCGTATAATACGCGCGTTTAAAATCCGAGCCAATTTCAGACATATTTCGGACAAATTAAAATAAGTGCTTTGATACCGTCAAGAGAAGTTTTTGGGTTGAAGCGTTATCCAAAAAAGACCCCAAAAAATGGGTGCTTTATGCCTTTTTTATCAGTGCATTTTACACATTTTTGAGAGTCTTCAACTATAGTGATTGATTAGAACCTAATAAACTGAACCGCTGAATAATTCTATGATTAAGATAAATAAAGGCTTAGATCTCCCGATCACGGGAAATCCTGAGCAAAGCATCTATGACGGACCACCCGTTACTGAAGTGGCGTTGCTCGGTGAAGATTACCTCGATATGAAACCTTCTATGCATATTCGCCTAGAACACTCAGTGAAATGTGGTGATCTTTTATGGACCGATAAAAAAAATGAAGGGATCAAATATACCGCCCCAGCCAGTGGCACTATTAAGGCAATAAATCGTGGTGCCAAACGAAAGCTACTATCGGTGGTTATTGAAATAAAAGGGGATGAATACGTAGATTTTACTCAATATAAAGAAAGCCAATTGGCAGATTTGAGCCGCGAGCAAGTCGTCGACAATCTAATTGAATCAGGTCTTTGGCCTGCATTTCGAGTGAGACCAATGAGTAAAGTACCCGCAAAAGAGGCGGTGCCTTGCGCCCTATTTGTTACGGCAATGGATAGCAATCCGTTGGCCGCGGATCCAATGGTTATTATTTCTGAGAAAACCGAAACCTTTAATCATGGTTTAAGTGTACTCAAGCATCTTACTGAAGGTGAATTATTCGTTTGTTACGATGGCAGCCAGTCAATTGACATTGAAAAAAATAAAGTCGCCAATTATCAGGCTTTTTGCGGAATTCATCCGGTCGGTAATGTAGGTACTCACATTCATTTTTTGAAACCGGTTGATAGTGAGCGAAGTGTTTGGCACATTGGTTACCAAGATGTGATTGCGATTGGCGAGCTATTTACCACTGGTCGATTAAATTGTCACCGTGTCATCTCCATTGCTGGACCATTAGTTAACCAGCCTCGTTTAGTGCGCACTCTACAAGGCGCAAAAATTTCAGAGTTACTCACAGAGCAAATTACCCCTAAAGATGAAAGGGTGATTTCTGGTTCAGTTTTTAACGGTCATATTGCTGTACACCATCGAGATTTTCTGGGGCGTTATCATCATCAAATTAGTGTACTTGCCGAAGGGCGAGAAAAAGAACTATTTGGCTGGCTGCATGTCGGGATCGAGAAATTTTCGGTGACCCGTGCATTTATATCTCACATGAACCAAAATAAACGCTTTGACATGACCACCTCGACTCATGGTAGCGAGCGAGCCATTATGCCCATCGGTAGTTATGAAAGAGTCATGCCTTGGGATATTCTACCAACACAATTGCTTCGAGCTTTAGTGGTTGGAGATGCAGAAACAGCACAGCAGTTAGGTTGCCTAGAATTTGATGAAGAAGATTTGGCGCTGTGTACCTTTGCCTGCCCCGGTAAATATGAATATGGTCCCATCCTTCGCGATGTACTAACCACCATTGACAAGGAAGGATAATGAAGAGCTTACGCGAATATATCGATCACCTTGAACCCCATTTTGAAAAAGGGGGCAAATACGAAAAATGGTATGCACTATTTGAAGCGGCGACTACCATTTTTTATACCCCGGGCCATGTGACTCGCAGTGCCGCTCACGTTAGAGACAGTATTGATTTAAAACGCATCATGATTTTTGTTTGGGCTTGTACTTTTCCAGCGATGTTTTGGGGAATGTACAACGTGGGTTATCAGGCCGTTGATGCAATGGCAACCACCGGCGCGGTAGAACTAGAAGGATTGCGCGGATGGGTAATGAATTTATTTGGCGCAGAATATTCCAAAGATATATTCAGCTCAATGTTTATTGGCGCGTTATATTTTGTGCCAATTTACGCCACCGCTTTTATTGTAGGTGGTTTTTGGGAAGTGTTATTTGCCTCCATTAGAGGTCATGAAATCAACGAAGGCTTTTTTGTGACTTCAATCCTTTTTGCCTTGATCTTACCGGCAGAGATCCCTTTATGGCAGGTTGCTTTAGGTATTAGTTTTGGCGTGGTGATCGCCAAAGAAGTCTTTGGCGGAACCGGTAAAAACTTTCTCAATCCAGCTCTGGCCGGGCGTGCTTTTTTGTTCTTTGCTTATCCAAGCGACATGTCTGGTGATGTGTGGAACGTGATTGATGGTTATTCTGGTGCTACTCCATTGGCGGCAGGTGCCGCGGCAGCGGTCCATCAAATTGATTATGTCATTAATGAGAATTGGTGGAATGCTTTTTACGGGCTCATTCCTGGTTCTATTGGTGAAGTCTCAACCTTGATGATTCTTGTAGGGGGACTGTTGCTGGCTTATTTACGCATTGCATCACTTCGAATTATTATCGGTGTATTGGGCGGCATGGTCGTTACTTCTCTTTTACTCAACTGGATTGGTAGCGAAACCAATGCGATGTTTGAAATGCCTTGGTATTGGCATTTAGTCACTGGCGGCTTTGCCTTTGGTATGATGTTTATGGCGACCGATCCGGTGTCAGCCTCGTTAACTGATAAAGGTAAATTTTATTTTGGTTTTTTAATTGGATTAATGTGCGTACTGATCCGAGTGGTAAACCCCGCTTTTCCAGAAGGCATGATGTTAGCGATTTTATTTGCTAATTTATTTGCACCGCTAATCGATCATTTTGTGGTCCAAGCGAATATTAAGCGGAGGGCTAAGCGTTATGCCAGCTAATACCGAACTGCCAGTGAATATAGCTGACGCAAAAAATGAAATCAGCGAACAACCAACCAATACCGATTCATTTATGCGAACCATTATAGTTGCCTTGGTACTTTGCTTAGTATGTTCCATTATCGTATCGAGCGCAGCCGTTATCTTGAAGGAAAAACAAGATAATAATGCAGCACTCGATAAAAAGAAAAATGTGCTGATTGCGGCCCATTTATTAAATCCGGACACGGATATTGAAATAGCATTTGCCAATATTGAGAAAAAATTTGTCGAGCTTTCGACTGGGCTATTTGTAAGCGTGGAGAACCCCGCTAGTTTTAACCAACGTAAGGCCGCTAAAATTCTGGAAACTAGCATCGCAATCAAAAATGATCCTGCAGGTATTGGTCGGCGCTCAAAAATTGTCCCTATTTACCTGGTCAGGAACGACACTAAAGTAGAAACGATTATTTTACCTATTCACGGTAAAGGTCTTTTTTCAACTTTATATGGTTTTATCGCTTTAGAGTCGGATAAACAAACCATCGTAGGTCTTAAATTTTATGAGCAAGGTGAAACCCCGGGGCTTGGTGGTGAAGTAGAAAATCCTCGTTGGTTGGCGCTTTGGCAAGGTAAAAAATTACTCAACAACCGCGGTCAACCAGCGCTTAAGTTAGTCAAGACAATTCCCGCCAATGAGTTTGAAGTAGATGCTTTATCTGGCGCTTCCATGACCACCCGCGGTTTACAAAATATGCTCGACTACTGGCTAAGTGAGCAAGGTTTTGGCCCATTCCTAGCGCGCCTAGACGTGCAAAAAGGAGAAGCATAAATGGCTATTGATAAGCAAGAACTAAAAATGGTTATCCTAAAGCCAATCTTGGACAATAACCCGATCGCATTACAAGTTTTAGGTGTTTGTAGTGCACTAGCCGTTACCAGTAAATTGGAAACCGCGTTAGTCATGTGTATTGCTTTGACGTTAGTCACCGCTTGTTCCAATATGCTGATCAGTTTGATCCGTAAACAAATCCCATCCAGTATTCGAATTATTGTACAAATGACCATTATTGCCTCGTTGGTTATTGTGGTTGATCAGCTGTTAAAAGCTTACGCGTTTGAAACGGCAAAGCAAATGTCTGTCTTTGTTGGCCTGATCATTACTAACTGTATCGTCATGGGACGAGCGGAAGCTTACGCAATGAAAAACGGTCCTATGATGAGTTTTTTTGACGGCATTGGGAATGGTTTAGGTTATTCTGCCATTTTGATTGCGGTCGCAACCATACGAGAACTTTTTGGTTCCGGTAGCATTTTAGGTTTTACGATATTGACGCCGATCAAAGATGGCGGCTGGTATGCCACCAATGGTTTGTTATTACTTCCGCCGAGCGCATTTTTTATTATTGGTTTACTCATTTGGGCCCTGCGGACCTGGAAACCAGAACAAATTGAGGACGCAAGCTAATGGAACATTATATTAGTTTATTTATTCGTTCGGTTTTTATTGAGAATATGGCGCTTTCCGCTTTTTTAGGAATGTGTACTTTTTTAGCCGTTTCTAAAAAAGTACAAACCGCTATTGGCTTAGGGGTCGCGGTCATTGTCGTTCAGGCAATCACAGTACCAGTCAACAACCTGCTATCCACTTACTTATTACAAGAAGGTGCTTTGAGCTGGGCAGGATTGCCTAATATTGATTTGAGTTTCCTCGGTTTGATCCTTTATATCGGTGTTATCGCCGCGATTGTTCAGATCCTAGAAATGATCTTGGATAAATTTTTTCCTGCCCTCTATCAGGCGCTTGGAATATTCTTGCCATTGATTACTGTTAACTGCGCCATTTTAGGCGGTAGCTTGTTTATGATCCAACGGGAATATGATTTTGCCGAGTCAGTCGTTTACGGGATCGGAAGTGGTTTTGGTTGGGCACTGGCGATTGTCGCACTAGCGGGTATTCGGGAAAAAATGAAATACAGCGATGTACCTGAGGGCTTACGAGGTCTGGGGATTACTTTTATTACAGTTGGATTGATGGCGCTCGCATTTATGTCGTTTTCCGGCGTTCAGCTTTAATAAAAAGGATAAAGCAAAATGTTAGATACAATCATTGTTGGCGTATCCATGTTTACTTTGGTCATATTGGCCTTGGTACTTATTATACTGGCCGCCAAATCAAGCCTTGTTAGTTCGGGTGCTGTTCGTATTGGGATTAATGGTGAAAAAACAAAAGCCATTACCACCAACGCGGGTGGTAAGTTATTAGGTGCGTTAGCCGATGTTGGTGTATTTGTCCCGTCAGCTTGTGGTGGCGGAGGAACTTGTGGTCAATGTAAGTGCGTAGTTAATTCTGGTGGCGGCTCGTTATTGCCCACTGAAGAAGGGCATATCAACAAACGTGAAGCCAAACAAGGTGTCCGTTTATCTTGTCAGGTCAATGTTAGACAGGATATGGAAATTGAACTACCCGAAGAAATCTTCGGAGTGCAAAAATGGGAATGTGAAGTTATTTCCAATGATAACAAAGCAACCTTTATTAAAGAGCTGAAACTCAAATTACCAGAAGGTGAAAGCGTACCTTTTCGTGCTGGTGGTTACATTCAAATCGAATGTCCACCCTATAAATTGAGCTATAAAGAGTTTGATATCGACAAAGAATATCACCCTGATTGGAACCATTTTAAAATATGGGACGTGGTTTCTGAAGTCAAAGAGAATGTCACTCGCGCATACTCCATGGCCAACTATCCAGGAGAAGAAGGTATTATCATGTTAAACGTGAGGATCGCGTCACCGCCGCCACGCAATATGAGCCTGCCAGCGGGTAAAATGTCTTCTTATATTTTCAATTTAAAGCCTAGCGATAAAGTCACAATTTCTGGTCCTTACGGCGAGTTTTTTGCAAAAGAAACTCAAAATGAAATGGTATTTATTGGTGGTGGTGCCGGAATGGCGCCGATGCGATCGCATATTTTTGACCAATTAAAACGTCTCAATACGAACCGAAAAATTTCATTTTGGTATGGCGCAAGAAGCCGAAGAGAAATGTTCTATACCGAAGAATATGATGAGCTAGCTAATACTAATAATAATTTTGAATGGCATGTCGCACTGTCCGACCCTATGCCAGAAGATAACTGGGATGGCTACACAGGTTTTATTCATAATGTACTTCACGATGAGTATCTAAAAACTCACGAAGCACCAGAAGATTGTGAGTATTATATGTGTGGACCACCGATGATGAATGCTGCCGTGATTAAAATGCTGGAAGATTTAGGGGTTGAACGCGATAATATCTTCCTCGATGATTTTGGTGGATAAATATATACCCGTGCCACCTCAAAATACAGGTATAGATAGCGACGAGTTTGAAGATCGCTAACCTCGAATTAAAACAAAATCAACTTTACATCAAATTTGAGAAACTTAATTTTGTTATTCCGAAAATCAATCATCCTAATTGTCATTTTTATGGTTGCATCCTGCCAATCAGAGATCAACTATGTTCGACTCGATGGTTTCACAATGGGTACAACTTATCAGATCACCCTCCAATCGGATCAACAAACTGCCGTACTTATTCAACAACAAATCGATACTGAGTTGCTAAAAATCAATCATTTAATGTCCACTTATATTGATGATTCCGAGTTATCTTTGTTTAACCAGTCAACTTCTCTCGATTGTCAGCAAGTGTCAGAAGAAACTTATTATGTTATTAAAAATGCCATCGAGATTAGTAAAAAGACTCAGGGGAAATTTGACGTAACGATTGGGCCGTTAATTTCAGAATGGGGGTTTGACAAAAAGCAAACTAATGATGTGATTCCGAGCGAGCAAGCTATTCAACAACTTGTAAGACGTATCGGCTACAATAAAGTCCGGTTAGGAAATGGTTGCGTTCAAAAACGGCACCCCAAACTATCCATCAACCTCTCTGCAATTGCCAAAGGCTACAGCGTCGATCATATTGCCTCGGTTCTAAGATCGTATAACATCACAAGTTATCTGGTAGAAATAGGTGGTGAAACAGCTTCAAAAGGTGTTAATCCAAAATCCCTCCCTTGGCGGTTAGCGATCGAAGCGCCCGTGGAGCAAAAGCGGCAAATTCAACAGGTTTTTACCCCGTTGGGACTAGGAGTTGCAACATCTGGTGATTATCGAAATTATTTTGAGAAAGCGGGCATTCGATTTTCGCACACCCTTGATCCTACTACGGGCAAGCCCATCACCCATGATTTAGTCTCAGTTACCGTGCTTCATTCACAAACCATGTTAGCCGATGCCTACGCCACTGCTTTTATGGTTATGGGAATGAAACAGGCAACTATTTTTGCCGAGCAACATCAATTGCCCGTTTATTTGCTGGTAAAAAAAGAGAAAGGCTTTGAAGCAGTGTATACTAGTGCTTTCAAAAAGCATTTGCTGTAACTGTTTGGTGCTACGGGCCATGGTTTTGGACTAATTGTCCATTGATTAGAATGGTTTTACCTTGGGAGGGTAAACGGATGCCATCAGCAAGAGCGTTTTTGTTTGCTCAGGAGAAAGACAAAATCTTGATCCAGCGGGGCATTATTCTCGCCCGGATGTATTACAATTATGGGTCAATCAAGCGCGTCAAACAACGGCCGTTTTTACAGATTAGCTTTAGGCTATCAATATCATGAAAATTTTTATTATCACTTTTCTTTTAATGCTAGTCGTTGTGGCTATTATGGCCATCGGTTATATCTTTCAAAAAAAGAAAATCAAGGGTAGCTGCGGTGGTATTTCAGATTTAGGCTTGGAAAAAGTATGTGATTGCGATGAACCCTGTGATAAACGCAAAGAATTAATGCGCCGCCTAGAAGAGCAAAAAAAAGAAGAAGCTTTGATTGATATTAAGATGATAAAATGAAATCTTTGTTGTTAGAATTAATACTTGTCCCCATAAATAACGTTTAGCGAAATATTAAGATTTTAGAGAGTTGTGGTTAATGAGAACTCCATTTGTAACAAGAGAAGGATACAATAAATTAAAGGATGAGCTAGATCAGCTTTGGCGAGTAGAACGACCAGAAACAACTAGGAAGGTCACTTGGGCTGCGAGTCTAGGAGATCGAAGCGAAAATGCAGATTACCAATATAACAAGAAAAGGCTCAGAGAAATAGATCGACGAGTTAGATATCTCAGAAAATGTCTAGAAAATCTTAAAATAGTTGATTATTCATCTCAGCAGGAAGGCAAAGTTTTTTTTGGATCTTGGGTAGAAATTGAAAACGAAACCGGCGAAAAAAAGAAATTTCGTATCGCTGGTTATGACGAAATTTTTGGGCGAAAAGATTACACTTCGATTGACTCCCCAATGGCAAAGGCTCTTCTTGGAAAGGAAGTTGATGATGATGTATATGTTAAAACAGAAGCTGGTGAATTCTATTGGTTTATTACACAAATAATCTACCAAAAATAATTGCCTCTTGGTTATTTTTTAGTTAATTGCTATATAAATATCTATGTCTGTTTGATTTTTATAATATTCAAAATCTGTTTTATAAGTCCTTTTATATTCTGAATTTTCATCACCAAAGTATTGCCAAATTTTCCCCCAAGTTTCTATAACTGCCTGAATTCTTGCATTATCATCTTGTGTTTTTGCTTTGGCTTCAAATATTAAATATTTTCCTTTTTGAATGATCGCTTTATCAAGAGTTACGTTATCTTTTTCGCATCCAGCCAATACATCAAACTCACCATTTGCATCTGATTCATAATTGTAATAAACGCCATAAACTCTTTCACCATTTTGATAATCGACAGTGACTTCATTGTCAAACTTCTGCCAAGTTTGGCCTATTTTGGCAGTTTCTGGATTCATTTCATTTGTATTGGTTGTCCTTACCGATATGCCATATATAACTTTTTCTTCAATTTCTACTGTTTTCATAAATCCTCTTTTTTGCAAATTTTTGGTACATATAAACGCCACCAGCATGCGTGCAAAGCATCGTCGTGCCTTTAATTGTGTACGCCCGGCATGGGCATTAACTAATGAGGTAAAAGTCCTCTGTAGGAAAATCACCGTCGAACACTTTGATGTAATTAGACGATAACTACTAACGAATGGCAAGGGTTAATCCACGAGGTTTTGTCAGGAGGAAACCGCTAGCAAAACGATGAGCGGATGAACAAGAACATCATATGAGGCGTAGGCTGAAGGTGAGTTTGCACAACCACGTGAGCTAACGGCCACCGTCAATGATGCGGCTACTTACATAGATGTAGGTGAGGAACGCTGGGGATTAATCAAGCGATTAATGATGACTGTTTGCCTATTTGACGGTATGATTTGATAATCAGAATCTCAGCCTAATCTTTTATCACCGCCAGGATGGTTAATCTATGAACAACAAAAATTTACTCTTGCCATTATTGCTATTGCTCAATTTTTCACTCAGTGCTAAGGAAAAAGAAGTAATAATCGATACTCAGCATGTAAAAGGTGGTGTTTACATGCTTAAAGGACAGGGTGGCAATATAGGTATTTCTACCGGTAAAGATGGCTTGTTTATGATTGATGACCAATATGCACCTCTTTCGGAAAAAATAAAAGCCGCCATTAAAGAAATATCTGCCAGCCCTATCAAATTTTTGATCAACACCCATTGGCATGGCGATCATGTAGGTGGTAATCAAAATTTCGCTCATACCGGCGCGGTAATCGTCGCTCACAAGAATGTGCGTCAACGAATGAATAGTGAACAATTGATCAAGTTGTTTAATAAAAAAGTCAAACCAAGTCCTGATTCCGCTTTACCGGTGATTACTTTTGCTGATGAAATCGAGTTTCATATCAATGGAGAGGTCGCCCAGGTGGTCCATATGCCACACGGTCATACTGATGGTGATTCAATTATCTGGTTTAAAGATTCTAATGTGATCCATATGGGCGACCTATATTTCGCCAGAACATTTCCTTTTATTGACCTGTCTTCAGGTGGCTCCATTGACGGTGTGATTAGCGCGGTAAACTGGGTGCTCGAAAACGCAAACCGTGATACTCATTTTATTCCTGGCCATGGACCGCTATCAACGATGGAAGATCTTTTGGCTTACCGGAATATGCTTGTGGATGCTAGAGAGCAAGTACGATTGGCAATCAAGAGGCAGGGAGATCTTGAAAGGATCAAAGGTGAAAAAGTGTTACAACATTTAGTTGACAAGTGGGGTAATGGTTTTATAAAGCAGGATGCATTTGTTGAGATTATATTTGAAAGTATAAATTAATAAGATCAATGTTTGAACCTAAATTAATCCGTTGAAGTATGAGCCTAGAAAAATCAAAGGTGACCATGCTATTTTTTCACTACGTCATGCACGCCGCAGGATAGCGCTCTTTCCACGACTTCAACTGATTATTTTAGGATGAAAAATACAAAAACACGAAAGTAAAAATTGTATTAAAGAGCTTTTCGTGTTTTTAGCACATTCCATAGTTGAGCTTCTAATCGTTAGCTTAATATTACCGCTGTTTCGTCTAGGTTATTATTGCTATTACTAACAAATTGAAACTGAGTAAATCCAATTTTTAATGAGTCACCATCGTTTAGTTTTTCTTTAACCACTGGCTTTCCGTTTAACTCCGTCCCATTGGTACTCCGGAGATCTTCGATAAAAATCAGTTTGTTATTGTCTAAAAAAGGATCGGGTTCTGTCACGATTCGGGCATGTTTAGAACTCACCGATTGATCATCAATTTGAATGTCACAATCTTTGGAGCGCCCCAAAATAATAACTTCTTCGGTGATTTCCCATTTATTAATAATAACGTCTTCGACGATTAATGCGATATATGCCATGTTGATTATTTCCAATTAGGTTTTAGTACTAAGGTTTACTTCATACTGACTAAAATACTGCCGAAAGTAATATTATCTTTGCTGCCTTCAGCAACCGCTTTATTGACTAGCTCGCTGCCGATTTCTATTCCTTTATACACTTTTTCTATGCTTGATCCGAACGATGCTAAAGTTAGACTATCATGTAATCCATCCGTTGATAACAACAAAATATCTTGATCGTTAATCGATAATTGTTTTGTATCTACTTCGATACCTTTTTTGATACCAATCGCTTTGGATAACATGTTTTTGTTATTTGAGGCGGCAGCTTCTTTTTCGCTAATAGCTCCTTTTTCTAATAATGCCTGGACCATGGTGTGGTCAGTGGTCAATTGAGTCAAACCACTTTTTCCTATTAAGTCGGATTGGTATCGGTAACACCTAGAATCACCAACCCAGCCAACAAAACACTGTTGCTGGTGAATAATTACCAAAACTGCCGTGGTTCCCATTCCTTTTTGTCCTGCATTATTTTTCGCCTGCATAAATATTTTATTATTAGCGCGATTAAGTTCTATTTCGATCCAACAAAGCCAGTCGTTTTTATCAAAATGGGTTAATTTCACAAATGCCTTTTCGATCTCACCAACTAATAGACTACTCGCTACTTCACCAGCTAGGTGCCCCCCCATACCATCCGCGATAATCATCCAGGCAAGATTACCTGAGTCAGCCAAACCGAATTTAATGGCATCTTCATTATTGGGTCTTACCGCACCTTGATCACAGATCGTTTGAAAATCATATTGGACCGTTGAGATTGATTTCATGATAGCGGCAACTTTTTATAGTCCCTCTTTAAAGCGTTGATCAGCGCCTGCTTAAATTCCTGCATCGTTTGGTAGCGCTTGTCGGCCTCTTTTTGCATCGCCTTATTAGTAATTCTTGCGGCACTGGAGGGTAATTTTTTGTTCCATTTTTTTACTGATTCATGTTTTGTTTTAGTAATATGAAAAGCGACACTCGCGATTGATTCACCGGTAAAAGGTAAGTGACCGCTTAATAACTGATAAAAGGTTACGCCTAAACTGAATATATCACTACGGCCGTCAATTTTTATCCCGAGTATTTGCTCTGGCGACATATAATAGGGACTACCCATAATGGTACCTGTTTTTGTTTTGCTATGATCAGACATATAGGCAATCCCAAAATCCGTTAGAGTACCTCTGCGCAAATCATCGTCATAAATAATATTGGCAGGTTTTATATCCCGGTGGATTACTTTTTGCCGGTGAGCATATTCAAGTGCATCAGTCATTTGGATCATCAATTGATAGACCAGCGAAGGCGGTAGGAGTTTTCCTTTTTTAATGTATTCAGATAAAGGAGCACCGGTCAAAAGGTCCATCGCAATATAGCCCAACGTTTGGTTCGAATTTGGTTGGCGTTCTTCGCCAACATCATAAATAGTGACGATATTAGCGTGGCTTAAATTACCGGCGGTTTCAGCTTCTCTGAAAAAACGTTGCTTTGTTTCGAGCAGCGATTGACCGTCCAGCTCATCACTAAGTTGTAAGGTCTTAATCGCAACATAGCGATTAATTTTTGGATCCACACCTTGAAAGACAACTCCCATAGCCCCCTTTCCAAGAATACCATCAACCTGATAGCGACCAAAATTGGTGACGTTTAAAATACTACTGACCTGAGTAGTCATTTTTTCACCGTCTGGGTCAATCACTAAAGTTTGCTCTAGTCCAAGCTCTTGATTCTCGGCTTCATGGTTTTTCGAGGGCATGAGTTCGGTCATTCTTTCCATGCTTGGAGAAAACCGTTTGTTATGGCCCAATATCCATTGGTGAAGTCTTTTGGCAAGTGAGGTATTTCGATGAGCCTCTGCTTCAATCGCTACTTGGTAAACACTATCAATCAGATTAATATCCGGTTGACTTTGCTCCAAATGAGGAAGCAAAGCTTCAATATTTTGTGTATTGTAAAAAATAGGGATCGCTTCAGCCATTAACTCATTACTACGCTGATGTTGCTCGATAAACAGGTTTGTTTCCGAGTGGTACCCTAGCTGCAAGAACCAACTGATAGTGCCTAACAATAAAATCAAACTCAAGGAGAGCCATAAGTGCTGACTAACAAAAAAGGACTGCAATAAAAATAAAATAATAATGCTGGAAAAAAATATCACCGCTTGTTTTTTCACAGATATTACTCTCATCCGCAAGATGCCAAACAATAATCCCAGTAATAATAAATACTTAAAAATCAATACTAACCAACTTGAATACAAGTATTCTCCATTAACCATACTGGATAGATTTTTAGCTATAGCATCAGAATGTTTAATCGATAAATCATCAATCAATATAATGGCATTATCTATAGTTGACCGGCTACTGATTAGTTGATGATAATTCGTTATTTCTGGCACTAACCCGTAGGAGTAGATCTCTCCTCGATAACCAAAGCTATAGCTATCGTTTGCATACCATAATTTATTTTCAGTTGATAAAATAATATTGGCCATTGACAATTGTTGCGACTTAGAATCTTCATAATTGATAATAACCTGACCAATAAAAGCCGGATAATATTTCGAACCATTTCTCCAAACCACTCGGTTAGATGAATTGAAGCCGTCGGGTTGCAATGCCAGTTTTACTTGTGACGAGGCGCGCCAATGGATACCGATTGTTTCCCGCATTGGATTGAAAAAACTGGTTTCCAATAGTTTATCGATACCTGAAGATTGTGTGGTAAGTGATGAAACGGATGTATTATTTTTCGTAGAGAACAAAACCGATCTATCTGCTAATTCGAGATATTCTGGTTGAGACAGTTGTTCGAAAAAATCCGTATTATATCGTCCCATAAAAGCAAAGGTTGCTTGAGGATACTTTATTGATAATTGTTGAATCTTGTTGAGGCCGTTAAGGTCAAATCCAATATCTAAAACACGAACCACTTTTGATTGAGCAGTATTGGCTCTATCGGTTTTTGACCATAGTTCCAAGTTTATCGATTCAAGCGGATCGAAATATTCGCGATATTCCCCCCAAATACCCATTACCACAAAAATGAGCCATAGATAGAACCAGCCAGTTTTTTTAATTGGTATTATGGGTGCTTGCATTGGTTAGTGTCTATTTAGTTGAATAGTTACAATACTTATTATAATTGTTTCGCTTTATGGCAGCCTACAAAACCTTTTAATTTTAGCCTAGTTCATAGGAAAGCGATAATAAAAATGTGGATTGTGGTGTTTTGAAAAATGACTGGCTTAAATCATAAGATAAACTATACCCCTTTCTGCGATTTTTCTGGTAGCTATTCTAAGTTTAGTGAGTGTTTATTCGATATTTTGATAATTTGGAACATCATTTCCGGGTAACAGTTGAGGCAGCCTCAGACAATCTGCGACTAAATTTAACCTGTTATGTTGATTACAAAATGAGATATTGATGATAAATACCGGAAATATAAGGGAAAAAGGTTTGACTACAGATTTCTACAGTATATAATTCAACCAGCTTGAAAGTAAGTTTTATATTTATGCACAAATTTTCGATGATTCACCTTTGGTACTTCGTTCTGTTTTTCATAAGTAATAGCAAAACTTCCAGCAAAAACGCTTTGGATCCAGTTATTTATTGGTCTGAGCATAAATTACTTTTTTAAAATAGGATACACACATGTCTGATACTACTACTGGTACAGTAAAATGGTTTAACGAGTCTAAGGGTTTTGGTTTCATCGAGCAAGAAAACGGACCTGACGTTTTTGCACATTTCAGTGCAATCACAGGTTCTGGTTTCAAAACACTTGCTGAAGGCCAAAAAGTTGAGTTCACAGTCACTCAAGGTCAAAAAGGACCTCAAGCAGAAAATATCACAGCAGTTTAATTCTTAAATGCTGTTTGCTTGCATCAATTAGTGCAAGTAAAAAATTAGGCACTACCTTTGGGTTGTGCCTTTTTTTTTCCCAAAAAACTAACAGAAAACTTTACACTAAACATACTTCAAAAAAGAATATCTCAATTTTCGTATAAAACACTCAATCAAACAAAGGACATTATTATGAAAAAGCTCGTATTAATCAGCCTATTATCAGGCTTTCTACTTGTCAATCCGTTATTGGCAGCAGATAGAGGTTTTGCAACGGTTGAAGCTAGCCTTAAAAAAGCGATGGAATCAGAGCTTAGAAGCGAAAAAGAGACAAAGCGTGATCGTAATCGCATGCCCATTCAAACCTTAAAGTTTTTTGGTTTGCGTTCTGATATGAAAGTCATCGAATTATTACCCGGTGGCGGCTGGTATACCAAGCTACTAGCACCTGTTTTGGCTGAAAATGGCGAATTTTCGGTGGCGATGGGAACCGGACGAGTGTCAAAAGCATTGATCGGCAAACCGGGAATGGATTTTCTCAATATCATCAACGATAACGCCAATATCCGTAAAGAAAAAGGCGATCGTTTTTACTCATTGGATCAATTCGACCTTGGCGAAAAAAACGTTGATATGATTTTTACTTTCCGAAATTATCATAATTTTGGTTTTGAAGGTAGACAAGTGATGAATCAAGCGGCATTTAAAGCACTTAAGTCAGGCGGTATTTATGCTGTTGTTGACCATACGAGAAGACACATGCAAAAATCGGATAATGAAAATGGTCGTCGAGTTGATCCAGTTTTGGTAATCAAGGAAATTCAAGACGCAGGTTTTGTGTTGGTGGATTATACCGATTTGCACTATCGCCCAGATGATGAATTAAAATATGAAGTGGGTCGTAAAACAGTGACTGGTAATACTGACCGATTTACTTTGAAATTTAGAAAGCCGTAAAAATCAAGTCAGGAAATAAACATTCCCGTCATTTTTGCCGTGATTTTCATCCTATTGCTTATCCTTGGTCTTCAATGGATGAAGTAACGCCGAGCGCAAACGAAAAGTACGAGCGAGTCAGCGAGTAATTTTTCGTTTGCCGCGTGTTACAACCTATTTAATAGGTAATTATTCAGCGTAATGACTAAAAAATCGATAAGAATTACTTGACACGTTTTTAGTGTTTTTTTTACTGAAATTAGATTGACCGATGATAACCCTTTCAATGTAGCTTTAAAAGATCAATTTGATCCGTTGTGATCTAAACGTATTCTCAGTATCGTCAGTAAAAAGCAAAACATAATGAGCGCT
>Ga0256845_1001227_pt1 | contig 21114 bp, 19 predicted proteins | sample RiftiametaG_FD_189101 | JGI IMG/M metagenome (GOLD analysis project Ga0256845, IMG submission 189101) | Tube worm associated microbial communities from hydrothermal vent at the East Pacific Rise, Pacific Ocean - Riftia | ecosystem: Host-associated > Annelida > Integument > Unclassified ...
TGACTAGAGGCTCCATATACGCACTCATAGCCCTTGGCTATACAATGGTTTATGGAATTATAGGGCTTATCAACTTCGCCCACGGTGAGATTTACATGATAGGGGCATTTACCGCCTTTATTATAGCAACGGTCTTGTCAATTTATGGTTTTCCTTTATTGGCTATTGTTGTTATAGCCGGTGTCGCAGCAGTAGTTTGGTCAAGTTCATATGCCTACACAATTGAAAAAATTGCTTATAAACCTCTGCGCCATGCACCACGATTATCTCCCCTTATCAGTGCCATAGGAATGTCAATTTTTTTGCAAAATTACGTTTTGCTTGCACAAACCTCTGATTTTCTACCTTTCCCTGCTTTAATCCCTGAATTTGCATTTATGGAGCCGATAGCACATATCGTTGGCAGCTCAGATCTGGTTATTCTTATAACCACCTTTATAGTAATGATTATTCTCACTATCATCATTAAATTTAGCAAGATCGGCAAAGCGATGCGTGCAACAGCACAAGACAGAATGATGGCAACTCTGGTAGGAATCAATGTCAACAGTGTGATTTCAGCAACGTTTATCGTCGGTTCAGCTCTTGCAGCTATCGGTGGATTATTAATTGCCTCACATATAGGCCAGATCAATTTCTATATTGGTTTTATTGCAGGTATTAAAGCATTTACCGCTGCAGTTTTAGGTGGAATTGGCTCTATCCCTGGCGCTGTTCTTGGCAGCCTGATTCTCGGTCTGACTGAAAGTTTTGCAACAGGATATGTGTCAAGTGATTATGAAGATGTATTTGCCTTTTCACTTCTTGTACTCATTCTTATTTTTAAGCCTTCAGGCTTATTAGGAAAAGCAACCAACCAAAAAGTTTAACCTTTTAATACTATGATTTCTTTAAAAGAACTAAAAAAAGGGCTTTTAACGTCGCTTTGGTTTGTATTTTTAACTTTCCCAATAATGGTTATTAAAGTTGACCCCTTTGAAAGGACAATAACCTGGCGTTGGCATAATGCCATTTATATGGCTATCGGAACTTTTTGTATCTTTTTCATCATGAAGTTTTATATGCAGAGAAAGGAGATGAACAAGGATACCCAAAAAGATTCAAATGATTCAATACTCCAAAAAATTCTGCTAGACACCCGAAAACGAAATATTTTTATTGGTGCTGTTCTCGCTGTTGCTCTTCTTTTCCCACAATTTGTTTCATCGTATCAAACGAATGTAATGACGACTGCTCTCATGTATGTCGTGCTTGGGCTTGGGCTTAATATAGTTGTTGGACTTGCCGGGCTCCTTGATCTGGGTTTTGTTGCATTTTATGCTGTGGGTGCCTACTCCTATGCCTTGCTCAATCTCCATTTTGGTCTTGGTTTCTGGACAGTACTGCCTATTGGCGGCTTGATGGCTGCCTTTTTTGGCATCATGCTCGGATTTCCTGTTTTAAGGTTACGTGGTGATTACTTGGCAATTGTCACTCTGGGTTTTGGTGAAATAATCCGACTTATTCTAGAAAACTGGGGCACATTTTCAAAAGGACCAAGTGGTATCTCCAATATTCCCAGACCTTCTCTATTTGGACTGGATCTATCCCTTGGCCAAGCAATAAACTATACCTATTACTTAATGATTATTTTTGTAATCATTACGATTTTTGTAGTCAATCGTTTGCAGGATTCGCGCCTGGGAAGAGCGTGGATCGCCCTCCGCGAAGATGAAATTGCTTGTCAGGCTATGGGCATCGACAAACGGAAAACCAAACTCGTGGCGTTCTCTTTAGGCGCATTCTGGGCTGGTGCAGTAGGTGTGATTTTTGCCGCGAAAACAACTTTTATCAATCCTGCAAGTTTTACATTTCTGGAATCCGCTATAATACTTTCAATAGTTGTTCTTGGAGGAATGGGATCTATAATTGGAGTTGTTTTCGGTGCACTTATACTCATTCTCATGCCTGAATATTTACGTGCACTTTCCGAATATAGAATGCTGGCGTTTGGCGCTATTCTTGTCTGTATGATGATATTCAGGCCACAGGGGCTAATATCAAACATCCGGCGCACATACAAATTTGATAAAAACAACCTCAAAACTACGCCGAAATAATGAAAAAACCGATATTAGATGTGAGTAATCTCACTATGGATTTTGGCGGTATTCGAGCCTTGGACTCACTCGACCTCGATGTTAACAGCGGTGAAATAGTTGCACTGATAGGTCCTAATGGTGCCGGGAAAACTACTTTTTTCAATTGCATTACAGGGATCTATATACCCACTGCTGGTGATGTTTTTGTCACGCCGCCCGACAGTAATAAACAAATAAGCCTTAAAGGTTTAAAACCTAATCAAGTCACTGAAAAAGGACTTGCACGAACGTTTCAGAATATCCGATTGTTTGAGAAAATGACAGTTCTGGAAAATGTCATGATTGGCAGACACTGCAGGACAAAAGCCTTTATATTTGGTGCCATTTTAAGAAATGCTGCAACACGGAAAGAAGAACGATCTATCCTGGAGTTCAGTTATCATGTCCTTGAAAAAGTTGGTCTTGCCGATTTTGCAAATGAGTTTGCTGACAATTTGCCATATGGTGCCCAGAGGCGTCTTGAGATTGCACGTGCCCTTGCAACCGAGCCGTTGTTGCTCCTTCTCGATGAACCTGCTGCTGGCATGAATCCACAGGAAACCATGGATCTTGATATACTAATTAAAGAGATATCAAGGGAAGGGCAATCTATACTTCTTATAGAACATGATATGAAACTTGTTATGAGCCTTTCTGATCGTATTTTTGTGATGGATTACGGTAAAAAAATCGCTCAGGGCACTCCTGCTGAAATTAGAAATAATTCCGCAGTTATTAAGGCTTATCTCGGTGAGGAAGTTGATGCTTAAACTAGAAAATGTACAATCAGGATATGGAAATAAACTTGCCATTAAGGATATCTCCATTGAGATTAAAAGAGGTGAGATAATTTCCCTGATCGGCGCAAATGGTGCTGGTAAGAGCACCACCCTTATGACTATATGTGGTGTTGTTGCCTGCAGATCTGGAAGAATTACATTTCAAGAGGAGGAAATCCAGAAAAAAAATCCTGATGAAATTGTAAGTATGGGCATCTGTCAGGTTCCTGAAGGACGACATATCTTTCCTGAACTGACTGTCAAAGAGAATCTTGATATGGGTGCTTTTTTACGAAAAGACAAAGAACAGATAAAAAGGGATATGGATTATGTTTTCTCCCTTTTCCCAATCCTTGCAGAAAGACGCAATCAAGACGGAGGAACTCTGAGTGGTGGGGAGCAACAGATGCTGGCAATGTCCAGAGCTTTAATGGCAAAACCCCAATTGTTGCTCCTTGATGAACCATCAATGGGACTTGCACCGCTGGTTATTAAACAGATATTTGAAATAATTCGACAGATTAATAAAGAGCAAGATACAACCATTTTTCTGGTGGAACAGAATGCTAATCAGGCTCTTCGAGTCGCTGACCGCGCTTATGTTATGGAAAACGGAGGAATCAGTTTCTCCGGTACGGCTAAAGATATGCTTTCTAATCCTGACATCCAAAAAGCGTACCTTGGCATTTAACACCCTACAAAGGTTGATACGCCTTCAAATATTGCGTGTACCTTTAAAAAATTCTAAGTGATTTTGCAGGATATGAAGAATCTAAAAGTTGGAGTTATTGGTGTTGGTTATTTGGGACGATTTCACGCACAAAAATACGCTGAGCAGGAAAATGTAACGCTTGTTGGTGTGGCTGACATTGACAAAAAACAATGCCAGAATGTTGCAGAGGAATGTCATTGTGCTTTTTTTACTGACTACAAGGAACTCATCAAACAGGTTGATGCTGTTTCAATTGTCGTCCCGACTTCATATCACTATGAGGTTGCCTGTGATTGTATTCATTCAGGGGTTGATGTCCTGCTCGAAAAGCCTATGACAGTCACCCTCGAGGAAGCAGACGATCTTATAGCAAAAGCCGACAATAAAAATCTTATCCTGCAAATTGGTCATCTTGAACGCTTTAATCCGGCTGTACAAGCCATGGAGCCATTGCTGACAACACCTGTTTTTATCGAAAGCAATCGGATCGCAACGTTTAAGAATAGGGGTGTAGATGTAGATGTGGTACTCGATCTCATGATTCATGATATTGATATCATACTCAATATCGTTAAGTCACCACTAAAAACCATTCATACCGTAGGTGCTCCTGTTGTTACAGGCAATACTGATATTGCTAATGCCAGGCTGATTTTTGAAAATGGTGCAACTGCCAATGTTACCGTCAGCAGAATTGCACGAACAAATGTCAGGAAAATGCGTATTTTTCAACCGGGCTCTTATATTAAGGTAGATTTTGGCAATAAAAAGGTAATGACAATAAAGCTATCCGATGAATTACTTGAAAGTGGTATGCCAAAACAAGTTGTTGACCTGCGAACATTTGAGGACGGTGATGCTTTGCGCAGTGAAATAGCAGCATTTACTCAACATGTATACACAAGAACCAGACCAGCCGTATCGGGTGCAGAAGGGAGACGTGCTCTTGCTGTAGCATTGCAGGTAATGGCTCAGATAAAAGAGCACCAAAGCCTCGAACTTTTTAAAGATTTACGACACCCTTCCTGAAAAGATGACCTCGAATATTTTGATTGTAACCGGTGAGGCTTCTGGTGACCTCCATGGAGCAAATCTCGTACGATCACTAATCAAAAAAAAACCTGATTTATCATTTTGTGGGATGGGTGGACCGGAGCTTGCCTCCTGTGGTGTTGAAATTCTATTTGATGCTGCTAAAATTTCCGTGGTCGGTATTTTTGAGGTCGTTTCCCATCTTGGAGACATCTTTCTTGCCCAGAAAGTTCTGCGTCGTCGCCTCCGCAAAAATCCACCTGACCTTCTGATCATTATTGACCTCCCTGATTTTAATCTCATGCTTGCCAAAAAAGCAAAGCAACTTGGGATTCCAGTATTTTATTATATTACACCGCAAGTCTGGGCATGGCGATCGGGCAGGGTGAAAACAATACGAAAAAGAGTGGATAAAATTGGTGTAATTCTACCTTTTGAAGAAGATTTTTTTCGACGGTACAATATTGACGCCCACTATGTAGGTCATCCTTTGCTCGACGTGGTACATTCCAATTCAACGAAGAAAGAATTTTTACAAAGCTATAATCTACCTGAGAAAACCATATGTGTAGGTCTGCTGCCAGGCAGCAGGAGACGTGAAATAGCATCGCTTTTACCTGATTTTCTAGAGGCTGCCCGGTTGTTGCAGGAATCAAGTAATGAAAAGATAACATTTTTTTTACCCCAGGCCGCAACGATTTCAAAAAAAGACCTTGATGATGCGGGCCTTTTTCTCTATCAGGATACTTTAGACATTCGCATTGTTCTTGAAGAACGTTATCAAATGATGGCCTCCTGTAATGCTGTTGTGGCAGCTTCTGGAACAGTAACTCTCGAACTTGCTATTCTCGAAGTACCAATGGTCGTTACCTATAGACTGTCTACACTTTCCTATCGTATTGCCAAGATACTTGTCAAGCTTGATCACTTTTCTCTCGTTAATCTTATTGCTGGCTATGAAGCTGTTCCGGAACTTTTGCAGGACGAAGTAACTCCCAAGAATATCACAGAAAATCTGAAATCTATTCTTGCGTCAGATAAGAGGGGACAAACTGTCAAAAAGGCTCTTGCAGAAGTCAGACAGAAACTTGGCAGCCGGGGAGCATCTGATAAGGCAGCGGAGGTAGTATTGCAGTTACTGGAGGAAAAATCAACGAGTGGCTAAAGAGATTAACTTTCCAGAAATCATAGTACTGCCCATAGATGGAACACTCGATCTTCATTCCTTTTCACCAAAAGATTTGAAAACACTTATTCCAGGTTATCTTGAAGAATGTCTTGCTAAAGGAATAACCGAAGTGAAAATCATACATGGTAAAGGAAAAGGTAATATCCGCCGATCCGTTCACGCTCTTCTCAAACGTGATGACAACGTGAAAACTTTTCGGCTTGGCGATATATCCTCAGGGAGCTGGGGTGTAACAATTGTAACGCTTACATAAACGCTACAACCGCATACCTTAGCTTCTCAAATTTTTCAAAGACCCTTATCTGATGACCTCGTAAAAAGGTCATTAGAAGTTCTGGGTGGCTAAGTTAAAAACCAGCAACGAAGGAGATCGAGCTTTTTTGCTACGCAATCTTATTTGCCATAGTAGGTGAGCCCCTGGGTATCAGTTTCCATTACGGTAACACTAAACAGAGAATATCTGTCACTAGACAATAACGATTTAACCTGGGCAAAAATAAATTCTGAAATATGCTCTGACGATGGATTCACTTCCTGAAAATATGGTAGTTCATTCAAGTCATGATGATCGAGTTTATCAATAACTTCCTTGACCACCTTTTTGAGAACTTTAAAATCTATACCCATTCCACATTCATCGAGTTTTGTCGCTCGAACAGTGACATCGACCTTCCAGTTGTGCCCATGTGGGTTTTCACAATCCCCCGGATAATTCCTAAGATGATGAGCACCTGCAAAATGTGTTTTTATAAAAATATCATACATGTTAAGCTCCTGTGAAGTGAAAAGGTCATAAACGACCTTTGATATTTTCCGGGCAAAAGTAATACTTTCTGCTAGAATACGCATCTTTTTTTCGTTTGCAAATCCGTTTCCAGAGAATTTGAAAACATATTCTTTATTTCTACATTATTGTTTACCTATATTATTTAATTCCGTAAGGATTGCAACGTGGACTTGGAAGAATACAATGTAACAGAAGATAGTCTTTTTGATGGAGATCTTATTCTTTTTCAAAACAAGAACGGTTATCGTTTTTCAATTGATTCTGTACTGTTGGCCCATTTCTTGACTCCGGAAAATGGTGATAAAATACTTGATATGGGCACAGGATGCGGTGTTATTGCTCTGATTTTGCTGTACAGGTGGGCTACTATTGTCGAAGAAATTTCAGGAATTGAGCTACAAGCATCACTGGCAAAACTTGCTCAAGCCAATTATCATTCCAATAATTTTTCAGAACATGGCAGAGTTATTGAAAAAGATATAAAAAATATACTCGATGCTGTTGCTCCTGAATCATATGATAAAGTCATATGTAACCCTCCATTTTATTCTTGTACCAGTGGTAGAATGAGCACAAATAAAGAAGCCAATCTAGCACGACATCATGTACTGGCAGCTCTAGTGGATTTTTTTAAAGCATCTGCATCGGTAGTTAAAAATAGAGGGGATGTTTTTTTTATTTACCCGGCTGAATCCATCGCTGAATGTATTATCTGTGCACAACAAGTACGACTTGAGTTAAAGCGAATACGATTTATTTACAGCTATCCTCATAAAAAGAATGTGTCCCGACTGGTTCTTTTACAATTTAAAAAAAATGGGGCTTCAAGTGCTGAAATCATGCCACCACTCTACATATACCATGAAAAAAATGGTTCTTTTTCTAAAGAAATCCAGTGCTTTTATCAACCTCAGACAAGTAAATAATGATGGAAGATAAACCATTTATACTTTGCTGAATTGGGAACCATATGCTATCGAAAGTATCAAGTTGTACAGTACTTGGCATTGAAGGCCAAATAATTCAAGTAGAAGTTGATATCGCCAATGGTTTACCTGCGTTTTCTACAGTTGGACTTCCTGACAACGCAATTCGAGAAAGTAAAGACAGGGTGAAGGCCGCTGTTAAAAATTGCGGCTATGATTTTCCAAACAAACGTATAACCGTCAATCTGGCACCTGCAGATATTCGAAAAGAAGGTGCCGGGTTTGACCTGCCAATTGCTATCGGTATTCTTGAAGCTTCAGGAGCTTTTGATAATACCAAAATCGGACAATACTGTATTATTGGTGAATTATCACTTGATGGAGGTATACAGAAGGTAAATGGCGTTCTGCCAATGATACTTTCAGCAAAGGCAAATGGTTTTAAGGGAGTCATTATCCCACAGGATAACGAAGGTGAAGCTCAAATTGCACCAGACAATATTGATGTTATTCCGACGTCATCTCTCCCTCAGGTGGTTGAGTTCTTAGCTGGTTTACAAGACATAAAAGTGTGTCCCAGGTCATCAGAAAAAGAGTTTTCTGAAAGTACAGACTATCCAGTTGATTTTAGTGAAATAAAAGGACAGCAACATGCCAAACGAGCACTGGAAATAGCGGCATCGGGTGGCCATAATGTTCTGCTCAAAGGGCCACCAGGGTCTGGAAAAACTATGCTCGCCAGAAGATATCCGACTATTTTACCTAAAATGTCCCTTGAGGAGATCGTTGAAACCACACAGATATACTCAATAGGTGGTAGAGGAGGGGAGATCTTTACGACTAGACCTTTTCGCTCCCCCCATCACACCATCTCTGACGCCGGTTTGATTGGAGGAGGCAGTATTCCAAAACCCGGTGAAGTCTCTTTAGCTCACAATGGTGTTCTCTTTCTCGATGAATTCCCCGAGTTCAAAAAACACGTGCTCGAAGTGCTTCGCCAACCTATGGAAGACGGAGAAGTAACAATTGCTCGCGCTAACATGACTCTATCATTTCCTGCTCGCTTTACACTTATCGCTGCCATGAATCCTTGTCCATGTGGGTTTAATGGAGATCGACTCAATGAGTGTAATTGTACATCCAATGAAATACGAAAATATGAAGGGAAAATCTCTGGCCCTCTATTGGATAGAATTGATTTACACCTGGAGGTCGCAGCACTTGAATACCACGAGATGAGTGACACGAGTCGGGGGGAGTCGTCAAAAAAGATTAAAATACGTGTTGACGAAGCGCGCTCTGTACAAAAAAACCGGTTTAAACATGAGAGCGCAATTCATTGTAACGGACAAATGAACACCCAACTCGTAGAAAAATACTGTATACTTGGCCACCAATCTGAAAAATTACTTGCAAAAAGTGTTATGAAACTTGGCCTTTCGGCCCGTTCCTACCATAGGATACTTAAAATTTCCAGAACCATTGCGGATATGGATCAATCTACCAATATTCAGCCACCACATGTGGCAGAAGCGATTCAATTTCGCCGGTCAGGCTAGTGTTATGTATCAATTATCTATAATAACTTTTTCCTTTTTATTATGAAAATAAATACATTTATCGCTGGTGCTACCATGCTTCTTGTTGTGGTGTATGCATTAGTGCTCAATATTAAACCGGATGAATACGATGATATGGCACGGTTCATTCCAGATAATGCTCTAATCTACTTTGAACAACACGATGAAACAAACTGGTTTGATCGCATAGCTATATCTCATCTTGGAAACAAAATCCGTTCCATAGATATTGCTGTTACAGGGAACAAACTCGGTCTTTCAAGTGATATACTCACAAGAATAAAACGTATCATTACAAATATTGACAAAGCTAACAAGCTGGGGGTAATAGAAGAAATTTTCGGCAACAAACTAGCTGTAGCTCTTTTACCACCGTTGAGCCCTTCTCCAAAATATAATCCCCTTGATTTTTTACATACCAATGTGATCGTTGTCACAAAGCCAGGACACAATACCGAATTACTTGAGTTTATAGGGAGAAAATATAGTAAACAAGAGGAAAATATAACAGTTACCAATCACCAATATGGGAACCATAGAATACAAAGAATTGTTGCAGACAATGAAACACTTTCACTGGTAACTATTGATGGTTTTTTTATTCTGAGTTTCAACGAGCGACAGCTACGTCATGCTATTGATGTCTATGACTCGAAACTCGAAATTCTTTCCCTAAACCATGAATTTATCAAACAAAGAAAGAATTTCCGAAAACCTACCCGTTTTATCTACTTGCCAATAGATAATATGCGCAACGCACTTCATAATATTGCTGAGGTTTATGATTTTCCTCAAAAGAAACTCTTTTTAAAAGAATTGAAAACTACAACAGGTTTTACAAGTGTTGGTTATGGGGCCTGGCAGGGTCTTAAACGTGTCGACGACAAAGTGGTCGTCCAATATGACAAAACAACAGTAAATGATCTCGTGAAAAAACATTTGGTCATCCCTCCTTCCAAGTCCACAATGTTTTCATTAACGTCTGCAAAACCGATGCTGTACTACTGGTCCAATGCTTTTAACTTTAGCCACTTCTTGCTTTACCTGAAAGACGACACAAATTCTGACTCTAACTATGTAGGCTTTTTACATAACCTCGAAATATCGGCAAATATGAGTGGTAAGGATGTTTTCGCACTTTTAGGGAAACAGGTCAGTCTTAATATCGAACAGATTCCCAAAAACACCAGATTTCCAATACCGCTTGGAATTATATTTATTGAAATCAAGGATGTTGAAAAAATTAAATCAACCCTGCAAAACCTTATTTATCTTTACAACATACCGATGATAAAGAGAAAATATGGCTCAATTACTTATTATTACTGGTCACGTTCTTTTCAGGACGGTATACAACCACTCTATGGGTTCTGGCACCAGTATCTCTTTTTAGCGAATAGTTCGAGGCTGCTGAAATCAGTCATCGATAGGAATATTGCTGGAAAAACTATATTCAGTGATCTTGTAACACAAAGGTTAGATCCTGGCTTACTAGAAAAAAATAATTCTGTAACCTATACAAATAATATTGATATCTTGGGAATTATAAAACAATCTCTGTATTTAATTGCAACCGCAGTTACAATTCAAGATCGTGATGCTGCAGCAAAAATGCGTATCACAATAGAGGAAATAGTGACACCGGTTTTTGAAGGTGCTGATATGTATGATATCAGCGTGACCCGTAGTTTTTTTTCTGACAACAAAATTATTATACAATCTCGAACAAATATAGTGAATTAATTGGTGGCTAACCTTAGAAGACACCACTAAGATTTCATCTTTGCCAATTTAGATAACACCTCGCAAGGCATAAAAGGAATAGAAATGCAAAAAATAGTAGATGAACTCAGGTCGCTCATCACTCTCAAGAATACAACGGATATTGGTGATATAATTCTCATCGTGGCAAAAGAACCCCAAATGCTCATATATGCGTACGTAAACAACATTGAGAGGGATACGAGCCGTAAAGATGAGTGGTGGCACATCTCCTTTACGATGCTCACGGTTCCTTTACAAAAAATGACATGGACGTTACGAACAGCACAGATGACTGGCAAAGATATTTTTACCATGGGAGGAGAGGAACGATTTGTACAAGCTGTAGACTTTGGTATAAAAAATACGCCTACTGATAGTCCTAAGCACCACGAAAAAGTCTTTAAACATAGCGGATTGAAACGTATTAAATAGTGTCTGTCTGTATCTCTATTTAACGCGGTAAACCGCAAGTAAGTACCTTGGAGGTATATACCTATTCCCCTGATTAAATACTCCACTTAATTTCCTGTTTTTTGTTACAGCTTTTGCGGAGTAAAGTACTAAATGTCGACGGGCACAAAATTTACAGTTAATTCTTTACGACTGGTTTCAAGACGGCGATAGCTTATATGTTGGGAGGTATCCAACATTATTTTTGAAGCTTTTACCTGATCGGTATCTTTATATTTATCAGAAAGATAGATAATTTCTTTTATACCAGCCTGTAAAATTACTTTTGTGCACTCATTGCAAGGAAAAAGCCCAACATAAATTCTGCAATTTCTAAGATCAGTCGAAATTGCATTTAAAACAGCGTTAAGCTCAGCATGGCAAACATAGGGATATTTTGTTTCTAGAAATGGGCCCTGCCGATCCCAGGGAAGTATATCGTCTGAGCATCCGGCCGGGAAACCATTATATCCCACACCAACTATCTTATTCTGTTCATTGGCAACACATGCCCCTACTTGTGTGTTTGGATCTTTACTTCTCTGTGCCGATAGAAGGGCCACTGCCATAAAATATTCATCCCAGGAGAGATACGTTGTTCTTTTCATGATCGCTTACTCCTTTCCTGCAGTTTTTTGTTTTTTTCTTCTTTTCCTCCAGGTGTTAACTCCACAGATTGTGTCGGTAAACTGTTTGATGGTTTGAAAATATAGATCTCCTCCAATTTTCGCTAAATTATCGTGGGTTCCACCGGGAATGATAAAAAACTGTTTACTCCTGGCACCACTATACGATTGGATCCTTTCCGCTTGTACGACAGGTATAAACGGATCTGCAGCACCGTGGAAAATAAGTGTTGGCAACTCTATCCCTTCGACTTTAGTGAGCATATCAAACCCATCTTCTTCTGAAATTCCAAGTTGCTCAATATTTGCGCCAAGGGCGGATACATACGAAGGTGTTGAACAAATTCCACTCTCTATGATCATTCCTTTAAAATCGTCATTATTTTGAGAGATTGTCTCCACGGCAACAATTGAACCTATAGAACGACCCATTACAAAAAGTGCCCCGGAACAATTTTTATCGGCAAGGAATTTTTTTACCCTAGGGAAGAGGGTAATACCATCTTGTAATAGAGAAGAATAAGCCGATGTGCCGTGACTTTTGCCTTGACCGCGGTATGTCACAAAAAAAACATTCATGCCGAATTTATGAAACATTTCTGCTCGCTGACTAAATGAATCAGGAGTATCAACCGCTGCAGGAAAATAAAGAATATTGGGCGCTTTCTCGTCAGAATAAAAAAAACGACAAGCCAATGTAATTTCGTTCTCTACTTCAATACTTACGTCTTCAGCATTTTCAGGTAAAACCTCAGGGAGCGTTGCCTGGTTGGTTGAAAATAGTAGTTCAACAATGTCTTTCTGGTCAAATTTTTGTATATTCTGCATTATTAAAGTGTAAAATATTGGGTTAAAAAGAAGGTACGTGCGAAATGTGCACTGTATAAGATTTTACAGGAAAAAGGAAGGCAAGAGTAAATCATCAGTACGTCTTGAAACGGAAAAAAGGAAGATCAACATAACGTGATCCTCCTTTTTTATTTCGAACAAAACTGGGGTGAGCGAGGGGACTTGAACCCCCAGCCTCCTGGGCCACAACCAGGTGCTCTAACCAATTGAGCTACGCCCACCACATATTTTTTATATACTCTTGAAAAACGAGTCACTATATACCCGCTCAGCTCTTCTTTTGCAAGAGTAAAAAGTGCAGGTACGAATTTCTACAGTGCTACAGTGTTTCCTTACAATACATACATTTCTGGGCCTGTGCCTTAATTATTTCCGAACAGAAGGGGCATTCTTTTTTATAATTCAGTTTTAATAATTTACTGATAGACTGGTTCACTTTCGTTCCAAGGGCAGTGTCACGAAATTTGTGGTTTCGAAGTGCATCGATGCATGACAGATCATTGAGACTATCGAGATGTTCAACAGCGAGCTGACGAGCATTCCTGGAAGCAGCTTCGTCGAGTAACAAGGTCATAACTGGCTCAAATCGATTATCTTTGTTATCACCCTTGAGGTATTCTAGGGCTTCTTTTTCTTTTCTGTAGCGTTCGTTTTGGTTCCTGAATGCCTCTTTATCAATAATAGAACCTTTGAAAGCATCACTGTTTCCTACCATCATACAATTGCCCTCTGTACTTCCAGGTAGTTCCATATATCGATACGACGCATGATGGCCAAATTGATTCTCAATCTGATCCCAGCCTTTTAAAAACAAAGAACAACTGTCATTAAGACAGATAAAAAGTATGTCTGAACCCCAGCCCAGTCCATCACCGACGTGAATCGGCGGAGCTTCGCAACACGATAACGGTTCTTTACAGTGTGGGCAGATCTTCTCTTCATCAAGATAACTTAAATCCCGATACAACATAAACAACTCCTTGAAAATATTACAACCATCTCGAGCAATCTCCACGAATGCTGCTTCAGATGGTGAAAGTTACTGTGTAAAACTCAACCAATTATAGTGTCGACATCAAAATTTACAATTCTTTTACGCATTTTTCATACCTGGTTGGCTCAGCAATTCATCAACGGCCTTAGCCTGTTTCATTCTCGACTGTAAAAATGTGTCCGGAAGATACTTTTTATTGTCATGCATAATACTCGATAATTTTGCAATTTCACCCTGTTCAGCAAGATCAATGGTTTTCAAAAGATTTTTTGCGAAACTTCGTACAATTTTACGACCATCACCACCCGTGGCCATTATTTCTGCATATGTTCTCGGGTTCTGATTGTGTACGCGTGCCATCGCCAGGATACCGTAGAGCGAAGTGAGGGTAGAGTGACTTTTTATATCATCACAGTCAATCGAATGTTCACCAAGCGTCATTGCCAGTGCAACTGATATTATAGTTGGCAATTTTTGCCCAACACCCATAAGCAGATCATGTTTATTCGCACTATCGTGATAGATGTCTGCACCATGTTTATATAAAAAAGCTTCAAACTCACTACAAAAACTACCGCTACGCGGTGTTCTTACAATAGATGCATTTTTATCCTTCATGGTAAGCGCCTGTGGTCCCCATAAATTATGGACAAACATCACTTCAACGCCCTGACTTGTTGCAGTAAGAGCTGTCTCAATAGTTTTTTCAGATTCTCCTGCCAGAACTATTAGTGCCTGACCATCCCGTAAAAGAGGACCATATTTTTCTATTGTTTTTGACGTTACGGAAATTGGTACACAAACGACAACGACATCTACCTCTTGGATCATACCTTCCGGCCTGAGAGAAGTTGTCCTTCCACTGACAAATGTCGAATAGCCTTCATTACGCAATCGTTCTGCAAACCAAAGGCTCATATCACCGCTGCCGATAAAGCCAAAAGTTTTAATCTTTTTAACTCGCATATCGACTCTTGGGAAAGAACCAAGAACCTTTAAAGATGACTCTTCCTGTATGATCGATGTTTCAATGGTTTTCACACTCTCTTGAAGAATATGATTACTAATGTGACCTTCAACCTCGAGATAAATACGTAATTTTTGGGTTTTAATGTCATTTTCAGATTGAAGATCGAGAATATTAATGCCGCGCCGGGTAAACTCGCCCAATATATCAGCAAGCATCCCAACCCGATCTTTTAAGGGACGAGTTATAATAGCCGTAGCATCATAGCCTGATGCGGATGCCGGTTGTTTGCCGATAACCGCAAACCGTGTCCTATTATGACCAACTACCTCTCGGGCAACAAGTTCAAAACCATGTTTTTTAACAAGCTCTTCAGAATCTATTACCGCATAGTCCTGTTTGCCTTGATCTTTAATGGTTGCCATTGCAGTTTCAATATCCTGAACCGCCATAAGAGTCGCTTTCGGGTAAAACTCATCTATATAGTCGTCACATTGGCGAAATACCGAGCTTCTTCCCACTATCGTTGTAATTGGGACAGAGTCTTTACCTGGACGGGAAAGAGCCCCCAAAGAAAGATGGATTGGCAAAACAACATTATCAACCCAGTATCCCTGTTCCATTTTAGATATGAGCCTGAAATATTCTTTTACCTCACCTTCGCGCGTGTTATACACAGGAACAAGCGCGTTCTGGACACGTCCTTCTGAAAAAGCACAAATAACATCACCAATACGATTAAAGAGAAGTATTTCCGCGTCAGGTGAATATTGAATGGCCGCCTGATAACTGTCTGAGCCTGCGGGGCCCAGGGTTGCAATAGATAACATAGTGCGATAATCCCGATGGTGTTAATGGGTAAAAGATGAAAAAGGAGTGTATTCTAAAGCATTGATTCAACCTTTGCCAACAAATGGTGAATAAATGTAACATTCCCCATGTATTAATCAACTCGTAAAAATGTTAATTTCGGGATGGTCAAGTAAAGATAAGAAGTCAAACCTTGTTTTTTGAAATTATGACTTACGATATCACGGAATATCTTACCTCGCTGAAGGGCTCGAAGAAGTTCGGGCCCCAGGTGAATTATCATAAAAAATACGCTTCACTAGAGCCCGTTTACGCCAACACGTTTCCAGAAATAGCGCTGCCACTTCAAAGCAGCCTGATTAATATGGGTATACCACGCCTCTATACCCACCAATTTGACGCTATACAATCCATTCTTGCCGGAAAAAATGTGATTGTTGCAACGCCGACCGCATCTGGCAAAACAATGATATACAACCTTCCGGTACTCAATGATCTCTTTCAGAAATCTCCTGGTCATGCACTTTATATCTTTCCTCTTAAAGCACTGGCACAGGATCAATTCGCTGTTTTGAATAAACTGTATAACAGCCTCCCAGACAATCTTACGGAAGAAATCTCGCATTTTTCGGCTCTTTTTGACGGTGATACAACTCCATATAAGCGGAAGAAAATCCGGAATAATCCACCCCGGGTTCTTTTAACAAATCCTGAAATGATTCATCTGTCTCTCTTGCCTTATCACCACAATTGGGCAACTTTTTTCAGCTCCCTTCGTTATATTGTCATTGATGAAGTTCATAGCTATCGAGGAGTGCTTGGAAGTCATATGGCCTGGGTGCTACGACGATTACTCCGCGTTGCAGATTACTATGGTGCAAAACCGACTTTTATACTTTTGTCCGCAACAATTGGAAACCCTGAAGAACTTGGATCACGTCTCATAGACCAACCGATTGAAGTAATACACAGGTCAGGTTCGCCCCAGGCAGAGAAAAATATGCTTTTTCTCAACCCTTGGGACAGTGCTGCTTATACGGCCAGTCAACTACTTGAAGCTGCAATTAAGAGAAAACTTCGTACCATAGTTTATACGCAATCACGAAAATTAACGGAGTTAATCAACCTCTGGACTAGACCAAAACTTGATTCTTTGTGCGATAAACTCACTTCTTATCGTGCAGGTTTTCTACCCGAAGAGCGTCGTCAAATCGAACAGCGTTTATTTGCAGGAGATCTTCTCGGAGTTATTTCCACATCGGCACTTGAACTTGGTATTGATATTGGTAACCTTGATCTCTGTATACTCGTCGGCTACCCAGGTTCAATAATGGCGACTCTGCAGAGAGGAGGTCGGGTTGGGCGTGCAATGCGTAAATCCGCGACAATACTCATTGCGCAAGAGGATGCTCTTGATCAACACTTTATGCGTAATCCTGAAGATTTTTTTAGACGAAAACCGGAATCGGCAGTTCTTAATCCTTACAACGACACAGTAATGGGGAGTCATCTCCTCTGCGCAGCTGCAGAAATCCCACTGTCCAAATCAGAAAAAATCGTAATCGAAAACAAAGAAGTACTAAAAAGCATCACCGGCAACACTCTATCAGGTCATCTGTTGGAAACGGCAAGAGGAGGACAATGGATCTCGTCGAGAAAATACCCACAAAGAGAAGTACAGTTAAGAGGTGCTGGTCTTCAATTATCAATAATTGATGGTGGAAATGGTGAAGTTATAGGAGAGATTGATTCGGGAAGAGCGATGAAAGAATGCCACCCTGGAGCTGTTTATCTGCACCGTGCGGTGAGCTGGGTGGTGCAAAAAATTGACTTTGTCGGCGCAGAAGTTGTTGTAAAACGTAAACGGCCAAAATACTTTACACGACCAATGAGTGAGAAAAGAACTGAAATTCTGGAACTCATCGAAAAGAAATCGAGTTTTGGTGTTCAGGTATCTTTTGGTAAAATTAGAGTTACCGAAAAAGTGACCGGTTTCCAGAAAAGAAGCAGTGCGACGCAAAAACTTATATCAACCACACCACTGGATTTACCTGAACAAATAATAGAGACTGAAGGGCTCTGGCTAGATATTCACAGGAACACCGTCACTTATATGGAACAGCTAAAATACCATTTTATGGGTGCAATTCACGCACTTGAACATGCATTGATAGCGCTTTTCCCCTTAATGGTTCTTTGTGACAGAAACGATATCGGTGGAATTTCATGCTCAATGCATGAGCAGACCGAAATGGCTTCAATATTCATTTATGATGGATACCCAGGTGGCGTCGGTCTCAATAAAGATGCTTTTTCTAACATAGACACTCTGCTCAGGCAAACTCAACAGGCAGTTGCCCTATGCAAGTGTGAAACAGGTTGCCCGTCCTGTGTCCATTCGCCAAAATGTGGTTCAGGTAATCGTCCTATAGATAAAAAGGCATGTCTCTTTCTTTTAAACCAGCTTTTGACTGAAAATCATTTTGATGTGGAAATAAATACTCAGTTAAACCAAGTAGAATTTTTGCAAAAAAATCTACAGGTGAAAAGTGAAATTCAATTAACAACAACAAAAGGAATGAACGTTTTGCCGGATAATTTTGGTGTTTTTGATGTGGAAACAATTCGTTCAGCAGAGGAGGTCGGAGGATGGGGCAAGGCACACAAAATGGGTGTCTCTGTTGCAGTAGTCTACGATTCAATTGCCGGTGAAAGTTTCACATATCTTGAGCATGAAATGAAACATTTCATCAAACATCTACAAAGCTTTGATATGGTGGTGGGGTTTAACAATAAACGTTTTGATAACAGGGTATTGTCAGCGTATACCAGTGCCAATCTCGATGCGTTACCGACACTCGATTTACTCGAAGAAATCCATGGCTACCTCGGCTACAGACTGAGCCTCAATCGTCTTGCTGAAGAGACATTGGGTACAACAAAAACATCAGATGGGTTGCAGGCGCTTAAATGGTACAAGGAAGGCAGGATAGACCTTATTCAACATTACTGTAAAAAAGATGTGGAGATAACACGAGATCTCCTCTATCACTGCCTTGAAAAAGGTTTTCTTCTTTTTAAAAATAAAGCAGGAAAGTCTGTCAGACTGCCTCTTACACTTGATTTATCAATTCTAAAGATACTGCATTAAAAAATCAGGGCCATAGAAGCGAATTATAAATCCAACCAACAGTACCACTGCTGTGCTGAACTTTTGTCCATTTTCCTTTACGCTTTAGTTTTGTCAGGACAACTCCACGCTCAACATCAGCAACTACGGAATCTCCGGTGGAAGGGCCAGAACGCATATTGACGCTTTTCTTGGCATTGACAATAACAGTATTGCATTTCTTAACGATGCTTTTATGAATCCAGCCTGAATCTTTTTCGAAATCAGTAACTCGATACCACTCACCCTGAGTTTTAGTAATTTTCAAAGGGTATCCTTGAAAAAGTTCCATCGATACTGGAGATTTGGTACTGGGGCCAGTTCTGACATTAGCATTATCAGTCGTCACGGTAAGGTAATTTGCAGCAAATGCTGTGGAAGAACTAAAAAGACAGACAAATCCAAGAATGAGGAGCTTTTTGAGTAATTTTTTCATTTGATCGTTACAAGGTTTATTATTAATTCAGGTTACTGAGCTGCTCTGAGCCCAGCCAATTTTCCAGCACTTCCTGTATAGCATTATTACTGTTTCAAGTCAAACGCATATCCCCGAAACACGAGTCGTTTCAGGAAAAGAGCAGCCGTTTGTTTTTACTATCCATTTGAGCTAAAGAACCGAGCGGTAATGTAAGGTTTTCTGGACAATGACCAGTGGGGAAATTTCCCCATATCGGATAGTTACTTTGCTTACAAACACCTCTAACTCTATCCCATATTGATTCGATATATCGACGTTTTTCAATATCGCTAGCGAGACCAGAACCGGAAAAATCCCCAAGAATTAGACCTGACAGCCTCGCAAATTTCCCTGCAAGGCTCAATTGAGTCAACATTCGATCAACTTTATAAAGCGGTTCATTCGTATCCTCGAGGATAACAATTTTCCCATCCCATTTAAAATCATAAGGTGTACCAAGAAATGTAACGAGACTGGCAAGATTGCCACCAATAAGTGGGGCAGTAACTGTATCAGTTTTTTGTAATATCTCTATTCCGGATACATCAATTTCAGCAGACCAGTGTCCAGTCAAACATTGAAAATATCTTCTAAGAGTTAAATCCGTAGATGTTGCAAGTGAAGTCAAAACTGGACCGTGCATTGTAACAAGGCCTGTCTGTTGAATCAGAAAGTTTTGTAATATGGTGATATCAGAGAAGCCAGTTATTATTTTTGGGGTTTTTCGCACCTGTTTGAGATCGATTTTGTCAATCATTCTCAAGCAACCAAAACCACCACGAAGAGAAATCAAACCTTGTATATCAGGGTTGCGTAAAAGAGTATTGAACTCCAAGCTCCGCTTTTCATCGCTATCTGCAAGATAGGTTTTACCTGGCCAGAGGTTACCTGGAAAAACAACCTTAAACCCCATCTGCTTGAGTATTTCCACCCCCTGGTCGAATAATTTATCCGAGCTTAGTTGCCCTGCAGGAGCAACTATCGCAATGGTATCTCCCTTTTTCAAAGCAGGAGGGTAAAGGGGAACAATCATTTAGCCACAACCTGTCTGTATATATATTCCAATCCTTTAAGGGTCAACAGAGGGTCAATTGTTTCAATGGAATGAGCAAATGGCGCAATGAGTTTTGCCATTCCACCAGTTGCCATAACGGTGAATTTTTCTGATGATGACTGCACCATTTCATTTTTGATGTTTTTGACAACGCCATCTATCATTGCGCCGTAACCATAGAGTATTCCACTCTTCATTGCGTGTACTGTGGACTTACCAATAATACCGGACGGAGCTTCTGACACATCAATATGAGGTAGTTTTGCTGTTTTATTAGCAAGCGCTTCCAGAGAAATAGCGATACCAGGCAGGATCGCACCACCAAGATATTCGCAGGTTTCAGTTACACAATCAAAAGTTATTGCTGTACCAAAATCAATTATAATCTGTTTATTTTTGTGAATACGCCATGCAGCTATAGCATTTACCAGACGATCTGCGCCAACATCCGCCGGATTATCCAGTGCCACTGAAATAAGATTAGAAATTTTTTCAACTTTTACAACAAACGGAGTCCGGGGGCAATGACGGGAGAAATGCTTATCACAACAAGAGACCCAGGCTGCTTCAAGAGTGGGGACCACACTTGAAATAATAACTCCTGAAATAGATTTTTTTTCTATTCCTGAAATGTCAAACAACATGGAATAGGTAATTGCCAGTTCGTCCGCAGTACTCTTGGCATTGGACTGCAATCGCCATTCAGCTATAAGTTTTTTGCCTTTATATATTCCGGTAACTGTATGGGAATTACCGATGTCGATCACAAAAATCATTATATCAACCTCAAATAACTACGATCATTGTTGATGAAAACTCAATTGAGTCATGGATACCCGGTAAAACTGG
>Ga0256845_1001228_pt1 | contig 21097 bp, 14 predicted proteins | sample RiftiametaG_FD_189101 | JGI IMG/M metagenome (GOLD analysis project Ga0256845, IMG submission 189101) | Tube worm associated microbial communities from hydrothermal vent at the East Pacific Rise, Pacific Ocean - Riftia | ecosystem: Host-associated > Annelida > Integument > Unclassified ...
CGGTAACTTTGCAGCCAACGGATATGGTGAGCATTCTCCTTCTGGGTATGACTTGAATGCAGCATTGATTACAGAGGTTGTTATGACGTTCTTCTTTTTAATCATTATTATTGGAGCAACGAGTAAAAAAGCATCTCCAGGTTTTGCTGGTTTAGCAATTGGTCTAGCATTAACATTGATTCATTTGATCAGTATCCCAGTTACAAATACATCAGTGAATCCAGCAAGAAGTATTTCTCAAGCAATTTTTGTGGGTGATTGGGCAATGTCACAATTGTGGTTGTTTATTTTAGCACCAATTGTCGGAGCATTGATTGCAGGTGTTGTTTCTAGATTTTTATTTCCAAAAGAAGAGGAAGCATAATTAAAAAAAAATGCATAAAAAAACCGATTATTGTTCGTTCAATAATCGGTTTTTTTAGATTGAAAAATGGTTAATATACCATGTGCCTTTCTTTCTTTTCTTCGTAAATGTCTTCTAAGGAAACTAAAATTCCCGTTTCTTCAACATCACCAAACTCATGATTTACAGCTGTTCCAAATGTTTTCATTGAAGAGGAAAGGTTCATGTAAATACTCATTAATGGAGGAATAAATTCTCCTCTTTCTCGTACGAATGAGTTCAACGTTTTGTACCCTTCTTTAAATTCAAGTCCTTCAAGTAAGTTTAAATAAATATTTTCATCAAAATCTTGTTCAAGAGGGTGAAATGGGGTGATCAATTGCTCATTGTCAGGGAAGTAATGTTTCATGAAGTACAACAAGAAATCTCGTGCCTCAGTATTGTAATTGGGATACATGGTTACTTTTCCAAAGAAAAACTTAATCAGTGGATTGTTAATTACAACTGCTGCTAATCCGTCCCAGATGTTATCTAAAGCGAAAAGCCCTTTTCGAGGATTGACAGAAGGTTGGAAATTAGGTTGTACCCATGACCTCCCTAATTCTATCGTGTTTGGCAAATATTCTGAGATGAATTTTTCTGAGAAGTCAAAATAATGACTAGTAGATAATTCGATAGAATCACCGTGCATTGCATTTTTGCAGAGAATGAAACGATATCCTCCAATTATTTCTTGATCTTCAGGTGACCAAACGATCAATTGATCGTAGCAGTGCTCTGAAGTGTCAAATTCATCGATGTCATATGACAAGCCTGTTCCTCCGCCAGAATGACGAAAAGTAACCTCACGGAGTCGTCCAATTTCTTTTAAAACATTCGGAGAATTGTGGATGTTGACACAGTAGATTTCATTTCCCCCTTTACGTGTTGTTCGAAGAAAACGTTCTTTATTTAATTCTTTTAATAAAATTTCTTTTTCAATAGGTGCTATAATTTCTTCCATCTTAGATTTGATTTCGAAGTTCGTAATTCATTTCTTTAATTATATTGGATAGCTTTTTGTCATCTTTCTCTGAAAGTAATAATTCTTTCGAAACAGGTTCTCCAACAATGAATTGAAAATGCTTTCCGCGTTGTTTGAACAATTCATTGGAAAGATAAAGCATTTCAATGTTCGATTTTATTCCCAGGAACTCTCTAAAGTTTGATAGTCTGTAGAAGAAATTAGACAATTTTCCGTCGATATGTATTGGAATAATTGTACGGTCGAATTCTTTTGAATAAGTAACGAACGTTTTTTTCCACAGAAGATCCTTTACGATTCCTTTCTTTTTCCGACTGACTAAACCTGCTGGGAAAATACATACGGCATTGTCAGATTGGAATAGTGTTTTTACTTTTTGACGAATAGATGACTTTTTATCTTTTCCATGTTTGTCTATTCCTACAAAAAATGGTTGCATGGCTTCAAGATTCATTAATAAATCATTTACGATAAATTTTAAATCGGGGCGTTGTCTTTTTAAAGCGTCAATTAAAATAATTGCATCCATTCCTCCTAGAGGATGATTCATGACTAATGTTATTTTTCCGTTCTCAGGAATATTCTCGATATTTTTAACAGAATAAGTGATGTCTAAATAGTTTTTTACAGCATCGCACCATTCAAACCCTTCCTTGTCTTTGTTCTTTTCAATAAAATCATTGATGTCTTCTTGGTGAAGAATGCGTTTTAAGTATCGAATAACGAAACGAGGTAACCATTTTAGTAGTTTTTCATTCTTGCTAGCAATGAGGCTTTCAATATCGATTAATTTCTTTTTTTCCATTGAATATCAAATTTACCTTTATTCTTGCTTAATCGGAAAGTTTTTCTTGAATTTTATTCACATTGAATTCTTGTTAACTTTGTCTGAAGGAAAAGTAAAAGGGTAATGAAGTTCCAGCAGTGATAAGGATTCAAAGGGCTTTGTGTTTCAAAAACTCTTATCTCTTTAATTCTCTGAATCATTCGGAATAAAAAAACACTTTTTTTGTTTAGACTTTCTTAGTTTATTGTAAATTTGCTCAAAATAGCTGAAGCATTAATTATGGTACAATTATCAGATCGCTTAAATGCGATGGAAGAGTCTGCAACGATAGCAATGTCGAGAAAGAGTAGAGAATTAAAAGCACAAGGAGTCGATGTGATTTCTTTAAGTTTAGGGGAACCGGATTTTCATACACCTCAATTTATTAAAGATGCAGCCAATCAAGCTTTGGTTGATAATTATACAACTTATACGCCCGTACCTGGTTACGATGATTTAAGAGAGTCTATTTCAGTAAAATTTTTAAGAGATAATAATCTTAAATATGATAAAGATCAAATTGTTGTCTCCACTGGTGCAAAACAATCAATTGCAAATGTAGTTTTAAGTATCGTAAACAGTGGTGATGAGGTACTTATTCCTGCTCCGTTTTGGGTTTCATACATCGAGATAGTAAAAGTTGCGGAAGGAATCCCTGTGGTTGTGAATGCTGGAATTGAAAGTGATTTTAAAATAACTCCCGAACAATTAGAGCAATCGATTACACCGAAAACGAAAATGATGATCTTTTCTACTCCGTGTAATCCAACAGGTTCTGTATATAGTAAAAAAGAATTACGCGCTTTGGCTGATGTTTTGGTGAAATATCCAAACCTTGTAGTTATTTGCGATGAAATATATGAACACATCAATTTTACAGATGAAAAAGCAAGTTTAGCTGAATTTGATGATGTTTATGAGCAAGTTGTTACTGTGAATGGTGTTTCAAAAGCTTGGGCAATGACAGGTTGGAGATTAGGATATATCGGTGCAAGTAAACAAATTGCAAGTGCCTGTTCTAAAGTTCAAGGTCAGTTTACTTCTGCTCCAAGTTCTATTAGTCAACGTGCTGCAAAGGTTGCTGTTGAAGCTGACCCAGCTCTATTGAAAGATATGATTGCTGCTTTTAAAAGTAGAAGAGAATTGGTGTTGAATGCGCTTCGAGAAATTGAAGGAGTTCAAGTGAATGTTCCTGAAGGTGCTTTTTATGTATTCCCTGACGTTTCTTTCTTTTATGGAAAAAAATTCAATGGCAATGTAATCAAAGATGGAAATGAGTTGACAATGTATCTTTTAAATGAAGCAAATGTAGCTTTAGTTACAGGTGCAGCATTTGGAGATGATAATTGTATTCGAATTTCTTACGCTGCTTCTGAAGAAACATTGACTGAAGCGATGAAACGTGTTAGAACTGCTCTAGAAAATTTAAAATAATGAATGTAGAAGCTCTTTTTTCTTCTTTTTCTCAAAAACGAATCATCGTTCTCGGTGATGTAATGATTGACGCATATTTGAGAGGGAAAGTTACCCGAATTAGTCCCGAAGCTCCTGTGCCAATTATTGAATTGAGTAAGAGTGAAGATCGATTAGGTGGAGCAGCAAATGTTGCTTTGAACCTTCTCGCACTTGGAGCAACACCTATTCTTTGTGCTGTAATCGGAGAGGATGAAGGAGCTCGAACTTTTGATGATTTACTAAAAAAACAAGGTCTTTCTTCTGAAGGGATTGTTAACGATGGAAATCGTAAAACAACGATAAAAACAAGAGTCATTGGGAATAATCAACACCTTCTTCGTATTGATGAAGAGGAAACAGGGTTCATTTCTGTAGAACAAGAAGATGCCATTGTTCTTCGTGTTAAAAAATTGATTGATCAAGGCGTCGATGCTTTGATAATTGAAGATTATAACAAAGGACTTTTATCCAAAAGAGTAATCGAAGAGACGATAAAATTGGCAAATGACAACAATGTAATCATTACTGTTGATCCTAAAAAAGAGAATTTTTTCGCTTTTAAAAATGTAACGCTTTTTAAACCTAATTTGAAAGAACTCAAAGAAGGTTTGAATGTAGAATTTGATTTTGAAAATAATCGAAATGATTTTGAAGCAGCGATTCAACAATTGGAAGAAAAATTAAACAATAAAATGAGCTTCGTAACTCTTTCTGAACACGGGGTATTCATTAAAGATAAGTCGGGGAAACATTATTCTCCAGCTCACATTCGAAATATAGCAGATGTTAGTGGTGCTGGAGATACTGTTATTTCTGTCGCAACTTTATGCTTAACAGCTGGTTTAACACCTGAATTAGTTGCAGAAATAGCAAATCTTTCAGGAGGTTTAGTATGTGAATTCAGCGGAGTTGTTCCTATCAATAAAGAATTATTGATGAATGAGGTTAAACAAATCATCGAAGAATGACACTCAAAGAGATTCGAGAAAGTATCAATATTCGCATTTACGACAAGAAAAAAAAGGTTCTTGCCGGATTGACAATTTTGAATATTGTAGTTTCATTGATTGCTCTTTCAACGCTTGTTTATTATTATGGATACAAATTAACTGAAGAGCAAAAACAATTTAGTTTTTCTATTCTTGAAGCAAGTTTTGGATTCTATATTTTACGTTTTTTCGTTAAATTGTTTTTTGATTTTCACCCGCCTTCGTTCATTAAAAATAATTGGTTTGAAGCTTCTCTTATTCTGCTGTTACTGGTAGAAGGTATTTCATACAACTTCTTCGGAGGGATGATTATAGAACCGCTGTTTATCTACATTGGTTTCAAAGATTTTGGTGCTTTTTCAATGGTTTTTGTTCAGATTTTCATCTTTGTACTCATGATGATTGGGGTGTTTAAACAACGAAACTTTAGACCATGGATGAAGGTTCACCCTGGATGGCTGTTTACTATATCTATTGCGTTAATGACTCTTTTTGGTGGATTGCTATTGATGCTCCCAGAAATGTCGATTTACAAAGACGGCATGAGTTTTATCGATTCTCTTTTTCTTTCGATGTCCTCAGTTAGTGTAACAGGTTTGTCTACTATTGATTTAGCCAATGATTTAACTTTTAAAGGACAAGTGATTGTATTGGTTCTAATTAAACTAGGCGGACTGAATACAATTGCTTTTGGCGCATTGATGCTAATCGTAGCAAAATTTGGAGTAGGTATTAAATACCATGAAGTTATTGAAGATTTTGTCAACAAGGATTCAATTTTGAAAGCGAATTCAATGTTGATTAAAATTGTTCTGTGGGCTACAACAATTGAAGTTCTTGGAATTATTGTTTTGTTCATCGGTTTTGGAAATGATGGTGTTTTTGCAGATTCAGGAAATCGATTCTTTCAAGCTGTTTTTCATGGAGTATCAGGGTTTAATAATGCTGGATTGTCAACTCTAGAAGGAGGAATGATGCATCCAGATGTGATCAATAATACTTTTGTTCACACAGTAATTATGATTTTATTCTTCTTCGGGGGATTTGGAATGATTTATATGTTCGATCTTTTTGAAATTAAACGTTTGAGAGAAAGAATGAGAAAGCCTTGGAAAACCATAGAATTTGGAACAAAAATCTCTCTCTATTTCACCTTAGGTTTATTGTTTTTTGGAGCACTGGTTTTTATTGTTTTTGAATGGAATAATGGATTAAGTGAAGGGGGTGCAACAAATGCAGTGATTACAGCATTGTTTGAATCCATGACAACGAGAAATGCAGGTTTTAATGTCGTAGATACTTCAGCATTGTCGCTTCCGGTGATGATCGTCTTTTTGTTTCTGATGTTCATTGGAGCTTCATCCGGATCTGCGGGGGGTGGTATTCGAACGTCAACTTTTGCAATTATGTGGGCATCACTTGTTTCTACGGTCAAAGGTCGAAAACACACCGAATTATTTAAACGAACAATCACAAATGATACGATATTAAAAGCTTATGCAATATTTTTGTTCTTTGTAATGGGGAATATTATTGGAACATTTGCTTTGGTGATCACGGAACAAGATTTAATGACTTCAGGTCAATATGATTTTCTGGACATTGTTTTTGAACATGTTTCAGCAGCAAGTACCGTAGGATTGTCAACTGGATTAACAGCTGATTTAAGCGTTGGAGGTAAGATTGTTCTCATTATAGCCATGTTCATTGGTCGTGTAGGAACCTTAACTTTGGCATACTTAGTCGGTAAGAAAGTGATAAGTAAGAATTATAAATACCCAAATGGCCATACAATGGTCGGTTAAGAGAATGAAAGAGTCAAAAGTGGTAAAACCATACAACAATCAAGAAACTTCTAAAAAAGAAGAAGTGGCAGAAATGTTTAACAATATTTCGAAGAAATATGATTTTCTGAATCATTTCATGTCTATGGGGATTGATAATTTATGGAGAAAAAAAGCAATTAAAATTCTCGGTGAAGTAAAACCTAAAAGAATTTTAGACATTGCTACTGGAACAGGAGATTTTGCCATAGCTGCTTTGAAATTAAACCCCGAAGAAGTTGTTGGAGTGGATATTTCACAAGGAATGCTTGATGTAGGTATTGTTAAAATGAAAAAGAAAGGAGTTGACAATGTCATTAAAATGAAATTGGGCGATTCTGAAAAATTACCGTTTGAAGATGAAGAATTTGATGCGTTAACGGTTGGTTTTGGCGTTCGAAATTATGAAAATTTAGAGAAAGGACTTAGTGATATGCTCCGTGTACTTAAAACAAATGGAAAAGCTGTAATTCTTGAATTTTCTAAACCAAAAAGTTTTCCAGTAAAGCAAGCTTTTGGTTTTTATTCTAAAAGAGTGATTCCTTTTCTTGGAAAAACGATTTCTAAAGATCAAAGAGCGTATTCATACTTGCCCGAATCTATTGAAGTATTCCCTGAAGGAAATGACTTTGTTCAAATTATGGAGAAGGTTGGTTATAAGAATGTGAAAGCTGTTCGCGTTTCAGGTGGAATTGCAACAATCTATTCTGGAATTAAATAAAGCAATAAGCCTTAAAAGTAAACGTTCTGTTTTTATGAAATTATTGTCCATTGTATTTATTTTAATTGCTTTTTCGACATTTAGTCAGAGAGAGAAGCCAAAAAATTACAGAAGATTTGACGAGAAAACAATCCATTTTGGATTTATGCTTGGTGCAAATACTACTAATTTTACGGTTTATCAAAAAGTAGATGCATATAATTTATACGGTTTGAAATCATTGACCGCAAAATCATCTCCAGGTGGACAAGTAGGGATTGTATCGACACTGAAATTAGGAACTCCAGTTGTTCGATTACGCTTGGTTCCAACACTCTCGTTTCAAGAACGTGTTTTGACTTACCAGTTTGATACTTTAATGACTTCTGGACCTGAATTTAACGAAGAAAGAATTAATTCTACAAATATTGACATTCCTTTGATGTTTCAATTCAGAACTTTACGGGTGAATAATTTCGCAGCGTATGTTCTTGTTGGAGCACAGTATTCTATTGATTTACAATCACAAGAAGATGCTAGTCAGGATTTTAATGATCCTTTTATTAAAATACGAAAATACGATTACCAAGGGCAATTAGGAATTGGAGTTGAGTTTTTTGCACCCTATTTCAAATTTGGAATGGAAGTGAAATATTCTCAAAGTTTCCGTAATTCTTTTGTACCTGAAAATACTTTTATTGCCAACCCGATTGATAAACTATACAATAAAACATGGTGGTTTTCAATCATTTTTGAAGGATAATGATAACAACAATTCAATTTCAGGTAACTCCTGAACAAGCTAAAGATACTTCTTTTTTAAAGTTGAAAATTCGAAAAGAATTAAAACTTAACTCAAACGATTTTACGTTTCAATGGCGCAAGCGTTCTATTGATGCACGTCAACGAAAAATTAAAATGAATTGCACCTTCAATGTTGGAACAGAGGGGGAAGAATTGCCAAGAATAAACGAAAGTTTTCAACCGAATGATACATTGAAAGGTGAGGTTGCTATTGTTGGATTCGGTCCAGCAGGAATGTTTGCTGCACTCCGAGCAATTGAATTAGGATTGAAACCCGTAATTTTTGAGCGAGGAAAAGATGTCCGTTCGCGTAGAAGAGATTTGGCAATTTTAAACAAAGAATCGATTGTAAATCCTGAATCCAATTATTGTTTTGGAGAAGGTGGTGCAGGAACATATTCTGACGGTAAACTATATACTCGTTCAAAAAAGAGAGGAGATGTACAACGCGCTTTAGAATGGTTTGTACAATTTGGCGCAGATGATGATATTTTGGTGGATGCACATCCTCACATCGGAACGAATAAATTACCGCAAATTATTGTTGCAATGCGTGAAGCTATTCTTGAGAATGGTGGAGAAGTTAATTTTGAGTCTAAAGTAACTGATTTTTTCTCAGAGAATGGGGAAATAACAGGATTAGAAATTAATGGGAAAGAACAACGAAGTTTTAAAAATGTAATTCTTGCAACAGGACATTCTGCTCGGGATATTTTTGACTTAATCCATAAGCAAGGCTGGCAACTGAATGCTAAATCATTTGCTTTGGGAGTCAGAATTGAACATCCGCAAGATTTAATTGATAAGATTCAATACCACGGTCGAGTGAATGATGATTTTCTTCCACCAGCATCTTATAGCTTGGTGGCACAAGTGAATGGAAGAGGAGTGTATTCTTTCTGCATGTGTCCAGGTGGAATTGTAGCGCCATGTGCAACCGCTGAAGGTGAGGTTGTGACGAATGGATGGTCGCCCTCGAAAAGAAATAATCCTTTTGCAAATTCTGGAATTGTAGTCAGTATTTCACCAGATGATTTAGAAGGAGATGATCCTTTTGTTTGTTTGAATTTTCAACGTGAGGTAGAACAGAAATGTTGGGAAATGGCAGGGAAAGAACAAAAAGTTCCCGCACAACGATTGATGGATTTTTTAAAAGGAGAAAAATCGAAAGATTTACCCGTAAGTTCATACCAACCAGGAATGACTTCATTGGATTTGAATGAGGTTTTACCTGAAATAATTTCTAAAAATTTGAAAGAAGCTTTTCATTCTTTTGGTAAAAAAATGAAAGATTTCATGACAAATGAAGCTGTTATTCACGCACCAGAATCGAGAACATCGTCTCCAATTCAAATTCCTAGAGAGGAAGATTTACAGCATCCAGATGTAAAGGGTTTATACCCATGTGCTGAAGGTGCTGGTTATGCAGGTGGAATTATTTCTGCGGCAATTGATGGAATGAAATGTGTGGATGAAATTTTGAAAAAAGAAGCGTAAATGAATGCTTACTTGAATAAAAAAAGGACCACTGTTTTAGTCTTCTTTAGTCTATTTATTCACTTTATTTTTCTTTTTTTTTCACAGTCAGTAGATGCTGATGCTACATCACGGATATTAATTGCTGAACGTTTTATAGATTCTCCAGAATTCATAACGCATGGAATATGGTTGCCGATTCACCATTATTACAATGTTTTGGGAATACTTCTGACGGGCGAACATTTGTATGGTCCCCTTGTGCTGAATATTATTTTGGTGTCACTAACGGTAATCCCGGTATTTAAGTTCACCGAAAGAGAGTTTGGTGGAAACGGTGCTTGGTTTGCTGCTTGTCTCTATGTTCTTTCTCCTATTATTTTTAGAAATACATATTTTGCATTATCAGGTATACCATTTTTGTTTTTTGTAGCATGGGCAATTAATTTAACTTCAAAATCAATACAGAAGAATACGATTAATCAAGCAATTTATGCAGGATTATTTATGACAATTGCTTCTGGATTTCGCTATGAAGGTTGGTTAATGATTGCCATTTTAACATTGATCTATTTTTTGAGGAAACAGTATAAATTGATGTTTTACTTTTGGGGTTTTGCAATGATTTTCCCTGCTTTTTGGATGATTGGGAACTTCATTGAAAATGGAGATATGTTTTCAGGATTGACAGGAGCGTACGATTGGAACATCGGTATGGAGGGTGTTAATGATCATATTACAACTGTAGATAAACTAAAAAGAATGGTTTTCTTTCCAATTTCTTGGTTTCTAATCTTTTCTCCATTTCTTGTTCTTCCTTCTTTTTTCTTATTGCTTAAAAAGTTGAAATTAAAGCAAGTTTCAATGAATAAATTGATTTGGATACTGCCTTTTCTAGTGTTCTTTTTCTTTTTTATTTACAAGTCATTCAATGGAACTTTATTGAATCAACATCGATTTACACAGTCTTTGATTCTTTTGTCTGTTCCGTTTACAGCTGTTTTATATGATTTTTTTATATCCAAAAAATGGGGTAAATATTATGTAGGATTTATACTGATTTCAATGTTGCCATTTTCTTATCTATGGATGAAAATTCCAATTGAAAAGGGATTCAGTTTTTCTTATAGTATTCAAACTGCTTTGAAAGAAATTCGACTTGAAGGTTACCATAAAATTGAAGCCATTCCAAGATTAGAAAATCAAGAGACTGTTTTGTTTCAGGAAGAGATTGAGAAAAATAGCCAAAAAGGAGAGGTACTTATTCTCGATTTTGAAAATTGGGACAATACTTTTTTCTTAGGCATTAATGCCCCGACAGAGAATGAAAACTTATTTATTCTCGATGGTGCAAAACATGGAGGTGTCTATATAAAAGAGCTTTTGGAGGTTGTTCAGAGATCGAGAAAAGGTTTAATCTTACTAAATAAAGCATCAAGGTTTAGCGGTTTTTATACCATTAGGGGACATTTTCTAACGTTTAAAAATGATACTAGTTTTCACCTTGATTTGAAAAGTATAAAATCCACAGAATTTATATCACTGTTCTCTTTTGAGTTAAAAATGGATGCAATAGTCAACAATGAAAAGCCAATTTTTGAAGCATTCTCCAAGGAGTCTTTTGATTTTAAAAGAGCAAAAATAATGCAAGATGCTTTTTGGTACAGAGATTTAAAGTATAAAGTACAAGAGAATAATACCAGTGAAGAAATAGAATTCGAGAATGCTATTCGGGATTGGGGAGAATAAGGAGTTAGTCAAAAAAGCGTTGATTCAGTTTTTCGTATTCTTTAATTCCTTTAAAAAAGTAAGCCCAGAGTATATTTCCTCTGTAAAAACCGGTAGAGTTGTAATTTGTAGTTCCTTTTTTAATTTCTTTTCTTTTCTTGAGTGTCGAGCGTGTATTGGCGTGAATGTACATGTGGGCATTAAATACTGCCGCAAATGATTTGAATTGTCCTTTCAATAAGAATAATATTGCTGCTGAGGCGTCGAGTAACATTCTGTAATACAATTTCGGAGCCCAATATCCTTCATGATTTTTCAAGAGCATAACGAGGTTGTTCCTAAAGTTGTAATACACTTTTTTGGGAGAAGAATAGGGGAGAGTTCCGCCACCAATGTGGTAAACAGTTGAATTAGGGATTGCTTTAAAATTGTAACCCCATTTTTTTATTCTCCAACATAAATCAATTTCTTCCATGTGTGCGAAAAAATCTTCATCAAAACCATTGGCTTTGTGAAATACCTCTGATCGAATCATTAAACAAGCTCCAGTTGCCCAAAAAACATCAATTTCACCATCGTATTGGCCTTTGTCTTCTTCGAAAGAATCCATTATTCGACCTCTGCAAAAAGGAAAGTAGTTTTTGTCAATAAAACCTCCGGAAGCACCTGCATGCTCAAAATGGTCGCGTTGATTGTAAGATAATATCTTGGGTTGGCAGCCTGCTGTTTCAGGATTCTCCATTGCATTTGCTAAAGGAGTTAGCCAGTTTTCAGTAACTTCGACATCACTGTTGAGTAATACATAAAACGGACTGTCAATTTGTTTTAAAGCATCATTGTAGCCTTTAGCAAAACCACCATTGACTTCATTTTTAATTATTTCAACAGATGGAAAGTTTTGTTGAATAAGTTCTATCGAATTATCTGTAGAAGCATTGTCTGCGACAATTATTCGCGCACCTTGAGAGTTCGCAATAACATTCGGTAAGAATTTTTGAAGTAAATCTTCACCATTCCAATTTAATATAACGACAGCAATATTTTTCACAGCAGTAAAATTAAGGAAATAAAAAAGAAGAATTAAGAATTAAGAATTAAAAAGACCTCTCTAATGTTTTAAATGTCAATCCATCGATTATTCATTGTATAAATCTTGGCTATTTCCACCAAATTGATCTTTTCCACCACCATTTCTTTTGGTTAAGACATTGGGCCAATTAGGATTCTTGATTTCACCAATCATATCAGAATGAAGTAGTTTATAATTGTTACTCGCTAATTCTGGATTGTAAAACACAAATCGCTTATTGTTGTAAACTCCAATTCGTGTGTATTGCCAAATTTCGTATGGATATTCCGTCGAAGAATTTTCGTTGCGATTAATGTGAGAAGGTGGTCCGTATTGTAAATATACCCGACCTCTATCTGTCTCATAGCCCCGTTGGAAAGAATTTGAAAAATACTGTTGTACCCATTGAACTTGTTTTTTATATTTTATCCAAGCTTCATAAGTATTGTGTGGAGCAGTTTTTGCCCAATACAATTGGATGTATTTTCGAGCACTTTCAGCATTTTTCATTTTACTTAATTTCACAATGTTTCGAACTTCATTTGCTTTAGAAATAGGAATTAGACTTTCCAAATAGAATCCGATACTATCATCTGTAATTGATTCTTGAAAAGCAGGGTCAAGCATTAATTCTTCCGCAAAGTAGCTGTAGTCAATATCGTTAGATCTATCAAAATCGTAGGATTGTGTTGATAATTGGATCATGTTTTTATTGATGATTGTAAAACTGAGAATGTATTTCCCCGATGCTAATTTTGAGATGTCTATTTTTTTGAAAAAAGGAACGACTTCTGCAGCATCTAATTTTGTAAATTGAGTGAAGTCTTGAAGAACTTTCCCAGTAATTGAATTGGTAATGGTTTGTTGAATTGCAAATACAGAATCTGACATTAAATTTGAATGGTAGATTTCGAAATAGGCAGGTAGTACTGTTAATTCTTTGGGGTAAAAAGTCACCAATCGAGGAATAATGTCGTAGCCAGACTTATAGAAAACAGACGAACCATCTCCTTTAGAAGCGTATTCTGCGACAATTATATCTGAAATTGATATCGATGAAGATAAATCTTCAATTCTAATGTTCTGTATTGCTTTTAAAGGTTCTTGGTCGTTGTTTAAGTCTTGTAATTCAATGTTGAACTGATATTCACCAGGTTCTAAAATAAAACGCTTTATATCGAAAAAATCGGAAATAATACTGTCTTTCATAAAAGGAGAGGAAAGGCGGTATGCATCAGATTGAATGATTTTACCATCTTTCAAAATACTCATTTGAATAGCTACTTCTCCGATGAGGCCATCGTCTTTGCCTACATATATTAATGAAGGACCAACGAATTGAATATGAAATTCGATGTAGTTTCCTTGTCCTGGAGCATAAAACTGTTTACTGTCAAGGTAAGCTCTTAAGTCAGATGCGTTACTTGAAAATGAAAAAAGTATTAAAAAGAGTAAAAATGAGATGTATTTCATTCAAAATAGGTTTTAAACAAAAGTACAAAAAGCGAACCGTTTAAAGTAATTTGTTCCCTTCTATTGATTCTTTGGTTTTTATTCAGACTTAATCAGTTGATAATCTGATGGGAATGGATTTTTAATAAAATAAATTAAAAATAAATTAAAAAATGTATTGTTATTCATAAAAGTATCAGTACTTTTGGCGCGGAGAATTGGCAGAGTGGTCGAATGCACTGGTCTTGAAAACCAGCGTACCGCAAGGTACCGGGGGTTCGAATCCCTCATTCTCCGCCAAGGGAAAAAAAGAGCTTCAATGAAAATTGAAGCTCTTTTTTGTTACTCTTTATTTTGTTCTCTATCGTTTAACAATTCGAAATGTTTTTATTGTTTTATTCGTTTTGTTTTTGACTAGCAAAGTGTACTGAGCACTGGGGTAGTTTGAAAAATCAATGCTTTCTTTAATTGAATTTGTTTGTTGAGTTGCAATTAACCTTCCATTGTTGTCAAATATTTCAATCTCGTATTGACTTGTTTGATTGAAATCTATAATGACAATATCCACTGTTGGATTTGGGTAAACACTTATGTCAGATTCCAATTGATAGTCATCTAAATCCATGTATTTTAATACATCTGGATTAATGAAACCTTCAGAGATTTGAAGTGACGTTGTCGTGTTTTCATTTAAGACAACCTCACCTATCGTGTAAAGCATAAATGTATTTCCATTTTGGGAGATTTCTCCGCCACTATCTATGCTGCTTTTTTTAATTGTAAGTTGAGCTGAGCTGAACTGTACAATTAAAAAGAAAGTAATTGTTATTAATGTTTTCATAATGATTACTTTTTAAATACAACAAATTGAAAATTAAGATCTGCCCAATCGCCATTGCCAAAACCATCTTTAATATTAACAACAAAACTATTTGATGTTCTACTGTCAACCCAAATAATTCCTTGACTACTTAAGGTAGCGTCAACAATAAATCCTGTTGAAGAGTTAAGTGATGAAGTGATTTGGTATCTTCCTGCAGATAATCTTGTTACATTGAATCCGTCAGTGGAGCTCGCAGCAATAATATTAACTAAAACTGGAATAGAGTGAGCTTGAATATTACCATAAATATACGCAACCATATCAGCGTTATCTGGTCGTCTATACGTTTCTCCATCGTTATAAATTTGACCTGTTTGGAATGATGTTGAACGTAAAAATCCATCTACTCTTGTTCGCCCCTTAAAGTAACCTGCATATTGATTAAGTGATGTTGTACTTGCTTCTCCATAAATTGCATATTGATTGCTACCACCTGCAGAAGAAGTTATAATTGAATATACACCATATTTAGTTCCACTTCCTGTTCCCGATATTGAATGATATGAACCATAATGTGTTCCGTCTCCACTGTTATTTAGAGTAATTCGATTACCATATTGTGTTCCAGATCCAGTCCCACTCATTCTAGCAGCAACGCCTGTGTGGGTTCCATTTCCACTATTATCAACAATACTACTAACTCCAAATTGGTAACCATTACCGGTATTGTTTATCACTGTTTCAAAACCGACTTGAGTAGAAGTTGCTGAACCATTTAATTGCGTTTTTACTCCAGTATGTGTTCCTATACCAGTATTAGAAATTAAATAATATGCACCAGTTTGGCTTCCTGTACCCGTACCTGTTAATGCTGAGTATATACCATAGTGAATACCCGTACCTGTTCCAGACAATGTGTTTTTAACGCCATAATGAGTACTTGTACCTGTATTCGAAATTTCATTGGAAACACCGGTTTGTCTTCCGTTTCCACTTCCTTGGAGAAGGTTAATTGCTCCAAAATGTTGACCACTTCCTGTACCTAAAAGTTTAGAATAAGTACCGAAATGAAAGTTATTACCACTATTATTGATGTAATTTCGAACACCATATTGCGTTCCAACTCCTGTACCCGATAATATATTAGAAGTTGCATAATGTCCTCCGCTACCAGTACCTGACATTCTATTGATAGTACCATAATGGGAATAGTTATTTGTATTTGAAACAGTGTTTTCTACACCATAAAGGTTCCCGTTTGCAGTTCCGTCTAACAAATTAGTGATTCCAAATTTATTACCAGTTCCTTCTCCGTAAACATGTGTTTTAATTCCTGTTTGTATGGCTGTATTTGAATTAACGATGGTGTAAAGTTCAATGTCTGTTCCAACTTGCTCAGCTGTTCCATTAGTATAAAGAGTTACTTTTGAACCTGTGTGAACTCCATATCCTTCTCCTGTCAAGGATAAATAATTACCATAGTGGTCACCATTTCCGTTAAAACCACCAATGGATGTATGTGTACCATAAATATCACCATCACTTATGTCTAATATTGAATTCTTGGTACCATAAACAAGAGCAGTTCCAGCACCATCAATAGAAGTATTTACACCTATTTTAGTTGTGTTACTTGAATTGTTATTGATGATTTTAATACCAGTATTTGCGTTTGATGCAGTAGAGGAACCTGTATTTTTGATGTCCATTTTTGCATTTGGAACGGTAGAATGTCCTACAGAAATATTTCCTGTGTGGTAGATGTTGTCTAAGATGTTATTTGGAGCAGAACCTGTTCCAACTTCTAAAAAGTCAACATCTGAACTTGCTGGTGATGAAGGAAGTGTGATGTTGTTTCCATTTGAAATGGTCAATACATTTCCCGAAACACTTAATGTTTGTAATTCATTCGTTACATCTCCATCAATTTCCGTTGAAATATATCCATTGTTTGAAGTGTAAGCATCGACTTGAGCTTCTGTTAAATGTGTGTCTGAATCCGTGAAAGAACCACCACTATTAGATAAAGAAACTATGTTCCCTGATTTTGTGATCGTTTGTAATTCGTTCGTTGGGTCAGCATCGGCATCACCAGAATTTGAAATAACATTCCCTGGGTTTATTTGAATACCTGTGCCTTCATAATATGTGTTCTGAGGAAGTGTAACATTGTTCCCATTTGAAATATTAAGTACATTACCTGTTAAGCTTAATGTTTGCAGCTCATTGGTCACATCCCCATCTACTTCTGAAGAAATATAACCGTTGTTTGAAGTATATGTGTCTACCTGAGCTTCTGATAGTTGAGTGTTTGCATCCGTAAATGAACCACCACCGTTAGATAACGCAACTGTATTACCTGTTTTTGTAATCGTTTGCAGCTCATTAGTCACATCCCCATCTACTTCTGAAGAAATATAACCGTTGTTTGAAGTATATGTGTCTACCTGAACTTCTGATAGTTGAGTGTTTGCATCTGTAAATGAACCACCACCGTTAGATAACGTAACTGTATTACCTGTTTTTGTAATCGTTTGCAACTCATTGGTCACATCCCCATCTACTTCTGAAGAAATAAACCCATTATTAGCTACATAAGAATCTACTTGCACCTCTGTTAATTGTGTGTCATTATCTCCGTCAGCTATATCATTAGGGATGTTTGTTAAATCATTGTAATCACCACTAAAAGTATTTCCAGCTTTTTCAGCATACTTTGCTAATGGAACATAATAAAAAGAGGATGTCCCCATGTCAACATACCCACTTCCATAATCAATTTCTACTTTCAAGAATGGACTTGTTGTCCAATCTATTGTGTTGAAATCACCATTAAGAACACTTCCTTCTCCAATGGAAAGAATTACAATGCCATTTGCATCTGTATTTGAGGATTGAGTTTCTTGGTATATTTCAGTAACACCATTTTCTAAAATAGTAAACCTAATATCTACACTTTGATTTTGTAAAGGGATATTGTTGTCATATATGACAGCTTTGTAGTTAAACCCTTCTTGGGAATAGATTGTACTGCTTAGTGTAAAAAACAGTAAAGTGAATAGTAGTCTTCTCATCATGACTTTGTTTTAAGTTATTTTTATAAAACAAAATTAGATGAGTTTTAAAGAAAGAAAAAACTCATTTTGGTCAACGACAATTAATTCAGTGTGAATGTAGTTTGTTTTGAGGAAAGTAGTAAATACAAAAAAAGGTCACCTAATGGGTGACCTTTTAAATAATATTGAATCAATTATTAATCGATGTTCTTATCAGCAACATGTTCAGAAACGTTGATGATGTGATCACCTACTTTTTCTAAAGAAGAGAATACATTACTGTAGATTAATGCATTTTCCATATTCTGTCCTTCACCAATTAAAGTTAAATGCTCTTCACGTAATTCATCACGAAGGTGGTTGATTTCTTTTTCTTTTGCGATTGCTTTGTCCAAAGAAATTGTACCGTATTCTGAATTTAAATTGAAATTCATTACTTCAAATGTTTCTCCGATTAAATCAATCATTTTATTTAACCCATTGCGTTGTTCAGGTGTAAAATAGATCTTATCACTGTCTTTCTTTTCTAATGTTTTACTGATTTGGAAGAAAATATCACCAATTCTTTCTAAATCAGTTGTGATGTTCAACATTCCTCTCATTCGAGTAGAAGCTTCAAGACTCATCTCTAAACGAGCTGTTTTACCTAAGTAATCAGCAATCTCAACCTCAACTCTGTCTGTGATTTCTTCGTATTTCTCTAGCTTGGTCAGCATTTTATATTTCTCTTTCTTATCAGAAGAGTTGATGTAAGTGTTTACAAAACCATTCATACGTGAAGTTGTTTTTCCAAATTTTGCAACTTCTTTTTTGGCTTCAAGAATACATAATTCAGCAGTTGAACCTAAAGGTCCGTCAATGAAATCTAGTTTAAATTCTTCATCAGATTCTCCTTTTGATTTAACGGTACGTTCAGCTAACTTAACCAATTGAGGTACGAACCAAATCATTAACAACACATTTAGGAAGTTAAAAGAAGTGTGGAATAATGCAATTGTAGTTCCAGCAACAGCTGTGTCAGTATAAGGATCTCCTGTTACTAAAGAAGCTAAACCTTTCAAGAATAGTGGGAAAATTAAAAGCATCCAAGTTACACCAATAATGTTGAACATTGAATGTATTCTTGCCGATCTTTTTGCATGTACATTTGCAATCATAGATGCGATCTCAGCAGTAATTGTTGTTCCGATATTCTCACCCAATACCATTGCACAAGCAACTTCAAAAGGAATTGTTCCGGTAGATACCATTGCTAAAGTTAACGCCATTGCTGCAGAAGAAGATTGAATTACAATTGTAACCAATGCGCCAAGTAATACAAACATTACAGGACCATACCAAGCATCTTTAAAGTCAATGAAGAATTTAACAATATCAGAACTTGCATCCAATGCAGGGACAGAATGTTTCAATACATCTAAACCGATGAATAAGATACAAAATCCAAAAATTGCACTTGCCCAAGCTCTCGCTTTTCCTTTTTGAACAAATAACAATGGAGCTGCCAATGCGATAATCATATACGCATAACTAGAAATACTTACTTTAAAACCGAGGAGTAAAACCAACCAACCAGTGATTGTTGTTCCGATATTTGCTCCCATCATAACGCCAGCAGATTGTCTCAATGACATTAAACCTGCATTTACAAAACTTACCGTCATTACGGTTGTAACAGAAGAAGATTGTACAATTGAAGTAATTCCGAAACCAGTTATAACTCCTTTTACACGATTAGATGTAATTGACCCTAACATCGAACGAAGTCTGTTTCCTGAAGCTTGTTGTAAACCTTCACTCATTAACTTCATACCATAGATAAAGAATCCTAAAGCTCCAATTAGAATAAGAAGTTTAGCAACTCCCCATCCACGTTTTGTTTTTACTTTTGCTTCTTTCGACCAAATCATTTTTGATTTGTCTGTTTTAGCATGCTCGATATCTCCTTTTGGAGCAAAACCAACTTTAACATAATAAGTTTCATGTCCAGTTATGTTTTTCAATGAATAACTAGTTTGGTCTATGTCTAATGCTTCGGTAAACATCCATTCACCACCACTAACGCCTTTCTTTGCTCTTTTTTTTCCAATTTTAGTATTGTAGGTAATGATCAGTTTATCACCTCTGTCTTTCAACTCTTGGTATGCATCGTAATCCAATGACCAAGTTATTTTTGCACTTTCTTCACCAGCTTTTGCGTGAACATTAATAATGTGCTCTGATTTGAATTCAAAGTTATTATCTACATCTCCTGCATATAGGAAGGAAGATAAAATCATTTGAATTGCTACTAAAATGTGAATTTTCTTAAACATTCGTTTTGTGTTTTTATTTTATGCTGCGAAAGTATTCTTATGGATTGGATTAAGTACAATTTTCAATGTTAAGGAAATGTTATCAAATTTTAACAGTATTAAACTTATGTTAAGAGTATGTTTTCAATGTTAATTGCAGATTAATTCACTGCATCTTTGCACCAACTTTATTATTAATGCTAACAATAGAAAAATGAAAAAAATAATTAGTAGCACACTGGTTTTATTAATGGCAACGGCAAGTTTTGCTCAGACAAAATCTGCTAAAACAGACAAAACACCAAGATCATTTGGTTCAGGTATAATTAATTATACGGCGGAAGACGGTTCTTTCAGTACTAAAATGACTCTACGTTTCCAGTCTTTGTATGTTTATGGATTTAATGTTGATCCAAATGCAGGTGTGACAGGTCAATACTCGAATTTCATGATTCGTAGAGCTCGTTTAAAATTTGGAGGATTTATTCTTACTAAAAAATTAAAATATAAATTTGAATTAGGTCAGTCTAGTAGAGATATTGGAACATTTGCAAATATTTCAGAAAATAAAAATGCGCCAGGCCTTGTGTTTGACGCTGTTTTAAAATGGAACTTTTACAAAGGTTTTGAATTATGGGCTGGTCAAACAAAACTACCGGGAAATAGAGAACGTGTGATCTCTTCGGCGAACCTTCAATTGGTAGATCGTTCATTATTGAACAGTAAATTTAATCTTGATCGTGATATGGGAGCTCAACTGAGACATAAATGGAGTATTGGTGGAGATAAAGAAAAATTCACAATGAAAGAAATGTTTTCTTTAAGTCAAGGTGAAGGAAGAGGGATTACTGTTAATAATGTTGGTGGATTCAGTTATACCGGACGTGTTGAGATTCTTCCTTTTGGAGAGTTCGACAGTAAAGGAAAGGATGATTACGTAGGTTCATGTTTGAAAAGACAAGAACGTTTGAAATTAGCGGTTGCTTTTGGAGGTGATTTTAACGATAGAGCTTCAAAAACAAAAGGTCACGGAGGTAGTTTTATGCACAATGATAGTCCAGAAGGATATTACATGACAAACATAACTACTTTATTTGCTGATATGATGTTGAAGTATAAAGGATGGTCATTGATGGCAGAAGTTGCTCAACGTGATGCCATTTCTCCAATTGCCCGAAAAGTGGATGGAACACCAACTGGTGATTATGTTCTCGAAGGAGCTGCTTTAAATGTAA
>Ga0256845_1001229_pt1 | contig 21096 bp, 18 predicted proteins | sample RiftiametaG_FD_189101 | JGI IMG/M metagenome (GOLD analysis project Ga0256845, IMG submission 189101) | Tube worm associated microbial communities from hydrothermal vent at the East Pacific Rise, Pacific Ocean - Riftia | ecosystem: Host-associated > Annelida > Integument > Unclassified ...
ATAGGTGAGATGTCACAACAGATGCAGGTGAAATTATTAAGGGCAATTCAGGAAAGAAAGATTCGTCCCGTAGGTGATAATATAGAGATACCGATTAACAGTCGGATAATATCGGCAACGAATAAAAATTTAAAAGAGAGAATAGATGTCAATAAATTCAGATCTGATCTTTATTATAGATTAAATGTGATTTCAATTGTTGTTCCTCCGCTAAGAGAAAGAGTGGATGATATTCCGTTACTGTCAGTTCATTTTATAAATAAGTATAATAAACGTTTTAATAAGAATATTACCGGAATGGATAAAGATGTTATAGATATATTAAAAAAATATTCATGGCCGGGTAATATAAGAGAGCTTGAAAATTATTTTGAAAGGGCAATAGCTCTTGAAACGACAGATCACCTTTCAATAGGATCAATTCCAGAAGAGATTGCTTTTAGTTACAAAAAAAGTTACACATTTGAGAATCATCTTGAATCTTTAATATTTGAAAAAGATTTTGATTATACGGAATATATTGAAGGAATAGGGAAAAAAATATTAATGCATGCACTTCAAGTAAATAGCTTTAATTTAAAAAAAACTTCATCAATGTTAAAGCTGAGTTATAGATCGTTAAGGTATTTAATGAGTAAATATGAGATTAGTAGAAGAAGTTAAGTTTTAAATGATAAAATGAAATATATCAGGACAGTTTTAGCTTCCGCTTCACCGAGAAGAAAAGAAATTTTAAATTTGATTGGTATTTATCCGAAAATAGTTATTGCTGATTTGGATGAAATTGTTAAAAAAGGAGAGAATTCAGAGTCGTTTATTGAAAGGATAGCAAAAGAGAAAGCATTGAGAATAAATCCGGAGGAATATTATGGATCTCTTATTATAAGTGCGGATACTGTTGTTCTGCTGCGAGATAAGATTATAGGGAAACCCTCAGGAAGAGAAGAAGCATTTGATATGCTTAAAGAGTTATCCGATAATACTCATACGGTATTAACCGGTGTAAATCTTATATATAAAAACAGCAGTAGATTTATTTTAACTAAAACAAAGGTAATGTTTAATAAATTAGATGAAATTGAGATCGAATACTATCTGAATAATGAAAAATATCTTGATAAGGCCGGGGCGTATGCGATCCAGGGATTGGCTTCAATTTTTGTTAAAGGGATTGAAGGATGTTTTTTTAATGTTATGGGATTTCCGATAAATAGTTTTTATTCTCTCATCAAAGAGCTGGGAATCTCTATTCAACAGATAAGCAAGGAATAAAAAAATTCGATTGATCAGTGTCTGAAATGTCTTTTGCCTGTAAAAACAAGAGCTATTCCTCTGTTTTTTGCTTCATTAATCACTTCTTCATCTCTGATGGATCCTCCGGGCTCAACAACTGTTGATATTCCGTTTTCTGCAGCTATTTCTATAGAATCTTTGAAAGGGAAAAAGGCATCTGAAAGAAGGACAGATCCTTTAAGTGGGAAATTGGATTTTTCTATTGCGATTTTAACGGAATCAATTCTACTCATCTGCCCTGCTCCGACTCCGATCAATTGTTTGTTATTTACGATTATAATTCCGTTTGATTTAACAAAACGAATCAATTTCCATCCGAAGAGTATATCTTCCATATTAGGTTCGAGATCATTTTGTTGTGTTATAATTTTAAATTCTCTATTGTTATCAGGCAGATTGTCACGTTCCTGAACTATCAAACCACCGGGAACCGTTTTTAAATCAAATTTTTCTCTGAATCCCAATGGGATTTTTATTAACCTGAGGTTTTTCTTTTTTTTTAAAATCTCAATGGATTTATCCGAAAAATCGGGAGCAATTATTACTTCAAAAAATATTTTTTTTATTAACAGAGCGGTTTTTTCATCCAATGTTTTATTAAAACCGACGATACCTCCGAATGCAGAGATAGGGTCACCCTCAAGTGCTTTATTAAAAGAATCGGATTGAACTGATGATAAAGCAGCTCCACAGGGATTTTGATGTTTTACTATGATTGTGAAGTTTTCATTTTCATCTTTGAATTCATTCAAAACTTCATAAACCATAGAGAGATCAAGTATATTATTATAAGAGAGCTCTTTCCCGTTTAATTGCTCATATTTTAAAAAAGGGGAAAGCGGATCTGAAATAAAGATCGAACTTTTTTGATGGGGGTTTTCGCCATATCGAAGATCGTTTAATTTTCTTCCTCCGATATTTAAAAAATCATGATTGAAAATATCATTATTGTTCAAATATCCGGTAATTAACGAATCATAAAAAGATGTATATGCAAAAGCTTTTGCGGAGAGAGCTTTTCTTTCATTTGCAGTTAATTCTCCTTCCGCTATAATTTTATCAACCACAGGTTGATAGTCCTTATGATCAACGATTACAATTGTATCCTTATAGTTCTTTGCTGCAGCTCTTACCATTGAAGGACCGCCTATATCAATTTTTTCTACCATAAAATCATCATCATGATTTCCTTTATTAAGATATTCTTCAAAAGGATAAAAATTGACTATAACAAGATCAATTTTTATCATATCATGATCATTAAGCTGTCTGATATGATCGGAAGTTCTTTTTGAAAGAATGGGAGCGAAAATATACGGGTGAAGTGTTTTAACCCTTCCGTTTAGTATCTCGGGAAATGAGGTTATTTCCGAAACCCTGGTTACAGTGATACCGTTATGTTCTAAATAATCGGCAGTGCCACCTGTTGAAATTATTTCCCAACCTCTATCACAAAGTTTTTTCCCGACTGATTCTATTCCTTCTTTGTGATATACACTTATTAAAGCACGTTTTAATGAATTTCCCATTCGTTTAACTCCAGATTTTATTTATCATATTCTATATTTTAAGTAGTATGAAATCAAGTTATAAAAATATTAATAGTTAATGAAAAACTTTAAAAATTAGAAAATAAAACATTTTTTATCTAAAACTAACAATAAATTCAATTAATGTTTACAATGTTTTATAGTGGTTTTCGTATATGCTCACGCTATATGTAAGGTTTTTTTTATAAAAAACTTGACAATCTTAATGTTTTTTGATAATATCGCTTTTTTAAGGAAAGGGAGATGAAAAAAAAGAGATTAATAAGCCCACGTATATTTATATTTTTATATATTGCAGTTTTATTCTCGATAGTCATGTATCTTTCAAAAGATACAACCGATAAAAGGTCTAAAATAATTGAACTTGAAAAAAGAGTAAAAACTTTAAAATATTCACTTGACCAGAATAAAAATGATATGAAGAGAATTGAGCTGCTAAAGTTTAAAGAGAAAGTCGTAAAGAAAAAATATCCTCTATTCTCAAAAATAAGTGAAGTTGTTTATAAAAAAAGTTTGAAATATGATGTCAATCCTGATCTTGTCCTTGCTTTAATTGAAATTGAAAGTAGTTTTAAACCATTTGCGGTTTCCAGTCAGGGTGCATACGGTTTAATGCAGATAAACTATAAAGTGTGGAAAAATGAACTTCATATTGATTCAGCAAAAATATTCAATATCGACTATAATGTAGATCTCGGTGTAAGAATTTTAAAGATGTATCTAAGTGAAGCGAGAGGCGATATAATGCGAGCTCTGCATCTATATAATAACGGATATCTTTATAATAATGAAAAATATAAATATAAAGTTATTTCGACTGTCTTTTTTTAAGTTCTAATTATTTTGCCTGCTGTTAAGGATAATAAAGAAACCGATTAGTATTAAAATTGAGGGTACCAGGATATCCCAAAAATTGTTTCGGATCCAAAAATAATAAAATTTAAGAAAAGGGATTTGTCCCATAAGAAAAAATATTCCGAGAATTATAAATATCAGACCTGCGAATAGAGAATTTTTTCCGGGATCAGATTTTTTTTTTTGAGGTTTAATTTCGGGATTGATTTTTTTATTATCAGTTTCCATTATTTCAACAGGTGAATCCGGAATGATGATAATACCGATAATATATGCAAGTATTGCTGAACCGCCAAAGAAGAAAAATAGTACAAATAAAACCCTTATAAGAACGGGATCTACTTCAAAATATTCGGCAATTCCACCGCAAACTCCACTTATCACTCTTTCATTTCTACTTTTATATAATTTCTTCATATTATCTCCTGATAAATTAAATACGAGTTTTGTATGATTTTGTTCCATTCTGTTTGTTAGCAATGAAATTTTTTGATAAAATTTGCGTTCGAATGAAAAAAATACTAAATCTGTTGTTAATAATATCTCTTTTGCATATTTCGGTTATTGCAAAAATAATAGAGAAAATTGAAGTTAAAGAAAATATCTATTCACTTTTTAACAGTAATGCGGCTATAGTTGTTATAACTGATGCAGATCTTGAAAGATTAAAAATTTCCGATTTATCTTCTCTGTTTAAAATATTACCAGGAGTTAATGTAATGAGAAGAGGACCGTCCGATACTTCATTTGATATATCAATGAGCGGAGGTAATTTTGAACAAACTGTTGTTCTATTAGAAGGTATTCCTGTTAATAATCCGCAAACCGGTCATTTCAATACAGATATTCCTATAGGTATCGGAGATATAGAAAGAATAGTAATCACAAAAGGAGTAAGCAATAACAGTTCTTCTTTAGGTTTAAGCGGAACAATAAATATTATATTAAAAAAACAAAGTAAACTGAGATTCTCGATTACGGGAGGGGATAAAAATCTTTTTTCCTTAAATGTTTCAAATGGTATAAAAGCTGGAAAATTTAATATAGGTTTGTCCGGGGCTAAAAGGAATTCTACCGGTTATTACAAGGGAAATGAGTTTAATACGCTTAACTTTTTATCTTATATAAAATTCAAGGAAGAAAAGTTCTCAGCAGATTTTAAATTCGGAAAAGTGAAAAAGAATCTTGGGGCAAATAATTTTTATGCTGATTATCCTTCTATAGAATCTATTGATTCCTGGTTTGCAAATTTGTCTGTAAAAGAGAGTTTCGGAAATTCTGAAATTCTATTCTCTTATATGAAAAATGTTCATGACGACAGTTTTATTCTGGATAGATATAACAGATCTTTATACAGCAACAAAAGTATCACGGGGAAAGATTTTTTAAGATTTTATGCTTTGACTCGAAGAAACGAGATAAGTTTTTCCGGTGGATTCGATGTAGTATTTGAAGATATGAAAAGTTCAATGATGGGAGTTGTAAAAAGAAAAAGGGGAGGAATATTTATTGATATATCAAAAGAAAGGAGTACGTGGAGTTATGATGCGGAATTTAGAATGGAATTAATTCTCAATTCAATGCCTGTTTTTACATATAATTTTAATTTTTTTAAAAAAATCAGAGAGAATTTTTCACTGAAGATCTCTTCCGGGAGAAAAATAAGATTACCTTCATTTACGGAACTTTATTACAATTCTCCTGCTAACATAGGTAATAGAGATCTGAAGAGAGAAGTCAGTTTTAATAATCAGATCCTTTTCAGTTTTTATCGCACCCGATCGGTTTTGACTCTCTCTTTATATTTAAAGAACCAGAATAATATTATTGATTGGACAAAGTCTCCTCAAGATAAGGTCTGGAGTGCATCCAATATATCGGAAAAGGATATTTTCGGATTTGAGATATCCGGTAATTTGAATTTTGTAAGAGGTGGGATAAGCTCTTCAGTTGAAAAAATCTTTAGTTTAAATAATAATCACGGTTTTGAATCAAAATATGGATTAAGGTTTCCGGATCTGTTATTGAAGATCAGAGGATTTTATAAAATCACTAATGGAATTGATTTTTCATCTGTATATATATATAAAAGAATTTTTAAAACTACACAAAAAGGTAATTTTTTAGATATATCACTGTCGGTTTCTATTGGAAAGTATGAGATGACTCTTCATGCAGATAATCTTTTTAATACTATAATTGAGGAGATTCCGGGAATAAAAGTACCGGGAAGGTGGATTTATATATCGTTTTCTTTAAAAAACAGCTGATTTTGTCTTTACCTTTTTTCTATTTATGATAAAATCACTCTTATAAAGAACGGGGTGTAGCGCAGCCTGGTAGCGCGCACGGTTCGGGACCGTGAGGTCGGAGGTTCGAATCCTCTCACCCCGATATTTCACTCAGGATTTTGTCCAATTCTTTAAGATTCTTAACTGCATTCCCTTTATAATGATTATTGCCGGAGATAAACACTTTTTTTACTTTTTTTGAAGTTTCGGAAATTGATTCCCCGATCTTAATTAATTCGGTGGAAGAATAGTTATAATCATACCTGGCATCTCTTCCGGATTGAGAAAACCAGTTTTTATAATTTCTTCCGTGCAGTCTGAAATATGTCATTTCTTCGGAAGTTATTTTAGATGTAAGAGGAAGAGAATGTGATATTACCGGTTGATCGATATTTACCCAGATAATTCCGTATTGTGAAAGAAAATTAAGAAGTTCCGGATTATTCCAGCTTTTATGTCGAAATTCCACGGACAGAGTAAAAATACCGAAATATCCATAGAGTTCTTCAAGATATTTCATTGTTTGAACTCCGAATTTAAAAGAGTATGGAAATTGGAGTAATAGCCCTTCAAGTTTCCCGGAGTCATAGATCGGTCTTATAGAGTCGATAAAATTTGTTACTTCTTGTTTGGAATAATTTCTCGTATGTGAAAAAACCGAGTTTAGCTTTACCCAAAATTTAAAATCCGGATATTTTAAAGTCTTATCAATCCATCCTTGGGTAAGTTCTACAGAAGGAGTTCGGTAAAAAGTTGTATTAACCTCAACAAAATCAAATTTTTCAGCGATAAATCCAAGATAATTAAAAGATCTATCGGGATTTTTCGGATAAACTGTACCGAACCAGTCTTTGTAACTCCAGCCGGCAGTTCCAAATAAAAATTCCATTTAATTCAGATATCAAGTCCGCTGAGGAATTCATTCTGAAAGTTGAGCATTTCTCCTGAATCTGTCTCATGATCATAACCTGCAAGATGAAGAATTCCATGAACGGTTAAAGTTGTAAGTTCCCTGAAAATAGATATGGAGTTCTCAACGGATTGTGCCTCAGCAATCGGATAACATATAAATATATCCCCAATGTAATATGAATCTTCCATTTCTTCGTTAAAAGGAAAACTAAGAACGTCTGTCGGATAATCTTTTTTTCTGAATTTTGAATTCAACTCTTCCGACTCATCTTTATCACCGATTTTTATTGTTATATCACCTGAAAGATTTAACTTATCCGCTAAATTTTCAGCAATGATGGATAATTTTTGAGAATCAACATTATATTTCCCTTTTTTAATCGTTATCATTATCGGATTCTTTCTCCTCTTTGAAATTAAAACCGGGATAGGATATTCTCATGTGGTAAATTGAGGATAATTTTTTATAAAAAGAATTACTTATTATATTAATCGATTTCAAAGTAAGACCGTCACATTCATCAAACTGTCCATCCTCAATATCGGAATTAACAATTTTTTGAATAACATTTCTTAATTCATCATCGGTGGGAGAGGATAAACTCTTTGATGCAGCTTCGACCTGGTCGGCAAGCATAATTATTGCATTTTCAATGTTTTTAGGTTTCTCACCGGGATATCTAAAGAGGTTTTTATCGATTTCAGGGGATGCATCCGAAGAAGATTCAACGGCTTTATTGAAGAAAAAACTGACAAGTTTTGTCCCGTGGTGTTGAGAAATAGCAGAGGAAATTATTTCCGACAACTTAAGGTTTTTCGCTCGTTCCAAACCGTTTTTTATATGTGAAATTATAAGTTTTGCACTCTCTTTCGGAGTGAGATCTTTATGAGGGTTGGGGTATATTGAGTGATTTTCAGTGAAAACCTGTGGATTGTCTATTTTTCCTATATCATGATAAAGAGCCATTGCGTTGAGTAGTAGAGGTGAAAGCCCGAGATCCAATGCTGCAGTTTCAGAAAGAGATGATACCATTTGTGAATGATGATATGTTCCAGGAGCTTTTTCTAACATTTCTCTGAAAATCGGTAGATTAAGATTTGTCAATTCAACCAGTTTAAGATCGGTTAGAAGGTTGAAAATAATTTCCCATAAAGGAATTAAAAAACTTGCGAGAATTGCAGAAATTAATGCAGAGAAAACACCTGTTCCTGCATAGGTAAGAAGCAGGATTGTATCTGTTTCACCATTAGTTAAGTTAAATAGTAAGAGGTATATAATGTTTACCGGTATAAGCCATAGAAGTGAAACTTTTAAAATAGGGGACCGTTTGAGTCTTTGATAATATTCTATTCCGAAAGTAACTATAAGACTTCCGATAAGAATATATAAAAATACAAAAAGATTCCAGTCGGCAAGAATCCCGCCGACAATGGAATTAACAAATGAAAATATGACTGCGGCTTCTATATTAAAAATAAATGCAATAATAAGTGCACCGAAAGTATATGGAAGTGCATAAATAGAAATAGTCAGATCTATGTTAAAACTTAAAGTAAGATTTTTAAAAATGATAGGAAGTATAAAAAGAGAGATTCTGTAGATCACAATACCGGTAAATAGAGTGAAAAGTGAGACGGTTATAAGCTTTTTCCCGTTTATACCCTTGTTTTCCCATATTTTCAATAATTTTCCGGTCAGAAACAGTATTAAAGTTAAAATAATTAAGATAAAGTAGAAGTATGGAAGTTTTTTACTTCTGACATGCTCCTCTTTTTCAATCAACTTAATGATCTTCAGATCGGAAGGTTTTATCTCATCTCCCTTGCGTAGAATAATTCTTCCGGTCTTTAACTTAATTACGACAGGATTTACGGATGCAGTTGCTTCATCAATAGCCTGTTTGGTAAGGTTAAGCGAATATGATAGGTTTACATCTATAAATTCCATAAGAATCGATGAGATTAGTTCCGACTCTTTTTTACTGAATTTTTTATCTTTCTCAAGATAATCACGTAGATGCACTTCAATATCTTTTAAATCAAAAAGTCTGTTAATATTAAAAATTTTCGGCTGTTTCCCCTTAAAAATAACCTTGATCGTTCCTTTTGAACTGATCAATGCACTGTTTTTTGCGGAAATAATTCCATTATCAGCCAATTTTCTGATCTCATTCAGAAGGTCATCAACATTTAATTTCCCGAAAATATTTCGTCTGAAAATGAAAATAAGATCTTTCTCTTTAAGATCGAGTCCGAAATTATTGTTAATTTCTGATAATAATTTTTTAATTATGGATTTTTTTCTATAATACTCTTTCCTGGATTTTCTTATAAGATTTATCCAATTGTTTATTAATTCGGTTCTTTTCTTTTTTATGTCGGGAAGAAATTCATAAACGGGAATAACTCCGGATTTGATATTATCTTTCTTTTCGCGGGTCAATTCTTTATCAACAATAGTGAGATCTTTTTTTATAACAATATCATTTCTTAAAATATCTCCGGTTTTCAGGTTTGTATTTGTTATAGATTTTTTGGGAGGAATATATGAAAGCCAAGAAAGCAGCAGTAGAACAATTATTATAGGGAAATATGAGATAAGATTCTTTTTTTTCCTGTTATTGCCGACTTTAAAGTTGGATTTAAACGGATTTAGTTCAAATTTCATTTTTTCTCCGCATTTTCATATGCTCGTATAATTTCACGAACCAAATTGTGTCTGACGACATCACCGTCATTTAATCTGATAAACTCAATTCCCTTTATGCTATTAAGAATCTTTATAGGTTTGAATATTCCCGATCTCTGAGGGCTGGTAATATCAATTTGTGAAAGGTCGGCCGTAACGATAACTTTAGAGTTTTCGCCAAAACGTGTTAAAAACATCTGCATCTGTGAATTAATTGTATTTTGTCCTTCATCGAGTATGATAAAGGCATTATTTATTGTTCTGCCTCTCATATAGGCTAACGGTGCTATCTCTATTATCTCTCGTCCGATAAGGTCGGAAGTTCTTTCAAATCCTATAAGATAGTATAATGAATCGTATAAAGGTCTTAAATATGGATTTATCTTTTGTTGGATATCTCCGGGTAAAAAACCTAATTTTTCTCCTGCCTCAACAACAGGTCTTGTCAAAACGATTCTTTCAACTTTTTTGGATAGTAGATGATGAAGTGCGAGAGCAATGGCAAGAAAAGTTTTCCCTGTTCCTGCAGGTCCGAGAGCGAATACAAGATCGTTTGCAATTGAAGCTTTTATATACTGCTTCTGGTTAAAAGTTTTGGGATAAACCACCTTGCCGTTAATAACTATTTTATTTGACTCCATAAGCTCTTTACCAATGCTTGAGATCTTTCCTTCTCTTACCATACTGAGGGATAAATTAAAATCATTTTTATTAAAATCACTTTTTTCTTCTATTGTTTTAAAGAGATCTTCCATATATTTTTTAAATTTTTTTTGCTCTCCTTGATCACCCTCGAACATAATTTTATTTCCTCTTCTTGAGATAGATATATTGAAAAGATTCTCCAGTTTATCTAAATTCTTTTCAAATAAAGCAAGGAACTGACCTTTTTTATCTTCAGGGTATATGATTTCATCCATATTGCGGTTCTCTTAATTTAGTGAATTATATATTTCGAAGAAATAAAAGTCAAATCAATATATAGATAATAAATTCTTTGAAGCATTAATTTTTAATGCTATAATCTTTCACTGAAACAGAGGAATAAAATGACAAATTTACAGGATAGTGAATTTATTGATGAATATTTGAAACCATCATGGAAAAAACCGAGATTTTGGATATATTTCGGATTTTCAATATTGGTTTTAATCTCTTTAATTGTTATCAAAACCAAATTTATGGATGAATCCATTTCCGGAGAGGAACTTAAAAAATCCGTTAAGTTTTTTGACATTTCTAGTCGGTGGATCGAGAAAGAGAAGATCGAGGATGAAGATTTTAAAGGAATAGTTATGGTTCCTCAAATTTCCTTCAGAGTAAGAAATACTGGTAAAAGGACTCTGAAATATATATCTTTTCTGGCAGTATTTCGTGCACTTTATGAAGGTAAATCAATGGGCGATAGTTTGATAACGGCATTTAAAGAACCTTTATTGCCTGAAAAAGAGAGTAAAATGATAGTTCTGAATTCCGACTCGGGATACAGGACTCCTTCAAAACAGGTTTTTAAAATAATGAAAAAAGTATGGGGTAAAACCGTTGTCGAAATATACGGCAGATCCAGTAATTCAAAACTTACTTATCTGAAATCATTTTTTATAAGACAGATTGTTGAAGGATTGATTAATGAAGTTAAGATGAAATAATTTTTTGGGAGGAATAATGGCGGGCAAAAGATATATTTCAGGAAGTTTTGATGAAAGGGTAAGATCAGATTGCAGAATTGAGATGGAGATAGTCGGCTCCGGTGGAAATAGAATAAACATAAAGAGTAAGGTGGGAGTGCTTTTTGGAGAAAGTATTCGGAAACTAATAGAAGAAGGATTGGACTTTTTTAATATTAAGAACAGTGTTACGGAGATAGATGATAAGGGTGCTCTTCCTTTTGTGATTATGGCACGGCTTGAATCCGTTATAAAAAAGATCTATCCCGATGAAACAAAAAAGTTCTTGCCTGAGATATCAAACTCTTTTCCATCTTCAACTCGTGACAGATTCAGAAGATCAAGGTTATATCTCCCTGGCGATCAACCGAAACTTTTTATTAATGCGGGAGTACATAAACCGGACGGAATAATTCTCGATCTTGAGGACTCGGTATCACCGTCTGTAAAGGATGATGCAAGGTTGATAGTAAGAAATGCTTTGAGAGCGGTTGATTTTTTAGGAGCGGAAAGAATGGTGCGAATAAATCAGCTTCCGCTTGGTCTGAAAGATCTTGAAGAGATCATTCCTGAAAATCCGGACTTGATCCTTATACCGAAGGTTGAAAGCGGTGAGCAGATAAAACAGGTCGAAGATAGGATAGATTCTATTATCAAGAACAATAACGGTACCGAAAATATTTTTCTTATGCCTATAATCGAGAGTGCATTGGGGGTTTTAAATTCATTGGAAATTGCAGTGTCTTCAAAAAAAATTGCATCATTGGCTATAGGTCTGGAAGATTATACTGCAGATATAGGTACTGTAAGAAGCAAAGAAGGAAAAGAGAGTTTTTTTGCGAGATCAATGATCGTTAATGCTGCAAAAGCTGCCGGAATTCAAGCAATAGACACGGTTTTTTCCGATGTTAATGATATGGATGGATTAATGGAAAGTGTTCTTGAATCAAAAGCGTTGGGATTCGATGGAAAAGGTTGTATTCATCCGAGACAGATCCAGGTTGTTCATGATGGTTTTTCACCTTCTGAAAAAGAGATCGGGAAAGCAAAAAGAATTGTTCTTGCTTTTGAAGAAGCTGAAAAAAAGGGTTTGGGTGTCGTATCTTTGGGGAGTAAGATGATAGATCCGCCCGTTGTAAAAAGAGCTTTAAAAGTTATTGAACTGGCGTTGAGAGATGGAAAGCTTGATAGTGAATGGAGAGAGTCCGATGAAAAATAGTTATAAAACTAAAATGAATGCTGCGGGAAGAGAAGTTCTAACCGAAATAAACGGAGAAGAGCATATCCCGTATATGGGGGTTGGAAAATATAAAGTTAAGGGCAGAAAAGCGTCTCCTCCCATAAGATCATGTTACGATTATCCGGACGACGGAGATAAGAGAGTTAAATCTATAAAAGAGGCTCTTGTAAGATCGGGAATTAAAGACGGAATGACAATATCTACTCATCATCATTTAAGAAACGGTGATTATGTTGCAAATATGGTGTTTGATGCAGCCGCTGAACTTGGGGTTAAAAATTTAAGATGGTTTCCGAGTGCTTCTTTTCCGGTGCATGCACCGATAATAAAACACCTTGAAAGTGGAGTGATTCACCATATAGAGGGAAGTATGAACGGACCTTTAGGCAATTATGCATCAAGCGGAAAGATGAAGGGTGTTGGAGTGTTAAGATCTCACGGAGGCAGATATCAAGCGGTTCAGGATGGGGAAGTGCATATAGATATTGCAGTGATTTCCGCTCCCGCTGCTGATTTTTTCGGTAATGCCAACGGATTAAGAGGGAAAGCTGCATGCGGACTTCTCGGATTTGCTCTTGCCGATTCACAATATGCGGACAGAGTGGTTATTGTTACCGATAATCTTGAATCTTTTCCCTGTCTACCGTGGCAGATCCAAGGTAACAATGTTGATTTTGTTGTTGAAGTTGAATCAATAGGAGATCCGTCATTGATAATTTCGGGTACTACAAAATTGACGAAAAGTCCTGACAGGTTGTTAATTGCAGAACTTGCAGCTAAATTTGCACTGGAAGCAGGAATAATTAAAGATGGTTTTTCATTTCAGGCGGGAGCTGGAGGAACATCTCTTGCTTTTACAGTATTCCTAAGAGATATTATGAAAGAGAATGGAATTAAAGCAAGTTTTGTACGAGGAGGTTCTACTAAATATCTGACATCTATGTTAGAAGAAGGGCTGACTGATTTTATTCTTGACGGACAGACATTTGACCTTGATGGTGTAAGATCTATGAGGGAAAATCCGGGTCACCAATATACAAGCCCTTTCACAAGTTATAATTATCACGGAAAGGGGAATTTTGCATCGATGATAGATGTCGTTGCATTGGGAGCAACCGAAATAGATCTGAACTTCAATGCTAATGTTGTTACTCACTCGGACGGAAGGCTCCTTCACGGAATAGGAGGATGGCAGAATTGTCTGTTCGGAAGAACCGTAATATTGCCTGTTCCTCTTTTCAGAGACAGAATCCCGGTTATTGTCGACAAAGTCACAACTCTTACAGGACCGGGAGAATTGATAGATGTAGTCGTTACGGAACGAGGGATAGCAATAAATCCTTTAAGAAAAGATCTGATTAAAGCAGTGTCCGGAAGCGGATTACCATTAAGATCTCTAAAAGAATTAAAAGATGAAGCTGAAAAAATAGTAGGAGGAGCACCTTCAAAACCTAAATTCAAAGACAGGGTGATTGCCGCAATTAAATGGGTTGACGGAACGGTAATTGATGTTGTTAAGCAGGTGGATTTGTAATTGTCCTTTTGTCAGGGCATTCTCACTGTTTATTCTTCCTGCTGAGATGGAGATAAGATCAGGAGGATTAAGAGGTGTTGCACCGAGAGTAATAGCCCGCAAAGCTGTGAATAAACTTCTTGATGCACTTGGTCAGGAAAAGATTAAATAAAAAAATATAAAGATCTATTTAGAAATTTTACTGAAAAAATCAAGGAACATATTAAATTGTCTGCTTTTATCAAAGTTTTCAATCACATACTTTCTCCCTGCGATACCCATATTTTTCATTTTTTTTCTGTCCGAAGCCATTTTAATGATAAGATCCGTTAGTTTCTTAATATTACCCGGTTCGGTTAAGAATCCGGTTTTTTCGTCAATGACTATTTCCGGAATACCGGCAATATTTGAGGCTATTACAGGAATTTCCATAGCAAGAGATTCAAGAAGAACATTGGGTAATCCTTCTTTGTAAAGGCTTGGAAGAGTCAGCATGTCAATTCTACCGTAAACATAATTAGGCTCTCTTGTAAAAGGAAAAAATTTTACACTATCGGAAATATTCAGATCTGAAACTTTTGCTTTAAGCATTTTTTCATCGGGACCGTCGCCGACAAAAATCAGAAAGGCCTTAGGAAATACTTTAAGAACATTTTTAAAAGATTCCAATAAAACCGATTGACCTTTACGCTTTTCAAAAGATCCGATATTACCTATAACAGGAAAAATATCATCGGGCAGCAAATATCTTTTTTTTGATTCGGTGATAATATCGTTGTCGGGTTTAAACGAGGATATATCCGTACCCTGGTATATAAGGGAAATACCTTCTTTGGGGATATTGTAGTTTTCAATAAGATATTTACGGGTAAAATCCGTAATTGTAATGACATGGCTGTTAATCAAGGGATCCGGAAGATAGAATTCCCTCTTATATTCGGGAACAATTGTGCCTGTTTTAGGGATAAGTATGGTTTTAAGATTGAACTCTCTTATTACTTTTGCAGCAAAAACCGAACAGTGAAAACCGTCTCTCGGAGGATGAACCGTACAAACGGCAATATCACATTTTTCAAGGGCTGATTTCCATTTGTTTATTTCATTGCGTGGGTTTTCTTCGGTAATTTTTTCATAATCGTAACCGTTAACATCAGCACCTATTTTTTTACATTCGTTATAAACCCATGAATTTTCAGGTGTAATAACCGTAACATTATGTCCCATGGATAAAAATATTCCCGTCGCTTCCCTGACCCATATTTGAGTTCCACCGTGAAGAGGAGTATCTTCAATGAATCCGATGTTGAGTTTGTCGGTCACTTAAGAATCCTGTTTAATGATTTTTAATATTGAATTTAAAAATAATTTAAAAGATTCCTGCATACTGTCCTGACTGAATCTCTGTTTAACGGCTTCTCTGTTATGTTCCGTCTCTTTTTTATAGAAATCATTATCAAATATTAATGAAGTTATATTTTTAAGAAATTTATTTGAAAATTTTTCTTCAGGAAAAGGAATGAATTTGATCCGGAGAGATGGATCAAGATTAGCCCCGACAACATCATCAAAAACTTCATGAGGAGAATATCTGCTGCAGATTATCGGGATTTTAGCAGCTGAAGATTCAATGATAGGAAGTCCTCTTCCCTCTGTTTCACTTGGGAAAAGGATAATATTTGCAAGGTGATAGATATCTTCAATTGATAATCTTTTAAATCCTTTTTTTATAAAAATTCTATGTTCTTCGTTCCCTACCGAAAAACCTATAAATATTCTTTCAGCAATATCATCATCTAAATCTTTTATTATCTCCTTAAATTCATTTAAGATAGATATCAGGTATTCTTCATGTTCAATAGGTACGGGACCTGTTATATGAAGAAAAACCGATAATTCGTTATTTTTTTTCAAATGAGTTAGAAAGTTTTTAAAATTAAGAAGTGAAGATATCAACCGAATATCTTTTTCAATTCTTTTTCTGCCGATTATACGAGTAGGTTGAAGGAGATAAACAATATCTTTGGTGAGATCCAGTTCTCGGTTTCCTGCAGCAGAACATACAACCGGTTTCTGATTTTTCATCCAATCTTTTAACGATTTCAGGTGTTCATCAATAGTTTTTGGTGTAATTGTTTCATTTCCATCAGAAAGGATATGAGCCATCCTTAATCTTATTGATCTGATATCTTCATTTGTAAAATCATTAAAAAACCTGTCACTGAGAGAGGTAGATAATTCAAAAACATTTTTCTCTTCAAAACCGAGATTATTTATAAGATAAGAGGATTGTTCTTTGTTTATATTAACATGAATTGATTTTCTACCGTTCCAAGGAAATATTGCCTTGAAAAGTTTAAAAAAATCAGCATGTTTATGATTTGTAAAAAAGTGATCTCTGATGCCGGGCTCTTCATCATCATTTCTCTCTTCGGATGGTTTTCCACCTTCCCAGTAGAAATCGTGATTTGAGTTTAAAACAGGGATCCCGAAATATTCACTGACAACTATTGTTGAAATTGAGAAGGCGATATTTCCTGGATTTGAAAATATGTTGACAGGTATGAAAAGATTGACTTTATTCTGGTTTACATAGTGACCGAGACGTTCTATTAGAGAAATTGTCATCTTCCAGATCTGTTGAGATAAGATATCGGGTTCATTGGACTCAAGATCCCATGATTCAAGAAATAACCTTTTAAACCATTTACCTTTATCCCACTTATCCCATCCGTTAGCTCCGAATAAGCGGAATTTTTTCCATCGTGAGAGTAATACCGAGGCTGAACCTTTATGAAAATCTCCTCCTATAAGATGGATATCCGGTCTGTTCTTTTCAGGAAATATTGTCTCAAGGCTTTTTGCATACTTGGATATCTCAACTGAAACACCGTCTATACCGTAATCATATGTCAAAAAAGCTATTCCCGATGAAAAATATTCAAGATTATCCGAAGATATTTCATCGGAGACAGTATCCATCTTTTTAAGGTTTTGAAGGAAGGAGTAAATATCTGCCCAGCTTTTAGGTTCAAGAGCTGTCATTTCTTTCATCATTGAATCATATATATTCTTTTTCATATCTTTTCCTTGAAGTAGATTTTTAATAAAACTTCTATTGTTTAATTTTAAAGGTTTTGGGAAAATATTGCAAATTGAATAAGATTAATTGTTGAAATTTTGTTTTGGCAGTTATATTATTAAAAAAAAAAGAGTAAAAGATATGATATTTCAAAAATCAGATATAGTAGTTTTTTTAAACAGATTCAGCGGTTTGTAATATTTTTTAACTCAAACTATTTTTTTATTCAAAAAAACTGAAAAAAGGAGGATAGTATGAATATATGTGTATTCGGTTCAGGTCTTGTCGGAAGGCATATAGCCGTGGACATTATGAAGGATAATGATAATATTACATTGGTGGATTTTAATAAAGATAATCTTACAGAGGTTAAAAATAGATATGAGAAAATAGACATTATTGAATCCGATGTTACAAAATCGGAGAATGTTAACAAGATATTAAAGAACATGGATATTGCCGTCAATGCAGTTCCCGGATCAATAGGGTTTAAAGCTCTTAAAGATATTATCAATACGGGTACTGATGTTGTTGATATTGCTTTCTATCCGCAGGATCCGTTTGAACTTGACAATCTTGCTAAAGAAAAAGGTGTAATATCAATTGTTGATATGGGTATAGCTCCCGGAATAAGTAATCTTTTAGCAGGTTATTCTACAACATTTACGGACAAACTTATCGATGTTGCTATTTACGTGGGAGGACTTCCTAAAGTGAGAAAATTACCATTTGAATATAAGGCTGTCTTTTCACCGGCTGATGTTATAGAAGAGTATACAAGGCCCTCAAGATTAGTTGAAAATGGAAAAATTGTTGTAAAACCCCCGCTTACAGAGCCGGAATTTCTTGAGTTTGATAATATAGGAACTCTTGAAGCATTCAACAGCGATGGATTGAGAACTCTGATAGAAACTGTAAAATCTCTTAATATGAAAGAGAAAACCTTGCGATATCCGGGACATAGAGAAAAAATGAAACTTTTTGCAGATACAGGAATGTTTTCTATGGAAAAAATTAGTGTTAACGGAATTTCTGTTTCTCCTATGGATATTACTGCAAAATTAATGTTTGATCACTGGAAATTTACAAAAGACGATAGAGATTTCACGGTAATGAGAATTATCATCAATGGAGTTAAAAAAGGAGAAATAGTAAAATATACTTTTGATCTCTATGATGAGTATGATGAAAAAAACGGAGTTCATTCCATGGCAAGGACCACAGGTTACACGGCAGCTATGGGTGTTAGGTTAATAAGGGATAAAAGATTCGGAAGAGTTGGTATTTCACCTCCGGAATTTATAGGGATGGAAGACGGACTTAAAGATTATGTGCTTGAAGGTTTGAAAAAAAGAGATATATATTTCTCGGAATCTAAGATATCTATAAAAAAGGAATGAAATTTATAGAGATATTCTGACGGGTCATATCTTCTTTTTTTAAGGAGAATTTTTGGATTTAAAACATGCTGTTTTACTATTCATCTTATTATTGTTAGTTCTTTTTAGAAAAGAGTTAAAAAATAGCAGAAGAGTTAAATATCTTTTTAAAATATTAAATGTTTTTTTTTATCTCTATTTGGCGATTTTAGTAACTGTATTTGTTCTGGAGATAATAAAGAGTGTTTTTTAAGTCTATAAATAATTAAAGCACGGAAAAAACATCCGTGCTTTAATTAATCCTGATCATTCTCAGTTGATACACAATCAACATATATAAGATAACATTAAAAAACAGAAAATCAACTAAAAAATCAGATGATTTTTTTTTCTTTTAAATAATCTATAACTTGTTGAACTTCTTCTTCGATTGAAAGAGAATCAGCATCAAGAGTGATCTCCGGATTTAAAGGTGCTTCATAGGGAGCAGATATTCCGGTAAACTGAGGGATCTCTCCGCTTCTTGCCTTTTTATACAATCCTTTAGGATCTCTTTTTTCACAAGTCTCAACAGAGGCATCTACAAATATTTCTATAAACTTTCCTTCGCTAAGGAGACTTCGTGCAAAATCTCTGTCCTTTCTGTATGGTGAGATGAATGCAGTAGAGGTTATCACTCCGCAATCGGCAAATAGGTTTCCAACTTCGGAAATCCTTCTGATATTTTCTTCTCTGTCCTCAGGTGAAAAACCGAGATTTTTATTCAATCCGTGGCGTATATTATCTCCGTCAAGGACATAAGTGAGTTTGCCTTCTTTGTAAAGTCTAAAGGCTACTTCGTTAGCTACTGTGGATTTACCGCTTGCAGAAAGCCCGGTAAACCATAAAAGAACTCCTTTCTGATCAAGTAATTTTTCCCTGTCTTCTTTTTTGACAAGATTGTCGTGCCATACAACATTTGTTGCTTTTTGTTCAGTCATTTTTTCTCCGTAAAAAAAAGTAAAATATCAGAAAATTTTTTACAAATCAAATTTCTTGAACAAATCAGAATTTTAATGTAACATTTTTAATTAGGCAGGAAATTATTATGTTAAATAAAAACAAAAAAATATCCGGAATTTTAAAAAGCTTAGGTCCGGGGTTATTATGGGCGGGAGCTGCAATCGGAGTTTCTCATCTGGTTCAATCAACTAAAGCCGGAGCGGTTTACGGTTTTGCTCTGATCTTTATAGTTATTCTTGCCAATCTCTTTAAATATCCTTTTTTTGAATATGGAACAAGATATGCCGCTTCAACGGGGAAAACATTATTAAACGGCTATATGGAGATGGGCAGGGGATATTTTATTCTCTATATTATTCTTACTTTTATGACTATGTTTACCATACAGGCTGCAGTTACCGTGGTTACTGCCGGATTATTGTCGTGGCTTTTCGGTAATGCAATTCCCATTCTCGGATTTGTCGTTATTATTCTTATATTTTCAATGATCCTGCTTTTATGGGGCAAATATTCAATGTTGGATAAATTCATAAAATTTATAATTGTTCTTTTAACATTGACAACGGTTATTGCACTTATAGCGGCCATAGGTAAACAGGGGCTGAAATTAAGAGAGGTAACACCTCTTCCGGACATTTGGGCTCCGGCAGGAATAATGTTTATGATAGCACTTATGGGCTGGATGCCTTCGGCTATAGATATTTCCGTATGGAGTTCTATCTGGACTCTGGAAAAAAGAAAACAGACAGGCTATAAATCAACCTTAAAAGAAGCACTTTTTGATTTTAATCTCGGATATATCGGCACATCGATAATTTCACTCTTTTTTCTGATTCTCGGAGCACTTGTGATCTTTGGAAGCGGCAAAGTTTTATCACCTAAGGGATCTGTTTTTGCAGGTCAGTTTATATCAATTTATACTGAAAGTATAGGAGAGTGGAGCAAATATATAATTGCGGTTGCGGCTATTACTACAATGTTCAGTACAACACTGACATGTCTTGATGCTTTTTCAAGGGTTCTGGAAAGGTCGACAAAAATTGTTTTTAAAAACAAAAAGATCACTTATTCCAAAAATCTCTATTTTTACTGGATGATCTTAGTTTTTCTCGGAACAATTCTACTGTTAGGTTTTCTTAGTGGAAGTATGGGGTTCATGGTGAATTTAGCGACAACATTATCGTTTATGACAGCTCCGGTTCTTGCAGTCCTTAACTTCAAAGTTGTAACATCGCCGAGAATGCCTGAATATGCGGTCCCGCCTTTATGGCTAAGGTTATTAAGCTGGGCAGGAATTGTATTTCTGACGGGGTTTAGTTCTATTTATCTCTATTTTAGATTTATTGTATGAGAATCGACTCTTTTTCCCAGTATAATAAAAATAATAAAAACCGCTAATAGTGAAGACCCGATAGAAATCAAATATGGGATTCCGAATGATACCGGAATAATGCCGAGTAAAAGTGCAATGAAAGCTACGGTTAACGCATAGGGGAGTTGTGTCCTCACATGATCAATATGATCGCAGGAGGATGCCATTGAACTCATGATAGTTGTATCGGAGATAGGGGAGCAGTGGTCACCGAAAACCGAACCGGCAAGAACTGAAGAGATTGTTAGGATCAG
>Ga0256845_1001230_pt1 | contig 21090 bp, 13 predicted proteins | sample RiftiametaG_FD_189101 | JGI IMG/M metagenome (GOLD analysis project Ga0256845, IMG submission 189101) | Tube worm associated microbial communities from hydrothermal vent at the East Pacific Rise, Pacific Ocean - Riftia | ecosystem: Host-associated > Annelida > Integument > Unclassified ...
CTTACGCCGGCTCATCCAGAATCCTGAAAAAATAGTGGGGGAATATATTAAAGAAGGGGATACGGTTGTAGATCTTGGCTGCGGTCCTGGGTATTTTTCCATAGATATGGCTAAAATGGTGGGAAAAACCGGTCGGGTCATATCAGTGGATCTTCAGCCTGAAATGCTTAAAATAGTGGAGAAAAAGGCAAAAAAACAAAATCTTTCCCGGAGAATTACACTTTACAACTGTACCCAGGATAAGATCGGTCTCAACCCGGAGGACGTGGCAGCAGATTTTGTTCTTGCATTTTATATGGTTCATGAGACCCCTGACCCGGATAAATTTTTGCAGGAAGTGAAAACATTTTTAAAAAAGGATGGTAAATGCCTGATTGTTGAGCCAATATTTCATGTGTCCAAAAAACATTTTCAAAATTTAATCCAAAATATTAAAGATATCGGGTTTACCATTCTGGGCAGCCCTTTAAAAAAAGGCGGCAGAAGCCTTTTGGTATCGTTTTAAGTAATATACACAGGTATATGTTTTATTTATATTTTCGGGTGAGAACTGCTGAAAAATATTTTAAATATTTGATTTTCAATCTTTGGCAGGGTAATATTCTTTCCATGGACACTATAATACATAAAAACACTGATCAATATGACCCGTTTTTTAAAATTTATAATGAGTTGATGAAATGTAAGGTTGAGGATATTCTCTTGGTTTCCTGCCCCTATGATGCATTTATCATGGAAGAGGAGGGTAAACTTGCACCAAGGATTATCAATGAATACCAAGGACTTAATTTGTCAAGACCGCCTAAGTTGTCCTGGGTCTCATCCGCAGAAAAGGCTTTTAAAAAGCTTTCTGCGAAAAAGTTTGATCTGATCATTGCCATGCCGAGTCTTGATGATGCAAGCATAAATGATTTTGCTAAACAATTAAAAAAAGAACATCCTGATCTTCCTTTTTATCTGCTTGTACACAATACTAGTAATATTCATAATTATATAGATAGAAAAGATGATGGCGCCATTGATAGAGTATATGTATGGGGTGGGAATGCTGATTTGCTCCTTGCAATAATAAAAAATCGCGAAGATATGATGAATGTCGAGTTTGATACGAAAAATGCCAATGTCAGAGTCATAATTCTGGTAGAGGATTCACCATATCATTTTTCAGCGTTTTTGCCTGTTTTGTATAAGCAGATAGTGGAACAGACCCAGGCAGTTATTGATGATTCTTTAAATGAAGATCACAGGTTACTGCACATGAGAGGCCGACCCAAGGTACTTGTTGCCCAGAATTATGAAGAGGCATGGAGCCTTTATAAAAAATATAAGCCATATATGTTGAGTGTTTTTTCTGATATGAGATTTCCCAAAAAAGGGGAAATATATGAAAAAGCAGGGTATGAGCTTTTAACACGGATAAAAAAAGAAAACCCTGACCTTCCTCTTCTGGCTTTGAGCACAGAAGAGCAGTTAAGGGAAAAGGTTACTAATATTCCGGCAGTATTTATTAATAAAAATTCATTAAACCTTAATGATAGAATTCAAAAATTTTTTGTTAAATCTCTGGGGTTTGGTGATTTTGTTTTTAGAATGCCGGATGGGAAAAAAATTGCCAGGGCTTCTGATTTGAGAACAATCGAAAAGCTTTTACCGGATATTCCTGACGAATCAATATTGTTCCATGCAAGGAACAATGATTTTTCAAGGTGGCTAATGGCAAGATCGGAAATAGATCTTGCCTTAAAACTCAGACCCTATAAAATTAACGATTTCCCCATTGTTAAAGAGATGAGGCAATTTATTATTTCATTGATTAACAACAGGCGTAAAAGACGTCGCCAAGGTGTTGTTATTGATTTTAATTCAAATAAATTTGATTCTGATACAGCTTTTATTAAAATAGGGAAAGGCTCTTTGGGTGGGAAAGCACGCGGTCTTGCCTTTATGGCATCCCAGCTCAAAAAAACAGAGATTTTATTTGAAAAATTTCCTGATGTTGAATTTACTATTCCTAAAACCCTTGTTATTACAACAGAGGGGTTTCAATCGTTTATTACCATTAATGATCTTGCTCTATTGCTTGAAGACTCAGTCAATTATGATGATAATACAATAATTGAAAAATTTTTAGATGCAAAGCTGCCGGATTGGCTTGAGACTAATTTAAAAATATATCTTGAGCATGCAGAATTTCCCATTGCAGTCCGTTCTTCAAGTTTGTTTGAAGATGCTCATTATCAACCCTTTGCAGGGCTTTATAGAACATATATGCTGCCAAACTCAGACCCTGATTTTAATTTGCGATTTTTAAGTCTTACGCGGGCAGTTAAGCTTGTTTATGCGTCAACATATTTAAAAGCACCCAAATCCTATGCAAAAAGCACAATGCATAGAATAGAAGATGAAGAAATGGGAGTTGTTATACAGCAATTAATTGGCAGCCGCCACGGGGATTATTTTTATCCATCAATTTCCGGCGTAGCCCAATCATATAATTTTTATCCCATTGCAAGCCTTAAGCCTGAAGACGGTATCTCATATATAGCTCTTGGTCTTGGTAAAATTGTTATGGAGGGAGGAAAAGTTATCAGGTTTTGCCCGAAACAACCCCAGCTCCTTCCCCAGTTTTCCCAGGTTGATGATATTTTAAAAAATGCCCAATCGTTTTTTTATGCCTTGAAAATGGCAAAGCCTGAGAATGATCGAATATTTTCAAGTGATTGCAATGATGATCCCTATGTGGAAAAAATTGATATAAGCGATGCTGTCTCTCATCCTGTTATACAGTCACTTTCATCAACATATTTTCCTGCTGATAATAAAATAAGGGATATGTTTTCCAAATCAGGTTATCCTGTTTTAACCTTTGCAAGCGTTTTAAAATATAATACTTTTCCTCTGACAAAAATACTTGAAGAAATAACAACAATAGGAAGTAAATGGATGGGAACTTCCATTGAGATTGAATTTGCCGTAAATCTTGCACCAAAAGACGGCGAAAGACCTGAATTTTCTCTTCTCCAGATAAGACCCATGGGCAGATACAGGCAGAATATGGATATAAAAATTAAGGAGCAGGATAAAAAAGATGCTTTTTGTTTTTCAACCATGTCCTTAGGTAATGGTGAGTATAAAGATATCTTTGATATTATATATGTTGATCCTGAAAAATTTGATTCGGCTAAAACCATGGATATTGCAGGGGAAATCAATAAATTAAATGCAATATTTAATAAAACGGAAAAGAAATACCTGCTTATTGGTCCGGGAAGATGGGGGTCATCTGATCCATGGCTTGGAATCCCTGTATCGTGGAATGATATCTCCAATGTGGGTGTAATGGTTGAAACCACAATTGAAAGCATTAAAGCAGATCCGTCCCAGGGCTCACATTTTTTTCAGAATATTACTTCCCTTGGCATCAGTTATATAACTGTGCTGGACAAGGGACAGGACTTTATTGATTATGGTTGGCTTAAAAATCAGACCTCGGAAAATGAAACTGATTTTTTAAGACATTTAAGTTTTAAACAACCTGTTAAGATATTGGTAAATGGTAAGACATCCCAGGCAGTTATAAAAAAGGTCTGATTATAATGGCTAAATTAAAATTAAGACCTTTTTTAATTTTTATTTTATTTTTTTTTCTTTTCATTGTTTCGTGCAGGTCTTCAGATGATTCTTTGTCTTTGTCAGGGAATACAACCGGGATCAGTGACCATGAAATTCTTATTGGTTCTTCTCTTGCCCTGGGCGGTCATGCAGGATACCTTGGCACCCAGATGCTCCATGGCGCTCTTTCATATATTAATCATATTAATGAAAAAGGTGGTGTCCATAAAAGAAAGATCAGAGTTATTGCCTTGGATGACGGATATGAGCCTGCAAGATGCCTTTATAATACCCAGGAATTAATTCTTAAAAAAAAAGTGTTTTCCCTGTTTTGCTATGTTGGAACACCAACCACAGTAAGGATAATTCCTTTGATTAATGAGGCAAAGATTCCCCTTGTCGGCATGTTTACAGGGGCAAGCAGGTTAAGATATCCTGTGAATAAATACCTTATTAATATAAGAGCTTCGTATTACCAGGAAACAAAAGCTGCTGTTGATTTGCTGGTAAAAGAGATGAAATTCAACCGTATTGCAGTTTTTTATCAATATGATGAATATGGGTTTGACGGATTGCGGGGAGCGGAAATTGCCTTAAAGCAATATGATTTAAAACCGGTTGCCAAAGGCTCATATGTAAGAGGCACCCTTGATATAGAGTCAGGGCTTGGAAAAATAATAAAATCAGGTGCCCAGGCAGTTATCATGATAGGGACCTATGATTCCTGTGCAAAATTTATCAGGGTTGCAAAAAAAAGAAAATTTTATCCTGTTTTTCACAATGTTTCATTTGTTGGTTCCAAAGAGCTTGCAAGAAGGCTTGGAAAAGACGGAGAAGGAGTTATTGTAACCCAGGTTGTACCGCCTCCAAAACAGGAACCTGGCAGACCCCTTTTGTCAGGAGTCGGAGAATATATAAAATTACTTGGTAAATATTATCCTGAAAGCAAGCCAAGTTTTGTGGGGCTTGAAGGCTATATTAATGCCCGGGTGCTTGTGGAAGGGTTAAAAAGAGCAGGTGCAGATATTACAAGGGAAAAATTTATTAAGGCAATTGAGTCAATTAATGATTTTGATCTTGGGATTTCCAACAGGCTCTCTTTTGGGAAAGATGATAACCAGGGGCTTGACAGAGTCTATTTCACAAAAATCATGAACAAAGAACTTGTTTTAATTAAATGAATTTTTTTAATAAATTAAGCTTAAAAAATAAGATTTTTATTTCCTGTCTTGGGTTTATTCTTCTGGTCAGCCTGGTTATTGCGCTTTTTACAAGATGGCTGCTCATATCAAGTCTTACAACGGAATTGAAAAAAAGGGGAACAGGTATTGCCCAGACCATTGCAGATTCCGCAAGGGTATATATTTTGACAAAAAACAAGGCTGAACTTACTGCCATTGCCTATGATGCAAGGCTCGGGAATAAAAAGGATATTGTAAATTATCTTATATTAAGTGATAAAAACGGCAATATACTTGCCCATACTTTTACAACATTTTTCCCTGATAAATTAAAAGATATTGCAGAAAATATTGATTGCAGAAAAAAAAGTATTAATTCCTTAAATATTGCAGATTATTCGGTTTTCCATATTGCTGTACCTGTAAAAGAAGGTCTTTACACAATAGGATCTGTCCAGGTTGGTGTGGATAAGCGCCATATTGAAAAATTGATATCCAAACTGCGCCTTCTTTTTTTAAGCTTTCTTTCTGCTGTGACAATCATATTTTTTTTTATAAGCCATCAGCTTGCAAGGCATATAACAAAACCTGTTTCTTCTTTAATAAAATATACGGACCAGCTCACCCACGGAGATTTCACCATTGGCTCTGATAATGAGTCAAAAATTAATCCGGACAGCTTACCCATGGTTGGAGCCACAAAAGAAGATGAAATCGGAAAGCTTACAGCTTCTTTTATTAAAATGACTTCAAAAATAAAAATATCCACCCGGAAGCTCATGGAATCGGAAAAAAAGTATAAATCCCTTTTTACAGCAGGACCAAACCCTGTTTTTGTAATTAACAGACAAAATTTCATAATCCTTGATGCAAACCAAAAAGCCCTGGAATTATTTGGCTATGAAAGAAAAGAGCTTTTGGGTATAAATTTTTTAAGTCTTGGTAATCTTGAACCTGAAAAATTTACAAGGGATTATCCCGAAGGCAAGTCCATTGTCATAAGCTCTAAAATAAAATTTTATAAAAAAGATGGAGGTTCTGTTTTTGTAAATATCCATGCAAGCCCTGCAAGATACCGGGAAGCAAAGGCTTTGATCGTGGCAACAACAGATATAACAGAGCTCATTGAAAAGGATTCCCAATTGATCCAGGCAAGTAAAATGACAAATCTTGAAAAAATGTCAGCCGGTATTGCCCATGAGATTAATCAGCCCCTGAATGCAATAAAAATGGGGAGTGAATACCTTGTGATGATGAATGAAAAAAATAAAAAAATTGATAAAGATGATTTTAATATGGTTATTAATGAAATAAGCGCCCAGGTTTCCAGGGCTGCCGAAATTGTAAACAGGCTGAAAAAATTTTCCAGAAAAGCTGATTTTGCAAGGGAGGTAATTAATATTAATAATTGTATACGATCGGTAAATAAGATTATCGGAAGACAGATAACCCTTCAGAATATTGAGCTTAAATTTGACCTTGATCTGTCAATCCCGCCGGTGCTTGCCCATAATAACAGGATAGAGCAGGTGATATTTAACCTTGTAACCAATGCAAAAGATGCTGTAAACCAGAGAATTGAGACCAGTATGAATATGGCCAGGGGTAAAATAATAATATCCTCGTTTTGTGAAAATAATAATGTTGGGCTTATGATATCTGATAATGGCATTGGCATAAAACCAAGCGATGAAAAAAAAATATTTGAATCCTTTTACACAACAAAGGAAATGGGAGAGGGAATGGGTTTGGGGCTGCCCATTATTCAGGGTATTGTAAAGGATTATAACGGAACAATAATCGTTGATTCAACCTGGGGAAAGGGAGCAGCCTTTAAAATTCTTTTTCCTGCCCATGATAAAAAGGATAAGGAAAATGATTAAAATACTTGTAATTGATGATGAAAAACCGACTCTTTCCATGTTTCAGCTTTTTTTAAAAGCCTATGGGTATGAGGTTTACATTGCAGAAGACGGTGAAAAAGGGCTTGAACTTTTCAATAAAATCAAACCTGAAATTGTTTTTACAGACCTTAAAATGCCTGGAATGGACGGTCTTGAAGTCCTTGAAAATATAAGAAATTCAAATATCAAATGTGAAGTGATCATTATCACGGGTCATGGTGACATGGAAAAGGCTGTTAAGGCTCTTGATCTTTCGGCATCTGATTTTATTAATAAGCCCGTTGAAAGGCAGGCTTTGAATTCTGCATTGATCCGGGCAAAAACAAGGATTAACCGATCCGGAACAGAAAAGTTCAGCCTTAAAACCAGACAGACAGGAGATATGGTAAACATTAAAATACAAGGAAGATTATCATTGTCTGCCAGGGATATATTATTGGATTTTTTAAAATCTGAACCTGAAAATAAATTTACCAAAGCAAGAATAGTTTTTGATGACGGTTTTTCCATAAATCAGGCGGGAATTTCTGCTTTGATAAGTTTTGTTAAGGATATTAAAGATAAAGGTGCCAAGGTGTCCATGGAAGGTCTTTCCTATAATTATATCCGTTTTTTTGAAATGGCAGGAATTAATAAGTTTGCAGATATTCTTGAGGCAAAAACCGATGAATAACAAAATATGATAGATGCCAAGAAAAAATACAACGTTCCTGAAGTAATAGATGCACTTGAACGTCCCAGGCTTTTTTCTCTTCTTGATAAAAACAGGCAAAAAAGGGTTTTTTTAATCACGGGTCAGGCTGCCCAGGGCAAATCAACACTTATTGCATCATATTTTTCTTTATCTGAAAATAAATTATCAAGGGATCAAACCATATGGCTTCACCTTGATAAAACACAATCAGATCATATAAAATTATTTGATTATATATTTAATGCCTTTGCCAATACTTTTGGGGATAATGAATATTTTAAAAATTTAAAAAATTCCCAGGCAACTTTGGGTGTTGGCAAAGATATTATAAGGTATAGTGAAATATTAATTGATCTTTTTAACACCATTGATAAAAAAATAAATATAGTAATGGATGATTTAGAGGTGCTTGAGGGTAAGTCCTCTGACCTGTCAAGCCTTTTTCTGATCCAAAATATTATAAAAGATATTCCTGCAAATATATCTTTATTTTTATTATCAAGGCAGATGCCGTGTTTTTCCATTGAAAAAATGAAAATGGAAAAAAAAATATTTGTAGTAAATAATGAAGATTTAAGGTTTACCCTTGATGAAACAAAAGAATTTTTTCAAAGATTTAAAAATAATAAAACCCTGGATTTAAAAAAGATAAAAAAAATTCAGGCTGCCACAGAAGGATGGGCAGGCGGACTTACCCTGGTTCTGGAATCAATGCGCAAAACCCCTGATTTAACAAATCTGCCTGACCATATTGCCAAAAATGCCTTTTCTTTTTTTTCCGAGGAAATCTATTCTTCCCTGCCGGATAGCACTAAAAAATTTTTAATGAAAACTTCATTGTTTGAATTGATTGATCCCCGGGTGCTGGCTGATTTCTGCAGGGATATTCCCGATTATATTTTGATTTTAAACCAATTGGAAAAAAGAAATCTTTTTATTCAGAGGGTTGATTCTTCGGGGTTGTGGCCAGTGTACCGGTATAATAAAATTTTTAAGACCTTTCTTAAAAAGAAGCTTTTAAGACAAATAAGCCTGGATGAATATAGAAAATTAAATATTGAAGCGGGAATGATTTTTTTTGAAAAAAAAGAATATGAAGAGTCTGTGCATTATTTTATTGAGGGCAGGGACAATGCCCATATTTCAAAAATAATAAAAATCGTTGGAACTGATTTTGTTATCAGGGGCAGATTTGCAGACCTTAACACCTGGATAAAAAACCTTCCTGATGAGCTCATATGGAAGGATCCCTGGCTGATTTTTTACCTTACCATGACAAGGCGCATCAAAGGTGGAGAACAGAATATTAAAGATTTTAAAATTGCCTTGTCCCTGTTTGAAAAAAATAATGATATCAGGGGAGCAATTTTATGCATTGCTTATCTGATAGAAGCCAATGTGTTCATGCGAAAACCTTTTCACATAATATCCACCTGGATTGAAAAAGGTGAAAATCTTCTTAAATCAATTGATTTTGACATGTGGTTTGTGTGGGCAAGGACTTTATTGTGGCAGCAGATAGGATTTGGTTATATTGCAGGGAACGGCTATATTTTAAAGGGGATTTCAGCCTGTAGGAATGCTGTTGTTCTATCGGCTAAGATCAATAATGGTGTTCTTAAATTAAATGCTTCCATTGTAATGGTTCTAGGATATGTCCAGGCCGGGGATTTTACCAATGCAGAGATGATTTTATCCAAAATTAAAAATTTAACAAAAGAAGGAATTCACCCTGAATACAGGGTATTAAAAAATCTTGTTAATATTGATTTTGCCATGAAAAAAGGTGAATTTGAAAAGTGCAGAGATTTATTAATAAAAGCAGAATCAGACATTGAAAAATTCGGATTTCTTTTTCTTTACCCGGGCTTTATTGAAGCTAAGTCAATGTATTATATTTATACTCAAAATTATAAAGATGCTGAAAAAACGCTTGAACATTTGTCTGATTTTTCAATACTTGAGGGCAATGATTTTTATAAGGGTATTGCCCATGGCATCAAAGCTGTGAATCTATATCACCAGGAAAAATATGATGCCGGCGAAGAACAGGCTTTAAAAGCGCTTTCCATTATGGAAAAAACACAAAGAAGCGATATCCACCTTTTCTGGATAAAGCAGATTCTGGGTTTTATTCTTTTGCACCAGGGGAAATTTGACCGGGCTGAACACTATCTCTATCTTTGTTTTGATTATTTTAAAAAAATTTTATTAGATTTTTCCCATACTGAGACAAGTTTTGCCCTTGGTCTTGTTTTGTGGGAAAAAAATGAGAAAAAAAAAGCAGAACAATATATTGCATCAGGCATAAAAAAAGCTGCCAGGGAAAAATATCTGCATTTTAATGTGATGAGCCTGAAGGATTTTACCAGGGCAGTTGTTCTTGCCCAACCCTGTGATGACCATGAAAATTTTGCAGATTATATTGTTCATGTTTTATCTTCCAGACTTTTTCAATATATTCCTTGTGAGATTAAGAAAATTTTATCTGAAAATAAAAAAGCAGACCCTGGAAGATTCAAAAAAATTTATAAACTTGCTCTGCCAAAACTTAAAATTAATACATTGGGAGGGTTCCATATATTTAAAAATGATAAACTTGTTGAAAATCTTAACTGGGAAGGAGTTAAGCCCCAGTTACTTTTAAAGGCAATTGTTTTTCACGGGGGAAAGGAAATCCCCAAGGATGTTCTTATTGAAGATATCTGGCCTGAATCAAATACAAAAACAGGCAATAAGAATTTTAAAATAAATCTTCACCGCCTTCGCAAAGCTTTAGAACCTAATGTTGATCAAAATTTTGGTTATTCTTATATAATCCATAAATCATCCCTGATATCCTTTGACGCTGACCTTGTCACCATTGATATAGACGAATTTCTAAAATATTGTTTAAAAGCAGATCAAAAATTAAAAAACAATCAAATTAAGGATGCTGTGTTATTTTATGATAAAGCTGTTCAATTATATAAAGGAGATTATTTTATTGAAGACCCTTATGTGGAATGGCTCATTGCTAAACGGAATCGTTTGAAAATGAAATTTATTGAGATTTTGGAAAAAAAAGCATTGGCACATAAAACCTTAAAACAAAATAATATGGCAGGCAAAACCTGGGAAAAAATTTTAGGAATAGATCCCTTATTTGAAAGGGCATACCAGGAATTAATGAAAATATATTCAGGATCAGGTAGAAAAAACAAAGCATTGAATATGTATAAAGAGTGTAAAAATATATTTAAAAAAGAGCTTGATATTTCTCCGGATAATAAAACCATACAAATTTATAATCACTTGAGGAGTAATGATTATTAAAGTGGCTTTAACTAAAATCCTCAGCCGGTTTTAGTTTTGCCTTGTTGTATAGACCACAGCAGGAAATTGGTTTTCCTAATATTAAGTCACCATAGAATTTATGGATCATTGATCAATGTTTTTTCTTTAAATATTTCAAGATAACGCACCTTTAAAAAACGGGTTATGGCTTGCTATAATATTTTTTTCCATCTCTAATACATATTTAGGTCTTTCTTCTTCTTTCCAGCGGGGGTATCCTCCCTGCCAGACATATTTGATTATTTCATGAAAGACTGGTATGTCAAACAGATATGGACCGATCCTGATTTTATTTTCTTTGGTAAAAGTAATGATTAGTTCAGTTTGTCTGGAAAATTTATCAAGTTCCTCATTGATAATTTTTTGAGTATTAAATCCTTTTGGATTCTGCTTAAAATTTTTAGGGTCCAATGGAAAAGGAAACAGTTTGTATATTTTCCCTATGAATCCTGTAAATCTCACTCCATGGATGGCTCCCATAAGGTCTCCAATATCATCCAAATTTTCTATTACATTGACAGTATACATCCAGGTTGCACGCTCGGTCACATCCTTAATTGCCATTTGACCCATCCATTTACAAAACCTGTTCGCAAAAAAAAAATAATTTTCTAAAAGCAATATGTCTGACTCAATATTGAAAAAACCAAATGCAATATCTCCATGGCTTTTTGATTTAAAAGATAATGGCATTTATTTTATCTCCTCCTCTGATATTTACTATAAAGAAGCCTATCTTAACATAGAATATGTTTTGATACTTTCTTTTTTAAGAGAATCCAATACAGAATATTATGATTATTTTATTGGAAGAAGGCGCAGTTGTTTTCTAGAAATAAAAATGACATGGTAGGGAACTGGTACAAAAAAACAGTGTCGATAGTGTAACCTGCAGCTTTGTAACCTTTCTGTAACTTGTATGTGCTATGGATTAAACTCAAGGTTTGAGTTTGATTTTTGTAAGAGATTAATATCAAAAATCTTTATACGAATTTTAAAGAAAGGAGTAAAGCTATGCAGGTTACACGACGGAAGTTTATTAAGATTTCCAGTGCTACTGCTGCCGGGCTTGCTGTTAGCAGCCTTGGTTTTAGTTTGAAAGAAGCAAGAGCCCATACCCAGATGCTCAAAACAAAGTATGCAAAGGAATCTACCACAATTTGCTGCTATTGTGCAGTTGGATGCGGAGCCATTGTCCACACAAGCAAAAAAGGCGATGGCAGGGTAATCAATATTGAAGGTGACCCTGACCATGTGATTAACCGCGGAGCTCTTTGTGCAAAAGGATCTGCCATAAGCCAGCTTGTGGAAAACCAGAACAGACTCACCGAACCCATGTACAGGGCTCCTTATTCCGGAGAATGGAAAAAAGTTTCCTGGGACTGGGCTTTAAACAAAATTGCACAAAAGGTAAAACAAACCAGGGACAAAGCTTTTAACTTTAAAAATAATAAGGGACAGGTGGTAAACAGAACAACCAATATTGCATCGGTTGGAAGTGCTGCCATGGACAATGAGGAATGCTGGATATATCAGGCACTTATGCGGGCTTTGGGGCTTGTATATATTGAACATCAGGCAAGGATCTGACACAGCGCAACTGTATCGGCTCTGGCAGAGTCGTTTGGTCGCGGTGCAATGACAAATCACTGGATTGATATTAAAAACAGTGATTGTATTCTTATTATGGGAAGCAATGCTGCTGAAAATCATCCAATATCTTTTAAATATGTGACCCAGGCCCAGTCAAAGGGTGCAAAATTGATCAGTATTGATCCAAGGTTCACAAGGACTTCATCAAAGGCTGATATCTATGCTCCTTTGAGGTCAGGCACTGATATTGCTCTTCTTGGCGGTATGATAAAATATATCCTGGATAATAAATTATATAATAAGGAATATGTGGCAGAATATACCAATGCAGGATTTCTGGTAAATAAAAAATTTAAATTTACCAATGGTAAATTTTCAGGTTTTAATGCAAAGAGCAGAAAATACGATAAAACTACATGGGGATTCCAATTGGATAAAAATAAAATCCCTAAAATTGATAGAACTCTTAAGCATAAACATTCTGTATTTTCTCTTTTGAAAAAACATTATGCAAAATATGATGTAAAAACAGTATCAAAAATTACAGGAACCGATGTAAAAGATCTTCTTAAAATATATAAAACATATGCTGCAACAGGAGCTAATGGCAAGGCCGGCACAATTATGTATGCCATGGGCTGGACCCAGCATACTGTTGGGGTGCAGAATATCAGATGCATGGCAATGATTCAATTGCTTCTTGGCAATATGGGAGTTGCAGGGGGAGGTGTTAATGCCCTCAGGGGAGAATCAAATGTTCAAGGGTCAACAGACCATTGTCTTCTCTGGCATATTCTGCCCGGATATTTAAAAACCCCAAGGGCATCCAATACAAATCTTGCAGCCTATAATAAAAAATGGACCCCTAAAAGCAATGACCCGCTCAGTGCAAACTGGTGGGCAAATACACCAAAATACTCGGTCAGCCTTTTAAAATCGTTTTTTGGTGAAAAAGCAGATAAATCCAATGATTTTGGATATTCATGGCTGCCCAAGGTTGATGATGGCAAGGCTTATTCATGGTTTGATATATTTGATGATATGTATAAAGGAGATATCCAGGGATTTTTTGCCTGGGGTCAAAACCCTGCCTGCAGTGGTGCCAACGGTGCAAAAACAAGAAAAGCACTGGAAAAACTTGATTGGCTTGTAAATGTAAATTTATTTGATAATGAAACAGGATCTTTCTGGAAAGGACCTGGCGTTAAAACATCTGAAATCAAGACAGAAGTGTTTATGCTGCCTGCATGTGCTTCTGTGGAAAAGGAAGGTTCCATTACAAACAGCGGGCGCTGGATGCAATGGAGATACCAGGGACCAAAACCCCTTGGAAATTCCTTATCAGACGGCGATATTATCATGGAACTCGGTAATAAAATTAAAAAGCTCTATGCAAAAACCGGAGTTTTTTCCGAGCCTATTCTTAATTTGAAATGGGATTACCAGACCAATGGTGAATATGATTCCCATAAGGTTGCAAAGGAAATAAACGGATATTTTACAAGGGATGTAAAGGTTAAGGGTAAATTATGTAAAAAAGGAACCCTGGTTCCAAGTTTTGCCTGGCTCCAGGCAGACGGATCAACATCTTCTGCCAATTGGCTCTATTGTAATTCCTATACTGAAAAAGGTAATATGGCAGCAAGAAGAAGTAAAAAAGATGCTCCCAATAATATAGGTCTTTATCCTGAATTTTCATGGTGCTGGCCTGTGAACAGACGAATCATTTATAATCGTGCATCTGTGGATCCTCAAGGCAGACCATGGGATAAAAAAGATTGGGTTGTCAAATTTAAAGGCGATGTAAAAAACGGTAAATATATTTCCAAAAAATGGGTGGGCGATGTGCCTGACGGCGGATGGTATCCCCTGGAAAACCCTGACGGTACAAGGAGAAAAGATTCAAAATATGCCTTTATAATGAGAAAACACGGTCATGCCCAGATATTTGGACCTGGCAAAGCTGACGGACCTTTTCCTTCCCATTATGAGCCCATTGAAACCCCTGTTAAAAAGAACCTGCTCTATGCAAAGCAATTGCAAAATCCAGTGTCTGTCACATATTCAACAGATATTGACAAATATGCACTGCCTGATTCAAAATTCAATATTGTCTGCACAACATATCGTGTATCAGAGCATTGGCAGACAGGTTTAATGACACGTCCCCAGGAATGGTTAATGGAAATGCAGCCCCAGGTTTTTGTTGAAATGAGTGAGGAGCTTGCAAAACAAAAAAATATTAAAAACGGAGAAAGGGTTATGGTTGAATCCATTCGTGCTGATCTTGAATGTACTGCCATTGTAACCAAACGTTTTAAACCATTTAAAATAAACGGGAAAACCGTTCACCAGGTTGGCGTGCCATGGCATTATGGATGGAGATGGCCGGACAGCTCAAAAGATGCATCGATCAAAGAAGATAGTGCTAATCTTTTAACACCGTCTGCCGGGGACCCAAATACAAGAATCCCTGAAACCAAAGCATTCCTGGTTAATGTACGGAAAATGTAATAAGAGGAGGAAATAAAAATGAGCAAGTCATTTTTTATAGATACTACATTATGCACAGCATGCAGGGGATGCCAGGTGGCATGTAAGCAATGGCATGATCTTCCAGGAGAAAAAACATCCAATAGAGGATCCTATGAAAACCCTGAAGATTTATCTTTTCAAACATATAAACTTGTAAGGTTTAATGAAAAAATCATAAATAATAAACTTGAATGGCTTTTTTTCCCTGAACAATGCAGGCATTGTACAGAACCACCATGCCGCGATACTGCATCGGACCCAACAGCAATATTTAAAGATCCTGCAACAGGAGCAGTAATTTTTACTGCAAATACTAAAAACCTTGATGCCGATGAAATCATTGAATCTTGTCCCTATAATATCCCGAGAAAGGCAAAGGACGGAACCCTTGCCAAATGTGACATGTGCCTTGACAGGGTACAGAATGGTCAGGAACCTGCATGTGTAAAAACATGCCCTTCAGGTGCCATGCATTTTGGTGACAGTAAAGAAATGCTTGATCTTGCAAATCAGAGACTTAAGAAAGTCAAAAAAGAATTTCCCAAGGCAAGGCTGCTTGATTCTGATATGGTGCAGACAATATACCTTACTGCCCATGATCCTGGATTTTATGCAAAGGATGCTGTAGCTTCCATTGGAAACAGGTCAAAACAACCAGTATTTCTCAGTCGGAAGCAGGTTTTGGAAAAAATGGTCAGTCCCTTTATAAAGGCCATAAAAGAATTTGTTTAATTGCAATATTCTGTATTAATTGTGCAGTATAAGGAAGGGGTAGAGATTTTCTACCCCTTCTGCTATATTATCCAGGATATTTGATTCTCAGGAGAAAATTATGACCAAATTAGAACTTACACAATGGAACAGGTCTGTTTTAACAAAAATTTCAAACTCAGCCAATGCCCTGGAAAAGGATAAGCCGTTTTTTAAGGAAATAATATTATTCTATAAAAAAATATTTCTTAGCCAATATGAATCAGACCCTGATATTGTCAAGGATTATTCCTGTTTTACCAATCACAAGGATTTCCCGTGTATTAATATCAAAGATTTTGATATTGATTTTACAAATGCAGAAAAAACTTTTAAAAATATTTGTAAAATCTGCATAGATAGTGGGAAAGAAATGTCCTTTACAGCAGGTACCATGCTTGAATCAATTGATAAAAAGGATGTTTTATTTAAAATACTGGTAGAAATTTATTTGCAAAAAGACCATGGTTTACCTGAACTCTTTTTGAAAAAAAAAGAATTCAAACCTGAAGTATTTGATTTTATAGTATATAATTCCATGAAGCCCTCCATTGTTAAAAGTTCCAGGATTATTGCTTCATATTTGAACAAACAAGACCAGGCAGGTCAAGGGGCATGTCCTGTGTGCGGCAGTTTGCCTGCACTCTCGGTTTTGTCCGAAGAAAACGGAGCAAGATCCCTTGTGTGCAGTTTTTGCTGGCATGAATGGGAAACAGCAAGGATTACCTGCCCCTTTTGTGGTAACCATAATAATAAAACCCTTGGGTATTGCCTGATCGAAAACGAAAAAGGCATAAGGGCGGATTATTGCGATAAATGCAAAAAATATATTAAAACAATTGATCTGCGGGAGTATGGACACGACTGCCATTATCCCCTGGAGTTATTAGGATCCATGCCTTTTGATATGAAAATGCAGGAAAAAGGATACAGCTCTGAATAAAATTATGTTAAGAAAGGGAAAAATATGCAGGAGATCACAGGAACAAGTAATAAGATACTTGAAGTTGATCTTAAAACAAAGACCTTTACAGAATATAAGATAAAAAGTGAAGAACGTCGTCTTTTTCTGGGTGCCAAGGGACTTGGTTTAAAACTTTTGTTTGACCGCATGACTCCTGGTAAGGATCCTCTTTGCCCTGATAATATCATTGGTTTTATGCCGGGGGTGTTAATGGGAACAGGCGGACCTTGTTCCGGCAGATTTGAAGCCATCACAAAATCGCCCCTTACAGGAATCATGGTTACATCATCCTGTGGGGGACCTTTTGGACTTGCCTTGAAAACAGCAGGCTGGGACGGGCTTTTAGTAAAAGGGAAAGCTCTGGAACCAATATATCTGGATATAACAGAACAAGGTGTTGAGTTTAAGGATGCAAAGGATCTATGGGGCAAAGAAATCCCTGATACCCAGGCAGTGCTTGATAATAAACAATATAAGTCCATTGTTATAGGTCCTGCCGGAGAAAATCTTGTGCGGTATGCCAATATTGGTTCTGGTCATCGTTTTCTGGGAAGGGGCGGCATGGGAGCTGTCATGGGATCAAAAAACCTTAAAGCCATCAGGGCAAAAGGCGGAGCATTCCTTATAAAGCCCTATGATCCTGAATTATTTAAAAAAATAAAAACAAAGTCTGGAAAATATATTAAACAAAATAATATCCTTGACAGGTATAGAAAATTCGGCACAAGTGCCAATGTACGCGACTGTCTTTCAGCAGGTATTTTGCCGGTTAATAATTTTAAAGACGGCAGGCATGAAAATGCCATGGAAATATCAGGCGAATCCATGGCAAAAAATCATTCCCTATCCCACCATACCTGCAAACCCTGTACAATCCGTTGTGGTCATAAAGGAATATTCAAAACAGGGAAATTATCTGCACCTGAGTATGAAACCATTGGAATGATGGGATCAAGTCTTGGGATTTTTGATCTTGACATTATTGCACATCTTAATCATGTGTGCGGAAGACTCGGGCTTGATACCATTTCAGCAGGTGGAACCCTTGCCTGGGTCATGGAAGCTGCCTTGAAAAATCTGGTACAATCTGATCTCAGATTTGGGTCGGATCACGGCATAGAACAAGCTCTTTTTGATATTGCAAACATAAATGGGTTTGGAGCAAAAATGGCATTGGGCTCAAAGGCATTATCAAAAGAATATGGAGGAGAAGATTTTGCCATCCATGTAAAGGGCATGGAAATGGCTGCCTATGATCCCAGGGGCTCCTTTGGTCAGGGACTTGCCTATGCTGTTGCAAATAGAGGAGGATGTCATCTTTCTTCTTACCTTGTTGCCCATGAAGTTTATTTTGGATATTTAAAACCTGATTCCTTTAAGGGTAAGGCAAAATGGGTTAAATTTCTTGAAGACCTTGGCTGCTGCATTAATTCTTTGCAGACCTGTCAATTTACAATGTTTGCCTTTCTCATGGAACCTCCTTTATCAAAATATACACCTGATTTTATTCTAGGGGCATTAATGCAATATTTTCCTGACCTTGCAATTGGTCTTGTTGACATTTCTCTTTATAAAGATTTCTGGAAATCCGTTACAGGCATTGATATTTCAACTAAGGAATATATAAAGGCAGGCGAAAGGATTCATGTGCTTGAAAGATATATGAATACTTGTGAGGGCATAGATCAAAAATCTGATATATTACCGGACAGACTTTTAAAACAGGGAAGAAAATTTGATAAAACAAATAAAATTGTGCCCTTAAAAAAAATGAGAAAAGAATATTATAAACTCAGAGGCTATGATAAAAACGGTATTCCTTTGGGAAAAACCTTGAAAAGACTAAATATTATTTAATTATTTGCTTTTTTTATTGCCCTTTATTATTTTTATAAGACCTGCCACATGGTTTTTCATGATATCTGCCTGGGAATCAAGTTCTTTTGCGGCACTTGCCGATTCTTCAGAGATTGCAGCATTTTCCTGGGTTATTCTGTCTATTTCAGACACAGCTCTATTGATCTGGTCAATGCCTGTTTTTTGCTCCTTGGATGCAATGGCAATTTCAGAAATAAGACTGCCTGATTGATCTATGGCTTTTACTACTTTTTTTAGTATGGTACTTGTCTTATCAGCATTGGTTTTGCTGTTCTTGATTTCGTTGGCAGATTTTTCCAAAAGGTTTGCTGTTTCCAAAGCAGCCTTGGCAGCCCTTGTGGACAGATTTCTTACTTCATCGGCAACAACGGCAAATCCTGCTCCTGCTTCGCCTGCTCTTGCAGCTTCAACTGCTGCATTCAGCGCTAAAAGGTTGGTCTGAAAAGCAATATCCTCTATCTTTGTTATTATTTTATGAGTTTCATTGCTAACTTTGGAAACTTCAGCAATGGATTGACTAAGGTTTTCCATATATTCATCAGCTTTATTGACAATTGTATTTGCCTCTGCCATTAATTGGTTTGTTGTGTCTGAATTTTCAGTATTTTTTGCTGTCATGGCAGTTGTTTCTTCAAGGGATGCTGATATCTCTTCTGTTGATGCTGCCTGGGAAGAGGTCTTTTCTGCAAGTGCCTGGCTGGAAGATGATAATACTGCTGTGTGTTCTCTTATTTGATCTGTACTTCGACCAAGTCCTGTGATTGCCACATTAACAGGTTTAATAATATGGCGGTTTACAAATATATAAACTATGGCTACACTGATTCCCATAAAAAGAATAAAAAAGGTAAGTATAATTTCCTGGGTTTTAATTTGAGTGTTTTTTTGTTCAGTATAATCTTTTGTTATCCATAGAAGAGAATTTTGTCTTTTGATATTATTATTATCAGGTTCAATTATGGTGAGAAAATAAGATTGAAAATATTTTTTCTCAATTTTATTGATTAATGAACATTTAATATTAAAAGTTTTTGGTAAATTCAGGATTATTTTTTCGTAAAGTTTTTTATTCGTAGAAAATGTAAATTTTTTATTATTGGTATTAAAAGCAGCAATAGAACATTTTGAAATTTTGCTAAGCTCGTTTATCCATGTTCCTGGCTCTAAAGCTATTTCAATAAAACCTAACAGGTTGTCATCATCATCTGTAACAGAAGATGCTCCGCAATATTCCACGGCAGAGCTGCTGTTATGGCTCTGGTCTCCACGGAAATAAAAGAAATATGTAAAATCTTTTGCACATTTATTAAAGCCTTTATAAAGATTTTCAGGGAGATTTTGTGGCCTTGATTCAAGGGATTCATCTTTATTTTCCAGAATTATTTTTAAATTTTTATCGTATAGATTAAAGCGAATTATTCTTTTTTCTTTTAAAGAGAGAAACAACCCTTTTAATACCATTGCAGAAGAAGCATCCTTTTGATTTTCAAAGAATTGAACTAATTCGTCAATATTTAATAAATTCGTCAGTTCTTTGTCAAAAATTGTATTCTGGTGATCAATAACACTTTTAAAGACTCTTAAATAGCCATCATTGGAAATTATATCCATTTGTTTTTTATGATTCGATATGGTTTGGGAATAGAAAAACAACGATGCAAAAAAGATTAACATCATGGAAATAATGAAGATTGAACTGATTTTAATACCCAATGATAGAGACTTCATTTTATTTATTAACAACATCTCCTTTAAGATATTTAGATATTTTTCTTTTTAATTTTGGATTGTTTAAAATATATTTTTCCAGATTAGGGTAACCATCACGATACCAGACGATTTTTGAGGGATTAAGATTATAGTCGTTAACTGCTCTGAGAGCTGCATCATAACTCCGATGACATTTTGGACCCTGACAGAAAAATATTATGGTAACAGCATTAATATCAGGGTCAATTTTTTTGCTTTCGGCTTTTATCCGCTCCTTAGACATTGCATGAGGCATATCTGATTTCGCAATGTTTATTCCCTTTAGATCGCATACGATATTAACGGCTTTTTTTATTGTTCCTAATTTTAAAAATGAAGCAGGCCGCGTGTCTACCCATAAATATTTACCACTTTTATTTTTCAATGCCTGCATGGCTTCTTTATTATCCCAGATAATAACCCCGGAAGGCAGGGTCTTTATTGATTTGTCAAGAAATTTTAAAGGTATTTTCCCCTTTGCAACTTCTTCACACTCAATGCATGCAGCAAATGATAATTGATTAAACAAAACTATTGTAAAAATAAGGGCAAGGAATAGTTTAATTTTAGAATAGCTGGTATTCATAGTAGTCTCCTTTTTAAAAAATATATGCATTTAGTATCGTATGATAATAAAATCAATAATTCGTAATTTTTGATGAAGAATATAATTAGTATATATGAAAAAATCGTAACGTGTCAATAAAAATAATAAACATCCAGCAGTTCTTGGTCAAAAATTATTTTTAAAATTAACAAGTGTAATATAGTCAAAATATTTACATACAATTTTGTCTTTTTGGTTATTATAGAAAAATGAATGGAAGAAGTGAGGCTTGGATATGCTTTTGCATCTTAGGGTTTCACTTGAAACAGATGCGCTGCAAAAGCATA
>Ga0256845_1001231_pt1 | contig 21080 bp, 17 predicted proteins | sample RiftiametaG_FD_189101 | JGI IMG/M metagenome (GOLD analysis project Ga0256845, IMG submission 189101) | Tube worm associated microbial communities from hydrothermal vent at the East Pacific Rise, Pacific Ocean - Riftia | ecosystem: Host-associated > Annelida > Integument > Unclassified ...
CTAAATGATAAACTATCGTTGATTCTATCTTCTAATTCGTAATCGCTTAAACCATACCATGTACCTAATAAACAAGCCTTAAAAAGCAACAAGCTACTATAAGAGGGCTTTCCTGTAGCACTTTTTCCTTTATGGTAATGAAGTTTTAATAATCACATCAATAGAATCCCAATCAAGTAAACTATTTATCTGTTTAAAAAATGTGGTTTTAATTTTTCTCGTTCTTGGGTTGCAGATACTATCTGCAAAGCTTTGGTGACTTGTTTTTCGCATAGCATAAAGATACAAAATTTTGGAAAAATAAACTACTCACCTTGCAACGGTCTTGAATCTTCTTAAGACCGTTGCAAAACTCGTGTAATCATTCCTCTCTTTTTATCCCACCAAAAGTACGCTCTACTTTAAATCGAGTTTTACTATTATCCTTTCACGTTATTAATATTAGCAAACGCTAACTTGATTTACAAGATTTTATTTTTTACGAATTAAAATGAAATGAGTTGAGTAACAATTTCTGATTTATTATTCTGGAATTGTACCCAAGCAACTAATATTTTGTTTTTATTTAATCCCAAAACTACAGGATGATCAGCGTCGATAGTCATAGGGGTAATATAATTTGCTTTTTTTTCAGTATTACAGACCATTACACCAATGCGATTGATGTAAGAAGTGTTGGTTTTGAAGTTTTCATCCCAAACTAAAACAGCTTTTCCATTGGATAAACTACTTGCTTGAGGATGTCTAGCGTGAGCGTTTATTAATTTTCTTGGCTGAAAGTTTTTTCCATATTTTTTTATTGTATGGTAAACTCCTTCACCATTTCCCATGGTAAACCAAAAAAAGTCTAATTGTTTATTATTCGATGTGATTGTAGGTCCAGTATGTGGACATCCATTGATTACCCAATTATCCTCACTTACTCTTTTTAGTTTAGAAAATGTTTTTCCATTATCTCCTGAAACCAAATATGCCATATCTCTAATATTGTCCAAACTATTAGTCTTAAATATTTTTCGAAATGAAATACTGATATTTTTTTGTTGATCCACATAAATTTCTGTTCGACAACATTGGCAAGTTTTTTTAGCAATTTCTATTTCATTTTGAAAACCAATTTTTTCTTTTGTTTTAGCAAAAAACAATGAAGAGCCATCTTTTCTTTTTTTTCTTCCATCTAACCAAATCGCACCTATTTCTCCATCAGGTAGCACAGCGATATCAAAAAAAGAACGTCCAATACCTTGTGTTGTGTCTGCGTGTAAATATTGAGGTTTTGTCCAATTTAGTCCATCATCAAAAGATTGTGTGTAATAAATTGCTCCTGCAAAACGGTTGTTTGTAGTTGGTACTCTTTTTTGAAAAACAGCGACAATCGTTCCGTTCGATTTAAAGGCTATTTTAGGCATACTTTCATGATGAGGAGACAAACCTTTAGTGTGCTGAATATAAATGTTTTTTTCAAAACCTTCTCCATTATTTGTTGAAATAGAATAAACCATTTGTGTATTTTCTTTTTCACCTTCTACCCAACACAAAACAGGGTCATTGTTTTGGTTTTTAGTTAAGAAAGGGCAATCTGCCATAAAGTCATTGTTTGAAATTGTATTTTTTTGAGAAAGTAATACAAAAGGAACAAACAATATGAAGAAATAATAAAGTATAGTTTTCATAAGTATGTGAAATAAATACCCTCTCTTTAAGCAAAAAAAGAGAGGGTAAATTAATTAAATTTATTGATTAGAAATATTTTTTTTTAATTTGTAAGCCACACCAAGAGTTAAATTTATTGGTTCACCTGGTCTGTAGCTCGTTCCCCAAGCCGAAGCAGAGGCGTTGGTTGCATACAATTTGTTTGTTAGATTCATGAGGTTTGCCCACAATTCAAACGATTTGTATTTGTATCCCATTCTTAAATTAAAAGCATCGTATCCTTTATATTCTTTTTTATTCATAGCATCCATATAGTATTTATTGACATGTTGCCATTCAAGACTGATACGAAAATCTTTTAATTTTTTCTGCGGTTTGTAAGTAGCTTGTGCGTTTGCTAACCATTTAGGTGCTCCTGGCATTTCTTTGTCAGTATAGTTTTTTCCTTTTTCAACATAATCAATAAAGGTATGACTTGCATTTGAACCTCCAAGACGAACTCTTAACCCTTTAATAACCTCGTATTGAATATTGTATTCTATTCCTTGATGTTTGGTTTCTCCAGCATTTTTATTTTCTCTTGAACCATCATCATTTTTCACAGAAATAACTTCATTACTTCCATCCATGCGGTAAAGAGAAATATCTATTCTACCTTTTTTATTTCCGAAACCAGCCCATCCACCTATTTCATAGTTTGAGTAAGTAGCTGGGTTTAAATTAGGTACTTTTACACCTCTGTATAATTCCCCTACTTGAGGAGGAACAAATCCTTGACTATAATTGATATATAGTCCACGGTGTTTTTTAAAATCATAAGTTAAACCCAGTTTTGGAGTAAAACTACTAAATACATCTTTTGAATCGGGTACACCTGAATACGCATTACTATCAAGGTCATTTTTGTAATCATAAATAAAATTATCAAAACGTAATCCACCTATAGCTTTTAAGTTTTTGGTAATCTTGTAACCTGCTTGTGCGTAAACTCCAACATTGATTAGATTAACATTATAATCTGCTAACAGACTATCCGAAGGAGTGAAATCATCATAATATCCATCATTTGTTTTGTAAATACTAATGTAATTGGCTAGATAACTAGCAGGTGAATAATCCAAAGAGATACCTCCTAAAGCTGATAGTTTTTTATTTTTGAATTTTTCACTATGCTGAGCAACAAAACCATAACTTGTGTAAGTATTATTATTTTGTTCGCCATGAGCAAGGTTTTTGTCTCCTTTGTGTTTCCATGGTTTGTAATCATCTTTCACACGGTATGAAGGGTTTTGTTTGATATAGTTATTTCTAAAATATCCAGCGATAGATGTTTTAGAGTTGTTTTTCCAGTAATGGTTATACTGTAATTTTGTACGAAAAGCCATTACATCTCTATTGGTGAAAGTTTGTTTTGAGGTGTAATTTTCTTCATGAAAATCGGTACTATCCAATGAGCCTGTCATATCAGAAAGATAATCAATGTAGGTTGTGGAAAGTAATAATTCTGAAAGCCCACTAATTTGATAGTTCATGTTTAAACTTAAAGCTAGTTTATCAAAATCACTTTGTTCAATATATCCTTCTCGTCTTTGAGCATAATATCCACCAATACCTACACCCAATTTTTTGTAAGTGGTAGAAGCTTTAAAATCGGTTCGTCTATATCCTAAATTATTTCTTTGCATACTTACATAGGCAGTAGGAAGAGCAGAAGGTTTGTTTGTGATAAAATTAACCGCTCCACCGATAGCTTCAGCACCATACATACTGGAAGCTGGTCCTCTTATTAGTTCGATTTTACTAATATTTGCCATATTCATTTCCAATAATGAGTTATGGTTAAATATACCAGTAGGACGTATTGGTAAGCCATCTTCGAGATACAAATAAACTCCTTTGTAAGAAAATGGTTGGCGAATACTCATTGAGTGTTGTTCATTTCCTAAATTGACCATGTACACACCAGGCGTTTGGTTAAGTACTTGGTCTATAGTTGTTGGTTTGTTGTCTTCTAGTGTTTGTGTACTAATTGAGGTGATAGCGACAGGTGTTTCTGTACGTTTTTCTTGTCCTCTACTTACCGTAATCACTATTTGTTCTAACATAATAGTAGACATTTCTAACTCTACCATCATCTTTGATTTTCCTATAATGATTTTTACAGGGTAACCAAAAACAGCAATTTTCAAAGAATCATTTACTCCATTAATCGTAAATTTTCCTTGTAAATCAGTTTGTGTAATAGCTTTTGTCGTGGTATTTACAACAGAAGCAAAAACAATAGGTTCATGAGAGTATTTATCAATGATTGTTCCTTTGACTTCTTGAGCAAACAATAGTGTGCTAAACAACGATAATAGGCATGTGATCAATGCCTTAAGATAATTTTTATACATTTTTATTTCTTAATTATAATGAATAATAGAGTGTTATTAGCTACTAAAAAAATATGTTTTACAGAGAAAACAGACATCTTTTTGATAGCAATAAATACTTAAATTTAATACCGTTTTAATAATGAAATACTATATAGTTAGATGTATTATTTTCCCTCTATCGAAGCATAATAATTTAACATAACTATTCCCAGTAAGTTATTATAACAAAGAGAATGTGAAAAAGAAATAATTCTAATGCGACATATCATTATTAAATATGGTATAGAATGAACATAACAAATCCTATTGAATCAATGATGTGTTGCTCATTATTAATAAATAAACATAAAATAATAGTTTGAAACACAGTTTTAACTATGACAAAAAATCATTCTACATTCTATAATTAAGACATCTTTGGAGGAGGTATTTTTGGATCTAACTTTACCGATTTCACACTAAAAAAATAAACTGTATTACTAACTAAATCCAAACAAATAGGTCTAGTAGTAAATTTCCAAATACTGGTTAAACTATGTGAATTCTCTTCTATTGTTTGCTTTATATTATTGGTGTTTTGTTGAGAATTTTCTTCGTTGACCAATTTGTTGATTTGCTTTTGAAGATGACAATTCCCTTGACAAGTATTATTGAGAACTTCCCTTTGCTCACATAATTCAGTTGCAATATATTCTTGATTTTGATAAAATATAAATATAATTGTAAACGTTCTAAAAATAAAAATCTGATAAATGACTAATAATATGAAAGCTATTTTTTTCACCCCTTTACATACTGTTTATTGAGCAAATATACTTAATTCAAACAAAAAAAGCAAATAACCTACCTCTCTTGTTTTACTGGGGAAAAACCAAGAAAAAATGTATTGATCAACAACATGAAAAAATAAATCTTACAAAAGAACAAGACCGTTGCAAAACAAGCAAATCTTGTACGCAATAGGGATAGAGCGGTTTGTTTGAAATCCTTTTTTATGTGTTTTGACACTATTCGCTCTATTATTGATAATGGTGGAAGCTAGTAGTCACCGTTTGATTCCCTCTGACCGTCAAAAACACATAAAAAAGATTGAGTAGCGAAAGCCCGACCCGTAGGGGATTGCCCTCCTATTTATTAGTCATTATAATGTGTTTAATACCATATTGACTATAATCTACGTCAATTATCTTGTTTGTTTTTCACATTCTCTTCGTTAAAATAATCTACCGTAACTAGTTATGCTAAATTATTTTGCCTTAATAATGCAAAAAACAATTCAATCTAATCTAGACGCATATTATAGTCAATATGGTATAAACTCTTTATACGACTCTTCTATCCCCCATCTTTGAAAATATAATTCTCCAAATAGAGAGATTGGATATCTCGTTGTATCTAACAATGAAGTGATTAAAATTTCAATCTCCCCTGATTTTAATATGACTTTTATAAGTCGAACTTTGATTGGGCTTGTAGGTAACCCTACTACGCACTTTCTTTTAGCCAGTTTACTTGGATAGATCTCTCCCAAAAGCTCATTATCATCTGAGTTTTTTAATTGTTTAGCTAAATTCCAAGAGCCAGACTTTACACCAGCTCAATGTTTCTTGTTGAAAATTGAGAAAACAAATGAAAACATGGGTGATTTCTGTCCATAAGTATTAAATCCCCTTTCTTCATATAGTCAAAATGGCTCATTGCATGACCTAACTCAAGCTTGTTTTAACCCCTATAAAACAAGAGTACTCTTTTAAACTTCGATTATTAATTAAGCTACTTTATTTTTCATTAAAATTAAGTGTTTATCTTCCTTCCATTTTTCTGTTTCAAAATGTTTGTAATAGTGATCGACCTGAATAGTATTTAATTCTTTGAATGCACTTGCTTTTAACTTTTTATGAGCTTGACATAGAGCACTGTCTGTGACTTTATGTTTAGGAAGTAATACCAGTTTAACTATAATATGAGTCTAATTTAGATTGAATTGTTTTTTGCAATATCGAGGAAAAATGATTTAGCATAACTAGTTACGGTAAATTATTTTAACGAAGAGAGTGTAAAAACAAACAGGATAAATGACTTGTCTTATAGTTAAAATGGTATAAATCATTTGGCAAAACTTGAAAAAAACGATCGAGTTCATTTTGTAATGATGATTTTAAAACATTCGAAAGAAACAGAAATACAATCTTGAATGTTAAAATTCGGTTTCGGACAAAAGATTTTTTTGAGAGGCTATGCCTCTGGATAAATTTCTCATCTTCTATCGTATTATACCATTTTGATCGTAATATGCGTCTAGATTAGATTGAATTGTTTTTTGCATTATTAAGGCAAAATAATTTAGCATAACTAGTTACGGTAGATTATTTTAACGAAGAGAATGTGAAAAACAAACAAGATAATTGACGTAGATTATAGTCAATATGGTATTATTCAGTTTTCTTAGGAGAATTGTATATTTTTTATTCTCACTTTGCTCTCTACAAAGATAATCAAGTTCCTTAACTTAATGACATTGCAGACCAACTCCCACGATCTCACCTTTTTGGCGAGTAGAAGAAAGCCCCAAATTCTAACTAATCCTTCCCCAATTTACCGTGTTTTTATTCAACGATTGAATATGATTTTTGAGATTAATATTTTCTTGGCTACTCAATTGTGGGTCTTCTTGTATAATACTTTCTGCCATGATTCGGGCTTCTTTGAGGATGGGTGCGTCTTGTACGAGGTTGGCAATGAGTAAATCTAATACTCCGCTCTGTTTCGTTCCCGACATGTCGCCCGGCCCTCTTAATTGTAAGTCTACATCGGCTATTTCGAAGCCGTTATTAGTTCTAACCATTGTTTGGATACGTGTTCTCCCTTCTTTAGAAAGTTTCTCACTGGTCATCAAGATACAGTAGGATTGATCCGCACCACGTCCTACACGCCCCCTAAGTTGGTGCAGTTGGGCAAGACCAAATCGCTCAGCATTTTCGATAACCATAACTGATGCATTGGGTACATTTACTCCGACTTCTATCACGGTAGTGGCAACCATAAGCTGAGTTTCTCCTTTTATAAACCGTTGCATCTCAAAGTCTTTAGCATCAGACTTCATCTTACCATGTACAATGCTAATGGCATAATCAGAAAATGTTCTGCAAACACTTTCATAACCATCCATAAGATCTTTTAAATCTAATTTTTCGGATTCTTCTATGAGTGGATAAACGATATAGGCTTGTCTGCCAAGTTCTATTTGCTCACGAATAAATCCAAAAACACGCAAACGGTTGGCATCATATCGGTGAAGGGTTTCTATGGGTTTTCTTCCTGCTGGGAGCTCATCAATTACTGATACGTCTAAATCTCCATATACTGTCATAGCAAGTGTACGAGGGATTGGTGTGGCGGTCATCACCAAAATATGAGGATATATTTTTGGATTTTTTTTCCAAAGTCTTGCTCTCTGTGCTACTCCAAACCGATGTTGTTCATCTATGATACACAATCCTAAGTTTTTGAATTGAACGATGTCTTCTAGTAAAGCATGTGTACCAATAATTAGTTTCAACTCTCCCGAAAGTAAAGTCTCGTGGATAATTGCTCTTTCTTTTTTCTTGGTAGAACCTGTGAGTAATGCAATGCCGATACCTAGTTGTTTTGTAAATTCCTTTAATCCTGCATAGTGTTGTTCGGCTAAAATCTCGGTGGGAGCCATCAAACAAGCCTGAGTTCCGCTATCTATCGCCATCAATGTACATAAAAATGCTACAATGGTTTTTCCGCTTCCTACATCTCCTTGTAGCAAGCGATTCATTTGTTTTCTTGATTTAAAATCATCATATACTTCTTTGAGTACTCTCTTTTGAGCATTGGTCAGATCAAATGGAAGGTGTTTGTTATAATATTCAGTTAGCAGAGCCGTTTTGGTAAATAAATGTCCTTTGTAAGTACTTCGTTGAATACTTTTTTCAGAAAATAGCTTAAGCTGAATAAAAAATAATTCTTCAAATTTTAATCTTGCACGAGCTTTTTCTAGTAGTTGTTGGCTAGAAGGGAAGTGGATGTGGTATAAGCCATGAGATTTTGGTAAAAACTTATACTTATCAATGATGTATTGAGGAAATGTCTCTGGAATTTCTTTACCTACTTTTTCGAATAAATTTCGTATTAAATTTGAAACCGCTTTACTATCTAATCTCCTTCTTTTTAATGTCTCAGTAGTGTGATAAACAGGGTGAAAACTAGAATTTTTTTCTAATTCTGGGCTATAATTTTCTAATTCTGGATGAGGGATATTGATTTTATTATTAAAAATATTTGGTTTGCCAAAAGCGACGTATTCTATCCCTGGCTTAATTGTTTTCGCCATCCAAGTCACTCCTTTGAACCAGACTAGCTCTACCTGACCAGTATCATCTCTAAAAGTAGCTATAAGTCGTTGTTTTCTCGCCTCTCCTAATACTTCTATTCTAGTAATTACTCCTTTTATTTGGATATTGTCCGATGTAGAGCTAATCTCATCTATCGCATGAATTTTAGTACGGTCTTCATATCGAAAAGGATAATATTGTAATAAATCACCAAAAGTAAAAATTCCTAATTCTTTGTTTAGCAGAGAACTCCACTGAGGACCTACTCCCTTTAAGTATTCAATTTTAGTATCAAATACATTTTTTATTTCCATCGGATGGTATTGATAAGGTGTCGCATATCTTCCTTAGCAAATTCAATTACGGGTCTCAGAGAGTCATTCTTAGTAGCGATAGGAAAATACAATACTCCTCTTAGGAAATGATTAACGCTATCATGCACCATAAACTGATATTGACTAGGAACATTTCCTTCTATTTCAAAAATAGCTACGTTGTACCCTTTTCCATTTTGAGCATATTTTTCGGCAAAAGAATATGCTTTTTTATCGTGCCCATCCCTTAATCTAAAACCTTCTCTAACGAGGCTATTAAGTGTGTCAATACTTTGTTTAATACTTTTGTATGTAATGTGAATATTACAACCCAAGTCATCGTATTTAAGTATTTTATAGAATTTTTTCTTTTCTTCAAATACAGTATCTTTTTCGATAACTGCCTGAGTAGAATACTCAAAAGAGTAAGGTAATTCCTCTTCATCAAGTAATTGATATTTATGCTCAGGTAGATTTATTTCGTTAAACCCTTTTGGCTTAGGCACAAATCCACCATCTTCCGAAGAACAAGAGCAGGCTAATGCAACTAGTAATAGTTTAAGTGTGTTATTTAGTATCATTTGGCAAAGTTATCTTAGCTTTTATAATCCGTTTAGCATTTACCGATTCTACTGTAAACATTAAATTGTCTATCATGATTTTTGTTCCTACATTAGGGAAATTTTCATTTATCTCTAACAATAAACCTCCCAAAGATTCATGTTCACCTTTTACTTCATCAAATATATCTAATTTTAGGTCTAATATTTTTACAAGATCATTCAAAGATGTTTTACCTTCAAAAACATAGCTGTAATCATCTAACTGAGTATACTGGCTATTGTCTACGTCAAACTCATCATTAATTTCGCCTACAATTTCTTCAATAACATCTTCCAGTGTAATGAGACCTGAGGTGCCTCCGTATTCGTCTACTACAATGGCAACATGTACTCTTCTTGCCTGAAAACTTTTAAGTAAGTCATCAATTTTTTTACTCTCAGGAATAAAATAAGCAGGTCTGATTAGCTTTTGCCAAGAGTAAGATTCATTTTTTTGAATAAACGGCAATAAATCTTTAATGTACAACACACCTTTAATTTTATCTAATGAGGTGTCATAAATAGGAATACGAGAGTGCCCACATTTATTAATTTTATCCATTAACTGGTGGAAGTCCGTAGCCAAATCAATAGCGACAATATCCATCCGAGAGCACATCACTTGTGTCACTGATATTGTGCCAAAATTTGCAATTCCGAGCAAAATATCACGCTCTTCACTACTTGTGTTTTCATCATGCTCAGTGGTAATGTCAATCGCTTCTTGCAATTCATCTACGGATATATCATAACCTTTTTTGCTAACCCTACGTTCGATAAGGCTTGTGAAGCCAATTAAAACACTGCTTAAAGGAGAAAATAGTTTATTCAAAAATAACATTAAACCTATTGTGGAGCTTGCAAATGCAAGTCCCTTTTGTCTTGCGTATACTTTTGGAATAATTTCTCCCAAAAAAACCAACAGTAAAGTAATGATAGCTTCAATTACAAAAGTTGTCTTTTCTTTTGAAAAACCTTGATTGTCAGCAATTTTCCAAGATAGATAAACCCCCAGAGTTACCGCTGTGATATTGACTAAGTTGTTAGAAATTAAAATAGAAGCCAATAATTTTTTTGACTTCTGAAGAATCTTGTAAATACTTTTTAATTGTTTTTTTTCACTTTTTTCACATTCTTCTAATTGTGTAGAAGTAAGTGCAAAAAATGCGACTTCTGACCCAGAAATAACTCCTGAAAGAATAACACATAAAATCACTCCACCTATCAGTAAAATTACCTGAGGGTGGAGTAAATAATGAGAAAGCAGTATAAAGGCAACGGAATAGGGGTCGCCAGAATTAGTTGATGATTCCAATTAAGTTAAGTTTAATTAAACTTTTAGAATGGTAAATCATCCGTAGCAGGAGCTTCAGTAGCATCACTACTCACAGTGGCTGGTGCTGCCGATGATTGTGCTGGTTCTTGAGTGGGAGGTGGTACGCTACTGCCTCCATCTCTTTTTCCACCTAGCATAGTCAAGTTTCTTCCTACAATTTCAGTTGTGTATCTTTTTTCTCCTTCTTTAGTTTCGTAAGAACGAGTTTGAAGTTTCCCTTCAACATATACTTGACTTCCTTTGTTTAAATATTTTTCAGCTATTTCGGCTAACCCTCTCCATAATACAATATTATGCCATTCAGTTTGTTCTACTTTTTCGTTTGTATTACGATCTGTATAACTTTCACTTGTAGCGATAGAGAAAGTAGCTACTTTTACTCCGCTATCTAGTGTTCTTATTTCTGGGTCTTTGCCTAAATTCCCTACAAGGATTACTTTATTTACACCTGCCATTTTATTGATTGTTTAATGAATGATACAATGGTTTAAGAAAAACACATCTATCAAATATATGTGAAAAATTATTTTGAATCAATAATGTGTTGAATAATTTTGGGTTACCTGCTTATATGATTGGTAAAATTTTACTGTTTTTGAGTGTTGACAAGACAACCATTGATTGTAAGTTGCCAATCTCGTCTAAATCAATCAATTTTTCTAACACAAATTTATTATAACTTTCTATATCTTTAGATAAGATTTTGAGTAAAAAATCTGAACTACCTGTTACGTGGTGACATTCTACTACTTCTTGGATTTTATCTATTTTGGAAGCAAAAGACTTCATTACATCTCTACTAGACCCTTGAAGAGAGGCTTGAAGGTATATGGCTACATTTAATCCTATTCTTTTTGTATTTAATGATGCGTGATAACTAGTAATGAACCCATTTTGTTCTAATTTTTTCACTCGCTCTAGAGTTGGTGCTGGAGAAAGTCCAATTTCTTTGGCTAATTGAGTGTTTGTAATACGAGCATTTGCTTGTAGCTTCTCTAAAATTAGTCGATCTAGTTTGTCTAACTTATCTCCCATCTCTGTATTTGTTTTTTACGATTTCACCAAATTTTATATCGACAAATATATGATATGTTACGAACAACGTTACATAATATTCGTTATTTTTAATCTTAGATAGTATTTATTTTGATTTAAATTCTTACATTGTATGCTGTTTTATACCTAACCCCTATTAAAATGAATGAAGATAACTCTACTCAATATCAAGATGATAGCGTACAATTAAGTCAAAGGCAAATTGATGCAAGAAGCGGGCTTAATATTTCTTACCATGGTCAAGGCGGAGAGTTTTTTAAAATTCATATTGTTAATATTTTACTAACGGTAGTCACTTTGGGCTTATACTATCCTTGGGCTAAGGCCAAATTGTTACAGTACCATTATGCAGAAACAGAACTTAAAGGTTCTCGATTCACATTTCACGGTACAGGAAAAGAAATGTTTGTAGGTATGCTTAAAGCGTTGGTTTTGTTTGGAGTCTTGTATGGTGTATTATTTGTCGCTATAAAATTTTATCCGCAAAACCCTACTATAATAATTAGTGCTGCACTTCTCTTTTACCTCGGCATCTTGTTAATTATGCCTATTGCAATAGTAGGCTCTGTACGATATAGAGCTTCTCGTAGTTCTTGGAGAGGTATTCATTTTCAGTACGTAGGTAATCTAACTTCTATGTACAAAGTTTTTGGAATGGGAGTTTTGTACACGATACTTACATTTGGAATATATGGAGTTTGGTTTGGAAACAACATCAGAAAAGAAGTTTTAGATAACTTGAAATGGGGCAATGTTAAGTTTTCTTTTACGGGAGATGGCGGTTCTTTATTCGGGATTCATATAGTCGGATATCTTTTGTCTTATATCACAATCGGGATTTATTTCTTCAAATACCAGTCTAATGTTTTCAACTTTAATATTGATAATATGAAAATGGACCAAGGGGGAAATACTGGAGGGTTTAAAGCCAGCACAACAGGAATGGGTCTCTTTAAGGTGCTTATCGGTAATTTATTCATCATTGTCTTTACGCTTGGCTTAGCAATGCCCTATGCAATGGTACGTTATATGAAGTATATCGTAAGTAATATAAAAATAATGGGATTTGTTGATTTAGATAATTTAGAGCAAGGCGAGCTAGAAGAAACTAATGCAGTAGGGGAAGGCTTGCTAGATGCCTTAGATATGGATATTATTTTCTAATAAGGTGAAAGCATATACAGGACAATATTTTGATGGAAAATCTTCACGTCCTATAACCGTTGAGGTAAAAATATCTGGGCGTGGCATTAGTATGAGTTACAGTGCTAATAATGAAGGCTATGAAAATATACACACAATAGAGTATAGCCATGATGAAATCAAAAAATACGCTAAACAGCATAAAAAACTCACTCTTTATTTTGGAGAAAACGCACCTTATCAGAGCTTGTCTGTAGAGGATGTTTCTTTACTTAGCCAACTTGAGAAAGAAGCCCCTTATGCTAAATGCTTAAAAACCCCTTATCGTTTTTTTGAAAAAATAGGAGTTTTAGGATATATAGGAGCAGTATTATTTATAATAGGTTTTGTATTGTTTGGTAACTTCGTTGTGTTGCCTTTTATGGCTAAACAAGTCGCCAATAATTTCCCGAAAGAATATGAAAAGTCATTAGGAGAACAGTCTTTTAATAATTTTATGGCGTTTTATACCGTTGACAGTGCTAAAACTGAATTAATAAAAGAGTACGCTTCCCATATTGATTTTGACACTGACTACGAACTTGATATTTATGTAGTTGACAACAAAATGGTAAATGCTTTTGCTTTGCCTGGCGGAAAAGTAGTCGTTTTTAGAGGGATTCTAGACAAAATGGATGGACATGAAGAACTCGCTGCATTATTAGGGCATGAGGTAGGACATGTAGCACACAGGCATTCACTTAAAATGCTAATCAATCAATATGCTAGTTCTTTTATTTTGGATATTTTTACAGGGAACTCTGGGGCTATATCTAAAAAATTAGGAGGAGTAGCCATTAACTTAACAGGATTTTCGCATAGTAGAGATGCAGAGAGACAAGCCGATGATTATGGATTGAAAGTATTAAGAGCTAACAAAATAGATAATTACGGAGCAGTTCATTTGTTTGAAAAACTGGAAACTCAACATACGGAAGAAGAAACTTCTACTTTAGAAATATTTGAGGTAATGAGCACCCACCCTAATACTAAAGACCGAATTAAAGATATGAAAGCCGATATCAAGAGCCTAGGTAATAATGGAGAAATTCGTCCAGAGCTTAAAGAGATTTGGAAGAAAATAAAATAGGCAGAAAAAGTATTTGTTAAGTTGAGTCTACTGAGTGATTTTATTATCTGTTTGGTGACGTTTAATAAAGAAAATAGTCATTAACTTTAAATTGTTTATTAATAGTGATAAGTTGTTTTTCGTAAGAAGATTTTATTTAAAAAAAACAACTAGAAATGAAAATTAGACCATTATTTATATTGCTATCTATTACTTATTTAGTAGTATTAGTTGTTATTTCTTTTTTTTGGAGTCCAATTCTTTGGACATTAATCCTGTTTGCTCCACTTATTTTAGTAGGGATTTCTGACATTACTCAAAAAAAGCACAGTATTAAGAAAAACTTCCCTGTAATTGGGCAATTAAGATACGTATTAGAAAAATTCCGTCCAGAGATTATGCAATATTTTGTAGAAACCGACACGGAAGGTACCCCTATCAATAGGTTATTTAGAACATTAATCTATCAACGGGCTAAAAATGTTAGCGACACAACTCCTTTTGGTACAAAATTAAATCTTTATAAGCCAGGTTACGAAATTATGGCACATTCAATGTATCCAATATCATTTTCTACTATCGACCATAACCTACGCACTACAATTGGTAATCATCAATGTAAAAAACCCTACAATAGTAGCATCCTTAATGTATCGGCAATGAGCTTTGGTGCTTTAAGTAAAAATGCAATAATGGCGTTAAACAAAGGTGGAAAAATAGCAGGGTACGCTCATAATACAGGTGAAGGGGGAATTAGCCCTTATCACAAAAAACATGGTGGAGACATTATATTTCAGGTAGGAACAGGTTATTTTGGTTGCCGTACAAAAGATGGTCAATTTTGTCCTGAAACCTTTAAAAAAACAGTATCAGAAGAGGCTGTAAAAATGATTGAAATAAAATTATCTCAAGGGGCAAAACCTGGACATGGTGGTATATTGCCTGCTAGCAAAAACACAGAAGAAATCGCAAAAATAAGAGGTGTAAACCCTTTTACAGCGGTGCATTCACCTCCTTCTCATACTGCATTTTCTGGACCAGAAGGCTTAATCAATTTTATTGCTCAACTTAGAGACCTATCAGACGGAAAGCCCATTGGCTTTAAGCTATGTGTTGGTCAAAAAGATGAGTTTTTGACCTTATGCGAAACAATGAAAAAGTTAAATATCTACCCAGACTTTATCACCATAGATGGTGGGGAAGGTGGAACAGGAGCAGCTCCTGTAGAATTTGCAAACTCACTTGGATTACCATTAAGAGAGGGTCTATCATTTGTAGATTTAGCACTTAAGCAATATGATATTCGTGAACACATTCGATTAGTAGCATCGGGCAGGATATTTACAGCCTTTCACATGGCGAGGTTATTTGCATTAGGTGCTGATGCTTGTAATAGTGCTAGGGCAATGATGCTCGCAATTGGATGTATACAAGCCTTAGAGTGCAACAAAGACACTTGTCCCGTAGGCGTAGCAACTCAAAATCCTACCTTGGTAAAAGGGCTGGACGTTGATGACAAAGCACAACGTGTAGCTAACTTCCATAAAAACACTATAGATAGTTTTGTAGAACTTATCGCTGCGGTTGGGCTCAAAAGTCATCATGAACTAGAACGTAAGCACATCATCCACAGAAAAGGAGCTAATCAACTAGTGTCATATGAAGAATTATACAGCGAGATAATCCTAAGTTAGTAATGAACATCTTATTCTACGCCCCAGAATATCGCCCCAACCTCTCTAATATGATTAGAAGTGCAGAATTTTTTGGCTTCAAAAAAGTGTATATCTATGATAAAAATAATTTACTAAACCCTCCAAAAAACAATAAAACATCTCGTGCAGAGATGAATCATCTTGCTAAAGTGTGGACAGCAGGTGCTATTGAACATATCGAAATATGTAATATCGAAAACCCAACAGAATTCATACATAGTTATAGCGGGAGAGTAATTGGCACTTTAGTAGATAAGCAAGCAATACATCTTCAAGATTTTTCTTTTCAAAAAGAAGATTTAATAGTAATGGGTAGTGAAAAAGAAGGTTTGCCAGAGACACTTGAAAAGTTGATGACTGAATCTATTTATATCCCTCAGCGAGGAGTTACCAATTGCCTCAATGTATCAGTAACCTTAGGAATAATCTTACACGAAGCACTAAAGAATTTTTAATCACAAATGAATTGTGTAATTTTGAAAAAGATAAAATTAACGAGAGATGAAAATTTTAATTTTAAATGGTCCTAATCTTAATTTACTAGGGGTAAGAGAGCCTTCTATTTATGGGGATAAAAACTTTACTACATTTTTTGAAGAAATCAAGAACAAATACAACAAAACCACATTAGAGTACTATCAATCTAACTCTGAAGGAGAAATTGTCAACAAACTACATGAAGTAGGTTTTGACTACGATGGAGTTATTCTTAATGCAGGTGCTTATACACATACCTCTGTAGCCATTGCAGATGCGATTGCCGGTATCAAAATTCCTGTAATTGAAGTGCATATTTCTAACGTACATGCTAGAGAGTCTTTCAGACACCATAGCTACCTCACGCCTAACTGTGTAGGTGTTATTGCTGGACTAGGACTTAAAGGTTACGAATTAGGAATTGATTATTTCCTTCAAAAATAAATGATTAACCTCTACCCAGGACCTTCTAAGCTTCATCCTTCGGTTAGTAAATCATTACTTAAAGTAAATGAACTGATTACTTACAATCACCGAAGCCCTGAGTTTATGGATTTGTATAAAAAGACACAACTCTCTTTATTCAAAAAACTCAGTATTCCACAAGATTATACGCTCTGTTTTGTTTCCTCTGCCACTGAGTGTTGGGAAATCATAGCAGAATCTTATAATGGGTTATCTTCCTTACACATCTATAACGGAAATTTTGGGAGAAAATGGTATGAGATCACTAAAAAACTAGGAGGAGATGCTCGTGAAGGAAAATTTGAGATAAATGATTTACCTAGCTTAACAGAGAATGCCGATTTACTCTGTTTTACACATTGCGAAACTTCTAATGGTACATATATTCCTTCCAAAACATTTACTTTAGCTAAAGAAAAATATCCTGAATCACTCATTGCAATTGATTCTACGGCTTCGCTAGGGGCTATCCATATTGACTTTGAGAAGACCGATATTGTTTTTTCCTCGGTGCAAAAATGCTTGGGATTACCCGCAGGTCTTGGTTTATTGATACTGTCACCTAGAGCCATTGAAATCACTAAAAATCTTAATCGAAACAATCATTACAATAGTATTTGTAATTTAAGCTTAAATGCTAAAAAATACCAAACTACATATACACCAAACATATTGGGTATTTATTTACTTTCAACTTTATTAGAAAAATATGGCGATAGCCAGTCTAACGAAAAGATTTTAAGAAAAAGACAAAAGCACCTTATCCAAAAACACAAAATTGAGCTAGTCTCTCAAAATACTAAAGTATCATCTCCTACCGTACTTGCTATCAAAAATAACCAACCACAGGATTTTATATGTCAAAAAGCCCAACGAGGAATTATTGTAGGAAAAGGATATGGAGATTGGAAATCATCTTCTTATCGAATTGCTAACTTTCCAGCACACACATTAGCTGAGTTAAATAAAGTGTTTGAAAAACTGAATCTAACGTAGTACCATATTATACCATTTTAATTATAAAATACGTCATTAAACGTATTTAAATAATGATGATTTGAAGTTATAGACTTTAGTAAAATCAAACAAAGAATTCGTCGCTCTGCTTTAATAGAAACTTGTCTTTTTTGGATTTTTTTAAGCTCTAAAATACTTTCTGTTATCTTTAAATTAAGTAATCTTCCCATAAACAAAAATACTAATAATTAGACTTATATTATATATTTAATTGGTATTGTACCAGTTTAACTATAATATGAGTCTAATTTAGATTGAATTGTTTTTTGCAATATCGAGGAAAAATGATTTAGCATAACTGGTTACGGTAAATTATTTTAACGAAAAGAGTGTAAAAACAAACAGGATAAATGACTTGTCTTATAGTTAAAATGGTATTAAAACCTCTGTTTTAACAAAATTTTTGATAAATATATACACATAAAAAAATAAACTATTCACTTTATAAGGGGTTTGTTATAAACAAGAGCGACTACAAAAAATAGTCGCCATTTTATTGTTTATGTATACTAATTAGTAGTTTTTAGTACCCTGAAACTCTTGATTCATTACAATGATAAAACCTCAAATCGTGTTCATCTTGTCGGGCTGAGCTAAAGTTTGACACTCGTTTTAAATAGCCAATTACCCTTGTTCCATAATCGATGTTTTTAGACCCGCATTTACTACACTTTTGAAGTGTTTTTTTATCAATCTTTTCGCATTCATTACAAATAGTGATTTTCACATTAAAACAAAAGTAATTACACCCTGCTAAAGCTGTTGCATCAATTAGTTTTAGGAATCCTTCTTTATTTGGTGCTTCTTCCAAATTTAAGTGAAGAGCAGAGCCACCATCTAAATATTGAATGGTCTCATTTCCGTGAAGCATAATTTTATCCAAAGAATTTATTGTAGTGTCTTCTACGGGATAAAAATATGAATTATAACAATCACGAGGAACAAATAAACCATCCTCTCTATCCCATTTAGCATTTTTTACTCCTAAATTTTCTGCAGGAACAAACTCTGTATTGAACATATATCCATTCTCTTTTTTTGCTTTTTTATTAGCATCATAAATTATTTTTAGCTGTTTCGTTACAAACTCTTTGTATAATGTGCTGTTTTCTGCTTTTATACCTTGACTTTCGGCAGCTTCTACCATTCCATTAATGCCAATTGTTAAAAACTGTTTATCTAATGAAATAAATCCTGCATCATAAACGGGTAACATTCCTGCATTTTTGTAATCTTCGATTAATCTTCTGTAAGCAATTTGGTATTTGTGTATTTTATTAATTTCTTTTTTAAGATTATTACCCTGCTGAACTAAACGATTCATATTTAATGTAATTACATTAATTGAACCTGTTGAGACACCTCCTGCACCAAGTGAATAGCTAAATGTGTTATCACTAATTTCGTTTCTCAATCTGCAACAAGAGGCGAGACTATCGGCGCTTTCTGATTGGTAGATAAAAAATGAATTACCTTGACTAAGTTCTGTCGCACACATATCGGCAAATTCAGTATCGACAGGCTTGCCACCTTTCACTAGCATTGCAGCAGTCACTACTGGAAAAGTCAATACCGCACGTTCTCGTTCTTTGTTAAACCATTTCATGAAAAACTGTTGTAAGTTTTTTAGGCTTTCCCATTTAGGTTTTGTCATGTCAGGAAAAACAAAATCACCAAACATACTATTGTAATATTCTTCATCATACAACGAGATGTTCCAAAAAACAGATTGATAACCACGGGCTGCTGCTGGTTGATTAATAGCATAAACGGCATGTTGTAAGTGGTTTTCTACAGATGTAGTGTTAGAATTTAGGTAATCATCTCCAAAATCTTTTCTTGCGAAATAATCAAAATATAATAAAAACTCTACTGTTGCTAAAGCTCCTGCAAACTGTGAACTAATAGCAAAAACCAGGTTTACAAACTCTCCACAGTAGCTCTCTAAGTGCTGAGGGGCTTTGCTTTCTCCTCCTAGTTTAGTTAAACCATCAAACAAAAAGGGGTACATGCTAATAGATGTACAGTAAGGTTTCAATGATGTCTCGTCATGCACATATATTTCGTGTGATTCTATTTGTCTTACATATTCATTTGCTAAGTCTGACCCGAATAATTCAGCTATTTTATTTTGTACCAATTGTCTATTGACCTGTACATTAATGTCTTTGTTTAATTCTGCTTCCATTGTTGCAATGTTCTTTGAAGAAACATTTGCGTTAGCATCCATTTTTGAGCCATCGGCAGCATTAGTTGCATTAATATAGTTATCAATAAAATTGATTTTTTTGTTTACTTGCTCTTGTGTTAATCTAATCATAGCTTAGTCGTTTTTTAAGAATAAATTATTTAATATTTGTTTTGATTGTACGTCTATAAATTTTTGATTTGTTTTTGGATTGTTTAGTCCCCCAAGTTTAGCTTTCCATTCTCCTGTTTTTACCCATGTAAGGTGTTGTTTCAATTTATTGTTTATTGTTTCTCTTCCAGAATAAAGACACGTTTTGTAACCTTTCTCCTGTGCGTATTTTAGGTTAGAAATTAGTTCTTTTTGGTGCCATTCCCCCCCCATAAAAAGCACACAACTAGCGAATCCTTTATATTTCTTTAGTGTTTCTTTAAAAACTGATATTGTGAGTTTTTCCCCATTACTTTCTTTCCACAAAATAGGTGAATGACAACCTTTACAGTGGATTTTACATCCACAAATACTAAAGCAAATACTAATTTCACCAGGCACTTCTTGCAGTACAATTTGAATATTTGAGTAATTCATTTCTTCTAATAATATTTAATAAAGCAACTTCTAATGTTTTTTGAAGTTACACATAATAAAAAATCGAACTCATAACAATAATCAATTTGTAAAGTGATTATCATTACAAATGTCTGTTTTAACCCCTATAAAACAAGAGTACTCTTTTAAACTTCGATTATTAATTAAGCTACTTTATTTTTCATTAAAATTAAGTGTTTATCTTCCTTCCATTTTTCCATAGGAGTAATTAAGACCGTTGCAAGGTGAGTAGTTTATTTTTCCAAAATTTTGTATCTTTATGCTATGCAAAAGACAAGTCACCAAAGCTTTTCAGATAGTATCTGCAACCCAAGAACGAGAAAAATTAAAGCCACATTTTTTAAACAGATGAATAGTTTACTTGATTGGGACTCTATTGATGTGATTATTAAAACTCATTACCATAAAGGAAAAAGTACTACAGGAAAACCCTCTTATAGTGGCTTGTTGCTTTTTAAGGCTTGTTTATTAGGTACATGGTATGGTTTAAGCGATTACGAATTAGAAGATAGAATCAACGATAGTTTATCATTTAGTATTTTTTGTAACATGAGTATGGAAGACATATCACCAGACCATAGTACAATTAGCCGATTCAGAACGGCTATGACTAAAGCTAATGTCTATGAAAAGTTGTTTTCAGCAATCAACAAACAAC
>Ga0256845_1001232_pt1 | contig 21065 bp, 13 predicted proteins | sample RiftiametaG_FD_189101 | JGI IMG/M metagenome (GOLD analysis project Ga0256845, IMG submission 189101) | Tube worm associated microbial communities from hydrothermal vent at the East Pacific Rise, Pacific Ocean - Riftia | ecosystem: Host-associated > Annelida > Integument > Unclassified ...
CCAATTGATACCTAGTACCTCGTGCCGGAAGTCCGTGCCGGGTTTCACCAGACCCAACTGAAGTGGGGGCCTGATGAAACCCGCAATAGCCTCCCTATTTGCCCTCGGTACTACTTTTTGTCTCATGGGTCCCAAAACCCGGCACGAAGTTCCGACCTTTGGTACTAGCACCTCGTGCCTGAAGTTCATGCCGGGGCTTCGAGCCCCACTGATTTGTCTCAGTTTGCCCTTGGTACTAGTTCCACTCTAACATGTAAGCTCTTGTGTGCCCTTACGAGGCAGCGTAGCGAGAAGGGTACTAGTTTATGAGTAGAGTGATGATTCGATCAAAATGCTTCGCATTTCTTTTTTGTGCCGCTGTCAGCGCCTGTAAAAGTGCTCCTGTTGACCATGCCAGCGGAGGCGCTGGCAGTGCCAGTGGTGCGACCAGCGGTGGCGGTGCTACGGGTGCAACCAACCCCTTCTCTAAGATTTGCGGAGGTACCGTTTGCGCAAGGTTTTCTAGATGTTGCACGACGGATAAGTCATGTGGAGTCGTTACAAGCGACGAGATTTTCCTGGAGTTATGTCAGAGCGACGAATCACGCGGTGGAATAAAGGGGCCCAATTCGTGCCCTCCGAGCAGAAATTATTGCAACTATGATATCTGCCAAAGCTTTCCTGGTTGCACGCAGAAAAATGGAGCCTGTGGCTACTGGATTGAGTCCTTCATGATTGTTGGGGGAGTTGAAGTAAGAGTTGTCAATACGCGACTGGGGTGTGTCGACCCGACAGACATGGTGGAAGAGTGAAGTACCCAATGATGGCGCTCAATAGGCGGCCGTTGAGCTCTTTGTGTCGCGGTCGGCTCGTAAATACTGGGAAAGCTATGCGTCAAAGGGCCATCGTTGAAGCTGCCCACGGCGACAATGGGTACGCTTGCTTCTAGAAAGTCGGGGACGCAGCTTATCCAGTTGGAGAGGGTCTCTGCTGCGAGGAAGCGATAGAGGGAGCAGGCGCTTCGGCCCCTTGACGGCGTGAGGGCTAATGGCTGCCGATGAGCACGAGTGGCTTGTTGTTTTTGAGTGCGATAAAGTCAAACTAGACGATGTTCCGAGTGGATGAAGAAGTCACCGGGTGTAGGGCAGCTCGTAAATTCCAGACCACCTTCGCTCGCTGAGCAACGTCGCAAATAACTCATCAAGATTGGTGTCCTGATCCGCAAGGTAATTCACCCGCTCATCCGTCAGCGCAATCTCAAAAGAGTGACACAATTATCGAATATTCAGCTCGACCCCATCCCTGTGTCCCTGGGCGATGCCTTCAGCGATGCCTTCGGTACGGCCCTTGGCGGCGAGATTCACTGATGATCGCGGATTTTTCGATGACCCAAGACATGTCTGCTAAATGTCGCTCTTCTGCCCTTCGTCGGACTTCCGGCTCTGCGGATAATTCTTCTAATTGCTCTTCGGCTTTTTGAATCATCGGATCGAGTCCTTTCAGCGCTGCGACTTCCTGTGGATCACTAGAAGTGAGAAATCGAGCCCAAGATTCTAGCTGATTGGGGGCATCTTTGAGATCGATTGAGATCGAGAGGGCTGAGTCTGGGCAGCTCCAGCGTATGTAACTAGTACCTTGTGCCTGAAGCTCGTGCCCGGTTTCGCCACCCCCAACTCGAGTAGGGGGCTGGAGAAACCCGCTGATTCGTCTCAGCTTACCCTTGGTACTACTTCTTGTCTCATTGGTACCAAGAACCTGCACGTTGTGAAGGTCCTTGATACTAGCAGAGCATAAAATTGGTGACCCGTAGTCTCTTCAAGTCGCCGATATCGACCGTGGAATTGGCCGCCGGGCTCCGTGTAGTTGAGGAAAAGTATAAAAATACAACGATCGAGTTTGGTATAAGTCTGGCCCGTCTTCGAGCGGTTATTTTCTTCTCGGATCCCAACATCCTCCGAAAGCCGAGTCAACGCCCCCTCCCTGAAAGACGATGGCGCGCCTCACAAAAAACAGAAGCTGTGCTCAATTCTTAAAAGAGCACAGCTAAATTTCTAGCGAATAGACGAGCCGCTCGATTGCAATGGCTCCATTGTAGGGACCAAGTCTACCTCACAAGCTGCTCCACAATACACGATGCGCTGCACCCGTCGCCGGAAGTTCGATTGCCATCATCACACCCCTCTTCGGAGTCTTTGGTGCCGTCTCCACAGCGTCACCGCAATGGGGACCAAATCGACAGTTTTGCGCACATTCGCCGTAGCCACCAGGGTTTGTGCCATCGTCACATTGCTCAAAAGAGACTTGAAGAGCTCCGTCACCACAGCCTGGTCCAAGAATTGGTGTCCACTTCAAAACGCTCCAGTAGCCCCAACCAACGAGTCGTCAGCGGGGGCATATATCTCTTCCCAAATTGGCAAGTTGGCGAAACTGAAAGATTAGGGAATTCTCACGGAGAAAGCGTTCTCCAAGATGAACGGCGTTCCCCGCTCAGAAAATACGCAAACCGAGGCCCAGCTGAAAGCCCGGTCTTCCGCCTCAATTTTCCTACCCGCTCCTTGTATGAATACGTGGCAGTGGTCATTCGAAGACGCCTTACACTCTGCAAGGATCTTGAGTCCACCCAATTCAAATCATATGGTGGAGGAGGCGAATGTTTCTTAGCCGCAACGAGCACCCTCTACCCAAAGAACTAAGTATCGTGGACCTCTCAATTCTAGCCAAAGCCTTCCGTGGCGAACTCGTCCCCCAGGGCCCCAAGACGAACCCGCCAGCGTGCTCCTGGATAGGATCAGGGCTGAGCGTGAGGTAGCCGCCCCCGCAAAAAAGAAAGCTCGCAAGGGGGAGTCTAGAAAGAAGTGACTGCGTCAAAGATCAGACCTCCTCTTGAGCCATATTCCTTCGTCAAGATTGTCAGTACAGAAGCTTCAGAACGAAAGAACCGTAACCAGAAGAATCTCGGCAGCTCCGACTGCCAGCCCGAACACATGGGGAGCAAGGACAAATTCTGGGCGAAACTCTTATTCACGGCAATGAACTATTGTCGAATATCGACAAGACGTATCCAGCGAAAAACGGCCCCTACCGAACGCGAGAGCACACCCTGAGCGCTGTCCGTGAGGTCCTTCAGCATCACAGCATCGGGGGGGCGTCTGCCCTCCACGACGCCAGTCTTGAAGTGTTCGGAGTATTCGCCGGCTACCTACTTCTCGATGCATTGATTGGAAACACCGACCGCCACCATGAAAATTAGGGGGTAGTGGCGAGGCTCAAGAGCAGAAAGCTACTTTTGGCGCCAACCCATAACCATGCTTAATCGCTGGGTCATGAACTCAGCGATGAACAAAGAAAGCAACGTTTAGAGACGAACGACCATCGCGCCGACCTACATAGGTACTGCACCAAGGACGCATCGGCGTTTTTTCCCGACGGCAGGACAAATAACCCCTCTCGTGCCTCCCTGTGTCAGTAAAGATGTCGATAGCGTGAATAAACGTCGTGCCATGGCCTCTCAAGCATAACCAGATACCACACCGTCTCAGTTCAAAATCGGCCTCTAGTCGAATTTGAGCGTGTGCATGCAACCGCAACATGCATGGTAACCGACAGAGCCTACCCCGCTGAAAGCCACTCTATTCTGTCAGCACTCCCGTAGACTTCTGTGGCTACCTTGAGCTTGAGAACGATTCTTTTCCCCATATCTATGCACCAAAGTATGGTTACTGGCAATTATTACGTATAAGTATACGCGTATGAATATAACATGGGAAGATCTCGAACTTTTTCTCGCCGTTGCAGAGGGGCGCAGTTTTAGCGCCGCGGCGCGCCAACTCGCCTTGACCCAACCAACCATCAGCCGCCGTGTGGCCGCATTGGAGGATAAATTGGAGCACGCCCTCTTTCGGCGCGATGTAGAGGGAGCTCATCTCACGGACGAGGGGGCAAAGCTTCTGCCTGCAGCTTTACAAATGGCGCGCTTCGCTCAAGAGGCCGAGGAAATTGCAAAAGACTTTGATGATAAACCTGTGGGCATCGTGCGTGTGGCGGTGCCTTCAAATACTGCATTCGATTTTATGGTTCCGTTCGCTTGCTCCCTACGGGAGACCTTGCCACAGATCCAACTTCAGGTAATTTCTGGCATCGAGCAAATCGATCTATTGCGGGGGCAGGCCGACTTGGCCTTGCTCGACAAAGAGCCCACGCAACCAGATCTGATGGTACTGGCCAAGGTGAGTATAGAAATGGGTGTTTTTGCCTCGGCATCATACGCTCATTGTTTAAAGAAAAGAGCATCTGATGAGCAAATTTCTTTTCAACCAGAAGAGCTCACTTGGATTTCATGGGGGTATCCGGCGGAACACCTAGAGCCAACCCCAACCCTTAAGAAGTTAATTTCTGGATTTTCTCCGGTGTTTTCTTCCAACGATTACAATGTACAAACGCGTGCAATGGCAGAAGGCATGGGAGCAATGGTACGCCCTCGCGTCTCTCCTCATCACCTATCTTACGATAAATTTGTACAGCTTGAAGTAGATCTCACAATGGCTCCCCTGACCGTTTTTTTGGTGTGTGCCAAAACCATGAGCTGGGTTCCCCGAGTGCGCGCCGTGACCAAAGAACTATTGGCTGCCCTAGAAGAAGTTGAAGGCATCTCTCTGAGTGTTGAATCCTAAAACACTTCTATTATTCGCTCGTTTTTGTTCCCCAGTTCGTACATCAAGAGTGAGCTGAGCTAACGCGCCTCTGGCTTTCACTAGAAGATGCCGCCGAATGGGTCTCCAGTAATTGATAAGGAGTATCGCATAGAATTTGCCAGTCTTTTCTTAGACAATTACGTAGTACCTCCACCTCAGGGCTCAACACCCGCTCTTGCTCTTGCAGTCGTTGATAATAGTTCAGCAGCCCCCGGCAAAGACTGAATTGCCCGGCCACAACTAGATCTTTTTGCTGGTGCGGGGACTCACTTTCCCACCAAAGGCGGGTGGGCACCGCTTCTGCCGAAACAAGTACTTTTTTTAGTTGTGCGGAGACAGGCGCGACCAAGGGATCGTCGCAAGGGCGCAAAAGTTTTGAGATCAAACAGGAGACTCGCCTGGTTTTGAATTCTGCAGCCCCAAAGAATTTCTCGTAAATCAAACGACGCATGTTTTTCATAAACACATCACTTGAGAGAGACATCAATGAGGTTAAACGCAGCTCGTTCATCTCCAAAACCTGAGAGATACGCAAGGAAGCAAAATCGTCCCAAGTAACGGCTGCTTTTGGTATTTTTGCAAGAACCTCGTTGCGAAAGAGAGAGCGAACTTGCCAGAGCACGCTCGCTGTGACCAATGCCAAAAGAGCTGGGAGCAGTTGCTCAAATAGATGATGAAACCAGTTGAGATCCGGGGTGGTGAACAACGCCCGAGCCATCAAGGCAAAGGTCATCAAGCAAGCGCCAAAGAGAAAGAAGGCTGCGGTGTGAACCTGACCTAAAGTAAAATTCCAGCGCTGAGTCGTTTTGGAGATCTCGTAGAGAGGCACTCTGTCCTGAGCCACGTCGGCCAAAATGATAAAGTCCAGGTCGTCAGCCAGGCGTTTATCGGCATCCATCAGGCTTTGTATGCCCTGGTTGTCAAAGACGCCCCCGTCCATCAGGGCGATGTCCGTGCCCACGCGATTTGATACGGCCTGGGGCACTGAACCGTCCCAATGAAAGTCCTGGGGAAAAACCAAGGGCTCAAAACCACCAGGAAAACAGGAAGAAGCCGCGACAATATCTCCCAAGCGTAATTTTTGAGCTTCTTCGTAGGGGATTGAAACGAGACCGTTGCCGTTGCGCACTTTCTTATTTTGCGTCACTGGAAAACGAAATGAGAGCCCACTTTGGAATTCTGTCGCGTTAAAAATTGCTTCTTTTAAATGGGACTTTTTTGAGAGCTCCCCAGTGAGGTCTCCCAACAAATAGGGCTTCCCTTTGGGATCGCAAAAGAGGTGTTGCGAATAACACTCAGAAGCCGCAATAATTAAAGTAGCACGACCTGAAGGGCGCTGTAGCTTACCGCTTGAGAGCATGTCGGTAGTCAAAGCCAAGAGAGGTGTGTCGCGCAGTAGCCGGTAGTATTCGTCAAAGAACTCAGAAAACGAGAGTTCCTCTACCAAAGAGATCGCATACTTTACCGCTGTGAATGTCCCGCCAGAGACACTTGAAAGCAGGCTCACCTGAGGCTCTAACTTCAAGCGATTCAGTTGGTCGAGTACCCCCAGGGTAAAAGTAGAGGCTCGATAGCCTCCTCCCGATAGCGCGATACCAATTTGTCAAGGCATCTCGACTTGCTTATTTTGAGTTAATTTTCCGTCACTCACTATTTACCCCACTTCAGGCCAATTGCAGCAGCGGGGGCTTAACATTATTTGCTTCTCTCAGCGAAGGCACTTTGATGAGCCACCAAATTGATGTTGTTCAAGGGCTCTTCTTTGGACAATTAGTCTATTTTCGCGCCCTTTCCCCCTTCCCAATCCCAAGGACTTGTTTTTGATGCCACCTGTTTTGCTCGGTAATAGTCACCAGGAAAAAGAGTTAAAAAGGGGCCCTCTTCCCAAGTGGCAAGGCCAATGCTGCCGTCCCAAAGAGAGATCCAGGAAGGTGGGTAGTCGTAAGCCCCGCCGCCCTCAAAACTTTGCATATTGATACAATCATGTTTGGGGTAATTTTCTACGAACCCATCCCAAATTTCTAAGTACCGCGAGATGCCCTCAAAGTAGATTCTTCTTTTTCTCGCCGTCGCGGCTTCTAAGGGAAAATTGCATTCGAGTCCTCCGTTGATGATTTGAATTGTCACGCCAAAACCGGGAACCCTATCGGCGGCAATGTCCCGACTCGTGGGTTGCCATAAACCAGTCACTGTTTCATGAATTGAGGGTTTAGGTGCTCGTGGTGTCATGTAAAAGTAGATTGCCGAGGAGAGAGCGAGCCAACCCTCGTTTGCAACTCGCTGGGGTGCCTGAAGGAGCACATGCATATTTTCTGAGCCAAATACCGTGCGCGAAAATGGGCCGTAGTTGTAATTATACGACAATTGTTTGGCACCGCGACCATGATAGGAAACAGAGTTACCGCAAGGAAATGCCAGCCCCCAATCACCATCGCATTGACGATAACCGACGTTTTGTGTCCCTGCGTACCCGAGTTCTTCGATAAAAAAGAGCCCTTGGCGCCATTGTTCGCTTGGCATGGCCGCTCCTGATAGTGCCAATTGTCCACCGGGGGGTTGGGGAGCGATGGATGAGCCTTCGGAGTGAGCCCCTACTTCTTGGGCGAAATGAGCGAACACGGTTGCCACCTCCAAAGCACAGACTTCTGACAGGTTAACGTTCTCTAAATAGGGAGCTAACTCGTTCATTTCCGCGCAAAAACGCGGCCATTTGCCCACTGCTGTCAAAAAAATACGGTAGGTGTAGCGGGAGTCGGGGAATGTCCCCACATGATCCCAATCGTCCTCGTCAAAAACACCGATGGCGCGGCGCACATTTGGCTGGAAGAGAGGTAAGGGATGCGAGCGCATCGCGAGTAACGCGCCCCTCCGGTAAATTTAGCTCGGGTTTACCGGCATATGAATAGGCTACGGTGCGTAGCACGTTTGACTGCTGGCCAGCTTGCATGCTGCCGAAGTAGCCTCAGCTCGGAAGTGCCGTAACCCTCAAATGCATCATATAAAATGGGATCACCTACGATATTGAGCTCGCCCCACTGCAGCTCGACAATTTCGCCGGTGTCGAGAGGTAGCTCCACCGAAGGCTCCGGGTTCACCAAACCATCGGCTGCGGGCTCGGCCCCCCAAGAGTCTCCGTTTCTCTCGGGACGATTGAAAGTCCCCGCCTCGCTTGCACCGACGACTGCCTCGGCACCGTCTGCTCCCAAGGCTTCTGGGGCTTCGCCCTCGGACCAAGCACCGCTTGCGGGCGTGCTCGCTGAATCGGTCGTCTCAAAGACAGCATCCCCAAGAGTGCCGGAGCTACAGGCAAAGTGGAGGGGGTGCGAGTAATGAAAAGGATAGAGTAGAAAACTGCATAGGATTTTCCGCGTCCCAGAGGCGAATGCTCTCGAACAACTTGCCCGCTCTCATCATCATTTGTGCCAAGTACAAATAATTGGCGCTTGGCACCCCACGCGCAGGGATTCATCTCGCTCTTTAGCGGAAATTTTACCCCTATTTTCCATCTTTACCCCATTGCGCGCTGACTGTTGGCGCGACGGAGTCAACGCGTTTTTCGATACGTCTTGGCTCTTGGTTTTTATGAATTGGTCTCTTGAAGGAGACCAATGGACACGCCCGAGGCGTTACTGTGTCACCTGGGGGTTACGAGCGCACCTGGAGGGCTACGGCACTCAAGGCTGAGCGAAGAGTCTCGACGAATTGGTCAATTTTTGGAGTTAGCCCTGGATGAGTAGGAAACTCAATGGATGTCTATATCTTGGCACTTCCTAAACGGATGAGAAGCGACGACCGAAGATTGCCCCGTTCTCGCTCATCGTTTATGTCGAAGGCACATTGCATTCAAAAATATGCAAGCGTATTGCAGCGCAAAGTTTTCATCGGTTGGTAGATTGAGCATTCGCCGACACGTGGTGTATCAACGTTTCATGTCACCTAGGCGAAGAGAATTCACCAAGCGAAGCCCCAATGCATAAAGCTCTAAAACCCCGACTCTTATTCGTCGTTAACGTTGATTGGTTTTTCGTTTCTCATCGATTGGCACTTGCCAACGCCTGTCGAGAAGCAGGGTATGATGTGCACGTTTGTGCAGGAGAGACGCAATCAAGAGGTCTCATCGAGCAGGCTGGTTTCGAATTTCACGCCTTACCGATTGACCGAGGAGGTACTCATCCAGGGAGAGACTTAAAAACGCTACGATACCTCTTTACACTTTATAGAAATCTGCGTCCTAGCCTGGTCCACCACGTGACCGTAAAGCCCGTGCTCTATGGTGGACTCGCCGCGAAGATCTTACGCATACCAGCGGTCGCTGCCGTCAGCGGTCTCGGATATGCATTCATCCCCCAGGAACACGAGGGCACAACGCGTAGGTTACTTAAGCACTCCCTCAAGCGTCTCTACAAAGTTGCTCTTTCTTCTGCCAATTGCAGGGTGATTTTTCAGAACCCCGCTGACCGTGATTTGTTCACGAATTGGAAACTCGTGAACAAGGAAAAGACTGTCATCTTGCCGGGTTCAGGTGTGGACCTTTCTCGATTCGTGCACAGCCCCCTGCCGCACGGTCCACCTATCGTCTTGCTTCCCGCACGATTACTTTGGGACAAAGGAGTTCGTGAATTTGTAAAAGCGGCCGCGATTGTACAAAAAAAGTTCCCAACAGCGCGCTTTGCATTGGTTGGACGACTCGATTCAGAGAACCCGGCCGCAATAAAAAAGACTGAACTCGATAGTTGGCTCGAAACAGGTGCCATCGAATGGTGGGGTGCCGCAGCGTCTGCAGAAATGCCTGCCATTTACAAGAAAGCAACGCTGGTTGTACTCCCTTCCTACAGGGAAGGACTCGCGTTGGTCTTACCTGAGGCAGGAGCTACTGGTAGAGCTGTGGTGACAACCGATGTGCCAGGGTGTCGTGACGCGATAATACCTGGGCAAACAGGTTGGCTGGTTCCTGCCAGATCCGTAGCTCCCCTTGCGGCCGCGATAATAGAGGCTCTGGAAGACTACGAAGAATTGCAACGGCGGTCCCTCGCGGCGTATCAGCTCGCCAAAGACTCTTTTCGGCAGGAAATCGTCTTTGAGGCTACCATATCGCAATACAAACAACTCGGAGTTCCTCCGCTTCCTTGATTGTTCGACACACCTTCGAGAAAGAGCTTCGCCCGGAGTAAAATCAGCAGCCTAAATCGGACCCATCAAAATCGAATAACTTAACATCTTTGCTCAAATTGTTTTCAAAACGAGGATGCACTAACGTGGCGCTATCATGAAAAAACAGCTCATCCTGTTGGAACTAAATGAACTCAACATGACCTTCGTTGAGCACTATATTACCAAAGGCTATCTGCCGCAATTTGCACGCCTCATCAGGGAGCACGGTTATTGTCAGACAACATCCGAGGACGAGTACGAGAATTTAGAACCATGGATTCAATGGGTCACGGCCCATACTGGAAAGACACTCTCCGAACATGGTATTTTTCGCTTGGGCGATGCATGCGGTAAATCGCTTGACCAGATCTGGGAACGATTAGAACGTACCCACGGAATAAAGGTTGGTGCCGTCAGCCCAATGAATGCGGAAAATAGACTGATAGACCCGGCTTTTTTTGTTCCAGATCCCTGGACCGACACTCCGAGCTCTACCCAATTTTTAGTACCGCAACTCGCCGCGGCTATCTCTCAAATGGTGAATGACAATGCCCACGGGCGCATGACCGTAAGTTCCATCGCCAGCGTGATTGCTGGACTCGTGAAATTTGGTCGCGTGGATAGTTACGGTCAATATTTGCGAAGTGGGCTACGGGCAGTCAAACATCCGTGGTCGCGGGCATTGTTCTTGGACCGACTTCTTGCAGATGTTTTCATGTCCCTCCATCAAGATTCTCAACCCGAATTCTCTTCCCTCTTCCTCAATGCGGGCGCACATATTCAACACCACTATATGTTCGGCTCAAGTGCTTACGAGGGTAAACTGACAAATCCGGAGTGGTACCTATCTCAAAACTGTGATCCTGTTCTTGAAGTGTATCAGCTATACGACACTGTAATCGGTAGTATTCTCGAGATGGCAGGAGGTGCGCGACTTATGCTCGCCACCGCACTGCACCAAGAACCTCATGAGCAACTCACGTACTATTGGAGATTAACCCAACATGAATCATTTTTAAGAGGCTTGGGAATACCTTTTTCCAAGGTCTCACCGCGCATGTCCCGTGACTTTCTAATAACGTGCGAAACTGCAGCAGATGCAGACGAAACCGAAAGACGCTTACGATCCGCCTACTCCCTATCTGACCGGGAGCCTATGTTCAGCATAGACAATCGAGGCAATGAACTATTCGTGACGCTTACATACGCCCATGACATTGGGAGCAACTTTGAAGTCCATCTGGATGGAGTAACTTTGAGCAACTTCAAAAAAGAGGTCTCATTCGTGGCGATCAAGAACGGAAGGCATAGCGGTATTGGCTATTTTTGCGATACGAACTCTACTCCCGCAGACTTGCCCCACGAATTTCCCCTAGCCAAGCTACCGAGCATGATAGAAGATCACTTTGGGAGCAATTTAGAACCTATCAATAGATAGGGTGGCCAAGAGTTGCGGCAACCTCTGGTGTCTCCACTACTTCTGAATTGGCAAGGCATCTTTCCTGCCCAAGCATCGAACAAGCGTGGTTCGCATCGCTTTGACCGCCAAGGTTGAACTCTCCGATAACCGTCCACTTCTCATATATATCGAACTCCACTTAGAAAAACTTTACACTCTTCATACTAGTTTCATCTCCCCCGCTCTTCTATGCTCTTGGAGGAGATTTCGAGTGAGCACCAGTATTCAAATAACAGCGTTTGCGGGCCTACTAGCGGTCTTCATCTCGGCCCTGCTGACGCCTCTAGTGCGCAAAGCGGCCCACGCATTCGATTTGGTTGAGTCACCCGGAGATCGAGATGTGCATACAGCCGCGATTCCGCGGATGGGGGGAATTGCAATCTTTATTGCCTTCGGAACCGTCCTCGCCACGTTACTCGCCTCCAATGCCATGACGATCACGGAGGGAGGCAAGGATCCATTCTTGGGCTATGTCCTAGGTGGTAGTGTCATCTTCGTGGCTGGGCTCTACGATGATTTGAAGGGGTTGGGGGCAAAAAAAAAGCTCCTAGCCCAACTAATTGCTGCGACTTTGGCTTGGTATGGCGGCGCTCAAATACAAAATATTGTCAATGTTCCCGGAATCGGGGCGGTCACTCTCGGTCCAATTGTCGCCTACGCCGCAACAATCGTTTGGATTCTTGCCTTCATCAATGCCGTCAACCTGATTGACGGACTTGACGGGCTTGCGGGAGGGCTCGTGTTCTTTGCAGCACTCACAAACTTGTCAATTGCGCTGATTACTCACAATGTATTCGCTGCGGTAACCAACGCGGCCTTAGCAGGCTCGGTACTTGGCTTTCTATTCTATAATTTCAATCCCGCCCGTATTTTCATGGGCGACACAGGTAGCCTATTTCTTGGCTACGCGTTGAGCGCAGGGGCACTGCTCTCCTCACGACAAAAGGAAAGCACTCTTGCCTCACTGTTAGTCCTAATTATTGCTCTCGGGCTACCCTTAACCGACACAATTCTAAGTATGGTGCGTAGGGTACTCCAGCGACGGAGTATATTTGCAGCCGACCGCGGCCATGTGCATCACCGCCTTTTGGCCTTGGGACTAACTCACAAGAAAGCAGTTCTCGTACTCTACGCGTGTACGGTGTTCCTCTGCGCCCTGTCCGTTGCTGCTGCAATCGGACAAGACTGGCAGGTCGGTCTTGCATTGATGGCTGCAATTACGGTTCTTGCAGGTATTATTCGATTCTCCGGGTACTTCGGACGAGTTATTACAAGCGAAACCGCATCGAGCGAAAATCTCAACGGGCAAGCCCGTCGGCTCAGCGATAAGGTACCTGAGTTCGTCCTCGAATCATTGGGGGCGACCAACATGAGTGCTCTCTTCGTTACACTAGAGAATATTTTAAACGATAGCGGCATTTTAAGCGCTTCTTTAGCTCACGAGAATTCATCTATATCCTCTACTCTTTGGATGTGGAAACAGGCGAACTCACAAGGTCGTCGCACAGAAGGAAGGATGGTCACTTGTACGTACAGCGTTCAATCACCCAATGAGGAGGGTGTTAAAAGTTTTTCCATCTCAACAAGGGTGCCTGAAGGCCCCGTTCCCAATGACCTAAATTTGATTGTTCGACTAATCGCTAAGATTCTTACCAATAGTCTGAATCGGGTCGATGGTGCCGGTCTAGGAGGGGGCTTGTTGAGTCCAGAAAAAGACTTCCGGAGATCGTAGTCGCTCTCTAGGAGTCATCAGAACGTCTATAGGTGCCGTAATGATAGTAGTATCCGCTGCGACCGCTACCTTCTCGTACCGCGTTCACCACGGTCCCCAACGTATGGCTGCCCACCCCATTAAGAAGCGCTAAAGATCGCTTTGCCTCAGCGCGAACTGTCTGAAGAGCACGCAAGACAAGAACCACCCCATCTGTTTGGGGAGCAATTACAGCTGCATCTGTGACAGGCATCAACGGGGGACTGTCCAGTACCAATATATCGAAACGCTCATCGAGACGGTCTAGGAGATCTCGAAATGCATGACTTTGTAAAACTTCACTTGGGTTTGGAGGCAGTGTACCACTGCACATCACACTTAGGTTGGGCACGTCCGTCGACTGTACGGTAGAAAGATAGGTGTCTGGGCGCAAAATAGCGGTCATTAAGCCTTCCCCATTTTGCTTAGCGAAGACCTGATGCAATCGAGGGCGACGCAAATCACAATCAATGAGAAGAACCCTTTTGTCTGTTTGCGCCAACGTGGTTGCCACATTGCAAGCCAAGGTGGTTTTGCCTGCTCCTGCGTTTGCACTGGTTATCAGTAGGCGTTTCAAGGGCTTGTCCGGCGAAGAAAACACAATACTTGTGCGAACTGCCCTCACGGCCTCAGCAAAACTACCTGTCGGATTAGTGTGAGACGCCAGCTCTACCTGCTCACCTTTGCCCTTCCTCTGCCGCCGAGATTTCTTTGCGTAAGCGTAAGGACTTGGCCCGGTACCAATTGTTGGTAAGGCCCCCAGCATGGGGAGATCAAGAGACTTCTCGGCGTCAATTGGATCGCGGACCGTGCGGTCCAACATTTCGCTCCCAACGGCGCCACCCAGCCCCAAAATAATCCCTGCCAGACCTCCAAGAAGTAAATTAATTGGTAAATTTGGGCTAATGGGTCCGGTTGGCTTATTTGCGGCTTCAATTACTCGCACATTATTGATGCGCAACATTCTCGCCAAGTCAGACTCTTTTGAGCGCTCCGTGACTAGCGTCAAAAGGTTCTCATTAGTATCCCGCGCGCGTCGCAAACGTTTGTGTTCAATCTCTAACTTATTGAGGTCGAGAGCGCGGCTTCGCGCTGATTCATAGAGACCGCGGAGCCCCGCTATCTCACTATCTCTTGCACTTACGTCTCGCTTGAGGGCTACCTTGATATTTTTTACTTCAGCAAGAAGAGCATCTCTTGAGGCGCCCACCCGTCGTGAAGCCGAAAGGACCAATGGGTGCTTGTCGCCCTTTCCGGAACCCTTGAGCGAAGAAAGCTCCTTGGATGCGACGAGGTACACGGCTCGCAGCTGTTGAAGCACCGTACTCTCTAATAGCTCACGAACGGGCAACTCTCTGGGGTTATCCTCTGCTACTTTAGCAAGCTCCCGATAGCGTGATTGCAAACGCTCGCGATCTGCTCTCGCCTTCGTGAGAACTCCATTAAACTCGCCAATTTCGGCCCGCAACATGCCCGACTGATCGTCCAGAGACACAGAAAGAAGGTCTTTCGCCTTTTTATAATCGTGAAGAGCCAATTCGCTCTCTTCCAATTCAATACGTAAGGTCGATAGTTGTTCACTCAACCAACGCGCAGCGTCTGTAGTCGCTGAAAGCACAGACTCCTCACTTTGACTCACGTATTGAGCTAATATCTCGGTAAGGATCTTCTGCGCACGCTCTGCGTTTGCATCTCGAATACTTACCTTCGCTAATCGACTGTCCTTAATAGGCTCAACATCGATTCGTCTTGCTAAGATCGTCACGCTCTGCTCAAGGGAAATCAATGGCTCAGTCTCGAGATTTTGAGTGGGACCATTTTCAACGAAGCCGCGGTCCCAGCGTAGACGCATTTTCATCGCTACCGGACGCAGAACACCTGTGGATGTCAGCAGAAAATGTTGCGTCTTATAATATTCCTTGCGGCTCCAATAATCGTGAGGAAGCTCCACAACCGGCTCAACCTCTTTGCCTAGTGGACGTGGAGGTGTCGGGAAAAAGTGCAAAACGGCTTCGGACTGGTAGATGCGCGTCTGGACAGAGGTGATGAAGCCCGCCGCGATCAAGGAAAGCATCAAAGCTCCACCCACAAGCCAGAGGCGCTTTCGCACTGCACGCGCAAAATCCGCTAGAGTAAACGAGTCGTCGTCGACTGCCGCCTTCTGCTCTATTCTAAGCTCATTCATCCTCTACCTGACTAGCAATACCGACTGCGCGAGGCCAGACAAGAACGATTTTGAGGCTCCTCAGGGCTCGTTTCGTCAGTTTGCTCGTTGCCCAGCATCTTGTAGAGTTCTAAGTCTACTCTTTGCCCAAGCGCCAGCTTGAAGATCACCTGCGTCTCCCCCCCTCTTAATAAGTAGATTGAGGCTTCTTACGCTGGGTAATTGAATACATGCGCGCTTCAACCAACGAATCTCCTGGCGTACTTCTCCAAAAGTTCGGTAGGCAGCGGCCAGTCGAAGGTATGCCCGCGAGCACTCGGAGGTGGTAGGACATGTTGCCGGCAGCAGGTGACCGACCTCCAATAGAGTTCTCAATCCGGAAGATTGACCCGCTTGTATCCACATGGAAGCGCAGCGTCCGTAGCCGACATGCAACTGCGAGCATGTCTTAGAGAAGTGCTGATGAGCCTCTTCGAACTGTAAAGTGCTGAGATAAACGCCCCCTTCGGCAAGGACTCGAATAGAATCATGCTCGCTTGTGTTGGAGCGGAGAGTCTCCAATTCCTTCTCGGCTTGTTTCAGACAACCACCGCCACATAGTGCGCTCTTCTCTCCTTGAGTCATCTGTGCAGTATTCGCCGCAACGAACGCATCAATTAACCTACCTCGAGTCATATTATTGCTGCTGTTTCCTTCTAACGCTTTACGTAAAATAGGAATTTGCACAGTGGGGAGAGATGATTTTGCCAAGAGCTCGAAAGCGACTCGCGACCGGTTTTTTCCCGAAGGCAAGATTTTTGACAACTGATCACCCCTCTGTGAAATTCCCCAGGCAATGTCGACTGCGGGCTTCGCTAAATAGGGGCTATGGGTCAATGCTATTTTTAGTTCTAACAATGCCTGATGTGGAACTCTGGACGCCAAACTCTGAGCCAAGAGCAAATGAGTGCGCCCACAAGTCGGACACCTCTTCAGTGACGCCGCCAACCAGCGCACGGTTTCACGCCAACTTTCTCCTTTTTCGCTTCCTAAAGCAGCCCGCATACGAAAAAAGTACGGCTCAGCCGGGTGCCGTAGTAGAGCGCTTTCGGTCAACGCAATAGCCTCTTTGCTTTTGCCTTCCTGCACCAAAGAGTGCACACGAGCTCTGTCCTTCATTACGTTTTTTGTTGATTCAGAGAGAACAATCACGCTGCCGGAAAGTACCGCTACCCCCACAATCAAGAGAGGAAACCAAGCCTTGCGCCTCCCCAGCGGAGAATTTGATCTAGAGGCAAATTCTCCGCGAAATGAACCCAAGAGGATCACGATGGCAACGGGAAAAGCGGGCACCTCGGAAGCCACGTCCAAAAGATTTTGCGCCAGCCACGCACCAACACCGGCAAAGCACGCTCGACTCAAGTTGGATCGATATACACCCAGCACGCTCGGACGATATAGCCAGAGGAGAGCACCTCCAGCCAAGAGTGCAACGGGCAATCCCCATTCGCTCACCCACTGAAGAAGAATATTTTCTGGATAGACAAAAACTTCAGTACTTGAGCCTGGGTAATACGAATAAAATACCGACTCGAAACTACCACGCCCAATACCCACATATGCGTGGTCACGAATGAGGGGAAGCACAGCTCTCTGAAACTCCAACTTACTCAAGTCTCGACTGAATAGATTCACCTGGTGACTGAGAGTATTCATCAAGACAACGCCGGTCAGCGCACTACCCGCGACCAAGAGCTTTGCAACGCCCGAAAGCCGGTCAGCTCCCCTGGAGCGAAGACCTAGGAACCAATAGATCGCCCCTCCGATCAAAAGAGCGCCAGTTCCCGCACGAGACCCTGTGAACGGAATCAACATGAAAAGCCATGCTGCACATAAAATGAAAGTACGATGCGCCCACTGCCGCCGCGAACGGGCTAAACCCAAAGCACAAAACCCACCGAGTAAATAATACCCAGCTACATTATTTGGATTGAGCAATGGGCCCATGCGATTCGTTGCCGCTGGTATCGATGTATCGATGAATCCGTATATTTTGTGTGCGTCCAAGGCACGATGCATTAGATTGACGCCGCTGAGCCCTAGTGCTGTCCCCACGATAGTGAGACAGACCACGCGAGCTCCAAGGCGTCTCCCCAATGGTTCAGCTAAGACCGCCAAAAGGCCGTAGAGAAAAAATTTGAGAGACTCTTGTCCCGATGCTCCAGAATCAAAACTGAGAGAGAACGAGCGCTCGACCTGCGGCAAGAGCTCAAATATGTCCTCCATCAGGGCAACCCTCCCTGGTGAGAAAAGGGCGACGCATTCCACGGGCAATGGCAGGGCCTGAAGGGCCGTCAAGAGACTCAATAAGAGAAACACCGCCCCTGGAAAAGAAAATGAAGAGCTTTCTTGCCGAAAGAACCTCCACCCTAGAATCAGTCCGGTAAAAAGAACCAATCCGCCTTGGATCTCAAAAGTTACCCCCCCCAAAGCAAAGCACGAGAGAGGAATAAGCAGTAAGACAAGAGCCAAGCTCGTATTTCGCTTCAAGTCCTCGAGACCCACCATAGCGCCAAGTATACGCACAGAGCCGTCATGAAGCCCAACTCACTTTTTTTTGCTAGAGTCGGCTCCAGCTCCAATGGGTGAACTTCAACAAGTAAGCTATCTGCTCCTCGTCGGTACCGCGCTGGTACTTCTTGTAACGAGCGTATTTCCGCCGAGAGAGAGAACCTGGCTCCTCGTGAGCTGGATTGCCCACATCACATCCGCTTACGGGCAGACCTGGCTCACTCTCGATTATTACGGCTATGGGGATATTTGGACCTACTCTCAGTTCGGCCTCCAAATTGGTGAATGGCTTCGCGATGATTTCTGGAACCGAGTCGAAGAGATCATCAAACTCTATTTCCAACAACCGTCGCGCATACCCTTTCCGGTACAAGGGGCAGGCACGCCGACAGGGTCCATGGCCGCTTTGACAGGCCTACTTTCGTGGGCGAGTGGTGGGAGTCTGCTCACGTGCTGTATCGCTTTCTGCCTAACTTCATACTTCGGAAAGCTCGCCCTTTATCTAGCATTTAGAGACGCCGTGCCAATAGAACGCGTTAGTTTGCTTACGGTCACGATGCTAGTGCCTTCCGTCGTTTTCTGGACAAGCGCTCCGCTCAAGGAAACAGTCGCATTGACCGGCTTAGGTATCGCCCTGCTCGGCCTTCGACGAATCATCGCCGATGGAAAGAGTCGCTATATAGGATTAGTAGCTTGCGGCATTATCCTTGTTGGCTACTCAAAAGCGTATATTCTAATGGTCGCCTTCGTGGCAACGTCGACTCTATATTTACTTCAAAGAGTCCGTAAGTCAAGAAACGTACTCACTGGTCCAGTCTACTTCATCCTCCTTAGTATCGCCACCCTCTCGGCCTTGTATCTAACAGGTTCAGTCTTCGAGCGTTTCAGCGCCGAATCTGTCGTACTGGAGACAGTGAAACTTCAGAGCCTTCAACAGGGTGGAGGCAGCGACTATTCACTTGGAATGGGAGCAGAACCTTCACTAGCGACCCAGGCAATATACGCGCCGTTGGCCTTAGTGACCTCACTATTTCGTCCTTTCATCTTTGAGGTGAGAGGGGTTCTTCCGCTAGTAAACGCTGGGGAAACTTTCGTTTTTCTCCTCCTCACACTGCGCTTTGTTTTGGTGCGACGAATGCGCGGTATAGTGGATACCTTAACCAACCCTTGGTGTGGCTTCGCTCTCATTTTTACCCTAGTTCTCGGGGTCGGAGTTGGACTTACAACCACCAATTTAGGTACTTTATCGCGCTACCGCGCCCCGCTAGTGCCATTCTTTCTTGTCGTTTTGTTGCTCGGGGAGAAAAGACGGAAATTTGATATTGGGTCTCCTCCATAGCGGCTTGTTCTGTCCGTACCCCCGCCGGACTCAAGGTCTCGTGCGCGAGAAAGGAATCGACGGAAGCACCTGCTCAAATGTACCCCTTGCGATTTTCGAATCGCGAGTACAACGTGGGAAGTTGTGAACCGCTACAACACCGCCATGACTCAGTCGCAAACGTACCCCTCTCAGCTACTCTTACTCATTTTGACGACGCTACTTGCGAGTTGCGGTACAGACGGGCCACTCCCCCCGGCCACTACACAGTGTGAAGGTGACCAAGTCTCCTCAGTCTACTACCGGGATGCGGATCACGACGGTTTTGGCAATGAAGACGAGAAGATCAGTGCTTGTATCGCCCCGAACGGATACTCTCACAAGGAGGGGGATTGCGACGACAAGAACCCAACCATACGCCCCGACATTGCTGAGATATGTGATAGCATTGATAATAATTGCAATGGTCAGATCGACGAAAACCTTGCAACCACCGTCTATGCCGACAACGACGGAGATGGTTTCGGCAACCCTCTTCAACCGATCGAAAGCTGCTTTGCCATTGGTTTTGTGGCGGACGCTTCTGACTGCGATGATAATTCTCTTTTAGTAAACACCGCCCGTTTAGAGGTCTGTGATGGCTTAGACAACAATTGCAATGGTGATGTAGACGAAGGAGCGATGGTTACCCTTTACCGAGACTCCGATGGTGATGGTTTCGGCTCTCCGCAAGGCCCAATTGAACATTGTGGAGAGCTTGCAGGCTACACTCCCAACAATGCAGACTGTGATGACTCACGAGCGTTCATTAACCCCCTTGGCACAGAAACCTGTAACGGTTTAGACGATGATTGCGACGGTCAAATCGATGGCAACACCCGCACATGCTCAAATGAATGCGGCGTTGGTATTGAGGTGTGTCGAAAAAACCGCTTCACGGCCTGCAGTGCTCCGCGTGTAACAAATTTACCGACCGAAACCACTTTAGCCGGAAACACCACGCACCACTTCGAGTGCCTCATCATCGAAGAAAAACTCAGCGTGGGGAAAAACGCAAAGGTCATCTCGAGCTCCAAGATCATGATCAGGGGGGAAAACGCAGAATTGGAACTCGAAATGGGAGCGGAGTTACACTCAGAGGGCCCGATAGTTATCGAGCAACAGGCTCGAATCGAATCGGTACTCGCATCTATTTCGAGTAACACTCTCATATCCATTGCAAGCGGGGCAGAGGTCGCTGCCCGCGGCCTCTTTGATGATTCGATAGCGAGAACCGTGTATTCAGGCGGTGGTGGTGCCCCCTGTTCGGATGTATTTCAGTCCTCGAAGATGAGCGGAGCTACTGGGGGCGCTCGAGGAGGGCACGGTGGTCAAGGACCTGTTTGTGGAGGAGCCGCTAGTCCTAGACAATTGGGAATCTCGTCAGCGGGATCTATCAATGGGATGGATTCTTGTGCAGTTTGTCCCTGCGAAAAGGTTGTCTCATCTAATTCTTCAGGTGGATTTGGTGGTGGACCACTTTGTGGCGGTGGCGGTGGTGGCAATGGAGCGAGAGGCGGGAGCGGACAAAGCGGGCTGCTGGACGGAATCGCCTACGCACCCGGAGACGGTGGAAAAACGGAGGGAAAGCCCGCCGAGATGCCCACTTTTGGTGGTGCCGGTGGAGGCGCTGGGGGAGGTATCCACACCCAATATTCCGATAGGTCTATTTGCGGGAGTACCGGGGGCTATGGCGGGGGGATCCTCTCGTTAGTTGCCCCCTCCATTTTCAACGCTGGATTGATCTCCGCGGACGGTGGAAGTGCGACGAGTATCAACAATCAGTTCAATGTATTCGCGGGTGCCGGGGGTGGTTCAGGAGGTAGCATTATCATCATGACAACTGATTTTAGAAATCTAGGTCTTGTTAGCGCAACAGGTGGAAATGGTAGTCGGGGTAGCCCCTTTCTAGCAGGCGCGTTCAGTTGTGACTCAACTGTACTTCCCAACTCGGGTGGATATCC
>Ga0256845_1001233_pt1 | contig 21064 bp, 19 predicted proteins | sample RiftiametaG_FD_189101 | JGI IMG/M metagenome (GOLD analysis project Ga0256845, IMG submission 189101) | Tube worm associated microbial communities from hydrothermal vent at the East Pacific Rise, Pacific Ocean - Riftia | ecosystem: Host-associated > Annelida > Integument > Unclassified ...
TCTTTAAATTCTGTACTGTAAATACGTTTTTTCATGTTTCTAAGATATTTGTTTTATAACAAACTGTCTTAAATCTTGTGTCCGCGTAAAGGGAGCAATTCCAAGTATTAAAAAAAAGATTGTTGGTTCGATATTCCCTGAAAAACTCATTTTTTTAAAAAACAAGTATCGAACGGATTATTTGGATTCATTCATCGCTCTAATCCTTAGTAAACATAAATCTTTCAAGAGATTGAAAATAAAAACTCCCCATCATTTTGATGGGGAGTCTAAGAAAGCTCCTCCTCAAAGACTCGAACTTTGGACCCTCTGATTAACAGTCAGATGCTCTAACCAACTGAGCTAAGGAGGAAGGTTTTTCGCTTAAGCGAGCGCAAATATATATATATTTTTAAACACTACAAATATAATTTTCAAAAAACTTTAATCAAATATTGCTTTATAAATATCATTACCGTTAGCGAATAATACTAAAGCAATTAATAGAAAGAACCCAACCATTTGTGCATACTCCATAAACTTGTCTCCTGGCTTTCTACCAGATATCATTTCATATAGTAAAAACATTACGTGTCCGCCATCTAAAGCTGGTATAGGTAACAGGTTTAAAACACCTAACATAATTGACAAAAAGGCTGTAATGCCCCAAAACACTTGCCAACTCCAATAACTTGGAAAAATATCAAAAATAGCTTTAAAGCCTCCAACGCCTTTATATGCGCCTGTACTTGGAGTGAAAATAGCTTTAAATTGCGTTAAATAAGATGAAATTTTATTTCCTGCTTTTTTAATTCCTACTGGAATAGATTCAAGAAAACTATATTCTTTGGTTTCAAATTGATAATAACCTAATTTTTCTAAATTATCTAATGTAACACTACTGTAAACCAATCCTAACTTAGCATCTTTACTAATTGTTAATGGTAAATTAATTTCTTGCCCTTCTCTTAAAACGGTAGCAGTAACACTTTGTCCTTTAAATTTTTCTAATCCAACTTTTACTTGGTCTACATATTTAGTTTCAAAATTATTTAAACCAACAATTATATCTCCTTTTTTAATGCCACTATTTTTATTAGCTGATGAATCTGGTACTTTAACTATAGCAAAAGGCATTCTTAAACTGATAAAACCTTTTTCTTTAGAATCAATTAACTGTGCTAAAAAATCTTCTGGAAATGTAACTACTGATTGTTGCCCATTTCTTTCTATAGTAATTTCTTTTCCAAATAAAACTTTTTCAGAAATTTCAGAATAATTTTCAATTTTATCGCCATCAACAGCTATAACTTTATCTCCTGTTAAAAGCCCAGCTTTATTAGCTACTGTACTTTCAATAGAAAGCCCGTCTTTTATATTTTCAACAGGTAAAAAATTATCTCCATAAAAATAACTCATTCCAATATATATAAAGATTGCTAATAAAAAGTTAACGGTAACACCACCAAGCATAATAATTAAGCGTTGCCATGTGGGTTTAGAACGAAATTCCCAAGGTTGTGGGTCTTTAGCCATTTGCTCGGTATCCATGCTTTCGTCAATCATACCCGCAATTTTAACATAACCACCAAGCGGCAACCAACCAATTCCGTAAACGGTTTCCCCTATTTTCTTTTTGAATAATGAAAACTTTATATCAAAAAATAAGTAGAATTTTTCAACACGTGTTTTAAATATTTTTGCAGGAATAAAATGCCCTAATTCATGTAAAACAATAAGTAATGATAAACTCAATAAAAATTGAGATATTTTAATAACAAACTCCATATATCTTCGTTCAGATTTTTATAATCGCACAAAAGTAAGCTTTTAAACCAACTTTAAAAAGACAATTATTTAATGCGGCATGTTTTAACACTAATTTATGTCTTGATTAAATGTTGTGTGGTAAAATTTCATTGTATTTTTGTTGAATATTAACTTTTATATTAAATAATGCTATCGTTTTTTAAAGATTACAAATGGTTTGCTATTGTTTTTGCAATCATTTCTATTGTTATTGTTTCAATTATATTTAACAAACTAAATGTTTATCAACCACTTCCTATTTACCAACCAGCAATGGTTAGTACAGAACTAGTAGATAGCACCATTCAACACCAAAAAAAGTATCATAAAATAGCTGATTTTTCGCTTATAAATCAAAACGGAAAAACCATTACCCAAAACGATTATAAGAATAAGATTTATGTGGCTGATTTCTTTTTTACAACCTGTCAAACTATTTGCCCGATAATGACAGACCATATGTACGACATTCAAAAAGAAATTATTAATGATGATGAAGTGATGCTGCTTTCACATTCTGTTACACCAAAAATTGATTCTGTTGAACAATTAAAACGTTACGCAATTAAAAAAGGTGTAAATGATACTAAATGGAATTTGGTTACAGGCGATAAAAAACAAATTTATGAGCTTGCCAGAAAAAGTTATCTAGCTGTAAAAGACCAAGGAAATGGAGGTGCTTTTGATATGATACACACCGAGAACTTTATGCTTATTGATAAAAAACGTCAAATTAGAGGGTTTTACGATGGCACAAATATTGAAGATATTAATAGGTTACTTACCGATATAAAAATCCTTAAAAAAGAATATCAAAAATAGTTTTTACGCAACTGTTTTTTTGGGGTTAAATTTTACATTACTTTTGCTTCTTTAAAATCAATCTAAATTAAAAGTGCAGTTAACAATAGCGGATCTTAAACGCGGAGAACGAGGTACAATAACAGATGTTTCCTCAAGATTAATTCCATTAAAACTCCTAGAAATGGGTTGTTTACCAGGGAACATTGTTGAACTTGTTCAAATAGCACCATTTAAAGATCCTATGTATTTAAATATAAATGGCACACATTTAGCGATACGCATAGAAACTGCTATTCATATTAAAATAGAAAAAAAAATCAATGAGTAAACAAATTAATGTTGCGCTTATTGGAAATCCAAATACAGGGAAAACTTCAGTATTTAATGCCCTTACAGGCTTAAATCAGCATGTTGGAAATTATCCTGGAATTACCGTAGAAAAAAAAGAAGGTGTCTGTAAACTATCGCGTGGTATAAAAGCCCATATTATTGATTTGCCTGGTACTTACAGCTTAAACGCATCATCTCTTGATGAAAACGTGGTAATAGAACTATTACTTAATAAAAATGATAAAGATTTTCCCGATGTAGCTGTTGTTATATGTGATATTGAAAATTTAAAACGAAATTTACTCTTATTTACCCAAATTAAAGACTTACAAATACCAACAATTTTGGTAATTAATATGAGTGATAGAATGCGCCCTAAAGGTATCTCACTTAATATTAATTATTTAGAAAAACAACTAGATACTAAAATTGCACTTGTTAGTACGCGTAAAAATATCGGGATTGACAACCTAAAACAACTCATTACAAACTATAAAGAACTTAACTCAAATTCGTGTTTAGACCTTTCGGTTATTGATAAAGAATACTTTAATCATTTACATAGCACCTTCCCAAACCAATTACTTTATAAACTTTGGGTAATAATTGCGCAAGATGTAAACTTTGGAAAAACTGATAGAAATGAAATTGATACTATTGCTAGTTTTAAAACAAAATCTAAAAGCGATTTAAAACGATTACAGCAAAAAGAGACTATAAAACGTTATCAGTTTATTAATAATGTACTAAAAAAAGGACAAACAATTGATGATACAAAAGCAACAGATTTACGTTCTAAATTAGATAGAATTTTAACACATAAAGTATTTGGCTATTTAATTTTCTTTATCATTTTACTAACCATTTTTCAGGCTATTTACGATTGGTCTGCAATCCCAATGGATTTTATTGACAACACATTTACATCTTTTGGAGAGTGGACAAAAAATACGCTTCCACCTGGTGTTCTAAATGATTTAATAACCGACGGAATCATAGCCGGAATTGGTGGCATCGTTATTTTTCTTCCACAAATAGCGTTTCTATTTTTATTTATTGCTGTGCTTGAAGAAAGTGGCTATATGAGTCGCGTTGTGTTTTTAATGGACAGAATTATGCGACGTTTTGGTTTAAGCGGAAAAAGTATCGTGCCTCTTATTTCTGGTACTGCATGTGCAATTCCTGCAATTATGGCAACACGTAATATTGAAAGTTGGAAAGAACGATTAATTACTATTCTTGTTACGCCTTTTACAACCTGTGCAGCACGATTACCTGTATATTTAATTATTATTGCTTTGGTAATTCCTGAAGGTCGATTTTTAGGATTAAGTTATCAAGCATTAACCTTAATGCTACTATATTTAATTGGCTTTGGTTCAGCAATTTTTTCAGCATACCTTTTAAATAAAGTTTTAAAAATAAAAAGCAAAACATTTTTTGTAGTTGAAATGCCAAACTACAAATTACCATTATTTAAAAACGTTGCAATAACAGTTCTTGAAAAAACAAAAACCTTTGTGTTAGAAGCTGGTAAAATAATTTTAGCTATCTCAATTATTTTGTGGGTTATGGCATCTTATGGACCAAGTAAAGAATTTAAAAATGCTGAAAGTATCATAACTACTCAATATTCTAACTTAAGTGAAACTGAATTAGATGATAAAATTGCATCTTATAAATTAGAGCATTCATACATTGGAATTCTAGGAAAAGCTATAGAACCAGCCATTAAGCCTTTAGGTTACGATTGGAAAATTGGTATTGCCTTAGTAACTTCTTTTGCTGCGCGTGAAGTATTTGTAGGTACATTGGCGACTATATATAGTGTTGGTAGTTCTGATGCTGAAGAAGACGATACCATTAAAAATAAAATGGCCGCCGAAGTTTTTAGTGATGGAAGTAAAGTATTTACTTTAGCTTCAGGAATTTCACTGTTGTTATTTTATGCATTTGCAATGCAATGTATGAGTACATTAGCAATCGTAAAACGCGAAACCAATAGTTGGAAATGGCCAATGATACAATTCGGTAGCATGACAATTATTGCTTACGTAGTTGCGTTAATTGCATTTCAGTTTTTGAAATAATTTCGACTAAAAAAAATGAGTTCACTTACACAAAACATTATAGTAATTGTAATAGTATTACTAGCAGTTGCTTTTTTGTTTAAAAAATTCTTCTGGAAAAAGAAATCAAAAAAATCGTGTGGAACAGACGATTGTGGTTGTCATTAATTAATCTCTAATTCTAAATAATACTGTTTGTCAGGAATTTCCCCTGCGGAAGTTGGATAAGGCATAATACTTAATTCAGTAATTTGAATAACATTGCCAAAGTTTAATTCTGCAACAACAATATCATTTTCTTGAGAGAACATGAATAAAGTAGATAGTAATGTTATATATAAAAGTGCTTTTTTCATTATAAATAGTTTTCATTTAAATATATAGTCAAAATAAAATTATTTCTTTTTTAATAATAAAGCTTCCAAATAATTATAAGTATTTAAATACTCAACTCGCATTTCTTTAAGGTAATTTAAAATGACTTCGCGCTTAACATAATCTTGTTTTAAACAATCTTTCATATCATCGTCGGCTACTGTAATTGCTAAATACCAATTTCCCATTCTACTCATGTATACATCTTCAAACATAGGAGCCTTATCTTTTGAATAAAGAGCTGTATCAATAATTATTGGGAGTAGATTTAATGTTTTCGTTGGTATTTCAACTTCATGAAAAGAAAAGTAAAACATCTCATCATTAACTTCAAAAGGAACATTCCATTCAACATTTTGATGATTTAATTCATATTTGGTATTTACATAATTGTAAAATTCGTTAGCATCTTTTGGATCTTCAAAAATAAAAGCAAACCGTTTTGGCAACTTTCGCTTAAACTTTTTTGCCAACATTACTTTATCTGTTTTAATATTCGGAGCTATTCTTAGCGGAATACAGGAAGTAAAACATACTAAGGTTAATGTTAAAAAAATCTGTTTCATTTTTTAGTTTTCTATAATGCATCAATTATTATTCCAACACTAAGCTATTTTGTTTAAAAATCTAAATATTTATTTATTTTAGTTATCTTTGAAAAAAAATTTAAGTAAGCTTAAAAATTAATTAAAGCAATAATAAATGTCTGTAGCTATAGAGAATTTTGTAAAAGCCATTTACAAAAACGACAAACACAATGTTAATAATACCAAACCAGGTAACATTGCTAAAAAACTAGGTATATCTAATGCTGCGGCAACAGATATGGCAAAAAAATTAGCCATAAAAGACTTATTGCATTATGAAAAATACCAAGCACTTCGATTAACTGAAAAAGGCACAAAAATGGCACTCAATGTTGTGCGTAAACACAGGCTTTGGGAAGCATTATTATTTAAAATGTTCGATATGTCTTTACACGATATTCACCGTGAAGCAGAACTTTTAGAGCATGAAACTTCAGATTTTTTAGCGAATAAGATTAGCGAATTTTTAGGTCATCCAAAGTTTGATCCACATGGCGATCCTATTCCAAATGAAAATGGCGAAATCACAACAAAAGACACTTCAATATCATTATCAAACGCAGAAGAAAACAAAATATATTGCATTGCTAGATTAATGAGCGACGATAAAGAGTTTTTCGATTTTTGTTCAGAACATGGTTTAAAATATGGAAATACTGTTTTGGTTTCGAAACAATTCAGTAAAAACAAAATGACTCAAATTACAATTAACAATAACACCCTTTTACTAAATCAAGACTTTACAAAAATTATTTACGTCAATGAACTTACCTAAAACCCTTTTATCTGTTGCCTTTTTTGCAACATCATTGATGTCTTTTACGCAAGAAAAAGAAACAACAACCTTAGACGCTTTAATAACTGATAGACCAGACCAAACAGAATCGCCAAACGCGATACCAAAAGGTTTTTTACAAATTGAAACAGGCTCAGGTTTTGAATCGTTTAAAAACAACAACATAAAAACTGAAGACTTAACTTTAAATACAACACTTATTCGTTATGGATTGCTAGAAAATTTAGAACTACGTTTAGGTTGGGATTTTGTTGAAGGCTCAACCAAAATAAATGGCAACAAACTGAACAATATTACGAGTGGATTTTCACCATTACTAATTGGTATAAAAATGGGAATTACTGAAGAAAAAGGTGCTTCCCCAGAAATAGGATTATTACTTCATACATCGCATCCATTTTTTGCTGGAGAAGATTACAAAATCCAAAGTACGGGAGTCGATTTTAGGTTTGCATTCTCTCATACCTTAAACGAAAAATCAAGTTTAGCATACAATTTAGGAATGGCTTGGGATGGCGAAATAACATCAGCTAATTATGTATATACACTTGTTTATGGTTATAGTTTTTCAGATAAAATAGGAACATATATAGAACTTTACGGTGATTTACCAGAAGGCAATAAAGCAAATCATTTTTGGGATGCTGGAATAACCTATTTAGTTTCTAACAATTTTCAATTAGACATTTCTGGAGGAACAAGCATAACTAAAGGACAAGATATAATGATTAGAGCTGGATTAAGTTTCAGAATTCCAACTAAAAAATAAAAATATGAGAAACATACTTTTAACAATTGTACTATCAATAATAATATTCAGTTGTAAAAATGAATCAAAACCGAAAAACGGGAAACTAAATGTCGTTACCACAACATCAATGATAACCGATTTAGTACAAAACATTGGAAGCGATAAAATCAACCTTCAAGGACTAATGGGTTCGGGTGTCGACCCACATTTATATAAAGCTAGCGAAGGCGACGTTACCAAATTAGCCAACGCAGATGTTATTTTTTATAACGGCGTACATCTAGAAGGAAAACTAGTAGAAGTTTTCGAAAAAATGTCGCATCAAAACATGAAAACCATCGCCATTGCGGATGGACTTGATAAAAGTACTTTAATAGGTTCGGAATTATTTCAAGGCAATTACGACCCACACATTTGGTTTAATATTAATTATTGGGAGCAAGCAACAACGTTTATAGTTGCTAAACTTTCAGCCGAATTACCAGAACACAAAACCGAATTTGAAGCCAATGGAGCAACCTACCTTCAAAAATTAAAAACATTAAAAACGAAGATGATTTCAATCATTGAAACACTTCCAAAAGAGAAAAGAATTTTAGTAACAGCACACGATGCATTCAGTTATTTTGGTCGCGCTTTCGAATTCGAAGTCGTTGGTTTACAAGGCTTATCCACAGCAACCGAAGCTGGAGTTCAAGACGTTCAAAAGTTAGCAGCATTCATTATCGATAAAAATGTAAAAGCCATTTTCGTAGAAAGTTCGGTACCTAAACGTACCATCGAGGCTTTACAAGCTGCCGTAAATTCCAAGGGTCATAACGTCCAAATTGGAGGCACATTATATTCCGATGCTTTAGGAAACGCTGGCACTATCGAAGGCACGTATATTGGCATGTTCGAGTATAATGTGAATACTATTGTAAACGCTTTAAAGTAATATTTTTTGAAGCTATTTCCCGCTTTCGGCAGTCGCTATTTTTGTAAAAAAACAAAAATGAGCTTCAACAAATGCCTCAATCTGGGCTAAAAAGAAAAAAGACATGAGTAATAACATCGCAGTAAAAGTTGACGATTTAACAGTAGCCTACAACTACAAACCTGTACTTTGGGATATCGATTTAGAAATTCCAGAAGGTGTTTTAATGGCAATAGTAGGACCAAATGGCGCAGGAAAATCAACTCTAATAAAATCAATTTTAGGCATTTTAAAACCCATTGCAGGAAGCATAAGTGTTTATGGAAAACCATATAAAGAACAACGCAAGTTAGTTGCTTATGTGCCACAAAAAGGAAGTGTAGATTGGGATTTCCCAACCACAGCTTTAGATGTGGTTATGATGGGAACTTATGGGAGTTTAGGTTGGATTAAACGCCCACGTCAAAAAGAAAAAAAAGCAGCATTAGAAGCTTTAGAGAAAGTAGGCATGTTAGCATTTAAAGGCAGACAAATTAGTCAACTTTCTGGCGGACAACAACAACGTATATTTTTAGCTAGAGCATTGGTACAAAACGCATCAATCTATTTTATGGATGAACCTTTTCAAGGTGTAGATGCCACAACCGAAATAGCAATTATCAATATTTTAAAAGAATTACGAAAATCTGGAAAAACAGTTATCGTAGTACATCACGATTTACAAACTGTGCCCGAATATTTTGATTGGGTTACTTTTTTAAACGTAAAGAAAATTGCCACAGGTCCAGTTAAAGACATTTTTAACGATGATAATTTAACGAAAACTTATGGTATTAATTATAAAGTAAGCGTGCAAGAGTAATGGATATTCAAGAATATTTTTCTTTAGTTTTCAGTGATTATACTTTACGTACAATCACACTCGGAACAGCTATTTTAGGTGCTGTTACTGGCATGCTTGGAAGTTTTGCAGTACTTCGTAAACAAAGTCTTTTAGGAGATGCTATTTCACATGCAGCATTACCAGGAATTGCAATTGCATTTTTAATTACAGGCGCAAAAGATAGCAATACCTTATTGCTTGGCGCATTAGTAAGTGGACTTATAGGAACTTTTTGGATTCGAGGAATTATTACAAAAACACATTTAAAATCCGATACAGCATTAGGGTTAATCTTATCTTTATTTTTTGGTTTTGGGATGTTATTATTAACTTTCATTCAAAAACAACCCAATGCAAATCAAGCTGGTTTAGATAAGTATTTATTTGGACAAGCTGCTACTTTAGTAGAAAGCGATGTTTGGCTTATGGCAATTGTAACTGGACTTTGTTTATTTGTATTACTTCTATTTTGGAAAGAATTTAAACTCTTACTTTTTGATGCAGATTACACAAAAACATTAGGATTTAATACCAAATTCATTGATATTTTAATTACCTTTTTTATTGTGTTAGCTATTGTTTTAGGCCTACAAACTGTTGGTGTTGTTTTAATGAGTGCTATGCTTTTAGCACCTGCTGCAGCTGCACGACAATGGACCAATAGTTTAGCAACAATGGTGTTTCTAGCAGCTATATTTGGCGCGTTTTCTGGTGTGTTTGGGACAGCAATTAGCGCAAGTCAAAACAATCTATCAACTGGCCCAGTAATTGTATTGGTTGCTTCGGGGTTTGTATTAATTTCATTTATATTTTCACCAAGTAGAGGTTTATTATTCAAGCAAATACGTTTCATAAAAAACCGTCGTGACTTACAATTACATAAAACACTATCATTTATGTATGATATTGTAAAAACTCACGAGAATATTCAACATCCTCACGCAATTAAAATTCTGAACAATTTTCAAGGATTTACTAAAGGAACACTTCAAAAACTAGTAGAGAAAAATTATGTAACACTTCAAGGAAATATGTGGTCTTTAACTGAAGAAGGCTATAATTCAGCTTCAAATTTATATAACCAACTAACAAGTAACGATGAGTAATGCACAAATAGAAATACAGTTAATTGCAAGTTTGGTTGCTATTGCTTGTGCAATTCCAGGAACATTTTTAGTCCTTCGGAAAATGGCAATGATTAGCGATGCTATTAGTCATTCTATCTTACCAGGAATTGTAATTGGGTTTTTTATCACACAAGATTTAAACTCGCCCTTATTAATTCTTTTAGCAGCTTTAACAGGAGTTATAACCGTTATTATGGTAGAATATATTCAGAAAACGGGTTTGGTAAAAGAAGATACTGCTATTGGCTTGGTATTTCCTGCTTTGTTTAGTATTGGAGTGATTTTAATTGCTAAAAACGCAAATGATGTCCATTTAGATATTGATGCTGTATTGTTGGGAGAATTGGCATTTGCTCCTTTTGATAGATTAATGGTTGGAGAAACAGATATTGGTCCAAAATCACTTTGGATAATTGGAAGTATTCTAATAATTACAATTACCTTGTTGATTGCATTTTTTAAAGAATTAAAAGTAAGCACATTTGATGCTGGATTAGCTTCAGCACTTGGGTTTTCGCCAGTGATTTTACATTATGGATTAATGACAGTTGCTTCTGTAACCACTGTTGGTGCTTTTGATGCTGTTGGTGCCATTTTAGTTGTTGCGCTAATGATTGCTCCTGCTGCAACAGCTTATTTATTGACAACAGATTTAAAAAAAATGCTAATACTATCGGTTGTTTTTGGTGTGTTTAGTGCAATTGCAGGTTATTGGTTTGCACATTGGTTAGATGCTTCAATTGCGGGTTCTATTACTACCATGCTTGGTTTGTTATTTTTATTAGTGTATTTATTTGCACCAAACAAAGGACTAATTGCAGTAATGTATAGAGAAAAACAACAGAAAGTAGAAGTTTCATTACTAACCTTTTTACTGCATTTAGGAAATCATACTGAAACCGAAGAACGACATGTAAACCACCTCAACGAACATATTAATTGGCAAAAAGTACGTTCTAAAACAGTATTAGAATTAGCGCAAAAAAATAATATGATTTCTATTGAAAATGAAATTGTTTCACTTACTGAAAAAGGCGAATCATTTACTTCAAAAGCTATCAATTATATCATTACAAATGAAAATGCTCAAATTGAAGACATGAAAAATGATTTCTTTTTATTTAGAGGTTAAAAAACTATGGCACAACACAACGAACTTGGTAAAAAAGGAGAACAATTAGCAGTCGATTTTCTATTGAAAAACGATTACGACATTATTGAACGTAATTATCGATTCGATAAAGCCGAAGTTGATATTATAGCGCAACAAAATGACACGCTTGCTATTATTGAAGTTAAAACACGTTCGACAACCGATTTTGGAAATCCGCAAGATTTTGTAAAACCTAAACAAATAAAACACTTAGTAAAAGCCGTTGATGAATATGTAAACGTAAATAGTTTAGATGTAGAAGTTAGATTTGATATTATCGCTATTGTAAAAGAAAAAAACGAGTTTAAAATTGAGCATTTAGAAAATGCTTTTTATCATTTTTAATCTTCTTTAACTTTAAAATAAGGTTTTAAGGCTTCAAAATTTTCTGGTCTTGCGATAATTTCTTTGTCTTTATTCAAAATAAAATAAGTTGGTGTTCCAGTTACGCCATAATTGTTTCCAATTTCATTATCCCATTTACCTTCGCCATAAACATGAATAAAATCTGGATATTCATAAGTAAGGTCCTTCCATTTATAAGGTTCGTTTTCCAAACCAATAGCAATCACTTTTACCGTGCCTTCTTCTAATGTTTCAACAAACGCTTTTAATTGAGGGATTTCGACTAAACAATGCGAACAAGTACTACTCCAAAATACTATAATATAATTTTCTGAGATATCAAGTTCGCTAAGCTTATTTGTGATTATCTTTTCATTTTCTTCAATTTCAAAAGAAAAATCTGGTGCTTTATTTCCAATAGAAATATTTTTAAATAAAATTAAACCATCAACCATTTCTTGGTCTTTTAAAGTTTTAGCAATGTCTAATAAATAGTTTTCAGAAATATAATTTGAAATATTTTCAAGGCCTAAATCTGCCATTTGTTGCCATAAACTTGCTAATAAAATTCTTTTTATTTCAGCAGGTAATTCTGTAATTGTATTACAAAATACATCAATATTAGTTTTATAATTTGCAACTTCATCTTCCGTATCAGACGACATTCCAAACACATAATTTATCATACGTTCTTCTAGAAAACTAGAACTTTGTAGTGTTTCATTATTAAAATCTACAGCATCAAAATAATGTATTTTTAAATTATTTGTATAAGTTTCTACATTTTCGAAAACCTCTGGGATGTAAGATTTATTTGCTTTAATAAAATGTAGTGCTATTGTTTCTTTTGCTAACTCCTCGAAGCTTTCTTGACTTTCTTTTTGGGTTTTAAAAATAGCTTCTAATGCCAATGTATCGGTACTTTGTTCTCTAAAAAACTTGCCAATACTATGTATTATCATAGACATACTATTTGTGTAAGATGCTAATAATTTGTTTTCAGTTGACGATTGAAATGCTGCACCTGTTTCTGCTGTGTAAGTAAAAACTATATCTTCTTTTTCGTTATAAATGATATCAAAATTATAATCTTCTTGAGGAATTGCATAAACTACTCTATAAGTACCTTTTGTTGCTGTAGAGTCTAACTTAAATTCAAGTTTTCCGTCTTTTATTTCAGAATGTGTAATATATGATGAAACAGTTGGTGTTACTTTATATAGCAATGCCATATTATAGGCTTCGGCTGGAGAAAATGTGCCTTTAATGGTGTGTTGGGCAAAAAGGATACTTGGTAATAAAACAGCTAAAGCAACTATTCGTTTTAACATGGTAATTTATTTATTTTATTTAAAACAATAATCAAGCCATAATAGGTTGCAATACCTTTAATGCTTGATTTACAGATTTAATAGATTCAAAAGTAAGTAATAATCGTAAACCATTTCGAGTTTGTTTTTCTTTCATTTTACATACATTGGGATTTTGTTGTACAAATTGAAGCACTTTACTAAAGTTAGTACTTTGGTAAAAACTGCTTTGTTGATTGTTTAAAAAATAACCAACAAACTTACCTTGTTTCATAATAATTTTTTCGAAACCAACTTTTGTTGCTATCCATTTTATACGGACGCTATTTAATAAATCGTCAACTTGTACAGGTAATTCCCCAAAACGGTCTATAAGTTCGGTTTCAAACTTTTGCAAATCGTCTTCGGTTTTTAAATTATTAAGTTGTGTGTATAAATTTAAACGTTCTGCAATATTATTTACATAATCGTCTGGAAATAATAATTCGAAATCTGAATCAATCGTTACGTCTTTTATATATACTTTTTCTTCGTCGGCATCTTGATACAACTCTTTAAATTCATTTTCTTTTAATTCTTCAATCGCTTCATTTAATATTTTCTGATACGTATCAAAACCAATTTCATTCATGAATCCACTTTGTTCGCCGCCTAATAAATCGCCAGCTCCACGAATTTCTAAATCTTTCATGGCAATATTAAAACCGCTTCCTAATTCGGTAAATTGTTCTAAAGCTGTGATACGTTTTCGAGCATCATCTGTCATTGTCGAATATTCGGGTGTGATAAAATAACAAAAAGCTTTTTTATTGCTTCGTCCTACTCGACCACGCATTTGATGCAAATCGCTCAACCCAAAATTATTGGCATTATTGATGAAAATAGTATTCGCATTTGGTACATCCAATCCACTTTCAACAATAGTTGTACTTACTAAAACATCAAATTCATTATTCATAAAAGCCAACATAAGTTGCTCTAGTTTTTTACCTTCCATTTGCCCATGACCAACACCAATTTTAGCATCGGGTACTAAACGCTGAATCATACCAGCTACTTCTTTTATGTTTACAATACGATTATGAATGAAGAATATTTGTCCGCCACGAGCAATTTCGTAACTCACAGCATCACGAATAGTTTCTTCGTTAAACCGAACAACATGACTTTCTATTGGATATCGATTTGGTGGTGCCGTTGTAATAACCGACATATCTCTTGCTGCCATTAAACTAAACTGAAGCGTGCGAGGAATTGGAGTAGCCGTTAACGTCAATACATCAACATTTTCTTTTATGGTTTTTAGTTTTTCTTTTACTGCAACACCAAATTTTTGTTCTTCATCTACAATTAGTAAACCTAAATTTTTAAACTTTACTTTTTTATTTACAAGCTGATGTGTACCAATAATAATATCCACTTTCCCGCTTTCTAAACCTTCTAAAGTTTCACGTTTTTCTTTGGCTGTTCTAAACCTGTTTAAATAATCTACCGTTACCGGGAAATCTTTCAATCGTTCTTTAAAAGTTCTGGAATGTTGATATGCTAAAATGGTTGTTGGCACTAAAACGGCGACTTGTTTGCCATTATCTACCGCTTTAAAAGCTGCACGAATTGCTACTTCGGTTTTACCAAAACCAACATCGCCACAAATTAATCGATCCATTGGGCGTTCGCTTTCCATATCTGCTTTAATATCAGCAGTTGCTGTTATTTGGTCTGGCGTATCCTCATAAACAAAAGATGCTTCCAGTTCGTGTTGCATATAACTATCTGGATTATATTGATAGCCTTTTTCGGTTTTTCGTTTTGCGTAAAGTTTTATAAGATTGAAAGCGACGTGTTTTACACGTGCTTTTGTTTTTTGTTTTAAAGTTTTCCAAGCCTTACTACCAAGCTTATAAATTTTTGGTGGCTTCCCATCTTTTCCATTAAACTTAGTGATTTTATGTAGCGAATGAATACTTAAATACAATACATCGCGCTCGCCATAAACTAATTTAATAGCTTCTTGTTTTTTGCCTTCTACATCTATTTTTTGAAGTCCACCAAACTTACCTATACCATGGTCTATGTGTGTTACATAATCGCCAATATCTAAATTTGTAAGTTCTTTTAAAGTGATGGCTTGCTTTTTTGCATAGCCATTTTTAAGATGAAACTTATGATACCTTTCGAATATTTGATGATCGGTATAACATGTTATTTTAGCATCGTTATCTATAAAACCTTGGTGTAATGACAATACCATGGTTTTATAATGCACATCTTCATCAACATCTTCAAAAATATCGTGAAAACGTTTTGATTGTTGCTTACTTACGCAAGCAATATAATTGGTGAATCCGTTATCGTGATTAGTGTTTAAATCTTCAATTAATAAATTGAATTGCTTATTAAATGATGGTTGCGGTGTTGTGTTATATTTGATTATTTGAGATTCTTCGCTGCGCTTTGAATGACAGAAATATGATGTTGTGCCAAATTCTACAATTGAAAAATCTTGTAACTGACTTTTTAAAAGAGTAGAATTACTAAATAATTCATTTGGTTCTGCGTGTTTTATTTCGGTTGAAAGTGTTTTAAAAGCGGTTTCTGCTTTACCGAAAAAATCATCTATTCTTGCAAAGAATAGTTCTGTATTTTTAAAACATATTACTGTTTTTTGAGCAATATATTTTAAAAAACTTTGCCGTTTTTCTTCTAAGAATTTATTAGCAACATTGGGAATGATATTTATTTTTTTAATCTGCTCGATTGAAAGTTGCGTTTCTACATCAAAAGTTCTAATACTATCAACCTCATCTCCAAAAAATTCAATACGATAAGGCTCATCGTGCGAAAATGAGAACACATCTACTATTCCTCCACGAACAGAAAACTCTCCTGGTTCGGTTACAAAATCGACACGTTTAAATTGATAATCGAATAAGACTTCATTTATAAAATCGATAGATAGTTTATCGCTTACTGAAACTTTTAAAGTATTACGTTCTAACTCTTTTCTGGTAACTACTTTTTCGAAAAGCGCATCTGGATACGTTACTATTAGTGCTGGCTTTTTTTGTGAGTTTATGCGGTTTAAAACCTCGGCACGTAATAATACGTTTGCATTGTCGATTTCTTCTATTTGGTATGGTCTGCGATAACTTCCTGGGTAAAAAAGTACGTCTTTTTCATTACACAATTGCTCTAAATCGTTTAAGTAAAAAGCAGCTTCTTCTTTATCGTTAAATACCAATAAAAATGGCTTTTCTGCTTGTTTAAAGGCATTGGCTATTACAAAGGAAAAGGATGAGCCTACTAGACCTTTTATATGTGTTTTACTTTGAGTTTGGGCAATAGTCTTTTGCAGTTTTTGCGTTTGCAAAAGCCGTAAATAGGTTTGAGAGAGAATGGTTTTACTCACCTAATTATTGTGTTTTAAGATTGCAAATATAGGGTTTAGAATTATTTTTTTAATGATTTGATATGAATTTACGGATGATTCTTTGAATTTGATTTTTAAGAACTAAAATATTGTGGCTTTGTTCCTTATCTGCATTAGGGATTGTAGCGGCATCCTTTTTAAAACTTTAGAAGCGATGGTATTTGGTGCTGAACTAAAACTTGACAGATAGCCACGTCGCTCACTCCTCGCTATGACGTTTTAAAAAGATATAGTGGAAAGCGCGACATTTTACTTTCAAAATGGAATGCCCAAAAAACCTAATATTTAATTTTTAAAGGTGTTAAGTTTATTTATCTTTGCAACTCAAAATAAAAAAATATATGTCGTTTTCAGATTTATTTGATAGTGGATTTAAACAGCGTAATGAAAGTCATTTTGCTGCCATAGTACGTGTTGCCATGGATGATGGAATTATTACGGATGAGGAACAAGCGTTTTTAGATAGGTTGGCTCGTAATTTAAGTATTAGTGAAGGTCATTATAAAACTATTTTAAAGGATTATAAATCGCACCCAATTGATCCACCGGTATCTTACGATAAACGTTTGGAACGCTTATACGATTTGTCGCGTATGGTTTATGTTGATACCATAAAGGAAGATTCTGAGTATACGCTTTTGAAAAAAATCGCAGTTGGACTTGGATTTCATGCTGTAAACGCAAAATATATTGTTGATAAGGCTTTATCTCTAGTAAGAAATGGAGCGGACTTAGAGACTTTTACGGATCAAATAAAGAATATGAATAGGTAAACATTTATAAAATTATAGGCGTCCAAGAAATTGGACGCTTTTTTTATGAAAAAAATTAAAATAATTTTAATAATTAAAAACGAGAAGCCATGCTTAAATATATGATAGCATTTCAATCTAGTAGTGATGACGACGAGTCATTTACAAGACTTCGGTATTTTCTGTAGATAATCACTTTCCCAGAAAAAAATCTGAAGCAAAATAACTGTTTCGGATTTTTTTATTCCAAAAAATTCAAGAGTACAATAATCTGAACAGTTTTATAGATTATGAAACCTAAAAAGAAAAAGAAAGCGAAAATAAAAAAATCGGTAAACTTGGTTTGCCGATTAAATGGGAGTTCGTCAGCGTTGGAGAGCTAAGCAGTCTGTAAAACTGTTACGTATGTTAAGAAAGTTCGAATCTTTCAATCTCCACAAATAGTACCATAATTCAATGGCTAGAATACTCGACTGTCTATCGATAATTCTCTCAACTTTATGTCCAGTCTAATATACTAAGTCCATTCTGGTAATGGTAATATTGTTACACAATTGAAAGAGATTTTCTCTGGAAAATAAGTGGTGTTTTATAAATGTATTGGTAAAAGCTAGCGCATTTTTATTTATGCAATTTTAACTGAATACGCTTTCGCAGAACATCTACCTCTAACACTTTTACTATAATTTGTTGATGCAAACTTACGTGTTCATTAACATCTTTCACAAATGAATCTGACAGATTTGATACGTGAATTAAGCCGCTTTCTTTAATTCCAACATCTACAAAACAGCCAAAATTGGTAATGTTATTTACAATTCCTGGAAGTAATTGTCCTTCGCATAAATCGTTAATCGTTTTTATATTTTGATTGAATGTGAAGACTTTTGCTTGTTCCCTAATATCTAAACCGGGTTTTTCTAGTTCTTTAATAATGTCTTCAAGGGTTAGCAAACCAACTGAATTTGTACAGTATTTTTTTAAATTTATTTTTTGAAGTGCTTCTTTATTGCCTATTAAATCTTGAATCGATTTTCCTAAATCTTTTGCCATTTTGGTTACTAATCCATAACTTTCAGGATGAACAGCAGAATCATCCAATGGGTTTTTTGCTCCTTTAATTCTTAAAAACGCTGCGCCTTGCTCAAAAGCTTTCTCGCCCAAACGTGGTACATTTTTAATATCTTTTCTAGATGTAAATACACCGTTTTTCTTTCTGTAATTAAAAATGTTTTCGGCTAGTTTTGAACCAATACCCGAAACCGAGCTTAACAACGGTTTACTTGCTGTATTTATGTTTACACCAACTGAGTTTACGCAATTTTCTACCACAACATCCAATTGTTTTTGAAGTTTTGTTTGGTCTACATCATGTTGATATTGACCAACACCTATTGATTTTGCATCAATTTTCACCAATTCTGCTAATGGATCTTGAAGTCTTCTTCCAATTGAAACTGAACCACGCACTGTAACATCATAATTTGGAAATTCCTCTCTTGCAATTTTTGATGCTGAATAAATACTTGCTCCTGCTTCACTCACTACAAACACCTTAATTTCATTTTTAAAATGCACTTTTTTAATAAGTGCTTCGGTTTCCCGCGATGCTGTGCCATTACCTATTGCAATTGCTTCAATTTTATAAGCATCGGCTAAGGAACTTATCTTTTTCATTGCTCCTACACTATCGTTTTTTGGTGGATGCGGATAAATGGTTTCGTTATATTTTAATTGCCCTTGTGAATCTAAACACACAATTTTACAACCGCTTCTAAATCCTGGGTCGATAGCTAAAACGCGTTTTTCTCCTAATGGAGAACCTAGTAATAATTGTTTTAAGTTTTTAGCAAAAACACTTATTGCAGATTCATCGGCTTTTTCTTTTGCTTTTTGTAATGCTTCGTTGCTTAACGATGGTAACAATAAACGTTTATAAGCATCTTTTATAGCTATTTCAATTTGTTCCGCACAAGCATTATTGCTTTTAATAAGTCGCCTTTCAATATTATCTAAAGCACGATCATTATCAATTTCAATTTTTACTCGAATAAACCCTTCTTTTTCAGCTCTTAAAATAGCTAATAACCTATGTGATGGAATACGACTTAAGTTTTCTTCCCAATTAAAATAATCTCTAAATTTTTGCGCTTTTTCATCCTTGACTTTTGTTTTTATCACTTTCGTGGAAATCATAGCGAAACGCTCCAATTGACGACGAATGTTATTTCTAATATCGGTACGCTCATTAATCCATTCTGCAATAATATGTCGCGCGCCTTCCAAAGCGTCATCAACCAGATTTACTTCCCCTTTTACATATTTAAACGCAATGGATTCAATATCGTTTGCATTTTGAGACATGATGATTTTTGCAAGTGGTTCCAACCCGTTTTGTCTTGCTTTTTCTGCTTTTGTTTTTCGACTTTTCTTGTATGGTAAATATAAATCTTCAAGTGTTATTAAATCTTGAGAGTCTTTTATCTTTTGCTGCAATTCGGGAGTTAAAACTTCTTGTTCTTTTAAAGCTTTTAAAATAGCTTTTTTACGTTTTTCTAAAGCTTCAAACTGTTCTTTTAGTTTTACAATATCGCCTATTTCAACCTCGTTTAAATTTCCTGTGCGTTCTTTTCTATAACGTGAAATAAATGGAATGGTACAGTCTTCGTTTAGTAAATCAATAGTGTTTTTTACAGACTGTTCAGGAAGTTGGGTTTGGGTAATTATGTATTGCGAAAGTTGAACCATTTAAATATTTGATTTTAAAAAACGAATGTAATTAACTTAAGAGCCTTTTCGAAAACTGAAACCCTTTTTTTTCATAAAGATAATTAACCTGTTTATATTCCGTTAATAATAAACCTCTCACCCAAACATCAAATACATATACTATGAAAAATATACTTTGTGCTTTTTTAATTTTATTAGTTTGGAATTTATCTTTTTCTCAAAACAAAATAGATAGTAGTATTACTAAGGTTGATGTGTTTAAGATTTATCCAAATCCCGTACAAGATGACCTTTTTATTTTAGGAACAAATAAGATTAAAAGTATTGAATTTATTGATGCTTTAGGAAACCGAGTAGAGATTTACCATTTTAATAAGAGTATTATAAAAATGGATGTGTCGCAGATAAAAAACGGCATATACCTGATTCAGGCAATAGACGAGAAAAACCAATTAGAAATAAAACGATTGATTATTAAATAATATATTTTACTTAAGCAACATGCTTTAACAAAGCAAAACAAAGGCATTTTTTACAACGCTTGCTCTCGCTTTTTTAAAGCTTTTTACAGCAACTTGTTTTTACTTTTTCAGGACATTCTATTCGTAATTTTTTAATTGCTTTATTTTTCTTCTTTTTGCCCAAAATAGAATATGATATTCAAAACCTTGGCAAAAACAAGTTGTTTTATTTAATCTAAATAATATTATTTAAAATTATTGGGTAGCACCAGATGAAGCACTGTTTACGGTTAGTTGTTCTATATCTCTATCAAATAAATAAAGTCCACCTTTATCATCTCCAATAAGATTAATTTTATCTAAAATAGTACGTGCTACAGCCTCTTCTTCTATTTGTTCAGATACATACCATTGTAAGAAGTTATGTGTAGCATAATCTTTTTCTTGTAAACTAATA
>Ga0256845_1001234_pt1 | contig 21057 bp, 12 predicted proteins | sample RiftiametaG_FD_189101 | JGI IMG/M metagenome (GOLD analysis project Ga0256845, IMG submission 189101) | Tube worm associated microbial communities from hydrothermal vent at the East Pacific Rise, Pacific Ocean - Riftia | ecosystem: Host-associated > Annelida > Integument > Unclassified ...
GGTACGATTGCAGCGGAACACGGGATCGGAAAAATAAAACGTCATTTATTATATGAAATGTTCGGTGAAAAGGGCATTCATGAAATGCTTACTATAAAACGTATGCTTGATCCGAAACTGCTGCTCGGGCGCGGAACGCTGTTTGAATCATATGAGTAATACGAGCGCAGCACGTCGTATCATGATAAACAGCACACCAACACTATAATAATTGATAATGCATTCCTACAGCATGCGGAACAATAAAGAATACAATACACATGGTATCGTTATTCATTTGAAGGATATGTAAACGGAGTTCCGCGTATATAGTCGTCAACGGATGCTGTTTGCTTATCACGTTCCGAAAGCAGCGGTTCATGCACCGGCCACGCAACCGCAAATGCCGGTTCATTCCAAATAATGCCTTTTTCACGTGATTTATCATATACATTTGAGCATTTATATTGTACTTCCGCATAATCACTTAAAACACAAAATCCGTGCGCAAACCCTTCAGGAATATATAATTGTTTGAAGTTTGTATCGCTTAACTCAACACCAACCCATTGTCCGAATGTCGGAGAACCATTGCGGATATCAACCGCAACATCCCAAATAATACCACGTGAACATCGTACTAATTTAACCTGCGCCATTGGCGGAAGCTGGAAATGCAGACCGCGTATAACATTTTTTACTGAACGGGAATGATTGTCCTGCTTAAAAACGGTATCAATGCCAATGTCATGCAATGTTTTACTGTTATAGGTTTCAGTAAAAAAACCGCGTTCATCCTGAAAAACTTTTGGTGTAAGAATAACAACACCATCAAGTTTAGTTTTTTCAATCTGCATTGAAATGCCTCCATAAAACGTATGTTTTCATTGTATTGAATACCGATACTGTACGGTAATACTGTCTCCATATAATACACCATGGAGCGTTCAGTATAATCGGCAGCAGCAATTCTGCAAGACTATTTCCGTATGATTATAATTATCAGGTAGTATAGCAAAATATCCGCAGTATTTTTATCGGTCGTAATTATACTTCTACATTGAATACACTGACGGTCATATGTCAATGATTGATGCTATCATGCTATTGCTATCGGAGAAAAGCGAATACATGTTTGTTTTAGTATCGCGGGCAGTATAATAACAAAGGTATTATCGTATCAGAGACGGCATATTACAATGCAAGGGCGATACCGACTTGTAGTTTTACGTTCATCCACCCATTACTCCGAGAGACGGCATATTACAATGCAAGGGCGATACCGACTTGTGCTTTCAGAAGATTTACTTTAACCTGAGCCGGGAAATATAAAACAAACGGTTCACCATTTGGTGCGCCTCCTCGTTCAATCTGATAATAACCGTTTTCGGGGGTTTTCGAGGATGTATAGGTTAACGGCATCATACTGAACTGCGCAAGAAAAAGTATTTTCTTTAATTTATAACCAAGTGCTATCCCGGGGAGTATTCCCGGATTTGGTTTAAAATCAGCTATCTCCGAAGAATTTTCCAATATAATTTCATTTTTTCTTATAGAACCGGTTGCATCACGCTGTTCATACGTAAATGCCCCGTACGATTTAGAAATTGAAAGACTTACTCCTACAGAGGGCATAACAATAAAATTATTAAAATTAAAATAGCCCATAACTACGGGAACAAAAAACATATCGGCAAGTTGAAGGTCCCAGGTTTCCGTCGTTATACGATATTCATATGCTCCGCTTGGCGGCTTGCTTATATCACTCCAGGCTCCTCCCGTATCATCACTGAAAAAACTCCCTTGTGCATGTAATGAAACATATGAAATTGAGAACCCGAGACGTAGATATTGCATAATACCAAAACTAACACGCATGTCTGCTGCGGCGCCACTAATGGTGTTGCCTGAGAGTTCTTTTAATCGATATACCAATCGTGAATTTGTTGTTATTGTCATCCCAAGAGTAAAATAGGTTTCATATTCATGGGTGATATTGTCAGGAAGTTCACCACCGAAATGCATGCCGCCGTACAATTCAAGCATGAAAAGAGGGGCGGTTCCGGATGTGGTAATAGTGGACACCTGTTTTTTCTTTGATGACGATTTGGTGTTGTCGGCATGTTCCGTAATTCGTTGTGCAATATTTTGCGCAAACGTCGAACAAGCTTCCATGAGATCTTCTTCATTATCAGCTTTAACATTTTCCGCAAAATCCGCAGTGCCCTTTTCAACATCAACAATGCGCGCTGAGATAATGTATGTGGTGCCTAATTTAGCAACTGTACCGACAAGCATTTTATTTGCGGCAAGTAATTTACCGATTTGTACGGCACATTCCGTATCAGTACAACCGCTTGCCTGAAAACCTTGTTCATTAAGAATAGCATCCATCTGACCGCGTTCAATGACAATAAAATGTCCGGTGTTTATCATTTCACTCCGAAGAATATCAGAAACAAGCTTTGCCGTTTGCTGATTAACACTCTCGCCTGATTTTAAGTCCAGAATAGCGATACGCATGCGGGAATCATTTCCCTCTGTTTGTGCAAATACAGTACTGACACAAATTAGCAGCAGTACTGCCATACTTATTGTTAAAAACTTTTTTCTCATGATAATAAACCTTTCCCGTTAAAATTTCTCATTACAATATTAATGGCGATACTGATAACAACAGAGTGTATATACATTTAAATATAATTTATTGCAAGAGAAAATCATCTTTTTATTAGAACGTTCTTTCAATACATTTGTTCGGTTTGTATTATATAAAGATATATTATATTTATAATTAAGTAATTAATAGCGGCATATATAATTGATTATTATGTTCTTCGGTACGGTTCAATAGAGGTGCTTCGTATAATGCGGTGCTCGTGAAAATGCCCGCTTCAGTATGGTGATTTACTTTCGTTTGTTTCTTGCATCGTGTGTATTTCCCTGATACAATTCTTTCATACTGTGTTTAAAGCGTATAAAATGCACGGTATAATTAATAGTCATGCATGTGCCGAGAAAAAGGATTATTACATTAAACACGTGTTACCTATTCAATGGGTTGATAGAGTATAGCATCACTTGACGATACCGGCGAGCAATGATATACACGATAAAAAATAAGAGGGAAGTATCATGAAAATAGCAGTCAGTTCAGACCACGCATCCTTTGAACTAAAAGAAAAAGTAAAAAAACACCTTGAATCAACAGGTCATGAAGTTACTGATTTCGGATGTAATAGTGAAGAATCCTGTGATTATCCTGATTATGCCGCACCGGCAGCACGTGCTGTTGCAGCCGGTGACGTTGACTATGGCGTTATTATGTGCGGGTCAGGACAGGGAGCAACTATGGTGGCAAATAAAATTAAAGGTATTCGTGCGGCATTATGCCGTACGATTGATGATGTTATCGGCACACGTGAGCATAATAATGCGAATGTGCTGACACTCGGCGCACGCATTACCGATCATACTACTGCGTTAGCATTGGTTGACACCTTTTTAAAAACACCTTTCCCGGGTGATGAACGTCATCAACGCCGCATTGATAAGGTAAACCGGTTGTGAATGTCCGTTGTATTAATTATAGTTATATTGTTATATTAATATTGTGTATATCATCGCTCAGTAGTGCGGAAAATATTACGTTTTCTGCCGGTGATCAGCATGATCCCGATTGGAAAAATACCCGTTTAAATACATGTTCACTCATTAAGGAAAATGACGGGACACACTGTATTATGCCGAATTATTATCATTTTCGTACAAACAGTAAAACCGAACTGTATTTTTCATTTAATCAGGGATGGAATACAATAAAAAATGATGATAGCGGCAATTACCGTATATCTTCATCGAAATACACTACTGATAATCATGCGGCTTTTCGTGGTTCACCGACAGGCGGTTTTATTTATTATAATGATCGTGTATCAATGGCTGTTCCTGAAGGAAGCTGGCTTGATAATGATGTTGACTGCGGCAGTTTCACTATAGAAATGTGGCTTCGGCCAAACCGTCTGCGCGAAGGTGATATTATTTTTCGGCGCAGCGGCAGTGCCGGCGGTGTAGTACATGGAATTGAACTCCGTATCGAACAGGGGTATTTAACATGGTATTTTCATAATTTCTTTTATACTCCGCTTCCTGATACTGCCGGCAGTTCGTTGTCGCAGGTTTCATCATTTACTTTACGCAGTTCTCAACCAATCCCGGTACGTGAATGGCATCATTATGCAGTAACCTTTAATCGCATTAATGGACGATTAACGGCATGGTGCGATGGAAATGAAGACGCCATAGTATGGGCAACAGAAAACCGTACCGGTACCGGCAGCGGAGCAACAGTACTTGTCCCGCATTTTTATGAACATGAAGGTACACAAGCATATATAGGTTTTAATTATCTCGGGTTTTTGGAAGATTTTTGTATCAGTCGTTATGCAAAACAAACATTTCCGATTTTTTCATATACTGATGAACAGGTTATGGCAATCGGTCCTGTATTTGATACCGGTTCTACCGGTTCAATACTGAATGATTATACCGTACATGCGCTAACCCCCGGCAGTTCACAAATAGTTGTTTTTATACGGGCGTCGGATACGAAGTTTTCCGCTGATGATCCATATCCCATTTGGCATACATTAAATACCGCATCACCGCAGTCGGGGCGGTATCAGCAATGGCGGGCACAATTAATTACGTCACCGGACGGTAAATACGCAGCATCATTGCAGGATATTTCGTTTGCATTTACTGTACATCATCCGCCGCAGCCTCCAATTGGCGTAAAAGCAGCTGCAGTACTATCAGCCGGTGCAGCACATATAACAGTATCATGGAATCGCAATACTGAAGATGACCTTGCCGGATATAAAATATACTACGGAACACGGTCAGGATATTATCCATCTGTTATTGACGCAGGGGCTGTAACCGAGTATACAATAAACGTACCGGAACGCGGTCATACATATTATTGTGTTATAACAGCATATGATACTGATGTACCAATGCATGAAAGTGCATACAGCCGCGAAGTAACGGTAACAATACAATAGAGCATCATTAACGGGAATCCGGATTATCGTGTTGCAAGAGATACCATTTCCGAAAATGAAAACTCAATAATTACATTATCTTGAGGAATGATTATGGCACGAAAAAAACGGCGAAAACAACAAGGGTTGAATTATAACCTTGAATATATTAAAAGTAATTATAAAACAAAGAAAATACATGAAATTGCTCAAGCTCTTTCAATCAGTGATACGGAAGTCCGTCAGCGTATACAACAGCTCGGGTTAAATGCTGAACAAAAAAATGGGCGCCCATTTAAATTTTCACAAAAGTTGTTTTCTCGTGCGAAAGGGTCAACCCCCGGAATTATTGACGGTCGCGGGAAACCGCTTATCGGTGAACCGCATATTATTGCCGGTATTGATTGGTTAATATTTGCTTTGATAACGATTGCTTCTCTTGCGGTTTATTTAATTACATTATCACCGGGGATATGCGCCGGTGATAACGGCGAACTGACGACGGCGGCATATCATCTCGGTAATCCGCATGCGCCGTGTTATCCGCTGTATTGTATAGTCGGGAAATTTTTCTGTAATATTCTTCCTTTCCTCGGGACGGTCGCTTTTCGTACAAACTTTATGTCGGCTTTTCTTGGTGCACTTACTGTCGGCTTCTCGTTTTTATTTTTATTAAAACTGCTTGGTGCGCATATTCACCGTCGTGATGATGAACCGCAATGGATGTATCGCATTCGTTTGTATTTACCGCCTGCCGCAGCAGCATTGTTTCTGCTTTTCAGTGAAGAACTCTGGGCACAGGCTGTTATTTCTGAAGTATATACGCTGAACTCCGTTGTGGTGCCTATTTTAATGCTTATTATGCTGCGCTTTCAGGAAATATTTATTGAAAATGAAAAATCCCGGCTTCTCTCCCCGAAACCCAAAGGCTTTGAATTTTCACAGCCGGCGCGGTTATTTTATCTTTGGGGGTTTTTGTGGGCTTTTTCAGTTGGTGATCATCATAATATTGTCGGTTTATTAGTACCGAGTATTTTATTTTTTCTGTATCATTTTTTCAAACGGGATACTTTCCTGACATTAGCATTATTGATTATTGTTTCATATACCTTCGCTATCATGAAAGTAACGGCCGGCGGTGCATTAATAGGTGTTCTGTTTTATATTTCACTGAGTGCTACAATCTGGTATTTCTTTACATTGCTGCTGATAAAAAATGATAATAAACAGGATGAAATGCTGCTTATCGGTGTTTTGATAGGATTACTTGCTTTTATTGTTATTGGCAACGAATTAAGTGCTCAGCTGGGGCATGGGCAAGTTAACAACAATGGGAAAAAGTGGATGATTGCTATCGGAATAGTCGTTGCGGCAATATTTGCCTATTCCTTTATAATTTCAATTGTTAATAAGGGAATAAAAAAAGCACGATTTCTTGCGGTCTTTTTAATTTTCAGTTTATTCATCGGTGCCGGGCTAGCGGTATATTTATATATGCCCATTCGTGCTATTCCGAAACCGGTACATGAGGGTTCAATTCTAACCGGCGGTCGAAGGGTTAATAAGCCGCCGATCAACTGGCAAAATCCTGATTGGTTTGATCCGCCGCAGGAATTACGGGATTCCAATGGTAATGTTGTTACTGATCCGAACGGGCGTCCTATTATGACCAAACATGGTTTTACCCGATTTCTTGATAATGTTTTCCGCAAACAGTATTCAGGGTTTGCACAAAACGAAAATCAGCTTTCCGTACGAATACGACAGCTTATTTATTGGGGAGAATGGCGTATTAATCAATATTTCCCCATACTGCATTACCCGTGGAAATGGCTGAATGATGGTTTCAGTAATACCGGTATTATTTTATTGATAAAGTTTATGCTGATTATGCCATTGGTATTTATGCCTTTTATACCGGGTGCTATCCGATTGTACAAACGTAATCGCGCATGGTTTTGGTATGGTCTGTTTTTTCTTTACGGATTTGATTTGTTTTTAATTCTCTTTAACCGGTTTAATTTTACGCCGCGTGATACTTTTTTTGCGAAGGTCTTTTTTATTCCGAGTTATGTTACCATGACAATATTTCTTGCGTACGGTGTTGAGTGGCTTCTTGAAACTATTGTACATTTTCATCAGCGCTATGTTATTCGCGACAGCATTCAACATACTACCGGCATGGTGTCGCAGGAAACGTCTGCGTCAACATCTGCTGATAGTACAGAAACAAGTGTTCCAACGGTTGCCTCATCAGCCGCGCCGTTGAATACTGCATCGAATATAACAACACCGCCGCCTGCATCCGGATCGGCATCCGGTCGTACATCAATCGGCAAGCCGCATTTTATCATGGGGACACTCATCACGGTTATCATTCTTATTGCAGCTATTGCCCATCCGGCATATGAGCATTGGAAATTTAATGATCTGCATAACAATCTTCTTAATCATAATTATGGTTTGAATATGCTTCGTACTCTGGAACCGCAGTCATATTTATTGACTGAAGGTGGCGATAATCAGGTTTTTACTTTGCTCTATCAAACCTTAGTTGAACGGCGTCGTCCTGACTGTGATATGTACGATCAAAAAGGAAATGTATTTGAACGGGCGTATGGATATTTAATGCAGGTTACCGGGGATGATTTGTTCAATCGTAATGTTGTTGTTGATCATCATTTAATGATGCGTTCTGATTCACCCCATGCAGCGACTGCCAAGAAAAATTATCCGCCCTACTGGAATCAGTTTGACCCGCGCATCGCAACACGCTATGACCTTGATCGTCCGATGTATTATACATGGGATACCGATACAAAACGCTTAAATGAAATTAATATGCGGTTCTATAATACACCGAATTATTATCAATGGCAGCAAGTCGGTATTCTGCATCGTATCGTTCGCACTGCTGCAAGCGGAAAACCGGATAATTTCAAACCGCGATATCCGTATTGGAAATATTACCGTATGGACTGGCGGAAGCATATTGAGCAAACAACACGCTATGATTATCTTGCACGTGAAATTGTTGCAAATTACAATTATCAGCGTGGCGATTATTATAAGGAATTATTCAATAAACAACGCGATGATTCAAACGGACATATTTCACCACTCGGATGGGAATATTATGACCGGGCGCTGGAAGATTATCGTTTAGCAAAAAAATACGGTCATGATATGGTAGCAATATATTTTAACCATTCAATACGCGTCTATAATGATGCCGTATGGTTTGATACACACGGGTATACTAATCGGGCACTTGAAGCATGGACTGAAGCACTGAATAGTTTTGAATATGCCGGTACGATTGATGAAAATGAAGTCAGGTCGTTTGAAACATTATTGGGTGTCGGATTTGATTTTATTTCACGGCATCCGGAACATGAAGCGAACTATATTGATATTCTTGAAAAAGCGGCTCGTACAACAATAGCATTGCGTACAAAAACCGTTGATTATTATAATAAAAGATTTCAAACAGTTGCGCACCTTATTAAAGAAGAACAGTTGAAAAGCCAGCATCCGCAAACGCTTAAAGAACTTCGTGATGCCAAAGATAATTACCGTCGTATACAGCAAGCCTCAAATCGTATTGACGCACTGCAGCAACGGCGGGAAAACCCCTATACTAATATGTTGTCAATGGAAACGATAGCGCGTTCAAACCCTGCTGATTGGCAAAATATTATAATAGTTGTTGATAACTGGAATCAGCGGCAGGATATTGAAAGAGCTTTTGCGCTGATGGAGTTTGCCTATAATAACAACCGAAACCAAATTGCTGTTGTTAATCATTATGCACAGTTTGCCTATGCATACGGTGAATATTCTCTTGCGGAAAAGCTTTTTAAAGAACTTATGACGATGCAGCCGAGAAATTTTCAATGGGCTTCCCTACTTGGCAATACGTATTTTAATATGCGTAACTTTCATGCAGCAATTAAAATGTATGAACGTGCCAAACAACTTGTTCCGCCGAGCAAAACGACTGATCTTGCAACGTTGGATAGAAGCATTCGTCAGGCGAAAGAGAATCTTGGCATGCCCGTTGAACAACAAAAAACGAGTTCTTCAATCACTCGGCGACGCAAAGATTTTGATGTCGGCATTAAAGAGTTTTAACGGAGAGGCGGGGAGAAAAGCAGTGTAAAGAATTACTGCTCTGACCGTTGAGCATCAGCTGCTGTTGTGATATTTTTCCGCGCGGCGTTTGATTCTCTGATGTTTGCGTTTTTAAGTATTGCCCCTGCTGCTGATATGCATTGTATACAATTTCGGAATATGCAGAATTATTGTTATTAATACGTATGATATGCACGATACATTTGATTGTTGAGTATTTTTTATTGTGCGTTTTTACTGCTCGCTTTTTATTTTCAGTGTACTTGATTTACCGGTATATGAGAACACATGGCGTATATTGTTAATATGCGGGATAGGGGTATTTATCAGATGAACTGCTTTCGCACTTGATATTTTTCGTACTGTTGAGTATACCCGTATAATGGGAGAATACATGTGAAACGACCGGTAAAACAAAATGTATCCGAAATTATTGATGCATTATATCGTGACCCGAAACTCAAATCCTGTTTTACGCATATTGAACATATCCCCGCACGTGCTGCACGGTATTGTGATTTCCCTGATGATCTGAATCCGAAACTCATTACAACACTCAAACGCCGCGGGATTGATAAACTCTATACACATCAGCGTCATAGTTATGATGCGGCGCAAAAAAACGAAAATATTGTCATTGTTACTCCGACGGCTTCCGGTAAAACCGTATGTTATAATATTCCGGTTTTACAAAAACTGCTTGCCGATCGAAAAACAAAAGCAGTATACCTGTTTCCGACAAAAGCACTTGCCCATGATCAAACGGATGAACTCAGCGGTATTATCAATGATAGTGGTGCGGATCTTCCTGTTTTCACCTATGACGGTGATACCCCTTCATCCATTCGCCTTTCAGCACGCACGAACGGCAGACTGATTGTTACCAATCCCGACATGCTGCATACCGGTATACTGCCGAATCATCCAAAATGGGTTAAACTTTTTGAAAATCTTAAATATGTCATCATTGATGAGATACATACGTATCGCGGTATTTTCGGTTCACATGTTGCCAATGTTATTAACCGTCTGAAACGAATTGCCGCTTTTTACGGTTCAGTATTGCAGTTTATCTGCTGTAGTGCAACTATCGGTAATCCGAAATCACATTGTGAAAATATAATCGGTGAGCCGGTAACGGTTATTGATGATAATGGCGCACCGCAGGGAGAAAAATATTTTATGCTGTATAATCCGCCGATTATTGATGCCGGACAGGGAATACGGCGTGGAACAGTACTTGAATCAGAAAAACTTGCCCGCCGATTTATTGATAACGGTGTTCAAACAATTATTTTTGCACGTTCTCGTCTGCGTACCGAACTTATTGCCGGGTATCTTCATCGTCATTTGCCGCATTTACGTAATCGGATACGTGCGTATCGCGGCGGATATTTGCCGAACGAACGTCGTGCTATTGAACAGGGACTCCGCAGCGGTGATATAGTTGGTGTTGTTTCAACAAATGCCTTAGAACTTGGTATCGATATCGGTTCACTTGAAGCATGTATTATGGCGGGCTATCCGGGTTCTATTGCATCCGTATGGCAGCAAGCAGGGCGTGCCGGACGAATGCATCGTGTCAGTATTGCCGTGTTGGTTGCATCAAATAATCCGTTAGACCAATTTCTTGTTCAACATCATGATTACTTTTTCGGCGGCAGTCCTGAAGAAGCACGTATCGATCCGCATAATCTTTTTATTTTGATGGATCAGATAAAATGTGCTGCGTTTGAATTGCCGTTTTCGGAAAATGATACTTTTGGCGGCGAGCCGATTACTGATTTGTTGGATTATTTAGTGCAGCATACTATACTGCATTTCAGCGGCAGCCGTTATCGCTGGGCGAGTGATGGTTATCCGGCAGAAAATGTGAGTTTGCGCAGTGCAGAGCCGGGGAATTTTGTTATTATTAATACCACTGACACGACGATAGGTGATATTGAAGAAAACCGCACCAATGAGCATGTGATACCTGTTCGTACAAATCGGGTTATCGGTGAAATTGACCGTGCATCAGTTCCTGAAACGGTATACGAAAATGCAATCTATATTCATCAAAATGTCCACTATCAGGTTGAACGTCTTGATATGGAAGGCAAAAAAGTATTTGTGCGGCAGGTTGACGGTGATTATTATACTGATGCGGTAACTCGTACCGATATTAAAATACTTGATGTTTTAGAAAATGCCGCTGCCGGTAATTACGAAAAAACCTGTGCTGAGGTCTTGGTACGTACTATGGCAACAAAGTATAAAAAAATAAAATTTCATACGCATGAAAATATCGGGTATGGAGATATTCACCTTCCGCCGGAAGAAATGCATACTATCGCTTGTGCAATCAGTTTCAATGAAAACGTATTTACCGTTGATGAAATTGAACAGCGCCAGCAATTACTGCTCTCCCTCGGCAACAGCATTCGACAGCTTGTACCGGTGCATGTATTATGTGATCCGCATGATATTGGTACGGCTGAACAGCTTAAAAATCCTGAAAACGATAAACCGACCGTGTATATATATGACAAAGCGCCGGGCGGTATTGGTCTTGCGCAGCGATTGTATGAAATACTTGATGATGTTCTTTATGAAGCGGCGGCGGTTATCAGCCGTTGTACATGCAAGAACGGCTGCCCGTCATGTATTGGTCCTGCTGATGAAGTCGGAATGACGACAAAAAAACAAGTATTGGAACTCTTTACGACAATACGAGGCGATTCATGAATAAAAAACACTCTTATATAGCAGTATTAATTATTACGGTGATTATTATACTGCTTATCTATTTTACATGTACCTCAAATCCCAATGATATTCGCCGGCGACAGATGATAACCTTTGTGAGTGCAGAGAAAAAAATGAATGAATACATGGATACGTATACCAATATCACCGGTTTGCGGCAAACAGTATTCTCTGCGGAAGAAAATACAGCCTTTCATGAAATGATGTACGGGCTTGATATTATATGTAATTCGTACGGATACCGCGGCGGGTTGGATGAATATTCATTTTTCGCACAACAAATTGTTGATGAACCTGAACTGAGACAATTATATCAGGAAGTATGTGCCTCAAATAATATCAATAGCATAGCACCGTTCTTCGGATCCAATTCTGTATTGCCTTCAGCATTACAGCGTGAAGAATAGTGCGAATAGTTACGGAACTTTGCAGCGGTTTCAGCTTTCCTTTATTTGTATGAAATTACAGCGTGACTATTTGCGGTACGGCAGCATACTGTTATATGATTATTGTATCGAATGGTTAATATACTCTTGCACGAACAAGAGCGACAGTATTGACGGTTATAATAAACCGTGTTTCTTTCGCCATATCCATTCCGCTGTTAACAGTATAATAATAATGCTGTAAAATAACCATGTATTAAAAAATTCATAATCATACCGCATATCAATTTTTCTAATTTTCGGAGTTAATTGATCATTTATTTTTTCCGCTTGAGTGTCATTAAACAGTATCCCGCCGGTTGCGCGTGCAAGTGCCGTTAGACGATCAAAATCAATATCAGGATGGCTAAACTCTCCCGTCGGATATTGAACTAAAAACGGGGTTGTTTTTGAACCGTTTACACGCGGGTGAGCAATACGCAGATGAACACGATATTCTCCATCCTGTTGTGTTGAATATACCCCGCTGTACTGTTCAGGATTAACCGATGAACTTTTTAGTGGTATTGATGCGGCTTCTTTCCATCCGTCGGCTTCTCTTCGTTGAACTGAAACTATCGGATGTGCTCCCGTAACCGGTTCAAATCCGGCGGAAAACAATGATGCAACAATATGTACTTGTTCACTGCGATTATATCGATACCGATCAGTATGCAGATTAATTTGTTCCAAACGCGATGTTACTAAATAACGAATAAATTGACGCCAAAACTGTCCGTAATATTCTCCGGATCGTCCGAGCCCAATACTTAAAAAATACCAGCGCCATGTTGATGAACCGGCAAATATGCCGACTTTGCCGCTCCCGTACCGTCCGGCTGCACAAACAATTAAATCATTACGTGCTGAATGTACGGCAAGCACTTCCGTTCCCGGTTTTGTTTCCGTGATGCTGTTTACCGAATCAAGCGGGGGCAAGTTCTCCCATATTTTCTGATTAACTGCGGCGTCATCATTTAAACGCATTACCGGATGAGTTCGTCCAAGCCCGGTAAGATGCAGGGTGAACGGGTTATGATACAATCCGCCGTTTTTCCAGCGAATAGGAATTACTTCCCGCAACGGACCGGTATGATATCCGCCTGATTGAAAACTCTTCGCTCCGCCAAGCAGTAATAATGCACGACCGCGCGACCCAACGTAAATTTTTAATCGTTCAGCAAGAGCAGTACCAAGCATGTCGGCACTGAGGTTTCCGATAATTACCAGATCAAACCCGGCAGGGTCAATTTTTTGAAGACGTGTTTTTTCGTTCGCGGTTGTTACGGCAATCGCTGTTGTGATAAGATTTTTATCGTTCATTAAAAGCCGGCGCATAAAAGTATAATCCCAGTCAGGCGTTCCGTACAGAAACAATACTTTAAATTTATTTTTTACAATACGGGTAAAAACGGTTTGTTTATTATTAATATCCGTCAGTTCACCCGGTTGCGGTTTTATTTCTGCTGAAATACGTACGGTCCCTTCTGTTGTCGGCTTGTACTGAAATCGTATTCGCTGTGTGCGATCCTTGAGCATAATGGTTGAGGTGCCGATATGACGGTTTCCGGAATGCCAAGTAAGGGTAATGTTTTTTCCGGTATACCCCCGCTGATAGAGTCGTGCGGAGAGTTCGCTTGTTTGTCCAAGCGGCATTTCAGTTGGCACGATCAGGTCTGCAATGGCAATGTCATTGTTTATTTCCGGTGATCCAAAATCATATACCATAATCGGAATACCCTGTGCATCCAGTGCCCGTGCTTCAGCAACCGGATTGCCGGTTGTGGTATGTCGTCCGTCTGAAAGTAAAATAACGCCGGCAACCGGCTGGTAACCGCTTTGCGAAACAACACGCCGTATCACCGCGGCAATATCGGTCTCCGATTCATCGTTGGAGTGGGCGCGCAGTTTTTTAAATGTATTTTCATTCGGTGAAAAAACATTGATATTTTTACCGAACCGATATCCGATAAGGTTAAACTTTTTACTAAGATTCGGTATTATTTTTTCTGTGAGTACGGTTAATGCCGTATCACGGCGTGATATACCGCCGTGCCGGATCGGGAGTGACATACTGGCGGAATCATCAAATAAAATAACGATTTGATTATGCTGTTTTTGGCGAAATGTTGTTGACAGTACCGGGCGCAGTAATGATATTACCAGCAATACTATTATCATTGTACGTATTCCGGTAAGAAGGCGTTTTTGGCGTACCGGTATTTCATGGCGGTATTTATATGAGTACAATGTTAGTCCGCTCAGTACAACGGTAATGGTTAGTACAAGCCACCAGAAATGCATATTTAAAAAATTAATCGCGAGATGCTGAATTCCCAAGAATTCCTCCAAGTATACGTTTAAGATCCCGTTTCAAGAGTATTTGCATTTTATCCCATCGATTTGCAAGAAATATTTCTGCCATTAATACTGCTAATGCCATAATTAATAGTAACGGCCATAATTCACGACCAAATTGAAATCGTTTAATTTGCGATGCGACATCTTGTGCTGCTGTTACATAATACAGATCAAGTCCGGTATAGGTTTTTTTTAATTGTGCAAATGAAATACGCTGTATATCAGATTGTTCCGGCAGTGTATTGCAGGAAAAATACTTTGATCCAAGTCGATATATACCCGGTACGGTAAGGCGGTTGCCAACAACTGAAATAGGTGCTGCTGTGCTAACCGGTTCTACCATTGTTGTGCTGTCAACTTCAAGGTCAGCCTGTACAACATCAATACGTGTACCAATCGGATATTGTGCTTTACCAAGCATTGTCCGATTGAGCAGGTATTTAACGCTTTCATGCAATAACGGCGGAAAAGATGCATTAAAAACAATATCACTCATACTCTCATCAGGTCCGAGTGCGATAGTAATAACTGTTCCGCGGCGAGTGCCGTCAGTATTTATCGGATGGTGTTCAAATATCAATGGCCGATCATCTTCCAGCCGGGCAAGAATTTGAATATTCGGATCACCTGCATCATATGCTATTTGATAGTACTGATAGATATGCGCCGCTGTTAAACTTTCATTGTCAGCAAATATACTCAATGACGGATGTTCGGTATTCAATATATCAATTCGCGTATATCCTTTTTCCTCAGATGCCGTATGAACGGCATCAATGGTAACTTTATGTAATATTCTGCCCGGTAACAGTCCGCTTTCAAAGAGTGCACCATTACAGACATTAATATCAAGAGAATCGTTGAGAAAAATAAGAGCACTGCCGCCGTTGCGAACATATTCAGAGAGCCGGGAAATCGCCGCTTGAGAATGCAGTGCGGAAAAATCAGCTAAAACCGCAACTGAGTATGATGAAAGCCGCAGTGTTGTTAATTGTGATGACGGATGAACCGACGGACGTATAAGATAACTGTTATTCTGATTTATAAAAAATGCCGGATTAAACGCACTGACGAGAAAATCACTTTTTCCGGCATCATCGGCAATAAAAACATGAACAGAGGACGGTACATAAAGCGTAAAATAATATCGGTTATCAAGTTTTAAATTATCATTCTCAAGCCGTATTTCACCGTTTAATAAACCGCTTGTATCAAAAACATTAATAAAATCAAGCGAGACGCTTGAGCGGGGCGGTATTTTTGTTGCCGCTTGACCAAATGTTCGGTCACCAACAATGACTTTTCCGGTAATATCAGCAGCGGCAATTCCGTAATTATGAATCGTTGCGCCCATTGATACCGATTCACCCGCGCCGAACAGTTTTTGCGGCAACCGCAGTTCTTCAACAGCCGCATTACGCGAACCTCGTACCGATGCAGCAAGGTCAATAATAAATATTTGTCCATCTAGGTGTAATTCCGTATTGCGAAACGGGATACTCGTATTACTTAATACAGTTACCATATCGCCGTATTCATCACGTGCTGCATCTATCCATCCGGCACGACTTAGATCGGTCAATAAAAAAACAACTTTATTCGGATATACCGAATCGCGCAGTAACCGGCGGGCATCAGCAAGTGCCTGCGGAATATCAGCCGGAAGATATCCGGGCTGCGTATTTTTCAGTATCATACGTCCGGCTTCAATATTATAACTGAGATTATCCAGTTTTACGGGAATGGTATCCGATGGACAGATGATAGAAAACGTATCACCGGGGTGCAGTATTTCATCAAGAATAGTACGGGCGATTTTTTGTGCTATTTTAAATAAGGTCAGCCCTTTATAATAATATCCCATTGATACAGAATTATCGAGTATGATAACAGCGGCGGTACGGACATTACGACTGGAGGAAAGCGCATGCGCCGGCATTGACGATGTCGTATCCTGCGCAAACTTTTGAACCGGTCGTGCCATACATGCAGCAATCAGTGCGATCAGCAGCATGCGTACAATAAGCAGTATTATTTCTTTCAAACGAAACGTATTCATACGTTTTTCAAATGATAACTTAATAAAATAAAGACTGGGAAAATTGACCGTTTTAATACGCTGTTTGTGCAATATGTGAATGATAAGCGGAATCAGTGCGCCGGTTATTCCCCAGAGGAATGACGATTGTGTAAAAAGTAACTGCCACATAATATAAGGATTGTATCATTGATATAAATACCCGTCAATAAAAGTGGTCTTTATACACTGTTTCATATATCTTTGAAAATGCCGTACTCGTGCCGGTGTACTGTATTGTCTCCGAAAATGGTCATGGCAGAATATATTAATGCCGCCTTGACAATATCGTAATATCGTATTATATTGATATTTGAGTATTAATAATACGCTTTGCGCGTACAATATGGAGGTTCGTAATGGCAACAATACAACACACAAGCGATGGAACATTTCAAAAAGATGTTCTTGAAAACGCAACACCAACATTGGTTGATTTTTGGGCGCCATGGTGTATGCCGTGTCGTATGCTGGGTCCTGAAATTGAAAAATTTGCTGCAAATAATGAAGGTAAAATAAATGTCGTGAAGCTTAATACTGATGAGAATCAGGGCGTCGCATCGCAAATGGGTATTCAAGGTATTCCGACAATGATACTTTTTAAGAACGGCAAAGAAGCTCATCGTCTGGTGGGTATGCGTGATGCAAATACATTGCAGCAAGAATTGACAGCATTTTTATAATGCCTGAAGCATTGCGCTTTCTTATAAAACGCATTCTTCCGGTTGTTATCGGCGGTGTATTAGGGTATGTATATTATCGGTTTATCGGCTGCCGCTCGGGAACGTGCCCGATAACATCAAACCCGTATGCATCAGTAGGCTATGGAGCATTTCTCGGATTGCTGCTGTCATTAATTTGAAAGGAATTAATTATGATGCTTTCAACAAAACTAACACTGAAAGACAATATGGCATTTAGTATTGATATGCAGGGTCATACCATAATGATAGATGCCGTACCTCAAGATGGTGGTGGTGATACAGCCGGACCGACTCCGAAGGCATTGCTGCTTGCCGCGCTCGGCGGATGCACTGCGATGGATGTCATTTCAATACTACGGAAAATGCGTAATGAACCGGAACGGTTTGAAGTGACGGTTGAATCAGGGAGTACTGATGAACATCCGAAAATATTGAAGGATGTTGTTATTACATATTCCTTTACCGGCGATCTTTCTGCAGATAATGTAAAAAAAGCGGTAACCCTTTCAAGTGAAAAGTACTGCGGCGTCAGTGCAATGTTGAAAAAATCAACGGATATTGCGCATCGTATTTTTATTAATGATGTAGAAATCACGGGTTAACGGTATACGGCGTCTACCGGAAACAGGTATTCAATATAGAATAATAGTATAAACAGTGCGCTAAAAAAAACCGCCGTGTATAACGATACACGGCGGTTTTAATGTTTTATATAAAGGGTATTCGGTTATTCAACTAAATGCGGTGTAAATAATAAATCATCAACTTCAATAATGAGATAAAACTCACCGAATTGTTCCTGAACGTCAACAACTTTTCCTTTAATAACAGCTTCCATTTTTTTCTTGGCATTATCATCGTTAAATTGGAAGAATCGAGTCTGATCCATTTTATCGGTATTCGGTCGTGCATAATACCGGATAGTATCAAGTTCATAGACAACGTATTCAGTTCCGCCAAGAGTCTTCGTGCCGATAATATTGCCCTGCCAACGTTGTATTTTATAATTTTTATATGAGCGTGAACTGCCTTTATACGTATACTTCAAACAAATATCAATTGATTTTCCGTTGTTGAAGTTTTTCCGAACCGTTTCATAAATTTTCGGTAATTGTTCACGAGCCTTTCGTTTATAGACACCGGCATATTTTTCCCAATATGCATAATACTTTTGTACATAGGTGTTTTCTGCATTATATTCCTGCGCTTTATCAAAATACGGTTTACCGAGTTTTAAATAATCAAATGCTTCGGTAATATTTTTTTTGGTATAGAGGAAATATCTTCCGAGCCGTGCGGTTCCGTATCCTGCCGTTGCATATGCTTTCGGCAATTTTTCATCTTTTAATGTTTTACTATCGGGAGCAATGTACAGCGCCATTTCATAATTTCCAATACAATTAGTTGTATAATTATAAAACGTTTCCCATTTAAAGTATGATTTTTTAGTATAATACTGCATTTTCGAGAGATACGAATCACCACGCGTAATCATATCTTTTGCTTCACGTTCAATGCGATCACTAATCATCGGGAAAATACCGCGTGCTTTATCAAATTCACGTTTTGCGGCGTCAATATTACCCTCATGCAGGAAGGTTTTTCCTTTTGCAACCCAAATAGTTGCTTCAATGCGTTTTCCTTCTTCTTCATTATAACCGCGAACAATTTTATAGCGTCGAATAACTTTGACGGCTTCATCATATTTCCCGCTGTTATAATAGGTTTCCGCAACATCACCCATACGCGACATTAATTTTTCAGAATTGCGAAGCCCGCGATCACTGTATTTATAATCCGGATTTATCGCATGCAGTTTTTCCGCCGCTTCAAGGGCTTCAGTATTTAATTTTCGTTCAACAAAATCGTTAAACAATAAAAACAGTGCATCCTGATATGCTTCCGATGAAATGCTGCGTTTCAGTTCGGCAGTACGAATAGCACCGTGAATATCACCGGCTTTACGATAGGCATTGAACAATTCATTGACTTTGTTATTATAAATCTCTTTGCCTTTCGGGCGATAATTATTAATAATACGATCTGCCGCTTCAAACTTTTTCTTTGCAATAACAATATCCCATAACGGATCAATAATTGTGTTAAATCTATTATTATCCGCAGTGAAGAGTTTCATTGCAGCATCAACCGCTTCATCTGTTTTCTTGGTTTTAATATAAATATCAAACAATCCGACTAATGCTTCAGGATATGCCGGAGCGGTAGAATACTTTTCTTCAACCGTTTTTAATTTTGTTAATGCCGCGTCGGTTTTCCCCTTTTTTTTCAGCTCCATGCCCCAACTGAGAAATGCTTCAGCTTCGCCGTTGCGTGCTTTTGATGATTTTGATTTTTTAAAAAAGCGTAATGCCCGTTCATAATCACCTTTTTTAACATATTGCATACCGGCCATATAAATGCTTTCATCACGCATTTTTTTTGCATTTTTATGCGAGGGGTAATATTTTAATGCACGTTCAGAATTATTAATTGCATCCATATACTCATGATGGTCATAATGCTGTTCAGCAATGCGAAAATAACAATCTGCAATACCACTGCGTGCCGCTTTCGCTTCATGCCCTTCATTACCATATTCATTCAGGTATTGTTCATACAATTGAATTGCACCATAATAATCACGTTCCTTATACAGATCATCAGCATCTTTAATAAGATCGTTACATCCTGTTAGGAATAGTGCCATTATTAGAATTAATCCGGCTAACATTAATTGACGATGCATGGTTTATCCTCCTTCATGCGGTGTTTGTACACCCGTTTATCGTGATATATACCTATACGCTATCAGTACCGGTTATGTATTGTCAACCCGTGAAGTCTTTATTTTACGGAAACAAAATGATAAATAGTATATATCCTGAATATATGTACTATCATTATTCTAGCATAGTTTCGCCCGTATTCCAATAATTATTTCTTATTGTATCCACCGAAAACTATTATTCTATATTGTTCTGTTCTTAATTATGTACGTTATATAAGAATTGTATTGTATGTATGAAGTAACTATTTTTTCCCCACTTCCTTTAACGGAACCTGACAAAATTGTTTGGTATCATCATTCCATTCCATTTCACCAAGGAATCTTCCCAATTTGTCCCAGCCGATGTACATATTTGGTTTAAATACTTGAGTTTCAATTAGAACCCTATGCGAAAGTTTGCATATATGTATTTTGCCATTCTTGTACCAAGCAGTCATAGTTACTTTTAGTTTTCCTGCGGGGGTGCTGATTGCTTTCGGTCTTTTGAAAAAACACTTTTTTACCGCACCGTTTTCGTACCAAAATATTTTATTTACCATCCGCTGCCCTGCAGGGGTGTCTACTTTTTGTGGTACAGAAAGAGAGCAACTGTATGGCATACCACTTTCATACCAATTTATTTTTGTTATCTTAAATTTTCCGCTTGGGGTATCTACTTCCTGCGATCTGGAAAGAGAGCAGCCTTTCATCATTTTATTCGTATGCCATGCAATCGCTTCTATTTTTAATTGCCCGGCTGAAGTATTCACTTTTTGTGCTGTTGAAAGGGCGCAACCCTTCATGGTGCCGTTCTCGT
>Ga0256845_1001235_pt1 | contig 21049 bp, 19 predicted proteins | sample RiftiametaG_FD_189101 | JGI IMG/M metagenome (GOLD analysis project Ga0256845, IMG submission 189101) | Tube worm associated microbial communities from hydrothermal vent at the East Pacific Rise, Pacific Ocean - Riftia | ecosystem: Host-associated > Annelida > Integument > Unclassified ...
TTGATCACGATGTCGATCTCCCAGCCGCCCTTGCGGTACGGCCTGACTTTCACGGTCATAAATGAACTCCTCACCGCGAGAAGCCCGTCTTCACAGCTACCCTAGCAGCGGGGGTGTCCCGGGGCGAGGAGAAGGGCGAGGACGAGCCCTCAGCCAACCTCGATGCGCTGGGCGTCGAGCCAGCGCAGCAGCGAGTCACGGTGGAAGCGGACTCTACGGCCGATCTTGGTCACGCCGGGGATCTCGCCGCGTTCGACCATGCAGTACACGGACTTTCGGGAGATTCGAAGGAGGGCCGCGACCTCGTCCGCGCAGAGCAGATAGGGGAGCGACGCGGCTTCGCTCGAGTGCAAGTGACGGGGCATGTCGCTTGCACACTATGGACGTGGAGTAGGCCCTGACAAGCCTGCTGCGGGGATGGCGGGGGTCCTGCTGTGAAGTGGGCTGGACCTACGGAGGGGGCTCATCGGCCCGAAACGAGTCGAGTTGCCCCCCACTCAGAGTCATTTAATGAGGCCCCAACTTGATCAAACACGGCAATGTCGATGGTATTGCGGCGACTAATGTATCGACATTGAAAGAGTGAAGGGAAAGAAGGTCTACGCTTCGATGTTGCCGTCCATTCCGCGGGTCGCAACTCATCGTCGCGGACTGCTGGGCTTGCCCTTGGCGACCCCGTGAGGTAGGTTCAGCTCGGCCCTGTGCGAGGGGCTGACGACAACTCAACCCGCCGGGGGGTGGTCCACGTCTGGCTGCTCCCAACGGCCTACCAAGCGAAGCCGGGGCTTGGTCAGTAGCATGGTGGTCTCGCACCCATCATGCACCCGCATGGGTTGTGCGAGGCCCAGACGAGATGAAACGAGAGACTACCCAACAACGATGTAGGACCAACAGCGACACGCTCTGCCATCACCCTAAGCTGGGCTGGGAGTCGCCATGACCTCCAGGGATGAGTTCAGTCGTCGACTGCGCGAGCTGAGGGTTCGCCGGAAGTGGACCCAAGAGTACCTGGCCGAGGCCTCTGGCCTCGCGGTCGATACGGTCCGGCGACTGGAGGCCGCGGCCTTCAACCCGTCACTGGAGACCTTGCGGAAGCTGGGGAACGGGCTGGGGATCACCACCGTCGCGCTGCTCAGCGAGCACTTCGATGTGATCGATGACCTGGCCGTGTTCATCCGCCAACTGCCTGATCCGCAGCAGAAGATCGCCTTCGCGGTCGTCTACACGCTGCATCAGCACTCTCTGACCAAAGCGCCCGAGCCTAGTTAGGATTGGGCGTCGTGTGCTGCTCGGGGTCGACCACCAACTGGGTGACGTCGACCTCGAGCGCGTGGGCCAGCTGGGTCAGCCAGTCGAGGTCAGCGTCGTATCGCCCCGCGATCACGGCGAAGATCTCGTTGGTGTCGATGCTCGCGGTCTCGAGGAGCTCCGCCAACGTCACGGCGCGCTGCTCAGCGAGACGCTGGAGGTTCTCGGCGAGGAGTTGGTGCGTGGGGCGGTTCTCCACGCGCGGCAGGGTACACCCTCTGGTGATCCCATGGAGGCGCTGCGCCGGGTTCGACCCCAATCGTCGATCTCATGCTCCGCCGACCTCGCCGCAACCTTGGGGACCAAGGGAGGCGCCATCGACGAGACCGAGCGAGCCTATCCTGTCAGCCGCCGGGAAGTGATGATCGCGGCTCGAGGGATGTCCACGACCTCGCTCAGGCCCCCGGGCCTCGAGCTCACCAGTCGCGCCCGTACGTAGGTCTCTCGCGGCCAGACCACCCGCGCCACGAGCCGGTCGCTCCTCTCCTCGGCGTCCGTCTTGTCAACAACACATGCCGTCACGAGGTCCCCGACCTGCGGGTCCGATGGCCTGCCCTCGTTCCCCTCATGGATGTTCCGCCCCGACTCCTCAGCGTCGACATACCGAAACCCGCTCGGCGTCCGAGGTGGCTCGACCTCGGCGTAGGGCACCTCAGCCTCCCGCGCCTCTCGGGTCGCCCGATGTCGTTCCGCCCAGAGCGCCAGGCCAAGGAGGGAGAGACCCCCTATCGAGACCGACAACCCGATCACCCACGACCACAGCTCGACGCCCTCTTTCATGCTGCGCTCGCCACCAGCTCGAATTTCCAACTGCACACTGGGCGCAGCTCGTTCTTGGGATCTGGGACGAGGAGAGCAACGTTGACCTCCCCAGGGGAACCACCGAGAGCCACCAGCACTCGCTGATCGTCCTCCTCGAGGATGTTCAGCTCGACATCGTCTCGAGACACACGCCAGCGGCACGCGCCCGAGATCGGCTTGCGGGGTCGAAGCGAGATCAAGTCCCCAGCACCTACCCTGTAGCGCTTGCGCCGGTTCTCGGGCACCAGCACCGCGGGTGGCTTGGGTTTGATCACCTGGATCGCGCGATCCCGACGCAGCATCACTCGGTCGCCAACACCAAACCCATGATCGAGCTTGGGCTCGCCGAGGGCCTTCCCCCTCACGCCGCCCAAGATCTCGACCCCAAGCACGTCATCCTCGGCCGATTCGACCTGGGCGAAGATGACCTCGAGGGTGCCAGTCTCGTGGTCGCAGGCCCCTTCAGCGATGAAGGCGATATCGTCTCCAAGCTCGAGCGTAAGCGCGGGTCCGTGCTCACGCTCAGGCCAAGTCGTCCTGACCCGTGCCTCGACAAACGCGAGGTCGTGGTCCCGAAGCTGGCTGACACCGTAGGTCCGGGCGTCAGTGGACGCGACCTCAGCCGTGACTCGGGACCCCGCCACCCGCTCTTCGGAGTTTTGGGGATCGGCCGCGGGGGACTCGGCCTCGTGAAAATCGAGGTCCCCGACACTCTTCCCCTCATCTCCTCCGGTCGCGGAGACATCGTCGGCGGGACTGGGTACGGCGTCGACCTCGGCCTCCGGGCGACCTCGAGCAGCCATCTTTCTCCGAGATAGCAGCCACCAAGCCACGCCCCCGATGGTCAAGGCCACGCCGGCGGCCAGTACCCAGATCAGCTTGTTCTTGCTCCTCATCTCCCGCTCGCGGAACAGTCTCCCCCGCTCCGGCTCGCAGCGAAACTGGACGCGCAGCGGGGGTCCACCACCCCGAGCAGCCAGCGTCTTTCGGCCTGTTCGCAGCACAGCCCTCGGCCGGCGACAGAGCACCGGAGCTCGGACTACGTTGCTCGTGAGCACTGCCCCCTTGCACTGAGATCGGCATCGCAATCAGGGGCACGACACGCCAACGAAGCCCCGCAAGCAGTGCAAGCGCGGCACGTTCAGAGGCAATCGACATGAGCAAACGAGCGAAGAAACGACAACCAACCCAGACCCCGTCCGAGTGGGTCGACCTGTTCACCGAGCACGACGACGTGCTGATGCGCATCCGAATGTTGTGGCGCCGAGGTGGGGGTCGATACCGACCGCTCGTGCCAGTCAACCTCGCGCTCGAGGATCTCGAGGCCCTCGACTTCGATGAGTGGGAGGAGCTCGAGATGCCCGAGACCCACTTCGAGTGGGCGACCCTCGACAGCGAGGCGCCCGACGACCACCAGCGACGGCTCGCTGACCAAGCCCGTGAGCTATGGGCGGTCGCCATCCTGTGGACTCGCGCCAAGGGGCCCGTGTGCGACTTCCAGCTGCGCGGCTACGCCAACGGCGAGGACATCCTTTTCGAGGATGGCAAGCGCTGCAACCTCAGCGGCGAGTACTCGCGCTACGACGACAACGAGCGCGAGCGGCCCCCCGTCGACGAAGCCATGCGCGCGATGATCAGCGACGAGCGCTCTGCCTGGCACCAAATGGATCGCGTGAAGGACGGCCTCATCGGCCAGCTCAACGACGACCGAGAGCGCCTCTTCGCTCACCTCGACCGCACCACCTCAGCAGCGCCCGAGCTCATCGAGAACGCCCGTGACGTACTCGAGCGCGCGATCAGCTTTCAACAGCACCATTTCGAAGACTACATGAGTCGCGCCGGTGGCCGCCGCGAGCTCGAAGCCAAAGCCTTCACGGAGTACCAAAAGACAAAGCGCTCCAACATGGCCTTCGCCTTTCTCAGGGACGCCGGAATGGCTCTCGCCGCGACCTTGCCACTCGTGCAGGGCCTGCTGGAGGGGATGACTGGCCGTGCCTCACAGGTGATTCCGAAGTTCGAGAAAGCCCAGCAGGCCCTCGCCTACCTACACTTGAGTGTGATCCCTGAGCAGTTGGCTCAGTGTTTCAGCGGTACCGCGGAGGAGCGGCTCGAGAGGGCCAAGAGCATCATCGCCACGTTTGATGTGCTATCCCAGCGACCCGATGAGTCGGCGATGCTGATCGAGGCCCAGCCCTTGATCCGCTCACTGTTGTCGACCCTTCAGTTTCAACAGGCCGTGTCTCCTGACCAGGTGTTGGTGGCTCAGTACGTGATCGGGCGGGCGGCAATGTTCCGAATGGGACAGGACGTGTACGAAAATGCCGGATGACGACGAGAAGGAGGCTCGGTTCGTTCGTGGCTATGCGGCGTCAGTTGGGCTGGGGGAGATGAGCATGGAGGCGCTCGAGAAGGCGCTCGGGTTGGATGAGCTCACGGAGGAGAAGTTAGACGCGTGGTTCGAGGAGGAGGTCCTTGGTCCCATGGTCGATGCGGCGGGTAGCGAGCCGGAGTCCGTCCGTGTTGTTCAAGTGCCGGATGATGAGAACTCGTCATCTCCCGGTGGCGTGCACCGGGCTCTACCGAGACCGACAAGTCAGAAGCACACCGGTCGTCGTGGTCGGCACAAGAATAGGGGCCCGTAGCGTGGCCTCAAGCGGCGAAGACGATCCCGGCGAGGAACCGCTGCGAGGTGTCGACGGGGACCGACCGCCGCGTCCTTGGCCGCGACGCCCTTGTCTGCGCGAAGTCCGGCGTACAGGCACTTGACCGCCGAGAGGCTGCCCTCGAAGCTAGCAGCCTCGTGCTCGGTGCGAAGGTGGTCGTAGATCGCCGTCAGGGTCGCGCTCTGCGCGTGGCAACGAGTGCGGCTCCAGTCATCAGACTGCGTGGGGACCGCCTCCAATGCCATGAGCCCTGTACAACTTGCCACGGGCTGGCTGTCTGAGGCATAACAGAGTGTGGGAAACAAGATCTCTGCAGCACAGTTGCGCCTCATGGCCGGTGCTACAGCGCACCAGCTGCGGACGTCACTTAACCGAATGATCGAAGAAGGCCGAGCTAACCTCACTGGCAAGGTTCGCGGCACCCGTTACTCCCTGAAGTGAGTCTCCTCGGCATGCTCTACACACCGATACAAACTCGAAGTGAGTTTGAGGCCCGGATTCGACTCTCGGATCGGAGTCGAGAACGCGACGGTACCGCGGAAGGTGTACATGTCGATTTTAAGTTTAAACAGGAAACAAAGCCGAACAAGCAACGCGAGTTCGCACGAGACATCACCCAGTTTGCCAACACCGAAGGTGGCACTCTCGTCATCGGCGTCGAAGCGCCCAAGATGAACGGGTTCGACACAGCCAAGAGCATCGTCTCAATCACTGATCCTGGAAGGCTACAGGACTGGATGGAGCGAGCGATGAGCAACTACTTGTACCCCGCAGCCGCCCGTCCACGTGCCCAGTTCTTCGACCCTTGGGGCGAGGGAACCGTCTGTGCACTCAACGTGCCGCCCAGCATCAACTTGGTCGGCGTCTGGCGCCAGTGTGAAGCGAAGGGTGGCGTCGAATACCTCTACCGAACCACCACCGGAAAGGAGTGGTTTACCCCCTCGGAGATCGAAATGAAAATCTCTAGTTCATATGCCCGCGGTCGGAGGCTTACCCTCGAGTCGCTGTGCACGCCGCCCCCGAAAGACATTTTCCGGCCCTACAAAGTGCATTTGACGCCTCCACTGAGCCAGATGCTTTGGTCGATACATGGGCTGCAGCACACTTCAATCTCCAAGAGTGAGTGCTGGGTTGAACTGGGGAAACGAACCGAAACTGAATTTACGCTCAAACTGAACAACTCGTCCGACGGCCGCGCTGTCGCGTCGCCAATTCACCTTCCCTATGAGTACATCAACGCTGCGTGGCGTACCAACTGCCGACACTTGGCACTAGACCTTGCGGTGAGGATCTACCGACTTGGTGATGCCCGGAGTTTCGAGCGGCTGTAGGTGGGGCCGTTAGAACATCTCAATCTGATTCAGGCTCCTACTCACCGACTTCCCCTCTGTGCCAACAAGGGTGAGACAGCAACAGCCTCAGAATTTAGAGTAGGGCGAACGCGACCCGACCGATGACCCGACAACCGAAACCAGGCCAGACCCAACCCGAAACTCAAGTGACCGCCAAAGCAACACGGCGGCGCTTCACCGTCCAGTACAAGCGCTCCGTCCTCGAGCAAGCGGACGCCTGCACCGAAACCGGAGAGCGCAGCGCCCTGTAGCGACGTGAGGGCCTCTACTCCTCGCACCTGCACGCGTAGCGGCGGGCCAAAGCCAAAGCCAAAAGCGAGCTCGAGGCCCTCTCGCCCAAAAAATGTGGCCCGCAGACAGAGACAACGTTTTTTCCGTAATATTTGAGTTGCGGATTCCTCGCCGATTCTGCATAGTCGTACAGATGATCCTGAAGTCTTCGGCCTCCATGCGCTCGGTACTGCTCAACATCCTATCGAGTCGTCAGAAAAGTGACAGCGGTCCAGTCTTCATTGTGGGCTCTCCCCTTTCTAGAGGACCAAAACAGCGTTCGGCCGGGGTTCCCACCGAAATGGTTGGGGTCCCAACGACGAAAGAGATGGTCGGGATATGCCGTGAAGTATGCGAACGGCAAGGGCTCGACCTCACGAAATTCGACAGAGCTACGAGCCATGCATCTGCAGCCGACAACTATCAGGCTGCGTTCGAGTTCATCGAAAACAACGCCGGACACGCCGCCAAGGCCATTCATGAAGTCGTACGTACGGCCGTACGTTCCGCCTACAAAGGTACGGAGGATGACGATCGCCGCGCCGAAGCCGACCACGAGAACTGGGAGCTCCCCGTCGGTACGGTCGCGCTCGCCAAGATACTGGTCGACCCCACGAAGGACGCGCGCACAGTTATTACCACCAACTACGATCCGTTGCTCAAGATCGCCATCCAGCGCGTCGGTGGGCGCGTCCAAACTCGCATCATGGGCCTCGACGGCACGCTCCCGACCACAGGCGAGGCAATGAGCGGGGCGGTCCAGATCATCTATCTGCATGGATACTGGACAGGAATAACCTACCACAGCGTCATACAGCTTGAGCAGAAGAGAAATTATCTCGAGGCCGGGCTTTTCGACATGCTCCGAGACAGGACTTTGGTCGCTATCGCCTATGGCGGCTGGCATGACTCATTCACCCGCGCGCTCGCTCGACTTTCCCCGCACTTGAGGCAGGACACGAACATCGTCTGGAGTTTTTACGGATCGGATGAAGACTCCGTTAGCGATGAACACTCCGAGCTACTCGATTCGGTCTCAGATCTGAGCTTTCGTACACACTTTCGCATGTATGGTGGCGTCGATTGCCACAGCTTTTTGCCTGAGATCGTCGATGCAATGAAGTCGGCTTCCTGACACCAGGGAGTCAAAAGGAACGTTGTTATGACAAAGACGTTGGCGTCCCAGGCCTCGATGCGCTCAGTGCTCCTGGGCATCCTTTCCGATCGAGAGATCTGCGTGACATTCTTGGTCGGCGCCCCCATGTCCTACGGGCCTCCAGCCCTTCAGGTCGACAAAAGCTCGCCCCCACCCCCGCCAGCCGAGGCAGGTCAAACAGAACCGGTAGCGATTAGATATGTAGGGGTTCCAGACACCACCGGCATGCTCGCGGTCGTGCGGGAGTGGTGCGAGCGGCACGACCTCGACACCAACATCTTTGATCGCCTGACGACCGAATCATGCTCGGGAATTGAGAGGTATCAGGCTGCATTTAATTTTGCCATCGATAACGCGGGCCACGCCTCAAACATGATCAAAGAGATCGTGAGGACCGCTGTCCGATCCGCCTACACAGGCAAGGAAGATAACGACAATCGAGCGGAGGAGGACCGAGAGAGCTGGGACATCCCTGCCGGCACCCTCGCGCTTGCGGAGATACTCGTCGACGCGAACAATGGCGCGCGTACGGTCATCACGACCAACTACGATCCCCTGCTCAAGATCGCCATCGAGCGATTCGGGGGGCGCGTGTCGTCTCGAATCATAACGGTTGACGGGACGCTCCCGAGCCGGGATGAGATCCTGCCAGACGCTATCCAGATCATCTACTTGCACGGATACTGGAAAGGCGCGACCTTTCATGGTTCTCAGGCGGACGAATGCCGCACATACCTCAACGCTGGCCTGTTCGATATCGTGCGAGGTGGATCCGTGGTGAGCATCGCCTATGGTGGCCAGCACGACTCGTTCACACGTGCGCTCGCCCAAGTGTCTCCGCAGATACTGGATGACCGTAGCACGAACGTTGTATGGGGATTTCGAGGCGGAGATCTATGTTCCATCCGAACTGAACACTCGCTCCTACTCGACTCAGTCTCCGACCTGATCCTTCACTCGCGCTTCCGAATCTTCGGAGGCGTTGATTGCCATAGTTTTTTTCCTGATGTCCTCGGCGAGTTGCGTTGCAGGCAACTCCCCACGGAGAACCGACAATCTATCCAGGCCCGGATCTTGTCGAGCCAGGGCTCGAAAGCCCGCTGTGAAGACAAGTTGCAGGCGGATCTCGTCCGCTACCTTGCCTACGCGTTGTGGGAAGAGGGCGAGCGCAGCGTCATGGAGGCCCGTGGCTTCAGTGAAGCGGGTATACGCTCGATCCTGAGGCAACGACCAACTCTCGCACAGGTCGAGCAACTTCGAGAGGTTGCGTTCATGCATCAGATGTTCTCTGATCGAGCGACCGCGGCTGCTTACACCTCACCTCAACAGAGCCCCTCGCTCCTCAGTGAACTCAAGCTGCGAAGGTCATTTGTAAAACCTGGACCCAAGCCGAGCGCGAGACTACATCGGTTGCTGGACGAGTACTACATTCGCACTAAAATGGTCGAGCGCTGGAAGGGAGTGGTTCGTCACCATGTGCAAGGTCTCAGTGCCAACAACACGCGCTGGCGAGAAACTCTGGACATGATATATTTCGAGGCCGCGACGACATGGTCCATTGATCAGATGCGGCATTTTGTCAAGAGTGACTTTGGCAATGAGCAGTGGATCTGTATCGTCGAACAGGCGCAATCTGGCATCGAGAGAGACGAATGGAACCATCTTCATCACGCAAATGAGAAGATAGGCGAAACCTTGGGACGGTTGCTCCGCCGCGAAGCACAAAACTCGCCTCATACCGAGGATGCACAGGAACTCCTCGTCATCGAGGGGGGCGTCGGAGGCGCGAATACGACTCATCAAGTCTTGGATTGGATCATTAAATCTGTCGATCCGATCTCGCAGTACGACACAATTCGCTACTGTGGCTTCGAGATCAATGAGCTCATCGCAGCGCAATCTCAAGTTATTATGTCGGGACATGGGCGCGCCGAGGACGGCAAGATCGACCCACGCTCTCAGTTCTTCGGGGATGTTCTAGGTAGGCGCCTGAAGCCCTTGGTCGATGGAGAGAAATTTGTCAAACCACTCGATGTCTATGATGGCGTGAGGGACTTGGTATCATCGCGTGCGAACCGCGGAAAGTTCGATCTCTTCCTATGTTCCTACGCCTTTCATCACATTCCAAACGGTAGGGCGGCGCGCCAATACATTTTTGGTCGACAGGCGCCATTTCGATTGGACCCACGAAGCCCGAAGGGTAAGTGGTTTTCCGAACACGTGCGTGAAGAGCTGCATTACTGGATGGGCATTAGCGAAGCAATATATTTCGACCTCGAGGATGTCCCAGAATCCTATGTCGCCGGCGCCTTCTCTCCGCTCGCTCGATTAGTCCTAGACTACTTTCCACTGCGCGAAATGGCCATCCGCGGTCATACGACTCCGCTCAGGCGGTTGCTGAAGGACTTCGAAAATGCGTATCGCCCGGGGCATGAAGGAAAGCTACCAAAATCATGGTTTGACCACCTCGAAGACCGGCAAGAGATACTCCTCCAGAACATCTGGATGCTCCTGCGTCCAGGAGGGCTTATTGCTATCGCAGATCCAGACGGATACTCCCACTACAACCGCACGCAAGTCCCGAAGAACGCCGAGATGGGGGTGGCACACTTCCTCACGCTGTCAGAAATCCTGATGTTACTCGCGCGAAATGGATATGAGATCGAGCTCCGGGACATGCAGGCCAAGGCGATCGAATCCGTCCGTGGTCGAGACAGCCACGAATTGCTCTCCCAGCGGCGCTATAAAGAAGATCCGAACCTGCGAGATCCGAACCTAGGATATATTGCCATAGCGCGAAAGCCCTATGGCGGAGATAGACCGCAGGGGTTCTCATACGAAGAGAGGATGTTATATGATAAGGTATAGTTTTTTCGAGACCGAAGCCTTGCGTGACCGGGAGGCAACTGCTGCGGACTGTCACAGGATTCGTGAGGAATTACTTTCAAACCCCGATCTCCGGGCATGCTTCGAAGATGGAAGTCTCATCGAGGTCGGAGACACTCCTGAGCCCCTAGAGCGGAGCCTGTCCCGGGCCTGTCTCGTCTTGCCCCAGCGATCACGTCTGCTCCCCACATTTCGAATCCGCCAGGTTCGAGATCTGCTCATTACGACGGACTTCCCCATCCAGCTTCGTGATCGCGTATTCCCCTGGGGCGATGAGGCAGAGCTAATTATCGATATGATTGAGGCGCTCTATCGCCCCAGAAATCCGCCAAGGGGCATTTTGAACATGTGCTCGGGTACAGGAATGATTGCGCTGTGGCTCGCACGGCGTTATCCAACCGAGACTGTGACGGCTGTTGATATACAGTCCCGGGCACGTAGCGTTGGAAAGTTCAACCTTCAGTTGAACTTCGCGCAGTTGGACGAGGACATCACCCCAAGCGTAAAATTTATCACATCAGACCTGTTCAAGTACGCGGCCGAAGGCCCTATCAAGTACGACCTCATCATCGCCGACCCTCCCTTCGCTCTGCAGCCCCCTCGCTGGCCAGAGCAGTCCCACTCTGCAGGCGGGAAGTTTGGAGACAATGTCATAACGAACTTGCTCGCACAGGTTCGCATGCACCTCAAACCCGGCGGCCGATTCTTTTGCTTGGCCTATAGCGTCGGAACTGAAGACCAACCAACGAGGCTGCTAGACAAGGTCGAAGAGTTCCTGTGCGAGCCGGGCGAAGACCCGAGGCGCAAGGTCAAGGTCTTGGAGGGCGAGAAGGTGTGGCGATTTTTGGAGAAAAAGCGCATCCCCTCTCCCATGCCCCTGCCCTACCTAGCGATCCGGGTGGGAGACCCAACCTATCGTCAACACGAACGCGCCCCTGACGTCGATGAGTACATCGACTGGATCGAGGGAACGCTCATGAACAAGAAGAAGGGCTACACCCACCTTCACTACGCCCTCATCGATCACACGGAGCCAGAAAAATGACCAGCCCAGTTATCGCAGTACACGGAGGAGCGGGACGCACCCCCGCAGACGACGAGCCGACTAAAACCGAGGCCCTCGAGCAGGCACGCGCACGCGCGGAGGAGTTCCTCGCCAACGAGGACGACGAGGACGCCGCAGTCAACGCGGTCGTGGAGGCCGTGCGCTACCTTGAGTCGACAGGCCTATTCTCGGCGGGCAAGGGGGGGGACCCCCAGTCGGACGGCCGGGACCGCTACGACGCGTCGCTGATGTCGAGCGACGGCCGAGCCGGCGCCGTGATCGCCGTGTCTCGCGTGAACTCTGCGATCTTGGGCGCGCGCGCGATCCACCAGCATGTCCACCACAGCTGCGTCGTCGGGCCGCCCGCAGACGAGGTCTGCGGGGCTCTGGGCGTCGAGCTACGCGACCTGCCCTCGCTAGAGCTGCGACCCGTCAGCGAGTGCGTGGCCAAGTACCTTGAGGCCCAAGATGGCGGTGGCGGGACCGTTGGCGCGATCGCGCTGGGTCGCAACGGTATCCTGGCCGCGGCCACCTCGACCAGCGGCTTTTCGACGGCCCTGCCAGGTCGCGCGGGCGACTCGGGCGCCCTCGGCGTGGGCACCCTCGCGTCGAAGCGCTGCGCGGTGTCCTGCACCGGTGACGGGGACTTCTTCCTGCTCACGGGTTTGGCGGCGCGGATCGACAGCTACCTTGAGGTCGGGGTTTCGCTGGCGGACGCGGTCGAGCGAGGTATGGCGTCGCTCGTTGGCGCGAAGGCATGGGGAGGCTTCATCGTGCTGAGCGCCGACGGCCAGCTCGTTCGCGCGCGCAACGTCGCGGTGTTGCGCGCGGCTGGCTCCGTGCCCTTCATCGAGTACGAAGGGAAGCTATGAGCGCGGGTGAGGGGATTCGCCGCGGGCTTGAGCGCCACGCGAGCTCTTGGGTCGATCTTCGCCGCCAACTTCATCGTCACCCCGAAGTCGGCTGGGAGGAACTATGGACCACGAATCGAATCGTTGACGCGCTCGAAGAGTTTGGCCTGGAACCTCGCTTCGGCCGGGTCATGCACAGCGAGACCCCGCGCCTCGGTGTTCCGAGCTCAGCAGACTTGGAGGCCGCGGTCGAGACGGCCCGAGCAGCCGGCGTCAGCGAGGAGCGGCTCGCGTCGATGGCTGGGGGATACACGGGCGCGAGCGCCGAGATTATCGGCGCGTCTGCAGGCCCCACTCGCCTGTTTCGTTTCGACATTGACGCGCTCCCCATTCAAGAGCTCGAGACGAACGAGCACCGGCCATTTAGCGAGGGCTTCGCGTCGCGCACTCCCGGGCGCATGCACGCGTGCGGCCACGACGTGCACACCGCGATCGGGCTCGGCTTCGCCCAGATGGTGGCCGAGCTCCGACCCGCCTTGAAGGGGCGTGTTCGCGTGCTGTTTCAGCCGGCCGAGGAGGGCGTCCGCGGTGCCCACTCCATGGTCGGGTGCGATCTCCTCGACGAGGTCGACGAGTTCTATGGCCTGCACGTCGGCGTCAAGCTGCAACATTCGGGTTCGCTCGTGTGTGGATGGCGAGGCTTGCTAGCGACCACGAAGTGGGACATCGACATCACCGGGCGCAACGCGCATGCGGGGATCAACCCCGAGGACGGTGCAGATGCGCTCCTGACCGCGGCCCAAATCGCGCTCTCGCTAGCCTCCCTACCTGGGCGACTACCACCCGGAACCAGGGCCCACGCTGGTATCCTGCACGCGGGAGAGGCCCGCAACGCCGTGGCCGCGCGCGCGCGCATGAAGATCGAGGCTCGCGCGCTGGACGAGGAAACACTCTCGATGGTCGAGGAGCGAGTCACGATGGTGTTCGAGGCAGCGGCGCGGCAATTCGGCACGGAGGTCAGCGCCGAGATGGTCGGGCGCGCGAGCGCGGCGGACTCAGATTTGCAGCTCGCCGAGCGTGTACAGCGGGCGGCCTCGGCGATGCCAGGATGGTCCAGCGTCGAGCGCCAACGCGCCGGCTACTCGGCCAGCGACGACGCGGCGACATGGATGAACCGCGTCCAAGCTCAAGGCGGACAGGCGACCTTCATTGGTCTCGGTACCCCCGTGGGTACGGGCCACCACAGCCCGACCTTCGAGATCGATGAGTCGGTGATTGCGCAGGGGGTCGAGCTGCTGGTTCGGACCGTGCTAGAAGGAAGTGAGACATGATCAGCACAGAGAAACTCAACGATATCGTCCTCCAGGTTCAGGCCCTCGACGATGAGACTTTGCAAGAGCTCCGCTATGCGCTCCGCGCTACGGCCGAGTCCGAGGCCTATGCGACCTGGAAGGCCACCGAGTCCGAGGGTAAGCGCTGTCCGCTCCCCGCCGGCGTCGACGAGCGCATCATCTTGAGTCGTTTTGGGCTCTCGGACGAGAAGACCATGCTCGCCAAGGTCAATGTCAACAACGATAATTATTTGGTGACGGACGGTCTGTGGACGCCAGCCGCGAAGCGGGTGTTCCCGTTTACGGACGAGAGCGAGATACTGCAGCAGCACATCGCCAAGGGCGACCACATCGACTGGGCCGACATCATCGTGGACCCGGCGACGGGCAGCGGAAACCACGCCGTGGCGCTGGGCAGCAAGCCCTGCGTTGCGTGCGACGTCAACCTGAGGGCGATCGCCTACTGTGTGTTGAACGTCAAGCTCAACCAGCGCAAGGACACCACGGTGGTGTGGAATGACCTCCGCAGAGGTCTCCCGCCGGTCGTCTCGCTGTTCGGGAACAAGAAGGTCCTGTTCGTGGTGAACATGCCCTTCGCGCTCGCGCCCGCACCTCCGCCGGGGGACGAGCGCGTATCCGGCTATCTACCGTTGAGCTCAGACGGCGGCACGACCGGAGCGCGCATGACCTTCGCCGCGCTCTCGGCCATCGCTGACTTCGCTGCAGCTCGGCCTAGCGAGAACACCCGACTGGCGCTGCTGTGCTACAGCATGGGCAACCTTGAGGAGGAGCGCTGGCAGGTCGTCGAGCACGCGAAGCAGCTGTTCGGTGAGGAGCGCGTGAGCTGGAGCCTCGCCCGAGACCGAAAGATGTGGCGAGTGAACGGTGTCAAGGCCGAGCTGAACCCGATGTCGCTGGTCGAGGGGCTGCCGAAGAAGGCCGACTGCCGCTATTACATTCAGGACAAGGACCGGAACGAGGTGCTCACGGGATACCAGCGCCTCGCGGCTGACATGAACAACGTCGGTTGGGATGCCCTGGGTTACGGCGTGCTGGAGGTCAGATCCGCCAGCTGACCCACTTGCCGCCGTGAAAGGGGACGAGGAGATCGTCCTCGCCGAGGCTCACCTGGTCGGGCACGAGCCACCGCTCGCGAGTCAAGGTGAGCGTCTGGTCGTTGCGGGGAAGCCGAAAGAAGTCTGCCCCGTGGTGACTGGTGAAGGCCTCAAGCTGCTCGAGCGCGCCGACGGACTCGAAGGCCTCGGCGCACAGCTCGACCGCCGCGTGCGCGGTGTAGATGCCTGCGCGACCGTGCCACTCCTTCTCGTGTACCGAGCGGGCCATGCTGCTCGTACCCAAGAAGAACTTGCTTGAGCCAGAGGTTGCCGCCTCGAGCAAGGCCAGACGGTGCGGCTCGCTCTGCAAGACGGCGCTGCAGTAGTAGTGAGGCCGAATGCCAGTATCGAGGAGGATGTTTCGGTTGAGCAGGAGGTGGTGAACCGTAATGGTCGCGGCCGTGAGGGGCCCCGCCTCGAGCGTCCACCTGATCGCATCTTTGGTGCTGATGTGCTCGACGACGATACGCAGCTTGGGGTGGCGTGCTCGCAGACGACTGAGTGGACCTTCGGTGAATCGCGCCTCGCGATCAAAGATGTCTATTTGGCTATCTTCTCTATTGTCATAGATGAGCAGAGGCACATCATACGCCTCCATCTCATCAAAGACGGGGGTCATCGAATCGAGATCGTTCGGCTCCTGCCCTCGATGGCGCGAGATGTCCGCCGTGTAGAGCTTGACGGCCAGGACATCCGGTGTCTCCGCGAGCTTCTCGATCTCAGCCGGGGGCGTATCGTGGTTGGCGCAGATCGCCATGTAGGGCTGAAACAACGAGTCTTGAGGGCGAGCTTCGATGATGCGATCTCGATACGCGAGCGCGTCCGCGACGGAGAAGATCGGGGACTCGGGCGGAGGAATAATCAGACCGCGGCTGAACCGCCCCGCCATGTCACAGACCGTCTTTTGGAGGCGACTGCCTTCATTCACATGCACGTGCCAGTCATCGGGCCGCGTGATGCGCAGGGACGTCACCGGTGCATCATAGCAAAAGCGGACTTGAAGTCCCAGGCCCGCATCTGCGAGCTGCGGCCTACGCCCAGGAGACATCAACAGATGACACGCCTCGCCGAGGCGCATTGGGCATTGCGCAGAACGCTCATGGCGTTGTGCGCGCTGCGCAGTACACTCAGCGCTCGGCCAACTGACACACCGACCCTCGTGCCCGAGAACTCTGCGTTATTAGGAAGTGCCATGACGCCGCCCTCGCTCACGCGGCCGAGCTCGACAGAGCAGTCTACGTCGAGGCGACTCGTCTCCAAACCGTCTCCAAAACGAGGGAGGAGTGCCCGGGACCCCTGCGGACTCCTGAGTACTCCTCCCTTCCCAAAAACCTAAACGATCCCAAGCTCTTACTGCGAAAAGACGAGCAATCCCGCGTGGTTAGGGTTCACCGCAGTGCAGGGTTCGAGTCCCTTTGCCTCCAACCGGAAACGGGCAGCTAGATCACTCTAGCTGCCCGTTTTCAATTGTCGGCCCGAGGCGGTGCCGCTATGGTGCCTCGCCGATCGCGCACTGGATCTTCGGACGGGCCTCCGAGGGCCCGGATGGCCTCCGCGGACGCGCCCTTGATCGTGTGCAGGTAGCGCTGGGTCGTGCGCAGATCCGAGTGCCCCAGCAACTCCTTGATCACCCACAGCGACACCCCGGCTGCGACCAGCCGGGTCGCAAAGGTGTGCCGCAGCTTGTGGCTCAGCCCCGTCTCGGCCATCGCGGCCGCACGCTCCGCTTGGAGCACCCGCACCCTGACTGCCTTCGCGGTCAGGGGTTCCCCGTCATTCAACAGGATGTGCGGCTTTCCCCGTCGACGCGGCAGCGCCTCCAGAGCCTCGAGCAGCCGGGGGGTCAACGGTACCGTCCGCCCCCGCTTGCTCTTCGGTGCGTGTTCGACATCGATGTCCCGGCTCCGACGGATCCTCACCGTCGGCTCTGAGCTCGAGCGGATGTCGGCCCACTGGAGCCCTCGGACCTCGCCTTGGCGGAGGCCAGCGTCGCCCATGAGCAGGACCAGCACGAGCACTTCAGGACCGGCCTTTGCCGCACCCGTCACCAGTGCCTCGTACTCCTCCGGCTCATAGAACTCTGCCTCGGGTTCATCGAGGCGCAGCAGCCCCGCCTTGATGCGCGGGGCGATCTGGTCCTCGCGCTCGTACCAGAACCGGACCATGCGCGAGAGGACCGTCAGCGCGTTGTTGACGGTCTTCGGTTTGACCTGAGCGCGGGCGCGGACCATCGCCCGCTTGACCTGCCCGAAGTGATGCGAGCGGATCTCATCGATCCGCACACTCCCCACCACGGGTACCAGGTGCCTGCCGAGGATCGTCCGAACACTGCGGATGCTCGAGGGCCGATGCCGCTCGACTTCGCAGTGCTCCGTCACGAACACCTCTACGAATTCCTCCACCGTTTTGGGAGGCGATCCTTGTTCTGTGGTCGTGGGTAGCGCGGACGAAATAGTCTCCCCGCCACCCCCTTGTTTACGTTTTCCTGCCCTTCCAAGGGTGCCGGCCTCGAACGCCTGACGCAGCTTGCGTTCGTGAGCTTCGGCCCCCCTCCGAGTTTGGACCGGGCTGACCCGCCGCATGCGGGCCTCCTGGCCATCTGGGTTAACGATGCAGATATCGATCATCCACTTTCCCCGCGGGGATCGCCTGACGGTCATGTGTTGTCTCCTGTCGAGACGACGCGACCTTGACAGGCCCAGTGTACGATGGAACCCCGCCCAAACAACAGCGGATACCTAATCTTATGATGGGGAATCTTCCGGCGCAGACCGGCGTAGATACACTTGCTGTCGCCACCCCACAGCGAGGTTGGCCCGTCTGCCGCTGGGGCTGCGAGGGCAGCCAGGCCGCCAACAGGCGGCGGCGAGAGATACTCCATGGGACCAAACTTGAGTCATCGCTGGTGAGATACAAGCTCACTGCGGGGTCTGGCTGTTCGCTCGTGGGGGTTTGGGGCCAACGCAGATGTTTGGGCGTCGCGGTTGGCCTGCAAGCACGGGCGAGAGTTGGGAGGGGAGATCAGAGGTCGAGATCTCGTGCGACGGCAGTTACCGGGTAGCGACCGACCTGTCCGACTTGAGGACGTTGTGAAGTCAACGACGGGCTCACTCCTCCTCGGTCCAAGATGCCATGAGATCGTTCTCGAAATGCAGGGGAAGGAGCTCCGGAGGGTCCGAGCCCTCGCTTCCGCGCGTGCTGATGTTCTCCACGTCGTTGTTGCGCAAAAAGCGGGGCCTGACCTTCTTCGCCCTGAAAAATGGTGTCGCATTCGTGGTCTGCACGTGGAGGAACTCCCCCTCCCGAAAGGCAACGTCGACAGCCAGAGAGGCGTTGGAGAGTTCGGCGATCGTCAAGGCCTCGCCTCCCTTCGCCGCAAAGGCAACCCTCGAATTTCTTGTCTGAGACACGAGTACGTTGAGGGATGCGGCGGCCCAGATTTCGGTGATCAGGATCCAGCTTCGATTCCACTCATTGCGCTGATCCAGCTTGAGGATCTCCTCCGTTACATACTCGAGGTTGGCGATGCGACGCTGCTGAAGCCCGCGAACACTGATGATGTAGTCGCCCCGTTTCTCAAAGCGAAACCCGATGCTGGCCGACGCGAGTGGGCCGAACTCGGCCTCGAACTCGGCGCCGGCCTTCACCTGAGATGCGCTGGCATGGGTGAACACCTCGGCGAAGCCCTCGGGGTTCTCGTCGCTAGGATCCTCGAACTCCGGGGAGATGCCGAGCCGGGCCAGACCATGCTTACGTTCGAATTCGCCCTTGTTGAGGACCCCGACCGCCCCAAGCTCGAGGATGTCGCTGGGCAACCACGTGCCATGGCGGTTTAGGCTGCGGATCGTATTTTGATAGGAGCGGTAGATGGAGCGCATGACTGGCATCCAGTATAGACTCGATGGCAATGGATGTCGGTCATAAAGGGGTTGTCCGGCTCGAGGTAGGCTCGATCTCGGACCCGCGTAGAGGCACCGGGTTCATGATCGCGCCGGGGTGGCTCCTGACAGCACTGCACAATGTCGCCACGGTCGAGTCGGGGGAGCTCCGAGGCCTGGGGGAGATCAGGATCGACTACGGTGAACCCGGCGGTCGTGATGACCAGGCCGACGAGACCTTCAATCCGGATGATCTGAAGAGCTTCCGCTATCACATCCAAGAAGACTGGATCGTTCTCGAAGTCAAAGAATCTCGAGGCCAGAAGGTATGGACGCTCGCCGGGGTAAGTTCGAACGATTGTGATCGTACCTGGCACACCTTTGGCTTCCCGAGCAAGAACGGAGATGAGGCCAGCGGGACCTTGAGAACCGTCGACAACCCCGAGCGGGGTACTTTGCGACTTCAGCTCTACTCCGAGGAAGCCGCGGCAGGCGAAGGACAGCCTATGGGCGGCTACTCGGGGGCGCCCGTCGTTATGGCCGAGCAGGTGGTTGGTTTTCTGGTCCAAGCTGCGAAGCCAGCTGGCGAAGAAGAACCTGAAGAAGAGCCTTTGGAACCAAAGCGTCCAGCGCGAAAGCCTCCAGCACCAGGCGCGCGGGGGGGCACCGTCTACGCGCGCCCGATCCAGTGCGTCGCCGAGGCACTCGATCTCGAGTGGACGGCTACGCGAGCCCCAGGCGTGCGCTTCACGGATGCGCGCGAGACTCAAACTCACTTTGTAGGGCGAGAGCAGCTCCTCGAGCAGCTAAAGGTGTTGTTGAATCCCTCGCCCCCGGTCGTGGCCCTCACGGGCATGCCAGGGGTTGGCAAGTCGTTCTTGGCGGATCATTTTGCGACGCTGCATGCGGGGCATTTTTCCGGTGGAGTCATCCGAGTGCTGCTCGAACCTGGAGAGCAGCGCTCTGTGAATGTACTGCTTCGAGAGCTCGTAGACCGATTTTCCGAGCAAACAAAAGGGGTCTCTTCGGCGCAGGAGCTCGCTGAGCTTGTCACTCGAGGCCTCCGTACGGGGAGGGCCCTACTCCACGTCGAGAACGCCGATGACGGGGCGAGTTCCCGCGCGGCAAGGGGGCTCGTGAAGAAGCTGGGGGGAGCGCCAGTGGTGGTGACTGGGCGCCTCGAAGGGCTCGGGGTCAGCCAGGGGTGGACATGCCTTCGAGTTGGGAGCCTCGACCTCAAGGAAGCACTCTCGCTTCTCGAGCGGCATGAATGCGTGCCTACGACGGACGAAGAAGCCGAGGGCTATCGCCAGCTCGTCAAGGAGGTTGGCGGTCTTCCCCTGGCGCTCAGCATCGCCGCGAGCCACCTCCGGGCACGCTGGACGCCCGAAGAGTTCATCGCTGCGCTTCGAAGAGACATGGGCTTGAAGCCGACGGAGCTCCCCGTGGAGACGACGGAGCTCCCCAAGGCGATCTTGGAGAGCAGCATCGGTCTGGGCTGGGCAGCCCTGGGGAAGGTACTCGACTCGGCGGCGCTCGAGGGTCTGGCGAGGTTGGGGCATGGCCCGCGGGCTGGGTGCGGAGCGAGCTTGGGAGCGGGGCTGAGTGGGCTCGAGTACCTCGAGTTCATGGAGATGACACGGATGGCGACGCAGATGTCGCTGTTGCAGCGTCAAGCGGCAGGACGTCGCTGGAACTTGCACCCGATGATCCGGGCGTTCTTGGAGCGGCGCTCGGAGGAGAGGGAGGTCCTCGCCGCGATGACAGAGTGGTTCGTGGCGCGCTTACCCAAAGTCCCTTCTGGGGATGAAATCGAGCAAAGGGACCCTTGGACTGAGGTGGGCGAGGAGGAGGGGGCGCTGGTGGAGTGGCTGCGACGAGTGCCCGAGCACGCGCTGGCCGGGGTCGAGCGGGCCGGGAGGGACTTCGCTTTGATGCGGGGCCCCTATGGGGCCTGGGCCGAGTTGTGTGAGCGGCTGCTCGCGGCGTCTGAGGACGAGCAGGTGCGCTCAAACGCGTATTGGACGTTGACTCAGGTTGCGCGGCGTCAAGGGGAGCTCGAGCGAGCGATGGAGGCTGCCAAGGCCAAGCTCGAACTCGATGAAGGGCGGGGAGCCGAGCGAGGGGCTGCTCTTGCGGCGGGCGCAGTGGCGGACATCCTCCAGGCCCGAGGGGAGGTCGACGAGGCCCTCCGCATCCGTCGGGAGGAAGAGCTCCCGGTCTACGAGAAGCTGGGCGACGTCCGCTCGCGCGCGGTGACGATGGGTCAGGTGGCGGACATCCTCGAGGCCCGAGGGGAGCTCGACGAGGCCCTCCGCATCCGTCGGGAGGAAGAGCTCCCGGTCTACGAGAAGCTGGGCGACGTCCGCTCGCACGCGGTGACGATGGGTCAG
>Ga0256845_1001236_pt1 | contig 21045 bp, 24 predicted proteins | sample RiftiametaG_FD_189101 | JGI IMG/M metagenome (GOLD analysis project Ga0256845, IMG submission 189101) | Tube worm associated microbial communities from hydrothermal vent at the East Pacific Rise, Pacific Ocean - Riftia | ecosystem: Host-associated > Annelida > Integument > Unclassified ...
TGCTGCTTTTCGTTGCTTAATCAAATACCTTTTAAAAGGTATTTGATTTTCAATTCCTTGATGTCTTCTTTCATTGTTATAGTAGTTAAAGTACCATTCACATTGTTTGTACAGATCGATACCAGAATTGGGAGGGTTTAAATAGATACTTTCGTATTTAACACTTCTCCAGAGGCGCTCTATGAACACATTGTCAATTGCTCTTCCCTTCCCATCCATACTCAATTTGATGTCCTTGGATAGAATAGTATCGGTAAAGACCTCGGAAGTAAATTGACTTCCTTGGTCCGTATTGACGATTTCGGGTTTACCATGAAGCGTAATGGCTTGCTCTAATACATCAGCGCACCATTGTGCATCCATCGTGTTGGATACGGACCAACTTAGAACATATCTACTGTGCAGGTCAATAATTGCCGTTAGGTACATAAACCCTTTTTGCATTGGTATATAAGTGATATCGGTTGCCCATACTTGATTAGAACGTTCTACTTTCAAATTTCGAAGTAGGTATGGATATATTTTATGGGCTTTGTTTCTCTTTGAGGTATGTCTGCCCGGCATAACTGCACGTAATCCCATAACATCGTAATACAAACGTTCTATGCGCTTGTGGTTGACCTTGTATCCTTTATCCATGGTAAGCCAAGTATACATACGTTCGGCTCCTTTAAAACAATGATGTGTATAATGACCGTCCATTAACCGCATGAGTTCTAAATTTAAATTACTTTCTCTTTTAGGTTTATAATACAGCCCTGAACGATGTACCCCTAAAAGTTTGCTCTGTTTTGAGATACTTAGTTTTGAATGACCCTTGCTTATCATTTGTCGGCGCTCTTTTAAAGGTTTTATCGCAAGGCCTTGCTTAAAAAATCATTTTCGACTTTAAGTTGGCCGATCACTTTTAAAAGTTGGTCTTCCTTTTGTTCCGATTCGCTTTTTTTCGATGTCTTTCCCTTATCAAAAACAGATTCGGCCTGTGAAAGAAACTCCCGTTTCCATAGATTGATCTGTTGAGGGGTAATATCAAATTTCTGTGCTAAAACCTGCATAGTATCTCGCTCTTTCAGAGCATCTAAAACTACCTTGGTCTTGAATTTTGAAGTGAATTTTCTTCGTGTCATAATAGTAAATTTAAGTTTCTTTTTTAGAACTTAATTTACTGTCCTAGCTAAAACCTGCATAGTATCTCGCTCTTTCAGAGCATCTAAAACTACCTTGGTCTTGAATTTTGAAGTGAATTTTCTTCGTGTCATAATAGTAAATTTAAGTTTCTTTTTTAGAACTTAATTTACTGTCCTAATTTTGGGGGTATCATCATAACCCACAGAACCAATCTTCATTAATTGTTTTCTTCCTAACTTATCTATAAGCCAAACACCTATAAAAGTGAAAATTAAATTAACTATTCCTATAGCAATAGAACTAAAAAGTGATTCTTGTGCAGCCAATCCTGCTCTCTCCAAAATTTCTGGAGCATAATAGAGAACAAAATTAATACCAGAGAGCTGGCTGAAAAACGCTATGAGAAAAGCAAGTATCAATGGTGTTTTGTACTTGCCCGAAAAAAGATTTTCTTTTACTTGATTTACATCAATACTGTCTTTAATTTCTTTAAGCTTGGCTATAGCTTGGTTTTCATTATAAAGAATTTTTAGCATTTTTAATGCGCCCTCATCATCTTGTTCTGTAATAGCCAACCATCTTGGGCTATTATTTTGGTAACCATTAAGGTGTAAAGGACGGCAGGGATTGCCTCAATGCCAAGCATCCATCGCCAGTCATTGACACCTCCAAATCCTTGTAATAAATAATTGGATATGAATGCAATGAGGATTCCCAGAACAAGATTAAATTGATACAAGGCGCCTAATTCCCCCCTGTTTTCAGGAGTTGATATTTCAGAAATATAGATTGGAGCAGCTACTGATGAGGCGCCAACACCTAATCCACCAACAAATCTAAAGAATGAAAACATATAGGGGTCGGTTGCATAAGCTGACCCTAAGGCCGATACGGCATATAGTATTCCAATCCAAAAAAGTGTTTTCTTTCTACCGAAGCGTTCACAAGGGACGCCGCCAAAAAGGGAACCAACAACAGTGCCCCATAGCGCCATGGACATAATAAAAGTACCATGAAACCAAGGAGAAGTATCCCAAAGTTCTTTAATGGGTAAATTTGCCCCGCTGATGACTACAGTGTCAAATCCAAATAAAAAATCCTGATAGTGCGGCAGTTAAGGAAATGTGGAAAATTTTAGAATTCATTCTATGTTAGTTTTTGTAAAGCTAACAAAAAAATGAAAAAGAAAATTTCTGGTATTAAAGTTAAGCTGTTTTAGAGCGTAGTGTATCTAATGGAGTGGATTTTATTTTATTTTTTTAACCTTTTTTTGGTAATTTTCTTCAGAATCTGGAATGGGTTTTTCTATTTTAGGAGAGTCAATATTTTCAGGAGCACTCTGATTTTCTTGTAGCGGCAGTGTACCTTTCTTTATTTTCTCATCACAAGAAAACACAAATAAGCTAATGTAGGCCAGTAATATACAGAATAAAGGGTGTTTCATAGGGCAGCTGAACAATCTTTACAATAATGTACGGATATATTCAATGATTTGGATGCTTGCCCCTTTGTTTTTCAATACATATTGTGCATTGATTTCTCCAGTTTTGATAAGAAATTTTAAACTGGAGGTTAGTTGATCCATTAAATTTTTAAACTCAGTCTTGTTGTTGGTGCACAGAACTCCTTTTTGTGAAACTAAATCGTCAGCTTCTTTAAACCTTTTATAGTTTGGGCCAATAAGAACAGGGATTCCAAATGCAGCAGGCTCCAATGTGTTGTGCAATCCTGTAGCAAATCCCCCGCCCACATATGCAATGTTTGCATAACTATAGATTTTTGTCAGTAGACCTATAGTATCAATAATCAACACATCAAAATTGGCTGTGTCATTATTTTTAATTTCGGAATATAATACCACTTTTTTGGTAAAAGCTTTTTTTAGTTCAAGAATGTGGTTTTTTTTTATATTATGGGGAGCCAGCACATATTTTATAAGATTGGGCGAGGTGTTGATATAGTCTACCATAATAGCTTCATCTTCTGGCCAAGTGCTACCTGCAACAAAACAAGTTTCATCTTGTTTAAATTGATTCATAAACTCCAGAGTGTTGTCTTGTTCAAGAATTTTACTCACCCTATCAAACCGAGTATCTCCGCTAACAGAAACATTATGAAGATTAATGGATTCCAATAGATTATCTGAATTTTTGTCTTGCACAAAGATGAAAGTAAAATTATGAAGTGATCTTCGCATAAACCTGCCGTACCATTTAAAAAAAACTTGTTTTTCTTTGAAGATAGCTGACGCCAATAGGGTAGGGATATTTCTTTTCTTTAAGGCTGTTAAATAATTGGGCCATATTTCATATTTAATAAAAATGACGAGTTTTGGATGGGCTAGATTTAAAAATTGTTCAACATTGCTTTTAGTGTCAAGAGGAAGATACGTGACAATATTGGCGACATCTGTATTTTTTTTCACTTCATAACCTGAAGGAGAAAAAAAAGTGAGTAATATTTTATAGGAAGGGTATGCGGATTTTAATTCCTCAATAATGGGAAGACCTTGCTCAAATTCTCCTAAGGAAGCTGCATGCACCCATATAATATCATCATCGTTAGAAATTCCTTTTTTTAAAATTGAAAATGTTTCTTTTCTGCCCTCAACAAAAAGATTGATTTTAGAATTGAATAAAGCGATGATTTTAAGAAAAAACCAAGTAATATGGTTGATGATATTGTAAATAAAAGCCACTATAAAATAGTTTGTCGCTAAATTACGCTTCTTTCTATAGATTCATTGTCTGCCGTTCCGTATTTTTGTAATATTGTTAAGAATAATCACTTCAAATGAAGAAAATTCAAATGGTAGACCTTAAGGGTCAATACCAGTCTATAAAAGAGCAGATAAATACTTCTATTTTCCAAGTTTTAGATACATCAGCCTTTATAAATGGCCCAGAAGTACATGCTTTTCAAAAAGAATTAGAAAACTATTTAGGGGTTAAACATGTAATTCCATGTGCCAATGGAACAGACGCTTTGCAGATTGCAATGATGGGCCTGGATTTACAGCCTGGGGATGAGGTAATCACTACAGATTTTACTTTTGCGGCCACTGTTGAAGTTATAGCCTTGTTAAGGCTTACCCCTGTTTTAGTAGATGTGGAGCCTGATACATTCAATATAGACCCAAAGGCTATAGAAAAAGCGATTACACCCAGAACAAAGGCAATAGTTCCTGTACACCTTTTTGGACAATGTGCCAATATGGGTGCCATTATGGAAATTGCTAAAAAACATAATATTTATGTGATAGAGGATAATGCCCAGGCCATTGGTGCAGATTGTGTGTTCAATGGAAAGAAACAAAAGGCAGGTACTATAGGCCATGTTTCTGCAACTTCTTTTTTTCCTTCAAAAAACCTTGGAGCTTATGGGGATGGTGGCGCTATTTTCACCAATGATGATGATTTGGCCCATATTATAAGAGGTGTTGTGAACCATGGAATGTACAAGCGGTATTACCATGATGTTGTTGGAGTAAATTCTCGATTAGATTCCATCCAAGCGGCAGTATTAAGAGTAAAATTGCCAAAATTAGATGAATATAATAATAAGAGAAGGCAAGCGGCGTTAAAGTACTCCCAAGCTTTAAATGGACAAGAAAACATAGTGACACCTATATTGCCCGATTGTTGTTTAACTGATGACAGTAATTGTAATTGTCATGTATTTCATCAATATACGTTGCGTATTCTGGATGGTAAAAGAGATACTCTTGTGCAACATCTAAATGAAAAAGAAATTCCATGTGGTGTGTATTATCCTATTCCATTACATAGTCAAAAAGCATATAAGGACGAGCGTTATAACGAAGTGGATTTTCCTGTGACCAATCAATTGGTAAAGGAAGTACTCTCATTGCCTATGCACACAGAATTGGATGATGAGCAGATAGCACATATTACCAACACAATTATTCAATTTTTAAGTTAATAAAAGAATGAAAATACTTGTAACAGGAGGGCTTGGTTTTATAGGGTCCCATACAGTAGTTGAACTTCAGAATGAAGGTTTTGAAGTGGTCATTATTGATGATTTATCCAATTCTTCTGAAAAAGTCTTGGATGGGATTATTGCCATTTCTAGGAAAGCTCCCATTTTTGAAAGAATTGATTTACGGGAAAAAAATAAGGTTCAGGATTTTTTTAAAAGGCATCAGGATATTGCGGGAGTGATACATTTTGCTGCATCCAAAGCTGTGGGAGAAAGTGTTGAAAAACCACTTTTGTACTATGAGAACAATTTAGGGACATTGGTGTATTTGCTACAGGAGCTTTCAAAAAAAAATAAGGCAAGTTTTATATTCAGTTCTTCATGTACGGTTTATGGACAAGCAGATAAAATGCCTATAACCGAGGATGCGCCTGTTAAAGAAGCAGAATCTCCCTATGGGAACACTAAACAAATGGGAGAGGAAATTATTAGGGATATATGTAAGGTGACACCAAACCTAAAGGCCATAGCACTTAGGTATTTTAACCCAATGGGTGCACATCCAAGTGTAAAGATAGGGGAGTTGCCTATAGGTGTGCCTCAAAATTTAGTTCCTTTTATTACCCAGACGGGTATTGGTTTAAGAGAACAATTATCAGTTTTTGGGGATGATTATCCTACTGGAGATGGTACTTGCATTCGTGATTATATCCACGTAGTGGATTTGGCAAAAGCCCATGTAGCTGCACTGCAAAGGCTTTTAGGGAACAAGAATGATGACAATTATGAAGTATTTAATTTAGGAACAGGTAAAGGTAGTTCAGTTTTAGAAGTCATTCAAAGTTTTGAAAAGGTTTCAGGAAAGAAATTGAATTATAAAATTGTTGATAGAAGAGAAGGTGATATTACTTCTGCTTATGCTGATACCACTAAGGCAAATGACGTTTTGGGATGGAAGGCGAAATCAACTTTAGATGAAGCAATGAAATCTGCGTGGGACTGGGAACAAAAAATAAGAAAATAACCAAAATATATTATAAAATGAAGAGGCTTTTATTACCAATAGGATTATTATTTGCACTAGTATTGACAGGTCAAGATATTTATTTGCAATGCGGGAATATAATAGATGTTGCATCTGGAAAAATGTTGTCAGAAAAAACAATAGTTGTTTCTGGGAATAAAATAAAGAGTATTAAAAATGGATTTGTATCTGGTTCAAAGAACGATGAAGTCATTGATTTAAAAAATAAAACAGTTTTACCGGGTTTAATAGATTTGCATGTGCATATAGAAAGTGAATCTAGCCCAAAAGCTTATATGAACAGGTTCATTCTTAATGAGGCAGATATAGCTTTTAAATCTACGGTATATGCCAAACGTACCCTAATGGCAGGGTTTACAACAGTGAGGGATTTGGGAGGTTCAGGCGTTAATATTGCTTTGCGAAATGCAATTGATAAAGGTGAGGTAGTAGGTCCAAGAATATATACAGCTGGGAAAGCTTTAGCAACTACGGGAGGGCATGCCGATCCAACTAATGGAATGAAAAAAAGTTTGATGGGAGACCCAGGACCTAAAGAAGGTGTGGTGAATTCTCCTGAAGATGGAAAAAAAGCTGTAAGACAAAGATATAAGGAAGGTTCTGATGTTATAAAGATAACTGCTACAGGTGGAGTGTTGAGTGTTGCCAAGAGTGGTCAAAACCCACAATTTACAATAGAGGAAATTAAAGCGATAACAGAAACTGCCAAGGATTACGGAATGCTTACCGCTGCACATGCCCATGGGGACGAAGGGATGCAAAGAGCCATTAAAGGAGGGATAAAAACTATTGAACATGGGACAATGATGAGTGAGGAAACCATGGAATTAATGAAGCAGTACAATAGTTATTTGGTGCCAACCATTACCGCGGGAAAACAAGTTGCGGAAAAAGCTGAAATTGAAGGTTTTTTTCCAGAAGTGGTCGCTAAGAAAGCCAGAGAAATAGGGCCGTTAATTCAAAACACATTTAAAAAAGCGTATAAAAAAGGAGTTCCAATTGCTTTTGGTACAGATGCAGGCGTATTTCCACACGGTCTAAATGCCAAAGAATTTGGTTATATGGTTGAGGTTGGTATGCCGGTAATTGAAGCGCTTCAATCAGCTACTATTACTAATGCGGATTTATTAGGAGTAAAAGAAGAACTTGGACAGATTAAATCTGGGTTTTTAGCCGATATTGTTGCCGTGGAAGAGAACCCTCTTAAGAATGTGGCAACTTTGGAAAATGTTGTTTTTGTCATGAAAAACGGAGTTGTTTATAAAAACAAATAAATCTTTTTCAGAGAATTTAGCGTATGTAATACATGATGTTGAATTTTTCAAACAGTATTGATCTATTGGTAAAGGCCGAGGTTCAAAATCTTTATCAAAAATTGATAGAGCAGTTGAATAAGGATTTTAACTTGGCCAATATTTCCATTGATTTTTCAAAGAAAATCATTCCAGAAGAATTGAAGGTTGCTCTTCATGAAAAAATTTATCATCTAATTTTAGAAAAATTCCCTGAGTATATAAACCTATTATATATAGTTGACGTTTCTGAAAAACAAGTGAAAGAGATTATTTCCATGGATGTGGTAGATATTTCAGAACAAATTACTTTTCTGATCTTAAAAAGAGAAATGCAGAAAGTATGGTTTAAATCCAAGTACGCTTCCTAAAAATAGACTCTTATAAATGGGATTAAAGCATCTGAATAAATGCTTTTATCATCATTATAAAGGATGTCATACTTTAAGCCAACCGTTATATTTCTATTAGAATACCCCAATCCCATAAAAAGTGCTGGTGACCAATAAGTCTCGGAGATGTTGCCATTAAAAAAAGCATATTTTTTGTTTACCCTAAGTTGCTCAAATTCAGCAGATAATTGAATAGGCATTATGGGATTGAACAAGGTTAAAAGACTTGCTCCGCCTGCTTGGAGCTTAAAATTTTGGAATTTATAATAATTATAGTTTAACCCAATTCCAAATGCAAACTGTTCATTTGCTTGATAAATAGCACTTGGAGATATACTAAGATTAAAAGTATTAGAGCCAAAACCAAGACCTAGCCCACCTCCATAATGAATTTTCTCCCTAAAATTGTTGTTTTGTGAGTACCCAAAAGTGGCGATAAATGTAAAAACAAGACTAAAAAAAAGGAGTTTGTGATTGTTTGTGGTTATTCTAAACATTATTGTTAATTTTTTTCTATTAATGCCCTCTAAGGTACATTTAGAAAAGTTAAATGTTGTATTTTTGATTAAATTTTGTTCAATTGACTGACAGAGTAGTTCATGGATAAATATTCCTTTTTAAATGCTGCGCATACATCCTTTTTCGCAGAATTATACGACAAGTATTTAACAGATCCTGATAGCATAGAGCCAAGTTGGCGTGCTTTTTTTCAAGGCTATGATTTTGGTATGGAAACATCCTTAGATGAGCTAGATGTTCCATTGCTAAATAAAATGGGTGTTTCTGCCAATGGGCAACAGGAAGGGGTTCCAGAATCACTCCAAAAAGAATTTCAAGTTGTAAAATTAATAAACGGCTATAGAAGCAGGGGGCATTTATTTACCCAGACAAATCCAGTTAGAGAAAGGCGTAAGTATGTGCCAGGTCTGGAAATAGAAAATTTTGGACTTTCCTCAGCAGATTTGGAAACTGTTTTCAATGCAGGTGAGATTATAGGAATCGGCCCAAATACATTGAATAATATAGTACATCATCTTAACAAGGTATATTGTGATTCTATAGGGATAGAGTATATGTATATTCGTAAGCCCGAAATTGTTACATGGTGGCAAGAAAAACTGCATGCGAATGAGAATCATCCACCCTATTCGGCAGATTCCAAAAAATACATACTTTCCAAATTAAACCAGGCAGTGACCTTTGAAAACTTTTTACAGACCAAGTATGTTGGGCAAAAACGTTTTTCATTGGAAGGGGGAGAGTCATTGATTCCTGCAATCAGTGTGGCGTTGTTCAATGCGGTCTTAAATTATGACGTTAAGGAGTGTGTTCTTGGAATGGCACACCGTGGTAGGTTAAGTACCTTGGTCAATATTTTTCGTAAACCATTGAACGAATTGTTCAGTGAGTTTGAAGGGAAAGATTTTGAAGAAAAGGATATTGATGGAGATGTAAAATACCATTTAGGGTTAACGTTGGATAAAACTTACCAAAATGGGCGCACTTTAAAAATGAATTTGGTGCCAAACCCATCTCATTTGGAAACTGTTGCTCCAGTTGTGGAAGGGATTACCCGCGCAAAAATTGACAGTGATTATAACGGTGATGATTCGCAGATTTTACCCATTATTGTTCATGGGGATGCTGCAATTGCTGGTCAGGGAATAGTGTATGAGGTTCTTCAAATGAGTCAGTTGAGTGGGTATAAAACAGGAGGTACCATTCATATTGTGGTAAACAACCAAATAGGCTTTACAACCAATTATTTGGATGCACGTTCCAGTACTTACTGTACAGATGTTGGCAAAGTAACGTTGTCCCCCGTTTTACATGTAAATGCAGATGATGTTGAGGCAGTGGTTCATGCAATTGAAATGGCAGTGGATTACCGTATGAGATTTAAGAGAGATATTTTTATCGATCTATTAGGGTATAGAAAATATGGACATAATGAGGGTGATGAGCCTCGTTTTACACAGCCAAAACTGTATAAGGCAATAGCCAAACATGACAATCCTTTAAAAATATATACAGATAAGTTAATTGCTGAGGGGACTATTGATGAGTCTTATTCTAAAAAAATTGTGGCAGACTTTAAAGCTGTTTTAGAAAAGGAACATGCCAAATCCAAAGAATCGGATTCTTCCAAAGTCAGGGAGTTTATGCATGAGCGTTGGACAGATTTTGAACGTCAAGGGCTAGCCGAAATATTGCAACCAGTGGATAGTTCTTATTCTGATAAAAATCTTAAAAATATTGCCAAAATTGTTTCTACAGCTCCAGAAGGAGTAAAGTTTGTTCGTAAAGCGGAGAGAATTTTGGACGGAAGGGCAAAAATGGTCTTTGAAACCGATATTTTAGATTGGGGAATGGGCGAGACATTGGCATATGGCAGTTTATTGGAAGAAGGCTTTAATGTGAGAATTTCTGGCCAAGATGTGGAGCGTGGAACATTTAGCCATCGCCACGCTATATTCCGTGATGAAATTTCGGAAGAACGCATCAATCTATTGAATACAAATTCCGTCAATAAGGGCAAAATGCAAATCTATAACTCTTTATTGTCAGAATATGGTGTTCTTGGTTTTGATTATGGGTATGCCATGGCAAATCCAAATACATTGACCATATGGGAAGCACAATTTGGAGATTTTAGTAATGGCGCCCAAATTATTTTTGACCAATATTTATCAGTTGCAGAGGATAAATGGAAAATGCAAAATGGTATTGTTATTTTATTGCCACATGGATATGAAGGGCAGGGTTCTGAACATTCATCGGCGCGTATGGAGCGTTATTTGCAAATGTGCGGCAATGATAATATGATTGTTGCAGATTGTACCACGCCAGCAAATATGTTTCATTTATTGCGTCGTCAAATGAAACGTAATTTTAGAAAACCCCTGATTGTATTTACACCTAAAAGTTTATTGAGACATCCTAAGGCCGTTTCGTCATTAAGCGAGTTGGCAAACGGACGGTTCCAAGAGGTGATTGATGATGCAATTGAGGTAAAAGAGGTGGAAAAGTTGGTGTTCTGTACAGGAAAGTTTTATTATGATTTACTGGCTGAGCGTGAAGTCTTGGAAAGGAACGATGTGGCTTTGGTTAGAGTAGAACAATTATTCCCATTGCATACTGAAAAATTACAACAGGTTATAGATCGTTACCCAAATGTAAAAAAATATGTTTGGGCACAAGAGGAACCAAAGAATATGGGTGCTTGGAGTTTTATGTTGCAACGGTTTGAATTGGTGAAGTTGGAAGTTGCCGCAAGACCATTTGCTTCCGTACCTGCACCAGGATCAAGTACAAGAGATAAAAAAAGACAAAGAGCAGTTATAGATAGTGTTTTTGACACTGTTTAAAAATAAATTATTATCATAAAAATCTAAAAAATGATTTTAGAAATGAAGGTTCCCTCTCCGGGAGAATCAATAACAGAAGTAGAAATAGCAGCTTGGTTGGTTGAGGATGGAGATTATGTTGAAAAAGACCAAGCTATTGCCGAAGTGGATTCTGACAAGGCAACTTTAGAACTTCCAGCAGAAGAAAGCGGGACTATTACGCTAAAAGCAGAAGAAGGTGATGCTGTGGCTGTTGGTGCTGTGGTATGTTTAATAGATACGAGCGCACCAAAACCCGAAGGAGGTGATGCAAAAGAAACTGTGACTTCTCCTGTTATTGAAAAGAAAGAAGAGACAAAAATAGTTGTAGAAAAAGAATCTTATGCAACAGGCACGGCTTCTCCAGCAGCCAAAAAAATATTAGCGGAAAGAGGCTTGGATGCTTCAACAATCAAAGGGACAGGAAAAGATGGTAGAATAACCAAAGATGATGCTGTAAAAGCAGTTCCGTCTATGGGGACATCTTCTGGTGAGAGAGGACAATCCCGTTCAAAGCTTTCCATGTTGCGTAGAAAAGTGGCAGAGCGTTTGGTGGCTGTTAAAAATGAAACAGCAATGTTAACTACGTTTAACGAGGTAGATATGTCACCTATTTTTGAGTTGAGAAAGCAATATAAAGAAACTTTTAAGGAAAAGCATGGTGTTGGCCTAGGCTTTATGTCTTTCTTTACTAAGGCTATAACAAGAGCATTAGAACTATATCCATCTGTGAATTCTATGATAGATGGTAAAGAAATGATTTCTTATGATTTCTGTGATATAAGCATTGCTGTATCTGGTCCTAAAGGATTAATGGTGCCAGTAATTAGAAATGCAGAGAAACTGACCTTTAGAGGGGTAGAAGCTGAGGTTAAAAGATTGGCAATACGTGCTAGAGAAGGAGATATTACTGTAGATGAAATGACAGGAGGTACATTTACCATTACTAATGGTGGTGTGTTTGGATCTATGTTGTCCACACCAATCATCAACCCGCCCCAGAGTGCAATTTTAGGAATGCACAATATTGTAGAAAGACCTATTGCCAAGGATGGTAAAGTTGTTATTGCACCAATAATGTTTGTGGCATTGTCCTATGACCATAGAATTATTGATGGAAAAGAATCTGTAGGATTTTTGGTGGCAGTTAAAGAAGCTTTGGAAAACCCAATAGAACTGCTGATGGATAATGATGTTAAAAAGGCTTTGGAACTGTAAAACCTAGAGCTTTTTAAATAATTCATTTAACTATTAATCGCATCCCATATCAATTTTAGATTGTGCATCTGCATTAGGAAAGCAATTATTTAGTGGAGTGTTTTCAGGAACAAATCTTTTAAGGTTAGGGTCGTAGAGAGCATTTTCAATAAATGCGGTTAATTGGTTTATCTCTTCATTTGTAAGCCCTAATACTTGAAATTTCGAAGATAATTTAGCTTGAGGTACTATTGTATTTTGAGCAATTGCTTCATTTTTATACTCAATGATTTCTTTTACTGAAGAAAAATTACCTCCGTGCCCTAAGTGGTTTACATCCTTTAAATTGTAAAGAGTAGGAGTCTTGAAAGCGTAATCATCATCGGGGTTGTTTGTAAAACCACCTCTTCCTTTGATTGTAACTTCGTCTAAAATGCCATGTACATTTGCTCCGCTTAAATCATTCATGCCCAGGGCATGAAACTCCATGCCATTTAACCCTGGTCCAGAGTGACAGGTATAACAATTACCTTTCCCAAAAAACAACAGAGCTCCGTTGATTTCAGTTTCGCTCATTGCTCCTTTACTCCCATTAAGCCATTTTTGAAAAGGAGCTTCATTGGCTAGTATTGTCCGCTCAAATGCGGCAATAGCAAGACCTGCATTTATTTTAGTATATCGATCTTCTATTGGAGAATCAGGAAAAGCATCATCAAAAAGTGTTTTGTATGGGCTATTCATAATAAGGTCTATGTCAATTTTTAACCTATGAACTCCTATGCCGGCGATGGCTTGTGTCTCTAACCCTTCAAATCCTAAATTATTGTTTTCTTTTGGTGTATTGGCAGTCCAATTGGCCTCTGTGCCTTGATTAATGCCTTTAGCGCCAAATTGACCATTCCAAAGCATAACCTCTTGAAAAGCGGTGTTTAAAATTGTTGGTGATCTAATGGGTTGAATGTCTATTTGGGATTCTTCATACTCTGAAGAAATAACACGCATTTCACCATGGAGACCAAATCCAGAACCACCTTCTCCAATGCCTTGTTTCATTCCACTTTGAAACCCTGCTTTTGAATGATGACAACTTGCACAAGAATAAGTGTCTTTTCCTATTTCTTGTAAAGGGTTTAGGGCAATGCCAGTTTCATGAAAAAGAAACTTGCCTAGAACAATTTTTTGTTGGCTAAGTTTATTGTTTGGGTCTTGCGGAATATTTTGATAATCATTGGTATTTGGTAATTTTAAAATATCGAGACTGCCTAATTGTTCTTCAATCTGTAATTGCAGCTCAGATTGAGGGTTATATATATTATTATCGCTTTGGCATCCTATTAAAAAATAGAAAGCTATGATGATTAAAGTTGAGCTTCTTAATTTGAGGGGTATTCTTGTAGACATAAAAAGATAATTTGGAAAAGACTTGTTTTTTGTAGAGGTAACGAATAAAGAGGAGTGTTTATTGTCTAGTTAAAGGTTAAAACCCTGCAATTTCATAGCAGTTACTTTAGTTTCTATGAATGTTTTAGTCTCATTGGTTACTAATATTTTAATTTTTTATAATGAGTGATTTGATATCATAATCTTTTAAAGCAATTTCATTGCTATTTTAAAACTATGGACTTCCAGTCCATAGAGGTTTATTTAAGCTTTAAAAATAAACACTTCATATTGTAGTCAATTATTGCTTTTCCTTTTTTTAGAATATCAGCACCTATAATACCATCTACAGGCAATGCTTTGTGTGCTGTTAGAGCAGTGTTTACATGGATTAAATCAAAAAGGACAATTTTTAATTTCTTTTTTTTCCATGACCCGATCTCAATATGGTTTTTGGTAGATATTTGTGTTTCCATATCAGTAGCGCCAGCTCCTGCAGCTTTTATTTTAGATTCTTTGGTGATAAGATTAAAGAATTCAATCTTATCAAGACCCACACAAGTGTTGGATGCGCCAGTATCTAAAATGAACCGCCCAACAACTCCATTTATTTTTGCATTGACCTCAAAATGATTTGTTGTAGTTAGGTTTAAAGGGATTCTAATGTATTTTTTCTTTTTTAAAATTTTTTTGAGATTGGGCATGCATTCTTTTTTTGTAAAGATAAACCTATTTTTGCGCTATGATTATAACAGACACACATACACATCTTTATAGTGAGGCTTTTGATGCGGATAGAAATGAGGTGATACAAAATGCTATAGATAAAGGAATTGAACGTTTTTTTATTCCAGCAATTGATTCCACTTATACAGCATCAATGTTAGCGTTAGAAAAGGCCTTTCCCAAAAATATTTTTTTAATGACAGGACTGCATCCCACGCATGTAAAAGAGAACTATAGGGATGAGCTTGCCCATGTAGAAGAAATGCTGAACAGCAGAAAGTTTTATGCTGTGGGTGAAATTGGCATTGATCTGTATTGGGATAAAACCTTTTTGAAAGAGCAACAAGAGGCTTTTAAAATTCAAATCAATCTTGCAAAAAAATATAAGTTGCCTATTGTAATACATTGTCGTGAAGCCTTTGATGAGGTATTTGAAGTTTTGGAAGAAGAAAAGGGGAATGGTTTATTTGGTATTTTCCATTGTTTTACTGGAACTTTGGAGCAGGCCCAAAAAGCAATATCCTATAATATGAAACTAGGAATAGGAGGAGTAGTTACTTTTAAAAATGGAAAAATAGATGGTTTTTTAAACCAATTTGATTTAAACCACATTGTTTTGGAAACGGATTCTCCCTATTTGGCACCTGCACCTTATAGAGGAAAACGAAATGAAAGCGGATATATAGTAAAGGTGTTAGAGAAGATTTCTGTTATTTATGAAAAATCAATAGAAGAAATTGCAGCAATAACCACTCAAAATTCCAAAGATATATTTGGTATATAAATAGATTATTATGAGAACGGAAACCAACATACTTTTAATTTACACGGGCGGTACTATAGGTATGGTTAAAGATTATAAATCTGGGGTTCTAAAAACTTTTGATTTTGATAAGCTTCTAGAAAGAGTGCCAGAGTTAAATCAGTTAGGGTGTAATATAGATAGTATCTCTTTTGATACACCTATTGATTCTTCCAATATGAACACTATCTATTGGGCATCCATTGCAACCAATATTGAGGAAAATTATAATAAGTATGATGGTTTTGTGGTTTTGCATGGCAGTGATACTATGAGTTATACATCATCTGCATTAAGTTTTATGTTGGAGAATTTAAACAAACCAGTAATTTTCACGGGATCGCAATTGCCTATTGGGGATTTAAGAACGGATGCAAAAGAGAATTTGATAACAAGCATACAAATAGCCTCTTTAAAGGAAAATGGCAAATCGGTAATTCAAGAAGTAGGTCTTTATTTTGAATATAAATTATACCGCGCCAATAGGACCATTAAAATAAATGCAGAGCATTTTGAGGCTTTTGATTCTTTGAACCATCCAACTTTGGTGGAATCTGGTGTGCATTTAAAAGTGAACCATGAGAACTTATGGCGGTCTAAAAAAGGAAAAAAACTTATTGTGCATAAAAAAATGAATAATAATGTTGCCATTTTAAAATTGTTCCCTGGGCTTAATAAAGAAGTGCTACAAAGTGTTTTGAACGCCCCTAATCTTAAAGCGTTGGTTTTAGAAACTTATGGTGCTGGTAATGCCCCTACTGAAGAATGGTTGGTTTCAGAATTAAAAAAAGCAATTAATAATGGATTACATATAGTGAATGTTACCCAGTGCTCTGGTGGTAGTGTAATCTTGGGTCAATATGAAACCAGTGTAGCCCTTAAAAAAATGCAAGTCATTAATGGTAAAGATATTACGACTGAGGCAGCAATAGCTAAGCTTATGTATTTATTGGGGAGCAATGTTTCCCATAATTTGTTTAAAACTATATTTGAAACCTCCCTACGTGGAGAAATGCAATAAAATTAACCCTTCAAATTTTATTTACTAACTTTTTTGTTGTTTATTGTTCGACCTTAACAGTAATTAGAGAGGTGGCCGAGTGGTCGAAGGCGCACGCTTGGAAAGCGTGTATACACCAAAAGTGTATCGAGGGTTCGAATCCCTTCCTCTCTGCTGTAAAATTTTATTTTTTAATTACAATTTTTTTTTATCTTTAACCCTATTAACTAACTAAATTTAAGTTTGAAAAAATGAAAAAATTATTCTCGATCCTAGCAATAGCTGGACTATTTGTTTTAAGTACAAATACGGTAAATGCAAAAGCAATGGTTTCAAACCTATCAACAACAGTAGCAACTGTTGCAGTGACGCTTCAAGATGAGGTCGCAGCAGATAAAGGTTTTACACAAGTATTAAAGGAACAGTTTATACAAGGTGGTGCCGGTTTTATGGGTATTGTTCTTTTATGTTTAATCCTTGGATTGGCTGTAGCTATTGAAAGAATTATATATTTAAACTTAGCAAGCACAAATACTTCTAAATTAAAGCAACAAGTTGAAGATGCTTTAGCTTCAGGAGGTGTAGAAGCTGCTAAAGAAGTTTGTAGAAATACAAAAGGACCTGTTGCTTCCATCTTTTATCAAGGATTGGATAGGGCAGAAGAAAGTGTTGAGTCTGCTGAGAAAGCTGTTGTAGCCTATGGTGGAGTTCAAATGGGACAATTAGAAAAGAATGTTTCTTGGTTGTCTTTATTTATTGCTGTAGCACCAATGCTTGGTTTCATGGGTACAGTAATAGGTATGATACAGGCTTTCCAAAAGATTGCAGCTGTAGGTAACTTAAGTGCATCCCTTATTGCAGGTGATATCCAAGTTGCATTATTAACAACGGTATTTGGTTTGATTACTGCCATTATACTTCAAATCTTTTATAACTACATCATTGCAAAAATTGATGGTATTGTAAATGATATGGAAGATTCATCAATCACTTTGATTGATATGTTGGTTGACCACAAAAAATAAGTCGAACTTAAAATACTAAAGTATCATGCAAAAAATATTAAAAATAGTATTAGCCGTGTTCAGCCTTATTGGGGTTGTGCTATGGACTCAGCTTCCAACACGGGAGTTGTCTGAAGCGGATCCTGCTGCTGCGGTAAACAGCGGTGCTATGAATTTCATGTTCATATTGACCTATATACTTTTGGCCTTTGCGGTTATAACAAGTCTGGTCTTTGCATTTAAGAATATGTTTTCTGAACCAGGTAATTTAAAGAAAATTTTATTTGGTATTGGTGGGATGTTGTTAGTTGTAGCAATTTCTTACGGACTGGCAAGCGGAACAGATGTAGATATATCTAAAATGGCTGATAAAGGAATAGAAACTTCGGAAAGTACCATAAAGAATATAGGTACGGGACTGAATGTTTTCTTTATATTGACCATAATAGCTATTGGTGCAATGGTGTTACCGGGAATAAAAAGGATGTTTAGTAAATAAAAAACGTATAAAATTATGGCAAGAAGAGCAGGAGCACCAGAGGTTAATGCAGGTTCTATGGCAGATATAGCGTTTCTTTTGCTTATCTTTTTCTTAGTGACTACCACTATTGCAACAGATGCAGGATTAGATCGTATGTTGCCTCCAATGGAGCCACCAGAAAACCCACCGATTATTCGCCAGAAAAACATATTTACCGTTAATATTAATAAGAACGGTCAATTGTTAGTGGAAGAAGAGCTAATGGATCTTAAAGAGTTAAGAGAACACGCTATCGCTTTTCTAGATAATGGAGGAGCACCGGCTGGTAGTGAAGAATATTGTAATTATTGTAAAGGCGAAAAGGATCCAGGGTCTTCTGATAATCCTTTAAAAGCCATTATATCGTTGAGGAATGACCGTGAAACAAAGTATGGTGTTTATATTACTGTTCAAAATGAACTAGTAGCTGCATACAATACTTTGCGTAATAGGGAAGCACAACGTTTGCACAATATGGATTTTACAGAAATGGAAGCAATGTACCTTGACCCAAAAACTTCTTCGAGTGTGAAGAATGAGTTAAAGGAAAAGGTGAAAGAGATTCAAGGATTATTTCCTCAGAAGCTATCTGAAGCAGAAACATCTACCGCTAATTAATATATAGAAGAACATAAAATTTAAATTATAACTATGGCAAAATTTGCGAAAAAAAAGGATGGGGCCTTACCAGTAATGTCAACGGCATCCCTGCCAGATATTGTATTTATGCTCCTGTTTTTCTTTATGACAGTTACGGTAATGAAGGACAGTGACATTATGGTAGAAAATGTTTTACCTAATGCAAGTGAGATTAAGAAGCTAGAAAAAAAGGAAAGAATAATCTATATTTTTGTTGGTAAACCAGCTGGAAATTTTCAAAAGCTTTTTGGAACAGAACCCAGAATACAATTGAACGATAAGTTTGCCAATGTTAATGAAGTAGGAGATTATATTTTGGCAGAAAGGGCAAAAAAGCCTCAGGACATTCAAAATGTACTTACTACAGCGTTAAAGGTTGATAAGAATGCAAATATGGGCTTAATTTCGGATATTAAATTACAATTGCGTAAAGTAAATGCATTAAAAGTAAATTACACCACCTATCAAGGTGATGCATTTGCTAATTTGCAATAATAAATAAAGTTACATAACTCAAAAATGTGAAACGCTCCAAATTATATTTGGAGCGTTTTTTTTATAAAACGATATTTAACTTACCTTTAATTTATGTATAGATTAATTGTTTTTTTTCTTTTAAGTGCAGTTTCTGTTACTTGGGCACAGACTGATGATAAAGTAGACAATTATTTAGAAGACCAATTCTATGTTGGTATTACATATAATTTCTTATTGGACAAACCGGTTAATACGACACAAAGAAACCTTTCTTATGGCCTTCTGGGAGGGTATATTAAGGATATTCCTTTTAATTCACAAAGGAATGTTGGTTTGGGTATAGGTTTAGGTTATGCAGTAAATTCTTATTATACCAATATATTGGGAAATGAGACAGCAAGTGGTATAGAATATATGGTGTTGGAAGATGATGTTGATTTTGAGTTTAAACGGAGTAAAATAGAAACACACTTAATTGAATTGCCTGTTGAATTTAGGTGGAGAACTTCAAATGCCACCGATTATAAGTTTTGGAGGATATACACAGGAATAAAATTTGGTTATGTTATAGGCGCTAGATCTAAGTTTATTTCTGATACACAAAAAATATCTTTCACCAATTCAGATATTAGAAAGTTCAACTATGGGTTAACCTTTAATTTTGGGTATAACACTTTTAATTTTCAGGCATATTATGCATTGAACAATTTGTTTGATGAAGAAGTTAGTCTTTTGGAAGGTGGCTCACTTGATTTAAGACCACTACGAATTGGTATCGTTTTTTATATTCTATAATGCTTTTATTTAGCTTTTTATAGTGTTCTTCTTTTTTTCATTTTAACATTTTTTTTAGTATAAATTTTGAGATTCTGTTTATAGAATCTTAATAGTTGACTATGTAAGCTTCCCCTAGATAGAACTGCTTAGTTTTCTAAAATTTCATTAAAGTTATTGTTTTTAATTCTTTTGGGGCTAGCCCCAAAAGAATTAAGTTCCGCATATTTAATCGGGGGTATTTTCCCTAGGGCATCGTGGGGCCTGTGATGATTGTAATCGTTCATCCATATCTGTGTTTGTTCCCTTACCTGATCAATGTCCTCAAATATGTATTTATTGAGAACTCCTCGCCGATAACTACCATTGAACCTTTCTACAAAAGCGTTTTGGGTCGGTTTCCCAGGTTGTATGTATTTGAACTCTATCTCGTGCATCTGGCTCCAATCATTCGTTAAATGGGCGATGAATTCCGGTCCATTGTCCATTCGGATCTTCTTTGGCTTTCCTTTTTTGTTGATCAGGTGGTTCAATACCCAAACAATACGATTGCTGGGCAATGAAAAGTCAACCTCGATATGTAGTACTTCCCGATTATAGTCATCAATGATATTAAAAGCCCTGAAGCGTCTCTTGTTTTCCAGTACATCTGTTACAAAGTCCATGCTCCAAGTATGGTTGAGCTCTTGCGGAACCTCTAAAGGTTCTTTTATGCGTGAGGGCAAACGTTTCTTTGCTTTTCTTCTCAATGGCAACCCGAGAGCTTTATAGATACGGTGGACCCGTTTATGGTTCCAAGGCTTTCCTTCATTTCGTAAACGGTCATAGGCCTTCCAAAAACCTTCCTCTGAATGTTCCTTGGCTTTTTGTTGTAAAGCTTGTTCTATCTCGCTATCGTCCTTTGGCAAAGGTTTATAGTAGTAAACACTCTTACTCATGTTAAGGACACGGCACGCCCTGTTGATACCGTAATGAACAAGCTCTTTTGCGATACAACGCTTGCGGTAGGGCTTTAGAGCTTTTTTTCGATGATCTCCTTTGCCATTTGGTGGTCTAGGGCCAGGGTCGCATACATCTGTTTGAGCTTGCGGTTCTCATCCTCTAGCTCTTTCAGACGTTTGAGCTCCTTGGAATTCATTCCTGCATACTTCGAACGCCACTTGTAAAAACTGGCCGAACTAACCCCGTGTTCACGACTGATCTGTTCAACGCTTTTGCCATTGTCGAACTCCTTCAAAATCTTTGCAATCTGCGTGGGTGAAAATTTACTCTTTCTCATACTGTTTAAAATTAAGATTATTATTCTACTTTTAAACAGTTCGGTTTTAAGGGAAGCTTACA
>Ga0256845_1001237_pt1 | contig 21041 bp, 16 predicted proteins | sample RiftiametaG_FD_189101 | JGI IMG/M metagenome (GOLD analysis project Ga0256845, IMG submission 189101) | Tube worm associated microbial communities from hydrothermal vent at the East Pacific Rise, Pacific Ocean - Riftia | ecosystem: Host-associated > Annelida > Integument > Unclassified ...
GTTTGACATCGAGGTAGATGCCACAGATGTAGATAAATTTGTAGAAACTGTAAAAGCAATTGCCCCAACTTTTGGAGGTATTAATTTAGAAGATATCAAAGCTCCAGAAGCTTTTGAAATAGAACGCAGGTTAAAAGAAGAACTCGATATTCCTGTAATGCATGATGATCAACATGGAACCGCCATTATATCATCCGCAGCCTTAAAAAATGCTATTGAAATTGCCGAAAAAGATATTACAAAAGTAAAAATTGTGGTAAACGGAGCAGGTGCTGCCGCTATTTCTTGTACAAAACTATACCTAAAAATGGGTGTACAAAGAAAAAACGTAGTAATGTGCGATAGTAAAGGTGTTATTAGAAAAGATAGAAGTAATTTAACACCACAAAAAGAAAATTTTGCTACTACAAAAGACATCAATACATTAGAAGAAGCAATGCACAATGCAGATGTTTTTATTGGTTTATCAAAAGGAAATATGGTAACACCAGCAATGTTGTTGTCTATGGCAAAAGATCCAATTGTATTTGCATTGGCAAATCCAGATCCAGAGATTGAATATGATTTAGCGGTAGCTACAAGAGATGATATTATCATGGCAACAGGTAGGTCAGACCATTCTAACCAAGTAAATAATGTACTCGGTTTTCCGTTTATTTTTCGTGGAGCCTTAGATGTAAGAGCCACCAAAATTAATGAAGAAATGAAAATGGCAGCGGTACATGCACTCGCAGATTTGGCGAAGAAAACAGTGCCAGAGCAAGTAAATATTGTGTATGATGAGGTAAGTTTATCTTTCGGTAGAGAGTATATTATTCCGAAGCCATTTGATCCTAGGTTGATTTATGAAATTCCGCCTGCAATAGCCAAAGCGGCAATGGATTCTGGTGTAGCATTAGAACCTATTGAAGATTGGGAGAAGTACAGAAATGAATTGATGGATCGTTCAGGTACTGGAAGTAAAGAAATTAGGTTGTTACATAACAGAGCTAAAAGAGATCCTAAGACAATAGTTTTTGCAGAAGCAGATCATTTAGACGTTTTAAAAGCAGCGCAAAGAGTACATGATGAAAAAATAGGAAAACCAATTTTATTAGGAAACAAAGAAATTATTTTAGAGCTTAAAGAAGAAATTGGCTTTACTGCAGATGTGCCTATTAGAGATCCTAAAACAGATGAAAACAAATCATGTAGAGAGCGTTTTGCATTGGCATATTGGGAAAAAAGAAGACGAAAAGGAATTACTTTATTAGAGGCGCAAAAATGGATGCGAGAGCGTAATTATTTTGCGGCGATGATGGTAAATGAAGGAAAAGCAGATGGGTTAATTACAGGATATTCAAGACCGTACCCATCCGTAGTAAAACCAATTTTAGAACTGATAGAAAAAGAAAGAGGTGTTTCTCGTATTGCTGCTACAAGTTTAATGTTAACCAAACAAGGACCTGTTTTTTTATCAGATACAACTATTAATATCAATCCAACGGCAAAAGAATTAGCAAAAATATCGCAATTAACTAGCGGAATTGCAAGAATGTTTGGTATGAAACCCAATGTAGCGATGCTTTCTTTTTCTAACTTTGGATCTTCAAAATCAGAAAATTCAAAAAAAATCAAAGAAGCAGTTTCGTATATTCATCGTTATTTTCCAAATGTTATCGTTGATGGCCCTTTACAAGCAGATTTTGCATTGAGTCCAGAAATGTTAGCAAAAGAATTTCCGTTTTCTAAATTAAATGGAAAAAAAGTAAACGTACTGATTTTCCCGAATTTAGACGCAGCAAATATTACCTATAAATTAATGAAACAGTTAGATAAAGTAGAATCTATTGGGCCTATTATTTTAGGGTTGAGCAAACCTGTACATATTTTACAATTAGGTGCAAGTGTAGATGAAATGGTAAATATGGCAGCTGTTACAGTAGTTGATGCACAAGAGAAGGAAAAAAGAAGGGCAAGAAACAAATAAAATTCCTACATTACAAGTATTATAAAATTGTAAAAGAATGATTACACAAATTAGAGGACGTTTGGTAGAGAAAAACCCAACACATGTTGTGGTAGATTGTAACGGAGTGGGGTATTTATTACACATTTCATTACAAACTTTTGCTGCTTTACCAGACGATGAAGCTATTATTTTATATACGCATTTATCGGTTAGAGAAGATGCTCATACGTTATTTGGTTTTATTGATAAAACAGAAAGAGCTGTTTTTAAACTACTAATTTCGGTATCTGGGGTTGGTCCTAGTATTGCCAGAACTATGTTGTCATCAATGTCGTCAGAAGAAGTGCAACAAGCTATTGTATCAGAAAATGTGGCGTTAATTCAATCTGTAAAAGGTATTGGAGCCAAAACGGCACAACGAGTTATTATAGATTTAAAAGATAAAATGTTAAAAACTTTTGATCTTGATGAAGTTTCTGCTGTTGCAAACAATACTAGTAAAGAAGAAACGTTATCTGCATTAGAAGTTTTAGGCTTCCGAAGAAAGCAATCTGAAAAAATTGTAAATGCAATTTTAAAAGAGCATCCAGAGGCTAAAATTGAAGAGTTGATTAAAATGGCATTAAAGAATTTGTAGTTACTTGAAAAGGTTTATAAAAAATAACATCCTTCTATTGCTTTTGTTTGCCTTTATGGCAAACTTTCATGCTTTTGGACAAACTACAAATCAGCAACAAGACACCTTAAAATTAAGATACAATTTTAGGAACACTCAAAATGGAGGATTATTTTTAAAAGATCCATCAAAAATGCATATTGTGTTTGATAAGGAGTTAAACAAGTATGTATTAGTAGAGAAAATAGGAGATTACTATGTAAGAACGCCTATTTTTATGACACCAGAAGAATACAAAAAATATCGTTTACAACGCGATATGTTACAGTATTTCAAAACAAAAGTGAGTGCAACAAATAGCAAGCGGAAAGGTGCAAAAGATGCACAAAAAAACTTACTACCAACGTACTATGTAAATTCAAAATTTTTTAGTTCTATTTTTGGAGGAAATACCGTAAAAGTTACTCCAACAGGTAGTTTGAATTTAAAAATGGGATTTATCTACCAAAAGACTGACAATCCTCAATTATCCGAAGAAAACAGAAGTAGTTTTACGTTTGATTTTGATCAACAAATCAATGCAAGTATTATTGCAAAAGTAGGAGAACGTTTAAAAATTACGGCGAATTACGATACGCAATCTACTTTCGATTTTCAGAACTTAATAAAATTAGAATATACGCCTACAGAAGATGATATTATTCAAGAAATAGATGCGGGTAATATCTCTATGCCGATTAAAAACTCGTTGATAAATGGAGCACAAAGTTTGTTTGGTGTAAAGGCGAGATTAAAATTTGGGAATACGAATATTACAGCCGTTTTCTCTCAACAAAATTCAGAAAGTAAAACAGTAGTTGCTAAAGGAGGAGCATCTATTGAAGAGTTTGAATTTAGAACTACGGATTATGATAATGATAGACACTTTTTTTTATCGCAATATTTTAGAGAAACCTATGCCAATTCGTTAAAGAGATATCCACTTATTAGTAGTCCAGTTACAATTACTAGAATAGAAGTTTGGATAACGAATAGAAGCGCAAATACAGACGATTTTAGAAGTATTGTAGCCTTTGCAGATATTGGTGAAGCTAAAAACAATACAGCAGCATATTCTAATTATGTAAACAGTGCAGTACAGAATGTCAATCCTCCAACGGTAAATGTAAATGGAGCTACGGTAAATCTTCCTGCAAATCAGGCGAATAATTTAGCACCGTTTTTGGCAGCACAGACAGGTGGAATTAGAGATATAGGTACGGTAAACCAAACCCTAAATCAAAGTGTTTTTATGATGCAACAAGGAACAGATTATTCTGTGTTGCAAAATGCTAGAAAATTACAGCAGAATGAATTTACACTCAATCCGCAATTGGGTTATATTTCATTAGGTAGGCGGTTAGATGATGGAGAAGTATTAGCAGTTGCGTATGAATATACTGTGGTTGGTGCGAATGACCCGACAAACAACACAGGAACAACCACTTCTTTTAAAGTAGGAGAGTTTTCTAATGATGGTATTTTAGCTCCAAAAAACTTAGCAGTAAAACTATTACGAAGTGAAATTTTAACTACAAAACGGACTGTAGCAGGAGTTGAAGAAGGGTTTCCTACATGGAGATTGATGATGAAAAACGTGTACGCATTGGGCGCTTACCCGTTAGTACAAGATGGTTTTCGTTTTGAAATTCAATATAGAGATGACAATACAGGCATACCCTCTAATACCCTACAAAATGCACTAACTTCGGGTATTGCAAACAAACCTTTGTTACAGGTTTTACACCTAGATCAGTTAGATCAAAGTCAGTATCAAGCGGCAGATGGTTTTTTTGATTATGTAGAAGGAATTACAGTAAACTCACAAAACGGATATATTATTTTTCCAGAACCAGAGCCTTTTGGAGAAGATTTAGAAACACAATTTACAATACAATCTGATGTTGATACCTATGTTTTTAATGAGTTGTATTTAAATACCAAAGCGAATGCAAAGAATAATTATCAAAACAAAGATAAATATCTATTAAAAGGGTACTTTAAATCAGAGAGTAGTGGCGGAATCCCTATTGGAGCATATAACGTTCCAAGAGGTTCGGTAAAAGTTACCGCAGGAGGAAGACAATTGGTAGAAGGAGTAGATTTTGTGGTAGATTATTTAGCAGGAAAAGTACAAATAATAGACCCAGGTTTACAAGCTTCTGGTGTGCCAATACAGATATCAACAGAAAATAATTCATTATTCAATCAGCAGCGAAAAACTTTTATGGGTGTTGATATTGAGCATAAATTTTCTGATAAATTTATAGTTGGAGCAACCGTATTAAATATAGAAGAAAGACCAATTACACCTAAGGTGAATTTTGGAGGTGAACCTATAAATAACACCATGTTTGGGTTGAATGTAAATTATAGTACGGAAGTTCCTTTGTTTACAAAATGGGCAAATAAACTACCATTTGTAGATACTGATGCAGTATCTAATTTTTCGGTTAGAGCAGATATGGCATATTTATTACCTGGTACACCAAGTGGCATTGATGTAGCTGGCACAGCAACTTCTTATATTGATGATTTTGAGGCGGCACAAGTACCTATTAGTTTACTATCTCCGTTACAATGGCATACGGCAAGTACACCCCCAGTTTTTCAAAATCCGAATCCGCCAGTAACAGATTCGTTGAGCTATAACCATAAAAGAGCAAAGATAGCGTGGTATTCTGTAGATCAAATTTTTTACGGAGCAGGAAATACCCCAAATAATATCAATGCAGACGAACTATCTAGAGCAGAAACAAGACAGATTTCTTTTACAGAATTATTTCCGAACACCGAGTTAGATATTACACAAAATACTTTGGTAAGAACTTTAGATTTAGCGTATTACCCTGAAGAAAGAGGTCCTTATAATTTTGATAAAAATAATACGGTTGTGAATTCAGATCAAACCTTATCATTAACAAATCCGCAATCTCGTTGGGGTGGAATTATGCGTCCATTAACTACCAATAATTTTGATCAAGCGAATGTAGAATACATTCAATTTTGGTTGATGGATCCTTATGATAACTACTCAATAACCAACAAAGAAGGTTTGCCAAATGGTGTAGATCCTCAAATCCCCGCAAACCAAGTAGGAGATTTATATTTTAACTTAGGAAATGTTTCGGAGGATATTCATAAAGATGGATTTAAAATGTACGAAAACGGTTTGCCTGCAGACGGTTTAAAAGTAATTAATAATAATGTAAGAAGAAGTAATCTCTTCGGATATATTCCTTTCAACCAATCTATTTTATATGCTTTTGATGCTACCGATGGAGCAAGAGTAAACCAAGATGTTGGTTTAGATGGATTGAATGATGATGAAGAAAAAGTAGTCATCAATCAAAAATTAGGAGGTGCAAATATCTATTCTAATTTGAGTGATCCTGCGGCAGATAAGTTTCAGTATTTTAGAGGAAGCCGTTTAGATACGGAAAATGCATCTATTTTAAAACGCTATAAAAACTTTAACAATACCGAAGGTAATTCGCCAACGGCAAATCAATCTACAGAGTCATATCCTACATCATCAACCACGTATCCTGATGTAGAAGATATCAATAAAGATCAAACCATGAATACGGTTGAAAGTTATTTTGAGTACAAAATATCAATGAATAAAGCCGACTTGATAAAAGGTCAGAATTTTATTGTTGATGAAAAAACAACGACAGTTACTTTAAAAAACGGTTCAACACAGCAAACAAAATGGTATCAATTTAGAGTGCCAGTTAGAAGTGGAACAGCTATTAACGGAATTACAGATTTTAACAGCATTCGGTTTATGAGAATGTATGTAACCAATTTTAAAATGCCTATTGTATTGCGTTTTGGTGAGTTAGATTTAGTACGTGGAGATTGGCGTAGATATGTAAAAACCTTAGACCCAACGGTTGTGCCAGATGTTAATTTAACCCAAACAGAATTGAACGATTTTGAAGTGGGTGTGGTAAATATAGAGCAAAATGAAGGGCGTTATGTTGTGCCACCAGGAATTGAAAGAGAACGTTTACAAGGAAGCACTACGGTACAATTACAAAATGAGCAATCGGTTAGTTTAAAAATAACCGACTTGCCACAAAATAAAGTTCGGGCAATTTATAAAAACATCAGTGTAGATTTGCGTAGGTACAAACAATTAAAAATGTTTACGCACTTAGAACCTCTAATTGTAAATGGTGTTTCTGATGATGAACTAACAGCAATTATACGTTTAGGAAGTGATTTGAATGATAATTATTATCAAATAGAAATTCCTTTAAAAATATCTCCTAACGGAAGCCTTACTCCGTTAGATGTTTGGCCAGAAACTAATAATTTAGATACATCATTAGAAAGGTTTGGTAAAATTAAATTAGAGAGAGACGGACTCAATTTACCGATTAATCAATTATATCCCATTCCTACAGCAACTGATCCGAAAGAGTTGATTATTAGAGTAAAAGGAAATCCATCCTTAGCAAAAATAAGGACTATTATGTTGGGAGTTAAAAATACAGCCCCAACACCACGAAGTGCAGAAATTTGGTTTAACGAACTCCGTTCTGCAGGTTTTGATAATGATGGCGGTTGGGCAGCTGTAATTAATGCCGATGCAAATTTTGCAGATATTGCAAATGTTGCAGTTTCTGGTAGAATACAAACTATAGGTTTCGGAAATGTAGAAGATAGAGTAACTCAAAGAAGTTTAGAAGAAACCAAACAATATGATGTTTCTACAAGTATAGCATTAGGAAAAGTGCTAACACCAAAAAAATGGGGAATTCAAGTGCCAATGAGTTTTAGTTATGGCGAGGAGTTTAGAGACCCAAAATACGATCCGCAATACCAAGATGTAACACTTGCAGATGCCAAAGAGGTAAACCCGAATAGTAAATTTTCGGGTGATTATACCAAACGAACAAGTATTAGTTTTATCAACGTTAAAAAGAATAGAAATCCAGAATCTAAAAGGAAACCTCGTTTTTATGATGTAGAAAATTTATCGGTTTCTTATGCACATAACAAAGAGTTTCATAGAGATTATAATATTAAAAAATACATCAACGAAAGTGTAAGAGCATCGGCGAGTTATAATTACAGTTTTCAGCCAAAATTTTACGAACCGTTTAAGAATGTAAAAGGATTAAAAAGTAAATATTTACAATTAATTAGAGATCTTAATTTTAATCCGATACCAAAAACATTTGCAATCAATTCTTCGATTAATAGAAATTATAACGAGCAACAATCTCGAAATTTAGTTGCAGGTTTATCGCCTCAGCCAAAATTAACACAAAGACGCTTTCTGTTTGATTGGGATTATACCATTGCTTTAGATCTAACAAAATCGATATCTACTAATTTCAATGCCACCAATAGTTATATGTATGATACTTTTGGGAGCGGAGAAGAATTACAAATTTTTGATAATTTTTTCAATACAGGAAGACCAAATCATTATCATCAAAAATTAAATGTAACCTATAAATTACCGATTGATAAACTACCAATTTTAAACTTTATAAAAGCAGATATTGGCTATACTGCAGATTTTGATTGGCAAGCAACATCGCAAAGTTTTGTAGATAAAATAGGAAATGTAATACAAAATTCGAACACAAAAAACATCAACACAAACATCAATTTTGCAAAATTTTATAAAAAATTAGGGTTTCAGAAACTGTTACTTTCTAAAAATAAAAGAAGGAAACTAAAAAAAGGGGTACCAACATTAGGAGCGCCACCTTCTCCATCAAGAGTAAAGAAAAAGAAACTACCCTTAGGAAAAAGAATTTTAAAAGGAGTGTATGATGTAGTAACCTCAGTAAAAACAGGAAAAGTAAGTTATTCAGAAAATAACGGGCAATTATTACCTGGTTATACGCCAGAGTTTGGGTTTTTAGGAGGATCGCCCACAGCATTTGCTTTTGGTAGTCAAGTAGATATTAGAAACAAAGCTTTAGAACAAGGTTGGTTAGTAGCGCCAAGAACTGCTGGAGGTGAGTATTTTGCAAAAACCTATAGCAGAACGCATTATGAAAAATTAGACTATAACTTTACTGTAAAACCGTTTAAAGATTTTAATATTGATATAAGAGGAAACAGAATTTATACCAGAGATATTTCTCAGCAATTAGATATTAAAGACAACGGGAGTACTTTTGGTGAGATTGATTATAATATTGATGCTTTTCAAACAGGAAACTTTAGTACCAGTTACTCAATGATTGCAACTTCATTTACCAATGGAGATGTATTGTTTCAAAAAATGAAAGACAACAGAAGTTTAGTTTCTGCGAGATTAGGAGCTGAAAATGGAGTGAGTCCATCAGGTTTTGGTGTAAATAGCCAACAAGTATTGTTACCTGCATTTTTGGCGGCATATTCTGGTACAAGTCCGAATAAAGTAAGCACAGGGTTGTTTAAAAATATTCCTATTCCGAATTGGACGTTGCGTTACAACGGATTGATGAAGCTAAAATGGTTTAAGAAAAACTTTAGTAGTTTTACAGTATCACACGGTTACAAATCATTATATACAGTTTCTAGTTATACCAATAACTTACAATATGATGAGAATAATCCGTTTACAGTTACAAATTCTGCTGGTAATTTTGAACCAGAATTGTTAGTTACTGCGGTTAGTTTGGTTGATGACTTTTCTCCGTTGATAAAAGTAAATATGAAAATGAGAAACGCATTTTCTTTTAGCGGAGAGATTAAAAAAGATAGAACACTTACTTTAAATTTTAACAACAGTACCTTAACAGATATTAAAGGGATAGAATATGTCTTCGGGTTTGGGTACGTTATTAAAGACGTAAAGTTTAAGACAAGATTTACAGGAACAAAACAAACCTTTAAAGGCGATATTAATTTAAGAGCAGACATTTCTTTAAGAGAGAATTTGACTGTAATTAGATCAATAGATCTTGATAATAATCAAATTAGTGGCGGGCAAAAATTATTTTCTATAAAGTTTACTGCAGATTATAGATTAAATAGTAATTTAACGGCGTCATTTTATTACAATCATCAAATGTCTAAATATGCGATTTCAACCACATTTCCAAGACAAGCAATCAATGGAGGATTGAATATAATTTACAATTTAGGAAATTAATAAGAACAATAAATATAATAAAAAATGAACATTCCATCAGATTTAAAATACACCAAAGACCACGAGTGGATTAAAATTGAAGACAATGTAGCTACCATTGGTGTAACCGATTTTGCACAAGGAGAATTAGGAGACATTGTCTATGTAGATGTAGATACTTTAGACGAAACTCTAGAAATAGAAGAAGTTTTTGGATCTGTAGAAGCCGTAAAAACAGTGTCAGATTTGTTTATGCCTTTAGCAGGAGAAGTTATTGAATTTAATGAGGCTTTAGAAGATGAACCAGAATTGGTAAACAAAGATCCTTACGGAAACGGTTGGATGATTAAAGTAGAAATGTCTGACAATTCACAAATAGATGATTTATTAGATGCTGAAGCGTATAAAAAACTTATTGAAGGATAATCTCCTTTTTTTTGCAGTTTTTATCACCATTTTCATTGCTTTTTTAAGCTTGATGAAAGTGCCACATATTATTCCGTACAAAATAACGCATATAGATAAATTACAACATTTAACTGCGTATTTTGTACTAACACTTAGTTGGTTGTATGCCATAAAAAAAGTAGCTGTTGTTTTAAGTAGAAAATACATAATTGTAATAAGCTGTGTTTTTTATGGCATACTTCTTGAAGTTTTACAAATGACCCTTACTACATACAGAACTGCAGATTATTTAGATATGATAGCAAATTCTGTTGGAGTTGTATTAGCATTATTGATTTTTAATCATTTTTCAAAAAAAAATCAACTTATTTAATGTTAAGATTTGTAAAGAATATAATTATTTAAGTACATTAGCAAACTATTAAAAACTTTTTAGGATGGAAATCAAGAAAAACCCAAAGGCAAATTTAGAAAATTACAGTAAGTTATTTATACAACTAGGCTTAGTTTTGGCACTATTTATTACCTATGCAGCAATGGAGAACAAAACATATGATAAAACATATGCAGATTTAGGAAGCGCAAACATGAATGCAGATTTAGATGAAGAAGATATCATTACAAAACGTATTGAAGAGGTAAAACCTAAATCTACGCCACCGCCACCAACGCCAGAAAAAATAGAAATAGTAGAAGATGAGAAAGATGTTGAAGAAACTGTTATAAAATCTACAGAAACAGACGAAACCGAAGCCGTAGAGGTTGACGAAATAGAAGAAGTAGAAGAGGATGAAGAAGAAGTTGCAGATGTAAGTTTTATGATTATTGAAGATGTACCTGTATTTCCAGGTTGTAAAGGAAATAAAGCAAAATTAAAAAAATGCTTTAGTAAAAAAGTACAAAAGCATTTTTTAAGAAAATTTAATCAAGATTTACCTAATGAAGTAGGTTTATCTCCAGGAAAGAAAAAAGTATATATTGGCTTTAAAATTGATAGACAAGGTAATGTTGTAAATATTCAAGTAAGAGCACCGCACCCAAGAATTAAAAAAGAAGTAATTAGGGTAATGAAACAATTACCAAAAATGAAACCTGGTAAACAGAGAGGGAAACCAGTGGGTGTAAAATATAGTATTCCATTTTCTCTTATTGTAGAGTAAAAAGAATATTACAAAAAAACAAAAAAGCTCAACCAATTTGGTTGAGCTTTTTTGTTTGAAAACATTTGTAAAATTGTGGTATTGGCAAATCAAGAAATAATTGTAATTTCACAAATTAAATAAAGCACCAATATAAATAGTATTTTGAAAGATTATTTTGCACACGAAACCGCTGTTATAGACAAAGATTGTACTATTGGAAATGGTACAAAAATTTGGCATTTTAGTCATATAATGCCTAATTGTATTATTGGAGAGAACTGTAATATTGGTCAGAATGTAGTCATTTCTCCAAAAGTTGTACTAGGTAAGAATGTAAAAGTTCAAAATAACGTATCTATTTATACAGGTGTAATTTGTGAAGAGGATGTTTTTTTAGGACCCTCAATGGTATTTACAAACGTAATCAATCCTAGAAGTGCAATTAATAGAAAAAATGAATACAAACAAACAGTAGTAAAAAAAGGGGCAAGTATTGGTGCCAATGCAACCATTGTTTGTGGTAATGATATTGGAGAATATTCCTTTATTGGTGCAGGGGCAGTTGTTGTGAAAGAAGTATTACCTTTTGCGTTGGTTGTAGGAAATCCGTCAAAACAAATAGGTTGGATTAGTGAGTTTGGACACCGACTACATTTTGATGAAAGCGGATTTGCAATTTGCTTAGAGAGTAAAGAAAAATATCAGTTAAAAAATAATAGTGTTATAAAAATTTAGACCTAAAGAATGATGAAAAAAATTATATTTTTAATTTTATTATTCCCCCTAATTGTATTTTCTCAATCAGAGAAATATCCTGTATTTGATGTCTGTAAAGGAGAACCTATAGATTCGATTAAAACGTGTTTTTATAAAGAAATAAAAAATGTGTTCTTTGCTGAATTTAAAACGCCATCAGCATTAGAAAAAGAAAATTACAAAGCAAATGTAGAAGCACTTTTTGTAGTTACAAATCAAGGAGAATTTAAGTTGATTTATGTAAACTCGCCATACAAAGAATTAAAAGAGGAAGTGGATAGAGTTTTTAAAACATTTCCAAAAATTCAACCTGCAAGTTATAACAATCACAAGGTAGAGATGCAATTTACACTACCTATTTTCTTTCCTTTGTCTAGAAATTTTGGTGATGAAGAAATGAACGAAAAACCAAAGCAAGACATCAATTTGATAATCGCCCAAACCAAAGTAGCAGACTCTACTTTTTTAGAGCATAATAGTCAGTTAAATATTCCTTTTACACATAAAAACTATGTAGATTATGAGTTTGCGATGCACAAAGCAAACGGAACACATACCGCTTCAAAACCGTATTTATATAGCGAAATAAATAATTATTTAGACTTATCGAAACAAAAAAAACGGTTTTTAAAGCCTGAACAAAATTCGTGGTTTGGTAAAAAATTATGGAATGAGCATTTATTACAAATAAAACGAAAAGATTATTGGTTTACTTTAGATTTTTTGATTGATGCTCAATTAGGAAAAGATAATTCTAACCTTTCATATACCTTTAATAATTCTAGGATTTTAACTGTAAACGGAGGTTTAGGAAATCAGTTTTCCTTTTCGGCAACAATTTATGAAAGTCAAGGAAGATTTGCAGATTATATCAATCAATTTGTCAGCAATCCCGCATTGAATTTTAGACCCTTATTTTCTGAAGGATTGGTTCCTGGAAGAGGAAAGGCAAAGGGATTTAAAACGGATGCATATGATTATCCAGTAGCAGAAGGATATTTGTCTTACACGCCTAGTAAGTATTTACAATTTCAATTTGGACAAGGAAAGAATTTTATAGGAGATGGGTATCGTTCTTTTATTCTCTCTGACGTATCATCACCAGCTACTTATTTAAAAGTAAAAGCAAATTTATGGAAATTTCAATACACCAATATTTGGATGTGGGGAACAGAACCATCCATAAGAAACCCATCCAACGGAAATTTACATGCAAGAAAATATATAGCTGCACATTATTTAAGCATCAATATAAATAAAAAGCTCAATATTGGTTTTTTTGAAACTGCAATTTCTACAGGAGAAAATGGCTTTGATGCAGGTTTTTTAAATCCACTAATTTTTTATAGATCTATAGAATTTAATAGAGGTGAAGACGCAGGAAATGCATTGGTTGGTTTGACAACAAAATATAAATTAAATGACAAGGTATCACTGTATTCTCAACTAGTTATTGATGAGTTTTCTGTTAGGAATTTAAGTAATTTAGGAGATTGGAGAAATAAGTTTGCCTATCAATTAGGCGCAAAATACTTCAATGCTTTTGATGTTGATAACCTCTTCTTACAATTAGAGTATAATTATGCAAGACCTTATACGTTTGCACACAAATCGCCAGTTTTAAATTACGGAAATTACAGTCAACCTTTAGGGCACTTATGGGGAGCAAATTTTTGGGAGGCCATAGGTATTGTGAGATATAAAAAAGATAGATGGAGTGGGAGTGCAAAAGTTATTATTGGTAAAAAAGGATTTGATTTTCAAGACCAAGCGGTAAGTTATGGTGGTGATATTTATCAATCATACAATATAAGGTTAGGAGATACAGGAAATGTATTAGGGCAAGGGAACTCTGCAGATATTTTTATTGCAGATCTACAAGCAAATTATTTATTAAATCCATCTAATAACTTAAATTTATTTGCAGGCTTATCTCTTAGAAGTTTTTCTTCTAAAACAGCAACAACAATACTTCCTAATGGAAGCACCGTTTGGTTTTCGGTAGGATTAAAAGCAGATTTATTTAATTGGTATTTTGATTTTTAATTTTTTATAGGATATTAAAAAAAAGATAGTATATTTGGAGTGTGATTATTTATAATCACACTTTTTCTTTTTCATAGCAATTTTCCCACTCAATTTTTTGAGTGGGTTTTTTAATGCTTTTCAAATTGTTTTAAAAATGATAGGAAATACATCAGAAAGAAATATCTTTGCCCACGAATTACCAATCAATGAATACTACAATAATTACAAAAGAAAAAATACCTGTACAATCTTTATTTACAGACTTTAAGCAATTAACAAAAGTAGGACTATCTTTAAGTGTAGTCTTTTCTTCTGTTGCGGGGTATTTATTGGCAGTAGAAAGTGTAAACTACACAACATTATTTCTTTTAGCAATAGGAGGTTATTTAATGGTTGGCGCTTCTAATGCATTCAATCAAATTATAGAAAAAGACACTGATGCGTTAATGGAACGTACAAAAAACAGACCTTTACCAACTGGTAGAATGAGTGTTTCTACAGCATTAATAATCGCTATTCTATTTACACTTGTAGGAATCTCTATTTTATATAGCATCAATCCTAAAAGTGCTTTGTTCGGTGCCATTTCAATTTTTTTATATACATCAGCCTACACACCCTTAAAATCTGTAACACCTTTGGCCGTTTTTGTTGGTGCAATTCCTGGTGCAATTCCGTTTATGTTAGGTTGGGTTGCCGCAACCAACCAATTTGGGATGGAAGCAGGAGTATTATTTATGATACAGTTTTTTTGGCAGTTTCCACATTTTTGGGCAATTGGTTGGTTACAGTTTGAAGAGTACAAAAAAGCAGGGTTTAATATGATGCCAATGAAAGAGAAAAATCAAGGCGCAGTGAAACAAATTATTTTCTATACAATAATTATGATATTGGTATCAATCTCACCTGTTTTTAAAGCAACAGGAGCTTTTTATATTCACCCAATAACAGCCGTTATTATCGCTCTTTTTGGCGGAGTAATGTTATATTATGGCGTTGAGTTATACAAAAAACAAACAAATATAGAAGCTAGAAAACTAATGTTATCAAGTGTTTTGTACATTACAATTATACAAGTGGTATATGTAGTAGATAAATTTTTACATTAAAAATGATAGATCAAAGAATAGTACAAGAAGAATTAGTAGTTGCTAAGAGAAAATCAGCAAAACCCATGTTATGGGTTGCCATGATAAGTATGGTTATGTTTTTTGCAGGCTTAACAAGTGCCTATGTTATTAGTATGAAACGAGAAGATTGGGTTACTTTTGATTTACCTGATGCGTTTTACATTAGTACCATATTAATAATTGCAAGTAGTATTACACTAATTTTTTCGCAAAGATTCTTAAAAAAGAACAATCAGAAATTATCGTTGCTATTATTAATAGCAACCGTAGTTTTAGGAGCAGGTTTTGTGTGGCAACAATATGTAGGATTTAATCAACTTAAAAGTGTAGGATTGTTCTTTACAGGTCCAGAAAGTACCGTGTCCACATCGTTTATAATTGGTATTACATTTATGCATATTATACACTTACTTGCAGGTGTAATTGTCCTTTTAGTGCTTATTTATAATCATTTTAAAAACAGGTATTCTTCAAAAGATATGTTGGGCTTTGAGTTAGGTGCTATTTTTTGGCATTTTGTAGATGTCCTTTGGATATATCTATTTTTCTTTTTCTATTTCATTAGGTGATAAAAAAAGCTTAGTTTTGGAAAAAATATGACAAATGTCATAAATCAATTAATACAATTTTTTTTTATGGAAGCAAATATTGCGGTACCTTCAAATAAAAAAGGCATATGGAGCGGTGGTGGTCAAAAACCATTTGGCGCAAGTTATGGTAAAATGATGATGTGGTTTTTTATCCTTTCAGATGCTTTAACTTTTACAGGTTTTTTAGCAGCTTATGGTTTAATTCGTTTTAAATTTATAGACTCTTGGCCAATTGCAGATGAGGTTTTTACACATGTTCCTTTTACGCATGAAAGTTACCCGATGATATATGTAGCTTTTATGACTTTTATTTTGATACTTTCATCAGTAACAATGGTGTTGGCAGTAGATGCTGGTCATCAAATGAATAAGAAAAAAGTAACTTGGTATTTGTTTTTTACTATTATTGGTGGTATTATTTTTGTAGGATCGCAAGCTTGGGAATGGAAAACTTTTATCAAAGGATCTTACGGAGCTGTAAAAACTACCGATGGTAAAGTTTTGCAATTTGTAAAAGATGGTCATCAAATAGCATTGTCTGATTTTGTTGTAGGCAAAAAACAAGTAAGAGTTGCTCATACAAGAGAAAACGGAGTTTGGTTTAGTGGCTCAGAAGCAGTACCAACATATTCAGTAGCACAAGTTATTAGCTCTTACAAAACAAACTCTGCTATACAAGTTAGAACAGAGTTTATAAATCCTGATACTAAAAAGAAAACGATTCTTTCTAGAGAAGCAGGAATAGCAGCATTAGCCAAAACAAAAATGGTAGTAGAAGGCGCAAATTTAAAAGTAAATGAATACGGAAAAACATTATTTGCCGATTTCTTTTTCTTTATTACAGGTTTCCACGGTTTTCATGTATTGTCAGGAATTGTATTTAATATCATTATCTTTTTTAATGTAATCTTAGGAACTTATGAAAAAAGAGGGCATTATGAAATGGTAGAGAAAGTAGGATTATATTGGCACTTTGTAGATTTAGTTTGGGTATTTGTATTTACATTCTTCTACTTAGTATAATTAAATAACAAGATTAAAATGGCACACGCACATACATCAAACGCAAAAAGAATTTGGATAGTTTTTGGTATATTATCTTTAGTAACTCTTGTAGAAGTTATTTTAGGTATTTACAAGCCAGCACCTTTATTTTTCTCAAACCTTTTAGGAATAAGTATCTTAAATTGGATTTTTATTATTTTAACCATTGCAAAAGCTTACGGAATTGCATGGGTGTTTATGCACTTAGAGGCAGAAAAAAAATGGTTTAGAAGATCTGTAGTTTGGACAATAACATTCTTTATACTCTACATACTATTTATTGTATTGAATGAAGGTTCATATATACATGAAATAATGTCACCACTCGTAAAATGGTAATTTAAAAAATAAAAAAAAGGTGGTTTTAACCACTTTTTTTTTGCTTCACTTAGAAAAAATGAATAAAAAAAGCAAAAACTACGGTATTTTATTTGCCCTATTTATATTGCCTTTGGTATTTTATATATTGGTATCCACAGGAATAAATAACTTCGGAAAACTCGCTATTGTAACACCAAAAGTATTAGATATCTCAGAAATTGATAGTGCCAAAACAACCATATTTAAAGATAAAATTTCTATTGTATGTTTTTTAGGTGATGATATGCAAAGCGTAAAAGGAGGTATTTTCAATCTAAATCAAAAGATATACAAACCATTTTATGGTTTTGTAGATTTTCAGATTGTAGCCATTTATCCAAAGGACAAAGAAAAGGAAATGAATATTCTAAAAAAGGAAATCGGTGGATTTACCGATATGGAGAAATGGAAGTTTGTTGCTGCTTCAAAAGAAAAAATAATCTTATTTTATAAAAGTTTTAAAACAGAGAATACATTAAAAAACGCCTACACACCCAAAGCATTTATTATTGATAGAGAAGGGAATTTAAGAGGTCGGCTAGATGATGACGATATTGAAGGCGGAAAACTATTTGGGTATAATATGCATTCTGTGGCAGAGTTGAATAACAAAATGAAGGACGATGTAAAAGTATTGTTGGCAGAATATAGATTGGCGTTAAAAAAGAACGGCGCAAAAAGAAAAATTTAAGATGAACAAAAAATATTCATACGTTGGTGTTGCGTTTATAGTGTTGTTGTTTGGTATTTATACGGTTCCGAAAGTAGTAGCGTTTTTTCAAAAAGACAAACTACATACCTTTACTAAAGTTCCTAATTTTGAGTTTATAGATCAAAACGGAACAACCATCAACAATAAAACGTATAAAGGAAAAGTATATGTTGTAGAATTTTTCTTTTCTACCTGCACCACAATTTGCCCGTTAATGACTACCAAAATGATAGAGGTAGGAGATGCTTTTTTTGGCAATCCAAATTTCGGAATTGCCTCCATTTCTATTACACCTAATAGAGACAGTCCAACAGTTTTAAAAGCGTATGCGGCTAAAAATAAGATTACTGCAAAAAATTGGCACTTGCTAACAGGAAAAAGTGAAGAAGTTGTGTATGATTTAGCAAACAACGGATTTAAACTCTATGCAGGAAAAAATGATGAAAATACAGACGGATTTGAGCACTCCGGATTGTTTGCTTTGGTTGATAAAAACGGATTTATTCGTTCTAGAAAAGATGCACACGGAAACCCAATTATGTATTATAGAGCTTTAAAAGAAAGTGGTTTTTCACATCAAATTAAAGAACTGAAAGAAGATATTAAAATCTTACTGAATGAATAAACTACAACAAGAAAAACGATACAAAAAGTTTATTATCATAACATCCGTTGTACTTCCAATAGCAATAGGTGTTTTGTTTGGTGTTAAAATACCAAACGTAGCCCCTTTGTCTTTTTTACCACCAATATATGCCACCATAAATGGTTTTACAGCACTTACCTTAATTGCCGCAATAGTTTTTATTAAAAAAGGAAACAGAATTCTACACGAGCGTCTTATTACATTGGCAATGATGCTTTCTGTACTTTTTTTGCTGATGTATATAGCGTATCATATGACTTCGGATGCTACAAAATTTGGAGGAGAAGGAATGATAAAATATGTGTATTTCTTTGTATTAATTACACATATTATTTTATCAATAATTGTAATTCCGTTTGTATTGATTACTTTTATGAGGGCAAAATTAGGCAAGTTTTCTGAACATAAAAAGATAGCAAAAATTACGTTTCCGTTGTGGCTGTACGTTGCCATTTCTGGAGTTGTGGTTTATATAATGATATCACCTTATTACACTTAAAAATGAAAAAAATACTTACTCTACTTTTCTTTTTCTTGTTGATTAAAAAATCAGCAGCACAATGCGCCATGTGTAAAGCAGTTATAGAAAACGGAGATGAATCTATGGCAGAAGGAATTAATAGCGGAATAACCTATTTAATGGTGTTTCCGTACCTTTTAGTAGGCTTGTTATTCTTTGTAATTTACCGTTACAGAAAAAATCAAAAGAATTAACATTTTAATAAGAAGAAAATTCTGTAACATATTTTACTTTTAGTCGTCTTATAAAAACGATTGTAACATCAACAGAAACGAATCTAAACTTTAGCGCCGTGTTTAAAACTAAAATCATATTATTTGTAGCAGTATTTATATCAATGACTGCATTTTCTCAAAAAAAATGGACATTAAAAGAATGTGTACATCATGCTTTAGAAAACAATATTAGCATCAAAAAAAATAAATTAAACATTGCAGTACAAAAAGAAAATGTAGTGAATGCAAAAGGTAATTTTTTACCAACTGTAAGCGCATCTTCTGGTGGTAATTTTGGTTTTGGCTCTACGTTTGATCCTGTTTCTAAAAACAGAGTAGCAACATCTACTTTTGGCGGTTCCTTTGGGTTGCGCTCAGGAGTTACCGTTTTTAACGGATTTAGAAACTTAAATACCCGTAAACAAGCAAAATTAGGTGTCACTTCTAGTCAATTAGATTTAGAGGTGATTGAAGATAACATCTCTTTAAACGTTGTAAACTCTTATTTAAATATTTTGTTTGCCAAAGAGAATTTAAATGTTGCTCAAGTACAATATGAAATTAGCAAAAAACAAATAGAAAGAGCCAAAAGTCAATTTGATGCTGGTGTAAAACCAAAAGGAGATTTGCTAAACGCTAAATCTACTGCGGCAAATGATGCTCAAAATGTCATTGCACAACAAAATATTTTAGACATTGCTTTGTTAAATTTAGCCCAACTTTTACAAATAAGTGCTGTTAATTTTAATGTTGCTCCGTTAGAAATTGATTCTCCTTCAATAGCAACTTTATACAAAGATTCTAATTTAATTTATGAAAAGGCGTTGTTAAATAGACCAGAGATTGAAAAAGCAAAATTAGAAATAGAAAATGCAGATTTGTCTATCGCTATTGCAAAATCTTCTTATATGCCAACAGTTTCTGCTTCTGCTAGTGCATCAACAAATTATGGTTTTAATTTTGATTTGCCTGTAGGTACTTCAAATAAAGAATTCTTTAAACAAATAAACGATAATTTAGGGTATGGGCTTGGGTTTAGTATTAATGTGCCAATTTTTAATGGATTTAAGACAGACTCTAATGTAAATCGTTCTAAAATAAATAAAGAAATTACGGAGTTTAATTTAGAAAGTCAGAAATTACAATTACAACAAACCATTCAAAAAGCATATTTAGATGCAAAATCATCTGCAAAAAGCTACGAAGCTGCAGAAATATCATTATCCGCTCAAAAAGAAGCTTTTAAAAATGCTCAAGAACGTTACAATTACGGTGCAATGACTTTGTTTGATTTTGATCAAGTGCGCAACCGATTGGTAAACGCAGAATCTGCAATGATTAGAGCAAAATACGATTATGTCTTTAAAACCAAAGTTTTAAAATTCTACTATGGTGAGTCTATTTTAGAGTAATCTATTAGAAATTTTCATTGTAGTGTATGTTTATGGTTTGTATTTACTCACTTGATGATGCCAAAACTTTTACTTTAATAAATTTTTTGTCTTTTAAAAAAAATACTACAAATTTGTCAAAATATAGCATAAGCTTATAAGAATCGTATTTATTCGTTGACTTATCTTTAAATACATTTGATCTTTTTCGTAAATACGTTTTTAGGCTATATATTTTTCTTGGATTGGAATTTATTAAACTTGCTTCAGCTTGGACAAAGTAAAATAAATCCTCGTTGAAAATCTTTTTTCCAAAAGCAGATGTTACTAATTTTTCATTTTTAAATTTAAAAAAATGGTAGTTATCAATATTCTTTTTTTCGACACTAATATAGTTACAGTT